>ERZ772870.36-NODE-36-length-160256-cov-26.973989_pt1 | contig 160256 bp, 151 predicted proteins | sample MGYA00511376_ERZ772870 | MGnify/ENA primary metagenome ERZ772870 (study PRJEB29015, sample SAMEA2737719) | human gut metagenome | biome: human gut; feature: human-associated habitat; material: faeces | place: China | collected 2012 ... | reverse complement strand
TATTGATAAATGTTCTTGATTAAAACAACTGTTCGATTTGCACTTGCAATTATCCTTTTTATTATAGCATGCCATTTTTCGCGAAGAAATGACTGTTTTGATACAGGATTACAAGAACGATATCAGGTGATGTACGCCTCCAATGGATAATAAAATTATCTACAGTTATTGAAAGATAAATGGAAAATATATAAAATATATACATAGCAATCAACTGAAAAGTCAAACAAGTAAGAACGGAGGTTTTCACTATGTTGCTTGTTGGAGGTCTTATCGTCATCCTGACGTTCGTGCTGATCGTCAAGAAATACGAAGCGAGGCTCGTGCTGTTCTTGGCCGGCCTCTTGATGTGCCTGATCGGGGGATTGCCCGGCGATGTCATGAAGGCGTTCACGAAGGCGATGGTCAACAATTCGCTCGTGCCGACGATCTGTACGGTCATGGGCTTCTCGTACGTCATGCGCCTGACGACGTGCGACCAGCACCTCGTGCAGTCCATCTCGGGCATCCTGAAGCGCGGCCGGGCCATTCTCGTGCCGATCTCGTTTTTCCTGACCTGGTGGATCAGTCTTGCCATCCCCTCGGCATCGGGCTGCTCGGCTGCTGTCGGCAGCATCCTCATACCGACACTGATTGCGGCGGGCGTCCATCCGGCCATGGCGGCGGCGACGGTGCTCGCCGGCACCTGGGGCAGTGCCATCAGCCCGGGCAATGCGCACAATCCGTTCGTAGCGGACTTGGCGGGGACGGACATGATGACGGTCATCATCAATGAGACGCCGGCCTCGGTCATCGCCTCGATTGCCTGTGTCGTCGTCATGACGGCCTATGCTGTCCTGCGCAAAGAGGGTGCGACGGAAGAGCGCCGCCTCGCGTACCTCAAGGAAATCGGTGAGGAAGGGGGCAAGGAAGAGGCCTTCCACGTGCGTCCGCTGCTGGCCATCGTACCGCTCGTACCGCTGTTCCTCTTGATCCTCGGCTCGAAGCAGGTCGGCCTGCTGCCAGAGATCAGCGTGCCGCTGTCGATGCTCATCGGCGTCGCGCTGGGCTTCCTCGTCACATTGAAGGATGCGCAGGAGATCTGCCGCAAGTTCTTTGAGGGCATGGGCAATGCCTATGCTGATGTCATCGGCCTCATCGTCTGCGCGAGCGTCTTCACGACGGGCATGACGGCCATCGGCCTCACGGGTGCACTGACGGAGCTCATGGAGGGCTCGCAGGCCGCTGCGGCCGCAGCCGGCACGTTTGGCCCCTTCTTCATCGCTGTCATCTCAGGTTCCGGCGATGCGGCGGCCTTTGCCTTCAACGGCGCCATCACGCCGTTTGCAGAGCAGTTCGGCCTGTCCATCATGGACCTCGGCTCGCTCGCGCAGATCGCAGGCGCGATGGGCCGCTCGATGTCGCCGATTGCCGGCGCCGCCATCATCTGTGCCGGCCTCGCCAAGGTCAACCCGATCGAGGTATCGAAGCGCAATGCCCTGCCGTGCCTGGCCTCTGCCATTGTGTTGATGCTTCTGTTATAATACGTATGTGTAGACAGCCAAAAAGGAGATTATCCAGATGGAATACAAAGAAATGATTGATAAAGAGCGCGTGCTGGCTGAGTTTCTCGAACTCATCGGCATCCGCTGCTCGACGCACGATGAGCGTGAAGTCGGCGACCTCTTGACAAAGCGCCTTCAGGAGCTCGGCGGCATTGTCCATGAGGATAAGGCCGGTGAGGCAATCGGTGGCAACTGCGGCAATCTCGTCGCGGATTTCCCGGCGACAGAGGGGCAGGAGGACAGGCCGACCGTCATGCTGACAGCTCATATGGACTGCGTGGAGCCCTGCGCGGACATTCATCCCATCCGGGAGAACGGCATCATCCGCTCCGATGGTACGACCATCCTCGGTGCCGACGACAAGGCCGGTGTCACGGCCATTCTTGAAGCGCTGCGGCAGCTGCGCGAGCGTGCCATCCCGCACGGCCCTCTGCAGGTCGTCTTCACGATTGCGGAGGAGAACGGCGTTCACGGCTCGCAGCATCTCGACAGCAGCCTGCTGCATGCGGACATGGGCTTCACGCTCGACACGCACGGCCATCCGGGGGTCATGAGCTACAAGGCACCGGGCAAGAACCAGATCCACATCCACATTGCGGGCAAGGCTGCCCATGCTGGTGTCGAGCCGGAGAAAGGCATCAACGCCATCAAGGCCGCAGGCGAATTGCTCGTCGATGCGCCGCAGGGCCGCATCGATGCGGAGACGACCTGCAATGTGGGCCGCATCGTGGGCGGCAGTGCGACGAATGTCGTCGCGGATTCCTGCGATATCTACTATGAGTCGCGCAGCCGCAATAAGGAGAAGCTCGACACGATCACGCAGCGCATCGTTGACCACTTTAAGCTCGGTGAGGAGGGAACGGGCTGCAAGATCACGGCGGAGGTCAGCCCGGACTACGGTCCGTACGAAATCCCGCAGGATGCGCCAGCCATCGAGGTGGCCAGACGGGCTGCGGAGAAGCTCGGCTTCCCAATCGAGCTCGAGGAGTCGGGCGGCGGCTCCGATGCGAACCACTTCAACACGTACGGCGTGCCGACTGTCGTGCTCGGCGTCGGCATGACGAATTGCCATACAAAAGAAGAGTACATCGAAGAGGCGGATCTCTATGATGCGGCTGCCTGGGCACTCGCGATTGTCGTGGAGTCAGCTGCCAGGGCGCGTTGAGAAGGCCGGCTGATGCTAGAAGGGGGATTATATGACCTGGGTGCTGTTTGACTGGGCTGGGACACTGGCCTTTGCCGTATCCGGCGCAATGGTCGGCCTGTCGCGCCGCATGGACATCTTCGGCGTCACGGTGCTGGCACTCTTGACGGCTGTCGGCGGCGGCATGGTGCGTGATGTGCTGGCAGGCGTCACGCCGCCTGTGGCCCTGACCGAGCCGACGGACCTGCTGCTATCGGTGGCGACGGCCGTCATCGTCTCGTGCGTCTATGCAGCCGTCTCGATCGACCGCAAGCAGCGCCATACGATGACGCTGCTCTACGAGCTGTCGGATACGATCGGCCTGGCCTCGTTCACGGTAACGGGGACGCTGCGCGGCCTGACGCTCGGGACGGGGGATCCCTACGTGTTCCCGATGATGCTCGGCGTCATCACGGCCGTCGGCGGCGGCATGCTGCGCGACCTCATGGCACAGCGTGTGCCGGTCGTCCTGCGCATGGACGTCTACGCCGTGGCCTCGCTAGCCGGTGCCTGGCTCATGTGCTGGAGCTGGCCGCGCTGGGGTGCAGACGTCTCCTCGTGGCTCTGCTTCCTTTTCGTGCTGCTGCTGCGCGGCTGCGCCATCCATTACGGCTGGCAGCTCTACCATCCAAGGCCCAGCAGCCGCATCTTCCGTCGCAGGAAACCGCCAAAATCATGAATACGGGATATCGCCTCACACTGAGGCGATATTTTTTTATCTTTTTTCAAAAAAGGTGTTGACAAACGGGGATAGAATGAGTAAAATAGTTTTTGTCAGTCAGCGAGACACAAGGTCTTCTGAAGCTGATGAGAACAAAAGATGAGATGCGGAAATAGCTCAGTGGTAGAGCACCACCTTGCCAAGGTGGGGGTCGCGAGTTCGAGCCTCGTTTTCCGCTCCATTTTATTTTGGCGACATAGCCAAGTGGTAAGGCCGAGGTCTGCAAAACCTTTATCCCCAGTTCGATTCTGGGTGTCGCCTCCAAGATGAAATGCAGCCTGGAAGGTTTCCTTCCGGGCTTTTTATTTTGTTCAAGATAAGTTATAGGTAAATCAGGATAGGAGTGTCGCCTCATGGCCAATGAACCGTCCCGCATCACGGACAATCTGCTGAATATCTTCAATTATTCCTTCGTGGAGACTGTGCCCTATGAGTTCTTCAAGCCGCGGCCGGAGCGCGACATCGCCGTCAAGCTCGTGGACAAGGAGTACCACTGCGCGGGCTGCGGCAAGGTGACGCATGTCGTCTATCAGGAGCGCCCCTTGACGTACTTCTCGAAGGGCAAGCTCCGTGAGCAGCAGGCCATCTACGAGAAGCTCGGCAAGCGCTTCCCGACGCAGGAGGAGATCGCGGAAGGGCAACCGTTCACGAACGAGGCCATCGGCTATTGCCGCGACTGTGCAGCAAAAGACATCCTGCAGGACAAAGCGGCCGGCCAGCGCGTCTGCAACCTCGCGCTAGAGCTTCACGGCGAGGATGAGCTCGTCGTCGCGAAGGCGCGCGCTGCAATGGAGGGCGCGCTCAAGAAGTGGCTCGCGGGCATCGAGAGCGCTGATGCGTTCCTGCAGTACGGCCTCGGCGACTTCAATGCCGTCCGTGACCTCATCTGCTCCGTCATGCTGCAGGACACGGCTGAGGCAGAATCTGTTCTCGCTGCCTATGCGGAGAAGGTCGCGGCCATCAAGGAAGAGATCGGCAAATTGCTCGAGTCTCTGCCCGACACGTGGCAGGCGTATGCCGCGCGCTCGACAGGCGTCTATGAGTCGATGAACGACAAGATGTATCACGAGTACACGGTCATCTTCCCGAAGCCGGGCATGATCCCGGAGGACTACTACATCTACCGCAGCATCGAGAAGAGCCGCGTGCAGATGTTCCTCGAGCAGCCGCGCATCGAATCGCTCGAGGAGCTCTTGATGGAAGTCGGCTTCCACGGCGAGTGGATTGACCTCGTGAACCAGCGCCTGCAGGAGCTGGTCGCGCAGGCATGAGAAAGACGATATGAGTGGCCGCCTGCACAGATGGGGGAGATACGATGGAATTTCGTCAATTAGAGTATTTTTGCACGATCAGTGAGCTGGAGAACTTCACGCGCACGGCGAAAGTCCTGCACGTCTCGCAGCCGTCGGTCACGAAGGCTATCAAGGCGCTCGAGGCGGAGCTCGGTCTCACGCTGATCGACCGGAGCCAGAAGCACGTCACCCTGACGGAGGCGGGCCGCGCCTTCCTGATCCATGCGCGGCGCATCATGCAGGATGCGGAGCTCGCCAAGCAGGACATGATGCGCTTCTGCGTCGGCAGTGCCGGCACGATCCACTTCGGCGTGCCGCCGATGTTCGAGGCATACCTCTTCCCGAAGTTCTTCAAGGAGTTCCGCGAGAAATTCCCGAATACGCTTCTCGACGTGCAGGAGTTCGGCGATTCGGACGAGGTGCGGGAGCGCGTCGAGATCGGCGACCTCGACTTCGGTGTGATCTTCGGCAGCCCGGAGACCACCTTCCCGCACGAGTTCGTCGTCATGCACGATGATATGAGCCTCTGCCTGCCAGAAGGCCATCCGCTCGCAGCGAAGAAAGAGGTCGCCTTCGAGAGCCTCCGGCGCGAGCGCTTCATCCTGCAGCAGCCGCGCACGTACCAGTACCGGGTCATCTTCGCACGCTGCATCGAGGCGGGCTTCACGCCGGACGTCATGCTGACGACGTCGCAGCTCAAGACGATCAAGCAGCTCGTGGCCAATGGTACGGGCATCTCCATCCTGCCGGACTTCGTGCTCGGGGAGGAGCATTCCTTCGTCAGGCGGCCGCTCGTGCCGCATCTCACGGCGCGCACGGCGCTCTACTGGAGCGCGCACAAGGTCTTCTCTTCGCTCGACCGGGATTTCCTGACATTCATGAAGCAGTATGTAGCGGCGGGCAAGTTCCAGGCTCCGGCCGCAGACGGGCAGGTGTGACGATTGCAGTTAAAACGCCTTGAGGCATATGGGTTCAAGTCCTTTGCCGACAAGATTACCATTGAATTCGACCACGGCATCACGGCGATTGTCGGCCCGAACGGCAGCGGCAAGAGCAATATCACGGATGCCGTGCGCTGGGTGCTCGGCGAGCAGAACATCCGCAACCTGCGCGGCACGCGCTCGGAGGATATCATTTTCGCGGGCTCAGCGCAGCGGCGGCCGCTCAATATCGCGGAAGTCTCTCTTATCTTCGATAACGACGGCACGCTGCCCGTGGACTTCCGCGAGGTGGCGGTGACGCGCCGGCTCTACCGCAGCGGGGAGAGCGAGTACTTCATCAACCGCTCCCGCTGCCGCCTCAAGGATATCTACCAGCTCTTTGCCGACACGGGTATCGGCCACGACGGCATGAGCATCATCGGCCAGAACCGCATGGAGGATATCCTCAACAGCCGTCCGGAGGACCGCCGCGCCTTCTTCGAGGAGACGGCGGGCATCACGAAGTTCCGCGATCGCAAGCGCGAGACGGTGAAGAAGCTCACGGACACGGAGGCCAACCTCTTGCGCGTGCAGGACATCATGCAGGAGATCGAGACGCAGCTCGAGCCGCTCGCCCGCCACGCGGAGAAGACGCGCCAGTACAACGCGTTGCACGAGGCGTACCAGAAGTGCAAGCTGACGAAGTTCGCGCGCAGTGCCCGCCGCGAGGCGGAGCGCAAGGCAGCCAACGAGGCGAAGCTCCAGAAGGTCCGCGACGAGTCGCTCGGCTTCGAGACGGCAGTCAAGCAGGCCGCGGCGGAGCGCGAGGCCTTGCAGAAGGAGATTCTCGAGCTCGAGCAGCGCATGCGGGACGGCGCTGAGGCCAATGAGGCCCTGCGCCAGAAGCTCGAGGCGGCTAACCGCGAGATCGCGGCGCTCGAGGAGCGCCAGGGGCAGAGCGGCGCAGAAAAAGCGCGCATCGAGGCGCGGCGCACCGAGCTGCAGGAAGCGCTCGTGCAGTCGGTCCGCGAGATCGGCAGACTCTCGGGCGAGGCCGCGGAGAAGAAGCGGAAGCTCGCCGAAGCCGATGCACATGCCGAAGGGCAGCAGGAGCGCGCCGCGAAGATGGCCGCCATCGTGGCAGAGCGCAAGAAAGCCGCGGAAACGCTCAGCAAGCAGCGTGAGGCGAAGCAGGAAGAGCTCGCAGCGGCCAAGCAGGCGCTTGCCATCCTCGACCGCGACATCGAGGCGGGCAGCGAGGGACGCGCCGAGCGCCAGGCCGCCATCGCGGCGGCAAAGGCCAAGCAGTCGTCACTTGAAAAGCAGCAGCAGGAACTGACTGCCTCGCTCGCCGAGAAAGAGGCGGCACTCCAGCAGGCCGTCAAGGCCCAGCAGCAGGCGCGCCATGCGCAGCAGCAGGCCCAGCAGGAAAAGGCGGCGCTGCGCGAACAGCAGGAAAAGCTCGCGCAGCGCGCGGCCAGCCTGCAGGAGAAGATCGACTTCCTGCAGCACATGCAGGAGGAATACGAGGGCTTCGGCAAGGCGCCGAAGGCCGTGCTGCAGAGCAAAGAGCCGTGGCATGATGGCGTCGCCGGCGCCATCGCAGAGCTCCTGACAATCCCAGCAGCCTACATGACGGCCATCGAGATTGCCCTCGGCGGCAACCAGCAGAACATCGTGACGGAGGACACGGAGACGGCCAAGGAGGCCATTGCCTTCCTCAAGCGCAAGCACCTCGGCCGCGTGACCTTCCTGCCGCTCTCGACGCTCTCCGTGCAGTACCCGAAGGACCGGGAGAAGGAGGCGGAGCGCGGCGAGGGTGCGATCGGCTGGGCCAACGAGCTCGTGGAGGTCGAGGAAAAGTACCGCAAGGCGGCCGATTTCCTGCTCGCGCGCATTCTCGTCGTCGACACGCTCGACCATGCGCTCGCCCTTGCCAAGAAGCAGGACTACCGCCTGCGCATCGTGACGCTCTCGGGCGAATTCCTCGCGCCGGGCGGCTCGCTGTCAGGCGGCGGCCGCGCGCACCGCGAGGCGAGCTTCCTCAACCGCAGCGGTGAGATCGAGTCCCTGCACGAGAAGCGGACGGCCGCTCGCGAGAAGCTCAAGGAAAAGCAGGCTGAGGTACAGCAGGCAGCGGAGGCGGCAGTCGCGGCAGAGCGCCGCCAGTCTGAGGCACTCGCGCTCGTGCAGCAGCAGAGCGTTGCGCGCGCCGAAGCGCGCGTGAGCCTTGAGCGCCTGAAGGAGAGCCTCGCGGCGCAGGCACAGGTCGTGCAGGAGCTCATTGCCGCCGACGCCAAGCGCCAAGCGACGTTTGCCGAGAATCAGAACAAGCGCGTCCTGCAGGCGCGCTCCGTCAAGATGCTTGCAGAGGCCGTCGAAGCGGCTAAGAAGCAGGCGGAGGAGAGCCTCTTAGATCTCGAGGACGTCGAGCAGGACGCGGCGGCGCTCGGCAAGTGCATGCAGGAAGAAGCCCTGCAGCGCACGGTGCTCGAACAGGAATGGAAGCGCAGCGCCGAGCAGATGGCGCTCTACCGCCAGGAGAAGCAGCGCGGCGAGCAGTCGCTCGCGGAGCTCGAGCAGGAGGAAAAGCAGCTCGCAACGCGCACGGCAGAGAGCACGGCGCGCCTGCAGGAACTCGAGCGCAGCTCGCAGGGGTGGCAGGATTCCTTTGATGCCGCGCAGAAGAAGCAGCGCGACCTCTACGTCCTGCGCATGGAGAAGATGGCCGCAGGCCAGGAGTTCGAGGCGAAGGAGCGCGAGCTCTCGCATAGGCTCAGCCGCAAACAGGAGGAGGCGCACCAGCTCGAGATCCTCGCCGCCAAGATCCAGATGGCCCTGCAGGACAGCCAGCAGGCCATCCTGCGCGAGTTCGGCCTGACGCCGGAGCGCGCTCTGGAAGAAGCATTAGACCTCGAGCCGCAGGAACTGCGCAGCCGCATGCAGTCCCTCAAACGCCAGATGGATGCCATCGGGCCGGTCAACCCCAACGCCGTCGAGGAGTACGAGAACCTGCAGAAGCGCCACGCCTTCATGAAGAAGCAGTCGACCGACCTCATCGAGGCCAAGGAGAACCTCGGCCGCATCCTTGCGGAGATGGACGAGGCCATGACGAAGCAGTTCCAGTCCGCCTTTGCGGACATCCAGCGCTACTTCGGCGAGATCTTCGTGCGCCTCTTCGGCGGTGGCAAGGCCGAGCTCAAGATGCTCGACGAGAGCGATGTGCTCCACACGGGCATCGATATCCTCGTGACCTTGCCGCAGAAGAAGCGACAGAGCCTCGCTGCACTCTCGGGCGGCGAGCGCGCGCTGACGGTCATCGCACTGCTCTTCGCCTTCCTGCGCTACCGCCCGTCGCCTTTCTCGGTGCTCGATGAGATTGACGCGCCGCTCGACGAGGCGAATGTCATGCGCTTCGGCCGCTTCCTGCAGGAGTTCGCGGAGCAGACGCAGTTCATCGTCGTCACGCACCGCAAGGGCACGATGGAGGTGGCCGACACGATGTACGGCGTGACGGTCGAGGAGTCGGGCGTCTCGCGCCTGCTGTCCGTGCGGCTCGACGAACTCGACGACGATGCGGCCGGCATCGAGAAAAGTGAGAGAAGTGAGAAGTGAGAGGAATGCGTTTTTAGCGTTTTAGATAGGGAGGAATCATCATGGGATTTTTTGACCGGCTCAAGAAGGGCCTCAACAAGACCCGCGAAAACCTGACGAACAAGATTGAGAAGATCATCATCGGCTATGCCGACATCGACGATGACCTGCTCGACGAGCTCGAGGAGACGCTCATCATGGCGGACGTCGGCGTCCAGACGACGGATAAGCTCATGACGGCCGTGCGCAAGGGCATCAAGAAGAAGGAGATCAACACGCCGGAAGACCTCAAGCCGTTCCTGCAGAAGCAGATTGTCGAGATCCTGACGGCGGGCGAGGACACGACGCGCATCGCCGAGCAGGGGCCGACGGTCCTGCTCGTCATCGGCGTCAACGGCGCGGGCAAGACGACGACAATCGGCAAGCTCGCCGCCTACTACAAGGGCCAGGGCAAGTCGGTCCTGCTCGCCGCGGCCGACACCTTCCGCGCGGCGGCCATCGACCAGCTCGAGGTCTGGGGACAGCGCACGGGCGTGCCCGTCATCAAGCACGAGGAGGGCTCCGACCCAGCGGCCGTCGCCTTCGATGCCGTCAAGGCAGCCGTCGCGCGCAAGGTCGACATGCTGATCATCGACACGGCAGGCCGCCTGCAGACGAAGTCCAACCTCATGCAGGAGCTCGAAAAGATCAACCGCGTCATCGGCCGCGAGATCCCGGGCGCGCCGCACGAGACGCTGCTCGTGCTCGACGCGACGACGGGGCAGAACGCCATCAGCCAGGCCGAGCTCTTCACCAAGGCCGCACCAATCACGGGCGTCGTCCTGACGAAGCTCGACGGCACGGCCAAGGGCGGCGTCGTCATCGGCATCAAGAGCCAGCTCTCCATGCCGGTCAAGTGGATCGGCGTCGGCGAGGGCGTCGAGGACCTGCGCCCCTTCAACGCCGAGGACTTCGCCAAGGCGCTCTTCGGCGAATAACAGTATATACGTAATATACGTAAAAAACGAGGCCGCATGCGCGATGCATGCGGTCTCGTTCTTTTTACCGTATTTTTTCTTGTCAGCTGATGGGGATTACCAGTAGCCGAGGAATGCCCACCAGACGCCGCCGATTCCGAGCCAGACGACGACGTGTATCAGCGAGATACAGAAGCCGAGAATCCACCAGGTCTTCTGCGGGACGTAGCCAGCACCGAAGTAGACAGGAGCTGGGCCCGTGCCGAAGTGCGTCAGGCAGCCGCAGATGTTCGATGCCATGGCGACGACGAAGGCCGAGACGAATGGCGGTGCGCCGGTTGCGGCGCCGAGCGTGATGAGTGCGGCGTACATGCTCGTGACATGGGCGCTCATGCTGGCGAAGAAGTAGTGGCTGTAGAGGTAGATGATGAAGGAGAGCGCGACAGCTGCGAGCATGCCGACGCCGACCATCTGATTCTCAAGGATCTTGGCGAACCACGGGATGAAGCCGAGGCGGTTGAGGTAATCACTCATGACGATGACGCCGCCGACCCACACGAGGGTGTTCCAGGCGTTCTTCTCGCCCGTGACGTCGCTCCACTTGATGACGCGGCAGACGAGCAGGATGCAGAGGCCGATGAAGGCGATCAGCGTGGCGTTGAGGTGCGTGATGCTGGCCGTGGCCCAGAGGCCGAGCAGCAGGACGAAGACGAGCGCGAGGACCTTCTCGCCGCGCTTCATCGGGCCCATCTTCTCGAGCTCCGCGTCGGCGAGCTGCTTGGCTTCCGGCGTGTGCTTGATCTCAGGCGGATAGACCTTGTAGAGGAAGTACGGGATGATGATGAAGCAGACGAGACCCGGGACGGATGCGGCGATGAACCAGTCCATCCAGGTGATCTCGATGCCGAGGATGCGGTTGGCGAGCTCGACGGCAATCGGGTTGCCGACCATGGCCGTCAGGAACATGGCGGAGATGACGAGGTCGAGCTGGAAGACACTCATTGTCAGGAAAGCACCAATCTTGCGCGGGCTCTTCTCCGGGTCGGAGCCGAACGCATCGGCAAGGCTCTGCACGATCGGGAAGATCAGGCCGCCGGCACGGGCCGAGTTCGATGGGATAGCCGGTGCGATGATCATTTCAGAGAAGCTGATGGAATACGCGAGCTTCAGGCTGCTGTCACCAAAGGCGCGCATGGCGATGTAGGCGATGCGGCGGCCAAGGCCCGTGATGATGAAGGCGCGGGCCAGGATGAAGGCCGAGACGATGAGCCAGACCGTGTTGCCGCTGAAGGCCGACAGGACCTGCTTGAAGGTCATCGCGCCGGACACAGCGCAGGCGACGAGTGCGATGAGGGCAATCGTGCCGAGCTCGATCGGCTGCAGGATGAAGCCGACGACCGTGCCGAGGAAGATTGAGAACAGATACCAGGCGTTGAGCGTCAGTCCATCCGGTACGGGGATGAACCAGCCCGAAGCCGCGACCGCGATGGTGAGCAGTGCCCGCCACCAGATACCCTGTTTCGGTGCTTTTGACATTTCGTTTCCACTCCCTTGAAACTATGATACAATTCGTATGATTTATTTCTACCATATCGGAAGGGCTTTGTAAAAGTCACATTTTTCTTGCACAGATATTCCAAAAAGGAATGGGTATGCCTGCATGAATTGACTTTATTTGTGCAGATATTCCAAAAGCATCTCTTGTATGCGGCTTGTCAAATCCTCTACGGAATGGCGGCGGCTGCGCGCGCAGACCTGCGCCTGCTCGCCGCAGAGCAGGCAGCAGCGCGGCGTCGGGCGCGAGAGCTTATGGCCCTCGGCGTCGAGTACGTCGATGTCAAACAGGCGCCCGAGCGGGTGCGTTTCTTCAAGCGCCGTCATCTCTTTCTTGATGGCCGCGGGCTCACCTGAGATGGCAATCAGGCACTCGTCGCCCGTCGGCGCATAGTGCTCGCGCTGCTCGAGGATGGCCCAGCCGCCCTTGTGCAGGCGCTCCCGTATCTCGTGCAGACCGTCCGCAAAGAGGCGGCGCAGGTCCGCATTCGTCTTGACGGGCCCCGGGATGTTGAGGCCGAACGACAGCAGTGTGCAGCCGGGGTGGGCCTTCTGGAAGTCCTGCTGGGCAGCGGCGCGCGCTTCACGCGCCATGAGCATATCAGGCAGTTCGACAGGTGTACCGATCAACATGGCAGATTCCCCTTTTCTCATATATTTCCTTCTAATTAATATGTAATCGTTTACTTTGACTTTGCTTTTGCACCTATCAGTGATGGCGCACGCGATCCGCTGCGGCGATGCGCGCGCGGACCGGCGCGGCAGCTTCGCTTCGGAGCCAGTCGTACGTCGCCTCGGGCACGAGCTCCTGCAGGTGCTGCCAGTCGCCGTCCTTGACGCACTGGCGGACGTCGGAGGCGCTGACGGCGCGGCCATTGATGGCGAGGCGCGGGATGACGCGGCACTCGACGCCGAGCTCCGGCAGCTTCTCGCGCATCACCTTGTTGTAGAGGCCCGTGACCTGGCTGAAGGGCTCCTCGCCGACGTAGCGGCGGCGGATGGAGAGCGCCGCCGCAATCTTAGCGAACAGCGTGAGGTCGAGCTCGGCATGGCCGATGCTCGCGGTATCGTCGTCCGGCAGGAAGTAGCTAGGGAAGGTCGCGTTGCTGATGATGTACGGGCCGCTCGCGTGCAGGACGACGTTGCCGAAGCCGGCGATGCCGCGCTCGACGAGCTCCTTGCGCGCGGCGTAGGGGACGAGGCTCACGTCCTCGCTGAGCAGGAAGATGTGGACGAGCTTGTTCTCGCGGCTGGCCTGCTCGACGAGGTGGGCATGTCCTTTGGTGAAGGGGTTGGCATTCATGACGATGGCGGCAATCGGGTCATCCTTGCCGAGCGTGAGGCCGCGCTCTGTGAGGAATGCCTGTGTCTCCCTCTCGAAGCGGCTGAGGCAATGACGGAACCCGTCAGGTTGATTCTCCATAAAGACGAGGCGGTTGGGCACGCGCGCGATCTCGTAGAAGCCGAGGTCGTGGAAGAAGCGGGCGGAGGCGACTTTCGTGTAGAGGAAGAGGTCGAGGTTGCCACGCTCGAGTTCCTTCTCCATCAGGTGGCTGATGACGCGGTTGAGGAGCCCCTCGCCGCGGTGGCGGTGGTCGACAGCAAAGCAGCGCAGCGTATTCTCATACATGCTGCCCGTCGCGATGATGTGGCCCTCGTCATCGCGGATGGCACAGGTGTAGTCGAGGTTGCGGTCGAGCCGGATGCCCTCTTGCTCGAGCAGGGTGCTGACTTCCTGCATGGCCCTCTTGTCGCTTGGGTAGATCTTGGCAGCTTCATTCATATCAGTTATCCTCCCGATTTTCGTGTCGTTTCTTGTTGTGCTCGCGGATGAGGTCGATGAAGGCGCGGACCTGCGGCAGTTCGAGCGCCTGTTTCGCGTACATGATGAAAGTGGAGCGCGTCAGGGGCTCGCCGTTGGCGAAGTAGAGGGGGCGGACGCAGCCGTGGAAATTGCCGAGGCAGATCTCGGGCACGATGCCCCAGCCGAGGCCGCGCTCGACCATGGCCATGCAGGTCGCCGTGCTGTTGACGGAGATGCGGTTCGCGGAGGTCTGCAGGTGGTTCTCGCGCATCCACTGAGCCAGCATGCGCTCCATGTCGTCGTCGGCCGGGCGGGAGACCTGTGGCAGGCCCGAGAGCGGCGTGTTCTTGTCCTGCTTGCTCGTGATGGCGCAGATGTGCTCGCGCGCGAGCAGGATGCGCTCGCCGCGCCACTTGCTGTACTCGCCGCGCAGGATGCCGACGTCAATCTGGTTGGCGAGCAGCATCGAGTAGATGTGCTGGCTGCTGACCGTCGTGATCTGGGTGGTGACGGCTGGGTAGCGCGCGTTGTAGTCGGCCAGTTCGTCGGGCAGCCGGTACATCGCGTAGTTGATGGAGACACCAGCGCGCAGGGTGCCGGCGATGCGGCCGCTCTGCAGGCTGAGCTCCTGCTTCATGGTGTCGAGCTCCTGCAGGACGTTCGCTACGTGCGAGAGGACGATCTCGCCGGCCGGTGTGAACTGGATGCCCTGGCGTGAGCGCAGCATGAGCGTGAGGCCGAGCTCCTTCTCCATCTGCCGGATCCTCTTGGAGACCGACGACTGCGTGATATAGAGTTCGTCCGCGGCATGCGTGATATTGCGCGTGCGCCGGAGCACCTGCAGGAGGTGGAAATCCTGTTCATCCAATGGTATCATCCTTTCGGCTTTTGTATGATAATCCTTGCAAAACATTCTCTTTTGTTATGGTATAAAAGAATGGAGGAGTTGTAAATAGCCTTTCTCGCCTGCAAATCCATGACGATATGGAATGGATAAACATAGAAAAGAGATATTTTACAAAGGGGAGGCGGCGCGTTTTAATAAAAGAGAAGCAAACCGCTTACAAGTGTTTTGGAAAAGGAGCGATACGAATGGAAATCCAGAAGCCTGCAATGGCTGGTACCTTGGAATCCAGCGATGCTCAGGTTACTGTCGCACCGGGCAGCAACGGCATCGAGCTGACGTTGGAATCCAGTGTCATGAATCAGTATGGCCGTCAGATCAAGGCGACGGTCCTGTCGGTACTGGAGGGCCTTGGGGTCCAGGATGCCAAGATCAAGGTTGTCGACAAGGGTGCGCTCGACTGCACGCTCAAGGCGCGCGTCGAATGCGCGGTCTTCCGCAGCAATGGCATTTCGGCTCAGAATGTTCCATGGGGAGGTGTCATCAAATGATTCCACGTCCAAGACCAGAACGTTTCCGCCTGCGCCGCACGATGATGTTCATGAACGCGCAGAAACCGGGACTCATCAAAGATGCGTATATCTACGGCGTGGACAGCATCATGCTCGACCTTGAGGATGCTGTCGCAGAGAACCAGAAGGATTCCGCTCGCTTCTCGCTCTACCATGCGCTCAAGACGATTGACTACGGCGATACGGAAGTCATCGTCCGCATCAACGGCCTCGATACGCCGCACTGGCAGGAAGATATCCGCTGCGCTGTCGCAGGCGGTGCTGACGGCGTCCGCATCCCGACGTGCGAGAGCGCGCAGGATGTCAAGACGGTCGAGGAGCACGTGCTCGCAGCCGAGAAGGAATTTGGCGTCGAAGAGGGCCGCACGCTGATCATGGCCGCACTCGAGAGCCCGAAGGGTGTCCTCAATGCCTATGAGATCGCCTCGGCTTCTGACCGCCTGTTCGGCATTGCCCTGTCGGCCGGCGACTTCCACCGCAGCATGCACACGCATTACGTGCCGGGCGGCATCGAGCTCAACACGGCGCGCAACCTCATCGTGATGTCGGCACGCGCCGCAGGTGTCCAGTGCTTCGACACGGTCTTCACGAACCTCGACGATGAAGAGGGCTTCGAGAATGAGGTCCGCATGATCCACGACATGGGCTTTGACGGCAAGAGCCTCATCAACCCGCGCCAGATTGCCTTTGTCCATCAGACGCTCGCTCCGACGCCGGAGGAGATCGCGACGGCTGAGACGTACGTGCGCACGTACGAAGAGCAGTCGAAGCTCGGTGTCGGCGTCTACACGGTCAACGGCAAGATGGTCGACATCGCCTTCATCAAGGATGCAAGCCGCGTCATCGCTCTCGCGAAGGCATGCGGTGTCTATCACGGCGATTTATAAGGAGGAGCACAAATGATAAACGCAGTAGGAAGAGACATTCCTGATGAGCTCCTGAAGGACGGCAAGGAAGTCTACCAGGGCAAATATCATATGGACGGCAAGCCATTCAAGAAAGCCGGCCCCGTGACGGTCCGTCACGAGAAACCGCAGGAGAGCAAGATCGTGGCTACCATCCGCGAGGCTTGCGAGAAGTGCGGTGCGCATGACGGCATGACCGTATCCTTCCACCATGCCTTCCGCAACGGCGACTATGTGACGAGCATGGTCATGAAGGTCCTCATCGAGGACATGGGCCTCAAAGACCTGACGGTTGCGACGACGTCGCTCGGCAGCGCACAGGACCTCCTGGCCGACTACATCGAGCAGGGCAAGATCATCGGCATCCAGTCGTCTGGTGTTCGTGGCCGCATCGGTGAGGTCATCTCGGCTGGCAAGCTCAAGACGCCGGCCATCATCCGCAGCCACGGCGGCCGTCCGCGCGCCATCGAGACGGGCGAGCTCCACATCGACATCTCCTTCATCGCAGCTGCTACGTCGGATGACTACGGCAATGCCAAGGGCACGGGCGGAAAGCACAACTGCGGCGCCATGGGCTACGCTGTCGCGGACTCGCACTATGCTGACCACGTCGTCGTCGTGACGGATACGCTCGTACCGTTCCCGAACATGCCGTCGCCGATCAGCTCCATCGATGTCGATGCTGTCGTTGTCGTCGACGCCATCGGCGATCCGACGAAGATCGGCACGAAGGAAGCGCGCATCACCCAGGATCCGCGCAACCTCATGATGGCCGAGAACTGCGCGAAGGTCATCGCCTCGACGCCGTACTTCAAGGACGGCTTCTCGTTCCAGACTGGTGTCGGCGGCCCGTCGCTCGCCGTCAACCGCTTCCTCGAGGAGTACATGGTCGAGAAGAACATCAAGATGGGCTTCGCTCTCGGCGGCATGGGCGGCAACATCTGCGACCTCATGGATAAGGGGCTCGTCGGCAAGCTGCTCGACACGCAGGACTTCGACATGAAGGCCATCAAGCACCTCGAAGAGCATCCGGACAAGCACCTCGAGATCTCGACGAGCGAATACGCGAGCGCGGCCAACAAGGGCGCCTATGTCAACAAGCTCGACTTCGTCGTCCTCGCCGCACTCGAGATCGACACGGACTTCAACGTCAACGTCCTGACGGGCTCTGACGGCGTGCTGCGCGGTGCACCGGGTGGACATCCGGATACGGCAGAGGGCAGCAAGTGCTGCATCATCGTCACGCCGCTCGTCCGCGGCCGCATGGCGACGGTCTGCAAGAAGGTCGTCACGGTCACGACGCCGGGCGACTGCGTCGACGTCCTCGTCACGGATTACGGCATCGCCGTCAACCCGCGCCGCCAGGACCTCATCGAGTGCCTTGACAAAGCAGGCATTGAGCACACGACGATCGAGGCGTTGCAGGAGAAGGCTTACAGCCTCGTCGGCACGCCGGACGACCTCGAGTGGGAAGACAAGGTCATCGCCGTCCTCGAGGCGCGCGATGGCACGATCCTCGACGTCATCCGCAAGATCAAGCCGCTGCAGCTTTGATTGCAGGGCCTGCGGGATATAGCAGCTGAAGGATAGGAGAAGGGATTGCATATGCAGCTGGCAGACATTGGCGATATCGCACAGGAGGCCATGATCTTCGAGGTCTCGGCCACGCCGAAGCCCGGGCTCGTCGACCGCGTGTCGAGCGGCGCCCACCGTGATATGGATTTCTTCACTTTCCTTACTTCGGCGGCGGCGCTGCGCTCGAGCTTCGAGACGTTCGCGCGCATCGGCGCCGAGCGGGCCACAGAGCCCGTCGAGAATCTGCTGCCATTCCTGCAGGAGGCGGGCATCGTCGCCGAGCAGCGCATGTTCGCGGCGACGCATGGGGTCAACACCCACAAGGGTATGATCTTCAGCCTTGGACTGCTCGCTGGTGCGGCCGGCTGGGCCAGCCGCCGCGCAGAAGGACTCGGGGCGGAGCATCTCTGTGCACTCGTGGCCAGCATGTGCCATGGCCTGACGGATGCGGCTTACCGCCATGTGGCGGACAAGCCTGCCGCAAGGCGCACGAAGGGCGAGGCGATGTTCCTGCGCTACGGCGTGACGGGCGTGCGCGGCGAGGCCGAGAGCGGCTTCCTTACGGTGCGCCAGCACGGCCTGCCGGTCTACCGCCGGCGACGCCGCGAGGGGGCATCCGTCAACGATGCGCTCTGCGACACCCTGCTGCACCTCGTCGCGGTCGACATGGACACGAACATCCTCGGGCGCCACGGGATGGAGGCCCTGCGCTATGCGCAGGCCGCCGCCAAGTCCGTCCTGCGCCTCGGCGGCATGCGCACGCCGGCTGGCCGCCATGCGCTCGAAGCGCTCGACGAGGACTTCATCGCGCGCTGGATCAGCCCCGGCGGCAGCGCCGACCTCATCGCCGTCACGCACTTTCTCTACGAAGTGGAGTGCCGTGCGGCGGGGGAGGGCGGTGCTGCAGGTCAGGCTGAATCCCCATGTGTGACCGCAGCGATATCCAGCTGAATACAACCGCAATAAAAAGCCTCTGCAATCCATCGATTGCAGAGGCTTTTTTATGGCAAGTCTCGTGTATCAGAACTTGAGCTTGGCAAAGCGTGCGACGGCGCGCTTCGTGTTCTCGCGGCTGCCGAACGACGTGAGGCGGAAGTAGCCTTCGCCGCACGGGCCGAAGCCTGCGCCCGGCGTGCCGACGATGTTGACTTCATGCAGCAGCTTGTCGAAGAAGTCCCACGAGCTCATGTTGTTCGGCGTCTTGAGCCAGATGTACGGGGCGTTGACGCCGCCAAAAGCCTGGAGGCCGGCAGCCTTGAGGCCCTCGCGGATGATGCGGGCGTTCTCCATGTAGTAGGAGACGAGCGCTTTGACCTGCTTCTGGCCCTCTTCCGTGTAGATGGCCGCAGCGCCGCGCTGCACGATGTAAGCCGTGCCGTTGAACTTCGTCGTGTGACGGCGGTTCCAGAGCTTGTTGAACGGCACGAGGGAGCCGTCCGCAGCGCGGCCCTTGACCGTCTTCGGGATGATCGTGTAGCCGCAGCGCGTGCCCGTGAAGCCCGCCGTCTTGGAGAAGGAGCGGAACTCGATGGCGACGTCCTTGGCGCCCGGGATCTCATAGATGGAGCGCGGCACATCGTCCTCCGTGATGTAGGCGGCATAGGCGGCGTCGAAGAGGATGACCGACTCATTCTCCTTGGCATAGTTGACCCACTTCGTCAGTTCCTCGCGCGAGAGCGTCGTGCCCGTCGGGTTGTTCGGGCAGCAGAGGTAGATCATGTCGACTTTTTCCTTCGGCAGGTCCGGTGCGAAGTTGTTCTCCGCCGTGCAGGGCAGGTAGACGACGCCCTCGAAGTGGCCGTCTTCCTGCAGCGTGCCCGTGCGGCCGGCCATGACGTTCGTGTCGAGGTAGACTGGGTAGACCGGGTCCGTGATGGCGACCTTGTTGGCCGTGCCGAAGATCTCCTGGATGTTGCCGCAGTCGCTCTTCGAGCCGTCGCTGACAAAGATCTCATCCGGTGCGATCTCGATGCCGCGATCCGTGTAGTTGTGCTTGATGATGGCTTCCGTCAGGAAGGAGTAGCCCTGCTCCGGGCCGTAGCCGTGGAACGTCTCAGCCTTGGCCTGATCGTCGACGGCCTTGTGCATGGCTTCGATGCAGACCTGCGGAAGCGGCTGCGTGACATCGCCGATGCCGAGACGGATGATGTCGGCATCCGGGTTCGCTTCCTTATAGGCGGCGACGCGGCGGGCGATTTCGGCGAAGAGATAGCTGCCGGGCAGCTTCAGATAGTTATCATTAATGGTAGCCATAGAATGAAATCCTCCTCATAGAATTGTTATCAATATAACTTTTTAGCATATTATATCACAACATTATGCATATGGCCATATAAAATCAAGCCTTAGAGAGGAAAATATCCGCGATGCTCATCGAGAGATTCATTCTGGATATTGTGACGATTCCATTCAAGAATGTTACGGCCATCCATCTTTATCGGCTGTCATCATAATGAATGGGATTTACGTAAAAATAAACGATGTATATCATTAAAATATTTTATGATAAATAGTATTTACTTATCCTTCTCGTGTATTGTATAATAAGCGTAAGTTCTTGAACGCATGGCTGTGCAGCCGTTACAGCCATCCTCATCTGTTCTTCCATATCTTCCTGCCATCGGATTCATAAATTTTTTTGATGCACCGCATCATGAGGCAGGAATTTGAATGGAAAGGCGCGAAAGTAAGAAGCAATGAGAATCCATTCTCTTTGTTTTTCGCGCACTGTACAGGGAGGAGGGCAGCACAGTGGCGTTTGAGGGGTAACGTGTTTGGTCTTCATTTATAGGAAGGGGAGTTTCACTTGGAAATGTTGCTTGGTCTCATCGTACTGCTGGCCTGCCTCGTCTTTGGCGTGCGTCACGGCGGTATTGGTCTGGCTGTCATTAGCGGCATCGGTCTCGTCATCTTCACATTCGTCTTTGGCTATAAGCCGGGCACGCCGCCAATCGGCGTCATGCTCACGATTCTCGCGGTCGTCACCTGCGCTGGCTTCCTGCAGACGTCGGGCGGCCTCACGGTCATGCTCAAGTACGCAGAGAAGTTCCTGCGCAACAACCCGAAGCAGGTCACGATCCTCGCTCCGCTGACGACGTGGTTCCTCACGGTCCTCTGCGGCACGGGCCACGTTGTCTACACGATGTTCCCGATCATCTACGATATCGCCATCAAGCAGAACATCCGCCCGGAGCGCCCGATGGCCGTCGCCTCGGTCGCTTCGCAGATGGGCATCTGCGCTTCGCCGGTATCGGTCGCCGTCGTCTCGATCGTCGGCTTCATGGCCGCCGCCGGCTATGAGTACACGGTCCTGCAGATCCTCGCCGTATCCATCCCGGCTACGTTCACGGGCGTGCTCTGCGCTGCTCTCTGGTCCTATCGCCGCGGCAAAGACCTCGACAAGGACCCGCGCTTCCAGGAGTTCATCAAGGACTCGGAAAACAAGGAGTACGTCTACGGTGATTCTGAGACGCTGCAGGGCAAGGAACTGCCGAAATCGTACTACCATGCGATGTACATCTTCTTCCTCGGCATCTTTGTCATCGCCTGCCTCGGCAACTTCCCGCAGCTTCTGCCGCACTTCCCGAACGCGAAGGGCGTCATGAAGGCAATCTCGATGACGGATGTCATCCAGATGGTCATGCTCTTCGTCGCCGCCATGATCCTGGTCTTCTGCAAGATCAAGGCAAGGGACGTCGGCAACAGCCAGGTCTTCCGCTCTGGTATCGTCGCACTCGTCTCGGTCTACGGCGTCGCCTGGATGGCCGATACGTATTTCGCAAATCACATGACCATCCTCAAGCAGTGGCTCGGCGCTGCTGTCCAGGCATATCCTTGGGCTTATGCGATCTTCGCGTTCTTGACGTCGAAGCTCGTTAACTCGCAGGCTGCGGCCATCGCGATCGTCATGCCGCTCGCACTCAATGTTGGCATGGATCCGGTGCTGATCATGTCCTTCATCTCGGCCTGCTACGGTTACTTCTTCCTGCCGACGTACCCGTCGGACCTCGCCTGCATCGGTTTCGACCGCTCGGGCACGACGCGCATCGGCAAGTACATCCTCAATCACAGCTTCATGATCCCGGGACTCATCGGTGTCTTCACGGGCTGCTGCGCTGGCTTCGTCATGGCGCACATCGTCATGTAAGCCATACTCTGCTCATCAAGCGGTTTCCTCTGGAAACCGCTTTTTGTTTCTTGAAAAGGAGTGTTCGCTATGGAAAGATTCAAGATTGCAGTCATCGCCGGCGACGGCATCGGCCCTGAGGTCATCACAGAGGGCAAGAAGGTCCTCTCGGGCATCGCAGCGCTCGATGGCAAGTTCAACGTTGAGTTCACAGATTTCCCTTGGGGCTGCGAGTACTATCTCAAGACAGGCGAGATGATGCCAGAAGATGGCCTTGAGCAGCTCAAGGCGTTCGATGCCATCTACCTCGGTGCGGTCGGCTATCCGGGCGTGCCCGACAACGTCTCGCTCGGGCAGCTGTTGCTGAAGATTCGCCGCGGCTTTGACGAGTACGTCAACCTGCGCCCCGTCAAACTGCTCGAGGGCGCTCCGTGCCCGCTCGCCGGCGTCAAGCGCGAGGACATCGACATGATCGTCATCCGCGAGAACAGTGAGGGCGAGTACGCAGACGTCGGCGCGCGCCTCTATCCGGGCACGCCGCAGGAGATTGCACTGCAGACGGGTGTATTCTCGCGCAAGGGCTGTGAGCGCATCATGCGCTATGCCTATGAGACGGCGCGCCGCGAGCACAAGACGCTGACGTCCATCTCCAAGGGCAATGCGCTCGGCTACTCGATGGTGTTCTGGGATGAGATCTTCGCCGAGATCGGCAAGGAGTATCCGGACGTCAAGACGCAGAAGCTGCTCGTCGATGCGGCGAGCATGATGTTCGTCAAGAATCCGAAGCGCTTTGAGGTCGTCGTCACGAGCAACCTCTTTGGCGACATCCTGACGGACCTCGGCGCGGCCATTGCGGGCGGCATGGGCCTGGCGGCCGGTGCCAATCTCAATCCGGAGCGCAAGTACCCCTCGATGTTCGAGCCGATACACGGCAGCGCGCCGGACATTGCCGGCAAGGGCATCGCAAACCCGCTGGCGAGCATCTGGTCGGTCAGCCAGATGCTCGACTTCTTCGGCAAGGAAGAATGGGGCAAGCGCGTCCTCGCGGCCATCGAGACGCTGCTCGTCGAGAAGAAGACCCTGACGCCGGACCTCGGCGGCACGGCCAAGACGCAGGACATCGGTGAGGCCATCTTAAAGATCCTGCGCCGCTGATCCCGCATCATCCTCCTGTCCATGCGATAAGAGCCATAAGAAAAGTGCCATCTCCACGCAGCGCGTGAGATGGCACTTTTTGTTCCGGTTCAGCTGGACGGTCAGGATTCGGTCTTTTCAGAAGGGACACTGTGGTCCTTCTTGAGCAAGTCCTTGCAGAAGTCGATGAAGGACTGGGCGGCTTTGGAGATGTAGCGGTCTTTCTTCCAGGCGAGGCCGACGTCGACGAAGATGGGGTCGGCGAGCGGCAGGGTCTTGAGGCCCGGTACCTCGTCGGCGACCATGTCGAGGAGGAAGGTGATGCCGACGCCGTTGGCGACGAGACCCTTCAAGGTGTTGATCTGGTTGGATTCGAGCACGATGTTCGGCGTGATGCCCTCGTCCTTCATGCGGCCGAGGATGGTCTGGCGCAGGAAGGATCCCTCCTTGAGCATGACGATCTTCGTGTCGGCCACATCGTCCATCGAGATGGCTTTCTTCTTGGCGAGCGGACTGCTCTCCGGCACGCAGCAGACGATCTGGTTCTTGGACATGGGCAGGAGCTGCAGGCGGTTCGAGGCGCCGGACAGGATGATGATGCCGAAGTCGAGCTCATCGCGCTCGAGCTGTTCGCGGATCGACATCGAAGCTTCCTCGTGCATGAAGATGTCGAGATGCGAGTAGCGGCGCTGGAAGCTCGAGAAGATGCGCGGGAAGAGGTAGGCGCCCATCATCGGCGGCACGCCGATCTTGATGGTGCCTTTCTGGAGTTGCTTGTAGTCATTGACCTCCAGTACCGCATCCTGGATGTTGCGCAGGGCGAGCTCGACCCGGTTGAGGAAGACGGCACCTTCAGGCGTCAGCGCGAGCTGTTTCTGGCTGCGGTCAAAGAGCTGGATGCCGAGCTCGGCCTCGAGCTTCTTGATGGCGACCGTAATATTTGGTTGGGAAACACGCAGGCGTTCCGCAGCGCGGGTGATATTCCGCAGACGGCTGGCCATCTGGAAATATTCGAGTTGTCTGAGTTCCATTCAAATCGCTTCTTTCTTTATAAATTCGCTTTATTTAATGCCATTATACCATACTTTTGATGCATATATGATAGTATAACCAAAAATTATTAAAAATATAGTGGAAACAGTTCCATAAAACGGCTTGATTTTGGTAAAAGCAGGAAAATAAAGCCGTTGTGGGGAACTTAAATAAGGACATATGATGCATTAGGAGGTGGATGTCTTGATTCGAGGAATCGGAACGGACATTGTGGAGATTGCGCGCGTCAAGCGTGCAGCGGATAGCGAGGCGTTCTGCCGGCGCGTCTACACGCAGGCGGAGCGCGCTTACTGTGAGAGCCGCGGCGTGCAGCAGATGGCGAGCTATGCGGCGCGTTTCGCGGGCAAGGAGGCCGTCTTGAAGGCGCTCGGAACGGGGCTGCGCGGTGGCACACTGCACGACGTCGAGATCTTGCCGGATGAGCTCGGGGCGCCGCAGGTGCACCTCAGCGGCTACTTTGCGCAGCTGGCTCGCCGCCGGGGCGTCCTGCGCGTCTGGATCTCGCTGAGCCATTCGCGCGACTATGCGACGGCGCAGTGCGTATTGGAGGGATGACGATGAAGATATCTTTGGTCAAGGAGATGCGCGCCGTCGACCGGCGCGCCGGAGAGGAGTACGGCCTGCCCGAGGTCGTGCTGATGGAGAATGCCGGCCGGCAGACGGCGGCGGCCATGGTCTCGCTGCTCGGCTCCGTGCGCGGCAAGACCATCTGTGTCCTGGCCGGCAGCGGCAACAATGGCGGCGACGCCTTCGCGGCGGCGCGCTACCTCTACAATGAGGGCGCCGTCCTCAAGGTCTTCCTGACGGGCAATCCGGACCACATCAAGGCCTCGCCTTCCATCATGAAGCAGACATTGACGGCGATGGGCATCGCGGTCCACGGACTCGCGGGCGACCGCGACATGGACCGGCTGCGCCTCGCGCTGCGCTTCGCCGACGGCGTGCTCGACGGCATCCTCGGCACGGGCTTCCGCGGCACGCTGCGCCCCGTCGTGCGGCAGGCGGTGGAGCTCGTCAATGCGGCGGGAAAGCCCGTGCTCGCCATCGACATCCCGAGCGGGGTGGAGGCTGACACGGGGGCGGTCAGCGATGTGGCGGTGCGCGCCGCGAAGACCATCGCGCTCGGCCTGCCGAAGCCCGGCCATCTGCTCGGCCAGGGTGCGATCTATGCGGGTGAGCTCACCGTTGACTCCATCGGCATCCCGCGCCAACTCTTAGAAGATGAGGCCATCCTGCAGGCGTGCATCGACGATGGACTTGTAGCCTCCCTGCTGCCTGTGCGCCCACGGACGGCTCACAAGGGGACCTGTGGCCGCATCCTCATCGTCGCGGGCTCGCGCGGTATGACGGGGGCGGCGGCACTTTGCACGGAGGCCAGCCTGCGTGTGGGCTGCGGCATCGCGACGCTCGCCGTGCCCGAGAGCCAGCAGCCCATCCTGGCCGTCAAGCTCACGGAGGCGATGACGGTGCCGGTGCCCGAGCAGGAGCCGGGCGTCCTCGGCGGCAGCGAAGCGCTCAAGGCGCTCGTGCCGCTCATGGAAGGGTACGATGCCGTCCTCGTTGGCCCGGGACTCGGCCGCGCGCCGGTGACGGGCGAGTTCGTCAAGGCGCTCGTGCGCGAGGCAGATAGGCCATTGATCCTTGATGCCGATGCCATCTACGCCCTGCGCGGCGCGCCAGAGATCCTGCGCGAGGCGAAGCACGTGCCAATCCTCACGCCGCACCTCGGCGAGATGGCGGGGCTCCTCGGGCTCTCGGTCGCAGACCTGCGCGAGGACCTCGCAGGCATCGCGCGCGACGCTGCCGCCGAGTACCATGCCGTCTTCGTGCTCAAGAGCGAGTGCACGCTCGTGGCCTTCCCAGACGGCCGTGTCTACTTTACGACGAAGGGCAATGCCGGCATGGCGACGGCCGGCGCAGGCGACGTCCTCGCCGGCACGATTGCGGGCCTCATGCAGCAGGCGGCAGAGGGCATGGCCCCCGTGCTCGGTGTCTACCTGCACGGCCTCGCGGGCGACTTTGCCTATCAGGAGAAGACCGAGGGGCTTCTCGCGGGGGACATCCTCGCCAAGCTGCCCGAGGCGCGCCGTCGCCTGCAGGCGCATTCTCTTCCTTATAATAAGAAGCACGATGAAAACGAATGAAAGTGCATGTAGCCTTACGCAAGACAAAGATACATGTTCTGTGTAAAATCCCATCATTTTCTGGAATGGACTATTGACAAACTGTACAGTCGGGACTATGATAGAGTTACTTTAACGGAAAGAAAAGAGGAGTTTTCAATGGCAAAAGTAAATGTGGATTGGAATAACCTGGGCTTCGCTTACCAGCCGATCTCCCAGCGTTACGTCGCAAACTTCAAGGATGGCAAATGGGGCGAGGGTCATCTGACGGATGACGCCAACGTCACGATCAATGAGTGCGCCGGCATCCTGCAGTACTGCCAGGAAGTCTTCGAGGGCCTTAAGGCCTATAAGACGAAGGATGGCCGTGTCGTCACGTTCCGTCCGGATATGAATGCAAAGCGCATGATCGACTCGGCAAAGCGCCTCGAGATGCCACCGGTCTCCGAGGAGATGTTCCTCGAGGCTGTCGATCAGGTTGTTGCAGCCAACAAGGATTGGATTCCTCCTTTCGAGTCGGGCGGTGCCCTCTACCTGCGTCCGTATCTCTTCGCTACGGGCCCGGTCATCGGCGTCAAGCCGTCGGATGAGTACCAGTTCCGCCTGTTCGGCACGCCGGTCGGCTCTTACTTCAAGAACGGCGTCAAGCCGATCACGATCTGCGTCAGCGATTATGACCGCGCTGCACCGCACGGCACGGGCAACATCAAGGCCGGCCTGAACTACGCGATGAGCCTCTATCCGTACATCCTCGCACACCAGAAGGGCTTCGACGAGAACATGTACCTCGATGCTGCTACGCGCACGTACGTTGAGGAGACGGGCGGCGCCAACTTCCTGTTCGTCACGAAGGACGGCAAGCTCGTCACGCCGAAATCCGACAGCATCCTGCCGTCGATCACGCGCCGTTCGCTCGTCACGATCGCGGAGCACCTCGGCTACACGGTCGAGCATCGCCCGGTCAAGTTCACGGAGCTCAAGGACTTCGCCGAGGCTGGCCTCTGCGGCACGGCTGCCGTCATCTGCCCGGTCGGCAAGGTTGTCGGCAACGGCGAGACGATCGAGTTCCCGAGCGGCATGAAGGAAATGGGCCCTGTCCTCACGAAACTCTACAACACGCTGCGTGGCATCCAGCTTGGCACGGTCGAAGCACCGGAAGAGGGATGGATCCGCGAGATCAAGTAAGCAAAACAGGAATACCTGTTCCGGCTCGGCTGCCCTTTGGCAGCCGGGCCTTTTGCTTTCTTCTGGCAGCATCTGTCCCCGGCTTTTCGATATTCTGGTATTCAGGAAGCCTTCATGACTTAGGAGTAAAATTTTTTGACAGTCACAAGGATTTCCTGTACCCTGGCGAGAATAGCTTTAATATACCCAGTATGTGCATCATGCCATACCTTCATGAATTGGATTTATTTCATTCCTATCTCATATATTTTTAGGAGTTTTGCTTATGCCATTTGAGCTGCCATATCCACTACAATTCCACGGTATCATCTCGACCATCGGCCTGATGGACATCCTCGACATCTTCATCGTGGCCATCATCCTCTACAAGGTCTACGTCATGCTGCAGGACACGCGCGCGATCACGCTCGTCAAGGGCATCCTCGTGCTCTTAGGTGTGACGATGGTCTGCAGCTGGCTGGAGCTGCACGTCATCTCCTGGCTTTTGCAAAAGGCCGTGACACTGCTCTTCGTCGCGCTGCCGATCGTCTTCCAGCCGGAGTTGCGGCGCGCGCTCGAGCACCTCGGACAGGGCAAATTCCTCGGGCCGTCGGTGCTCCTAGACGACGAGGAGGCGCAGTCTGTCGTGCGCGAGCTCGCCAAGGCGGTCAAGGTCATGTCGGCCAACAAGACGGGCGCACTCATTGTCATCGAGCGCAACATGGGCCTCAACGACATCAGCGCGACGGGCATCCAGATTGACGGCCTCATCACGGCGGATTTTCTCTTGAACGTCTTCATCCCGAACACGCCGTTGCACGACGGCGCGGCCATCGTGCGCGGCAAGCGCCTGATCGCGGCCGGCTGCCTGCTGCCGCTGACGGAGAACCGCTCGCTCTCGACAGAGCTCGGTACGCGCCATCGCGCGGCCATCGGCCTCTCGGAGCAGTGCGATGCGCTCGTCGTCGTCGTCAGTGAGGAGACTGGCACGATCTCGGTCGCGGAGAACGGGCGCATGGTCCGCCATCTCGACACGGAGAAGCTCAAGAACATCCTGCGGCCGGCATTCACTTCCCCGCAGAAAGGTCTCAAGGACCTCATCAGGAACTGGAGGAAGAAGAAATGATTTCAAGAATGCGCAATATCGTGCAGCACAACCTGCCGGCCAAGATTCTGGCGCTTGTCATCGCGGTCATCCTCTGGGGCTACGTCATGAACGACCAGAATCCTTCTATCGAGAACACCTATACGGTGCAGCTCGATGTCGTCAATGCGCCGGAAGGCTACAAGATCACGAAGGATGCTTCGAATGTCAAGCTCCGTGTGCGCGGCCCGCGCTCGCTCTTCGTCTCGGCGAGCGAGAGCGACTTCAAGGCTTACGTCGACCTCTCGAAGGTGGAGGAGGGCAAGCACGCTGTCAAGGTGCAGACTGTCCTGCCGCAGGGCTTCGAGCTCGTCGAAGCAAAGCCGGATACCGTGACCTTCACGCTCGACCGCATCGTGCAGAAGAAGATCAAGGCGGAGTTCATCGTGACGGGCTCGACGGCGCCTGGCACGACGGTCGCACACGTTGAACCGTCCGTGGAAACGGTCACGATTGAGGGCGCGGAGTCGGACATCAAGGAAGTCACGCGCGTCATCGGCTATGTCGGCCTCGCGGGCAACAGCGATGACTTCAAGCTCAAGGTGCCACTGACGGCCATCAACGCCGATGGCCGCGAGGTTGCCGGCGTCACGGTCAAGCCTGCCTCGGCTGAGGTCAGCGTGCAGCTTGCGCGCGGCCTCATGAAGAAGGTCGTCACGGTCAAGCCAATCCTCGGCGATGACCTCGCGTCCGGCTATGAAGTCGGCACGGTCAAGAGTGACCCCGTGAAGATCGAGGTCGCCGGCCCGGAGGACATCCTCTCGAAGCTCTCGAGCATCGAGACGCAGAAGATCTCGCTCGACGGCCTGACGAAAACGACGGACCTGAATGCCCAGCTTGCGCCGCCCGACGGCGTCACGGTGACGAACAGCAGCGTGACGGTCCACATCGAGATCAAGGCCAAGAAGAAGACGGCGTCTGGCACGGCCAGCCCCTGACGGGCCGCATTACGATGCATACATGTCCAAGCTAACAAGATAAAACAAGATAATAGGAGGTCTGCAATGATCCGCATCCGCAATCTGGCTGTGCCGTTCACGGAGACGGCCAGCCTCGAAGATCTTGCAGCCAAGCGCCTCATGTTACCACCTCAGCAGATTGCCGGGGTGGTAATTGTGCGTAAGGCTGTCGACGCGCGCCGTTATCACGGTGCGCCCATCCAATTCGTCTACATCCTCGACGTCCGGCTCGAGCCGAAGCTCGAGAAGAAGGTGCTGCAGAAGCTGCGCCGCGACCGCAATGTCGAGGCGGCACCCGAGCCAGAGGCAGCAGCGCCGCTGCCGAAGCTGCACCTCGAGAGGCGGCCCGTCGTCGTCGGCTTTGGCCCCGCAGGCATGTTCGCCGCCTTGACGCTTGCGCGCCAGGGCTGCGAGCCGCTCGTGCTCGAGCGCGGCCACGATGTCGACACGCGCCACGAGGACATCCAGCGCTTCTGGCGTGGCGGCGCGCTCGACCCGCAGTCGAACGTGCAGTTCGGCGAGGGCGGCGCGGGGACGTTCTCCGACGGCAAGCTCACGACGCGCATCAACGACCCGCACATGAAGGACGTCATCGAGGCGTTTGTCGCGGCGGGGGCGCCCGAGGAGATCCGCTACCTGCACAAGCCGCACATCGGCACGGACATCCTGCGCGACGTCGTGCGCAACATCCGCAAGGAAATCATCCGCCTCGGCGGCACGGTCCGCTTCGGCGCGCAAGTCACGGACCTCGAGCTCGGCGAGGAGGGCGTCGAGGCCGTCATCGTCAACGACGAGGAGCGCATCGAGACGGATGTTGTCTTCTTCGGCATCGGTCACTCGGCGCGCGACACCTACCGCATGCTTCTCGAGCGCGGCGTCGCGATGGAGGCAAAGCCCTTCGCGATGGGCGTGCGCATCGAGCACCCGCAGGAGTTCATCGACCGCGCGCAGTACGGCGAGGACGCGGGCCATCCGCTGCTTCCAGTCGCCGACTACGCCCTGACCTACAAGGACCCCGCGACGGGGCGCGGCGCCTACTCCTTCTGCATGTGCCCGGGCGGCTTCGTCGTCGCGGCTGCCTCGGAGAAGGAGCGCGTCGTTACGAACGGCATGAGCAACTACCGCCGCGACTCAGGCATCGCCAACAGCGCGCTTCTCGTGCAGGTCGCACCAGCCGACTTCGGGCAGGAGGTCCTCTCGGGCATGGCCCTGCAGCAGGAGCTCGAGGGGCTGGCCTTTGCCTTAGGCGGCCGCAATTACTTTGCACCCGTGCAGACGGTCGGCGACTTCCTCAAGGGAACGAGCGGCTCGACGGACTTCCTGACGAAGCCGACGTACGCGCCCGGCGTCAAAGCATCTGACCTGCACCGCTGCCTGCCGGACTTCATCACGAAGACGCTTGCGGGCGCGCTGCCGTACTTCGACCGCAAGATACCGGGCTTTGCCGACGCGGGCGCCGTCATGACGGGCGTGGAGACGCGCTCGTCGGCGCCGTGCCGCATCCGCCGCGACCGCTCGACCTTCGTCGCCGAGGCGACGCCGGGGCTCTACCCGATGGGCGAGGGCGCGGGCTACGCGGGCGGCATCATGAGCGCCGCCGTCGACGGTATGAAAGCCGCACTTGCATTCCTGCACCAAAATGTGCAATACTAAGAAGAAGTAAAAAGTATCTGAGTATCAGGGGGAAAGAAATATGGCAAGATTATTCGGTACGGACGGTGTCCGTGGAGAGGCAAATGTGACGCTGCTGCCGGAGATGGCTTACCGTCTCGGCCGCGCAGCGACGATCTACTTCGGCAAGGAGTCGGAGGAGCAGCCGCTCATCATCATCGGCCGCGACACGCGCATCTCAGGTGAGATGTTCGAGTCGGCGCTGACGGCCGGCATCTGCTCGGCGGGCGGCCGCGCCATGCTCGCGGGCATCATCCCGACGCCGGCGATTGCCTATCTCGCGCGCAAGCACAAAGCCAAGGCGGGCATCGTCATCTCGGCTTCGCACAACCCGTTCCACGACAACGGCATCAAGTTCTTCGGCGGCGATGGCTACAAGCTGCCAGATGCCGTCGAGGATGAGCTCGAGGCCATCGTGCACCAGCTCGAGACGGACGACAACTACCCGCGCCCGACGGCAGAGCACATCGGCCACATCGAGTATCGCACGGACCTTCTCAACCAGTACATGGAATTCGTGCTCTCGACCTGCAAGGAGCGCTTCGACGGCGTCAAGGTCGTGCTCGACTGTGCCAACGGTGCGGCCTATGAGGCAATGCCGAAAATCCTGCGCCGCCTCGGTGCCAATGTCAAGGTCATCCACGCGCTGCCGAACGGCACGAACATCAACGACGGCTGCGGCTCGACGCATCTCGAGTCCCTGCAGAAGGCTGTCCTCGAGAACGGCGCGGACTTCGGCATCGCGCATGATGGCGACGCCGACCGCTGCCTCTGCGTCGACGAGAAGGGCCAGGTCATCGACGGCGACCACATCCTCGTCATGTGCGCGATGGACATGATGAAGGAGGGCAAGCTGCCCTACAACACGGTCGTCACGACGGTCATGGCTAACATCGGCTTCCATCAGGCCATCAAGAAGGCCGGCGGCCGCGCTGAGATCACGAAGGTCGGCGACCGCTACGTCCTCGAGAACATGCTCAAGAACGGTTACAAGATTGGCGGTGAGCAGTCCGGCCACATTATCTTCACCGACTACAGCACGACGGGCGACGGCCTGATCACGGCCCTGCAGGTGCTCTCCTCGCTCAAGCGCAGCGGCCGCAAGGCGTCTGACCTCACGGCGCTGATGACGACGTACCCGCAGCTGCTCGTCAACGTCAAGGTCGCGACGAAAGAGGGCTGGGAGACGAACGAGGCCATCAAAGAGGCCATCGCCGAAGGCGACAAGGAGCTCGGCGAGAACGGCCGCATCCTCGTGCGCCCGTCCGGCACGGAGCCGCTGATCCGCGTCATGGCAGAAGGCCCTGACCAGGCACAGCTCGACCGCATCTGCCACGCCATCGCTGATGTCGTCAAGAAGGAACAGGGCTGATGAAACAGGCAATCGTGCTCACGAGTTTCGGTGCGCTCGATGACGGCTCGCGCGAGCGCTGTCTCGACGCACTCGAAGCAGACTTCCGCGCGGAATTCCCCGAAGCCGTCATCGTGCAGGCTTTCACCTCGGTCTTCATCCGGAATGCCCTCGAGAAGCGCGGCATCCATGTGGACTCGCTCGAGGACGCCCTGCTGCGCCTCGCCGAAGAGGATGTCACGCACGTTCTCGTGCAGCCGACCTACATGACGCCGGGCGAGGAATTCGAGAAGAAGGTGCTCGAGGTGGTGTCGGCCTACGCCCCGCGCTACGAGAAGCTCATCGTCGGCGGGCCGGCCTTTGCCGAGGCGTCTGACTACACGCAGAACCTCATCGCGCTCTGCCGCAGCATCTTCGTGCCGCGCGACGCGGAGCTCGTGCTGCTCGGCCACGGCTCGCCGCACCGCCACAACCCCGTCTACGAGCAGTTGCAGGCCGAGATCGACGCCCAGCAGCTGCCCATCCACGTCGGCGTGCTCGAGTCGACAGATACGCCGGACTTCTCGATGGTGCTCGCGCGCCTGCAGCAGAAGCACGCGCGCGCGGTCCTGCTCGCGCCGCTTCTGTTGACGAGCGGCATGCACGTGGCGCGCGACCTCGCAGGCGATGGCGACGGCTCCTGGAAGACGCGTCTCGAGCAGGCGGGCCTCTCGGTCACGCCAATCCTCGAGGGGCTCGGCGAGTCGCCGATCTTCCGCCAGATCTACATCGCGAAGGCGCGAAAGGCATTGGGCGAATCCTGATGCGCCCTGCCGCCCGCTTATCCTCATAGAATGATAAAAAGCTCTCATCCATAGCAGCTGCTCCGCGGCTTCATCTGGATGAGAGCTTTTTTCGCTGGTTGACAGTGGGGAGGGGAGAGGCTACCATGAAGGAGAGCCCGCAAGGTGCGGGTAATGTATCGATTTTCTTTCAGAAAGGATTGGTTATCATGTTAGGAGGATATTTGCGATGAAGAACGGGATTTTTTTTGGTATTGGCGTCGGGCCTGGTGATCCAGAGCTCCTGACCGTCAAGTCCATCCACGCCATACAGCGGGCGGATGTGCTGATTGCGCCGAAGACCGAGAAGAAGGACGGCAGCGTCGCCCTGTCGATTGCAAGGCCGTACCTCAAGCCGGATGTGGAGATCGTCTATCAGGTCTTCCCGATGGTCCGCGATTTCGCGGAGGACCCGTCGGCCTGGCAGGAGAACAAGCGGGAGATTCTCGAATTATTGCGGGAGGGCAAGAACGTCGCGTTCCTGACGCTCGGCGACCCGATGTTCTTCAGCACGTACATCTACGTCTACCGATTGCTCCAGCACGAGGAGGTCACGATTGAGACGATTCCTGGCGTGCCGGCGTTTGCCGCGATTGCGAGCGCGAGCGGACACCCAATCGTCGAGGGCGATGACATCCTCACGGTCATCCCGGCGACTGCCCGACCAGAAAAAATCCAGCAGGCCATGCAGGCCTCCGACAATGTTGTCCTGATGAAAGTCTACAAGAACTTCCCGGCCATCGTGGAGCAGCTCAAGGAGAACGATATGCTGCGACGCGCCGTGCTCGTGAGCCGCGCAGGCCTCGACGGCGAGTGCGTCATCGAGGACCTCGAGGCGCAGAAGGGCAGGAAGCTCAACTATTTATCCACCATCTTGACGCGCAGGGAGACTGCGAATCAAGATGGCGCAGAGGAGCGGAAGGAGTGCGACAAGCGATGAAACGGATTCTATGCGCGCTCCTGAGTCTCTTGGCGCTCGCCGTGCTCGCGGGCTGTGGTGGACCGCAGCAGGAAGCGTCTTCCTCTTCCAGCGCGGCGCCCTTTGCCGTGATCCACGATGCCATGGGCCGCAATGTCGAGCTCGCGAAGAAGCCGGAGCGCATTGTCGTGACGTCGGCGTCCTTCCTCGAGCCGCTGCATGAAGTCGGCGGCGATGTCGTCGGCCGACCCGACTCGAAGACGAAGATGCCCGACTACGCGAAGGACAAGGCGAGCGTCGGCAAGGTCTACCAGATCGATGTCGAGAAGGTCCTCGCCTGTGAGCCGGACCTCGTCATCCTCAACAAGGGCATGAACGAGAAGCTCGTCGGCACCTTGGAGCAGAATGGCATCAAGACGCTCGTGCTCGACATGAAGAGCTACGACGACGTCAAGGCGGAGGTCCGCGCGCTTGCCGAGGTCACGGGCGAGCGCGAGAAAGGCGAGGCCTTGATCGCCTCGATGGATGAAAAAATCGCGGACGTCCGCGCGAAGATCCCTGCGGAGCCGAATCGCGTCTCCATCATCCACAGCACGAATCAGGGCCTGACGGTGCAGCTCGACGGCAGCATCGCGGGCTGCACGGCAAATCTGCTCGGCTGGCAGAACGTCGCCTCGGGCACGGCGCCGCTCGAGAAGAACCCCGATGCCGCGCCCTACAGTCTCGAGACGCTCGTCGAGCAAAATCCTGAGGCCATCTTCATCACGAGCATGGGGGGGGACATGGCCGAGGCAAAGGCCGGCATGGACCGCCTCATGCAGGAGAATCCGGCCTGGCAGACCATCACGGCCGTCAAAGAGGGCCGTGTCTACTACCTGCCGCAGGACCTCTTCCTGCTGAGCCCGGGCCTCCACTATCCTGAGGCCGTACAGACGATGGCGAAGTGCCTCTATCCGGAGGCGTTCGCGAAATGATGGGCGCCAATCCGGGACGCGGACGCATCGCCCTCGTGCTGCTGCTCTTTTTCGTGCTGGCGCTCGCGGGCGGCGTCATCAGCATGATGATGGGGTCGGTTGAGATCCCGCTGCAGGAGATCCTCGGCGCTCTCGCGGGGGCGGGCGGCACACACGCGCAGATCCTCTGGAACATCCGGCTGCCGCGCACGCTCGTCGCGGCGCTCGTCGGCATCGACCTCGCGCTCGCGGGCACCATCCTGCAGGCCATCATGAAGAATCCGCTGGCGGACCCGCACATCATCGGCATCTCGTCGGGCGCGGGCCTCATGGGCATCCTCGTCTTGCTGCTCTTCCCCGAGCACAGCGAGCTCGTCACGCCGGCGGCCTTCGTCGGCGCGATGGGCGCGGCGGTGCTCATTTACCTGCTCGCCTGGAAGAATGGCATCCAGCCTATTCGCATCATCCTTGCGGGCGTGGCCGTCTCCGCCTTTCTCGGCGCCGGCATCTCGGCCCTGATGATCCTCTACAGCGACCGCGTGCACAATGCGCTCATGTGGATGGTCGGCGGCCTCTCGGCGCGCAGCTGGCCGCACGTGGCGATGCTCTGGCCCTACACGCTCGTGGGCTTCGTGCTCGCCGTCATCGCCGCACGCCACCTCAACATCCTGCAGCTCGGCGATGCGATGGCGCGCAGCCTCGGCATGCGCGTCGAGCTCACGCGCCTCGCGCTGACGGCCGTCGCGGCCATCCTCGCGGCGAGCGCCGTCGCTGTCGTCGGCCTGCTCGGCTTCGTCGGCCTCATCGTGCCGCACGTGGCGCGGCTGCTCGTCGGCTCCGACCACTGCGTGCTGCTGCCGGCCGCCGCGCTCCTCGGCGCGGCAACGCTGCTCTATAGCGACACGTTCGCGCGCGTGGCCTTCGCGCCGGTGGAGCTGCCCGTGGGCATCATCATGGCCGCGCTCGGCGCGCCGTTCTTCTTGTTCCTGCTCAGGAGGCAATTATGACGACGATACTCTCGGCAGACCATCTCTCGTATCGGGTGGGCCATGCGACAATTCTCGCGGACCTCTCGCTCGCCATCGAAGCGGGCCGCCGCACGGCCATCATCGGGCCGAACGGCGCGGGTAAGTCGACGCTCTTGCGGCTGCTCGCGGGACTTGCACAGCCTGCCGCTGGCCATGTCCTTTTGGCGGGGCGCGACATCCGCCGGTTCAAGCGGCAGGCACTCGCGCGCAGGCTCGCCGTGCTGCCGCAGGGCGTCGAGGCGCCGGCCGACATGACGGTGCGGCGCCTCATAGACTGCGGCCGCTTTCCCTACCGCTCGTACTTCCGCGCGGAGGACCCCAAAAAAGACCGCGAGGCCGTCGACTGGGCCATGGAGGTCACGCATGTCGCAAATCTACAGGGGCGCGAGGTGCAGTCGCTCTCGGGCGGCGAGCGCCAGCGCGCCTTCCTGGCCATGGTGCTCGCGCAGCAGCCCGAAGTGCTGCTGCTCGACGAGCCGACGACGTATCTCGACATGGCCCATCAGCTCGAGGTCATGCAGATTATCGCCGCGGTCAACCGGCAGTACGGCATGACCGTCGTCATGGTCCTGCACGACATCAACCACGCCCTGCAGTACGCCGATGCCGTCGCCGTGCTGCACGAGCATTGCATCGTGCGGCAGGGAAGTCCCCAGGACGTCATCTCGGCAGAGCTGCTGGCCGACGTCTTCGGCGTCGAGGCCGACTCATTCACCGACCGGGCGGGCAGGCGTGTGCTCTCGCCCGTGGCGTTAGTCCGACACTGAATGCTGACCGTCGGACTGAGACTGCCAGAAGTCCGACTGCCTGACTGCCTGTTGTATCACTCCGACTATGCGCGTTTGCGCTGGTCGGAGTGATTTTTTCATATTTGCCATTGCTACTGAAAATATTTTTCAAAAAGCCCGCGTTTCGCCTTGACAGTTGATAATGAGATGGGATATCATAATCGTATAAGAAATAATCTCATTATCATAATGCATTGAGATGCATTTAGGAGGCGTTTGATTTGACACTTAAAGACGGCAAGACCGGCATGACGCTGAAGATCGTCAAGATCCACGAATCGGACCTGAAGCAGCGCATGATGACGATGGGGCTGATCCCGGGAACGAAGGTCAAAGTCCTTCGCTCCGCACCGCTTGGTGACCCGATCGCCATCGGCGTGCGCTCGTACAACCTCGCTCTGCGCAAGGCAGATGCCGAGAACATCGAAGTTCAGCAGGTCGGCTGACCCCTGGATAAACGGTACAAAGCAGCAAGGCAGACCTCTGGGGCAATCGCCCTAGGGCAAGCAGCGAAAGGAGACGTATTTTCATCTATGTCAACATTAGCAGTAGCATTGACCGGCAATCCGAATACCGGTAAATCCACTATCTTCAACGAGCTCACAGGCGCGCGCCAGAAGATCGGCAACTGGCCGGGCGTCACGGTCGACAAGAAAGTCGGCTACACGCGCTACAAGGACCGCGCCATCTCGATCGTCGACCTGCCGGGCACGTACAGCGTCAACGCGCGCAGCCCGGAGGAGAAGATCGTCATCGACTACCTCATGAACAACAAGCTCGACCTCGTCATGGACGTCGTCGACAGCTCGAACATCGAGCGCAACCTCTTTTTGACGGTCCAGCTCCTCGAGCAGGGCATCCCTTTGCTCATCGACCTCAACATGCAGGACGATGCGGCGCGCCGCGGCATCAAGATCGACGTGAAGAAGCTCGAAGAGGCCATCGGCATGCCGGTCGTCGAGACCGTCGGCCGCAGCAGCAAGAGCAAGAAGAAGCTGCTCGATGTCTTCACGAGCACGGTCATGTCCCAGTATCATGTGAGCCCGCAGGTGCAGGAGCACATCGACAAAGTACAGGCCATCAAGGCGGGCAGCCAGTCGGAGAGCGATAAGGAAGCGGCCATCATCGAGGCCCGCTACGCGCTCATCGACAAGATCATGGCGCAGGCCGTCGACATGGGCAATGTCGGCCAGTCGAAGTCCGAGAAGATCGACCACTTCCTCGCGAATGGCTTCCTGGCCCTGCCGATTTTCCTCTTGATCCTCTACGCGGTCTTCCAGATCACGTTCACCTGGATTGGCCAGCCGATTGCGGATTTCCTCGACGATGCCATCAACACGGACTTCGTCGACTTCATGACGGACTTCCTGACGGATGCCGGTGTAGCGGACTGGATGGTCTCGCTCGTCTGTGACGGCATCATCTCGGGCGTCGGCGCGGTGCTGACGTTCGTGCCGCTGATCTTCGTCCTGTTCTTCTGCCTGTCCTTCCTCGACGGCACGGGCTACATGGCCCGCATCGCCTTCATCATGGACCCGATCATGCGCCGCTGCGGCCTGACGGGCAAAGGCGTCATGCCGCTGATGATGGGCTTCGGCTGCGGCGTGCCGGCCATTATGGGCGCGCGCGCACTTGACTCGGAGAAGGACCGCATGGTCTCCATCCTCGTCACGCCGTTCCTCACCTGTGGCGCAAAGCTGCCGATCATGGCACTCTTCGCCGCGATGTTCTTCCCGGATAACGCCGCCAACGTCGTCTTCGCGATGTACGTCATCGGCATGGTCATGGCCATCGTCATCGCCAAAGGTCTCGGCTCGACGGTCTTCAAGGACAAGGGCTCGACCTTCCTCCTCGAGCTGCCGCCGTACCGCGTGCCGGATATGAAGACGGTCCTTTTAGAGACTTGGGACAAGGGCAAGGGTTACCTCATCAAAGCTGGTACCATCATCTTCGCCGCATCCGTCCTGCTCTGGGTCATGTCGAACTACAACTTCAGCGGCCCGGCTGAGATCGAGGACTCCATCCTCGCGACGGTCGGCAGCTGGATGTCGCATCTCTTTGTCTTCCAGGGCTTCGACACCTGGGAGGCTGGCGCAGCTGTGCTCTCGGGCATCATGGCGAAAGAGACGGTCGTCGCGACGATCGGTATCCTCTACGGTGCCGGCGATGTCTCGACGGAGGCAGAGGATGCCGCCGATACGGCAACCACGATGATGCAGACGGGCATGGCCACGGCCTTCACGAGCCTCTCGGCTTTTGCCTTCATGGTCTTCTCGCAGCTCTACACGCCTTGCGTGACGGCGCTCGGCACGATCAAGAAGGAAGCGGGCGGCTGGAAATGGGTCGCGTTCTCCGCGCTCTACATGTTCGCGATTGCCTGGTTCGTCTCGCTGCTGGTCTACCAGATCGGCCGCCTGCTCGGCTTTGAATAAGCCCTGTACCGCAGCGGTACATGCGTGTATACTTAATTGTATCTGAATGGAGGGATTGAAATGGCAACCTTTATCACCGGCGCAATCGTCGCAGTAGGTCTCTACTACGCTCTGCGCCATGTCTACCGGAATTTTCGCATGGGGCGGGAGGACTGCTGTGGCGGCAACTGTGCAGCCTGCAGCGGTCACTGCATGGGTAGCCATGCCGCCCTGCCGAAGAAGGGCGCATGATGCGTCCGTGCTGATGCATTCCTGATATGCGTTGCGATGGTTCCGCGCTCCTTCTTTCATCTGAGCGATTGCGCAGATGAGTAGACAGGAGTGCGGAACTGTGCTATCATAGGTCATAGAGATTTGTCTTTGAGGCGGGGAGCATTTCCCCACCGGCGGTAGAGCCCGCGAGCCCCGAGTATTCGGAGCATGATCCGGTGAGATTCCGGAGCCGACCGTATAGTCGGGATGAGAAAAGGCATGTACGTGTGATTTGCATGTAAGAGAGCCGTCGGAAGAAGATCTTCCGGCGGCTTTTTGTTTTCTCGTGTCTCATGAGCAGGTCCATCAAAGAAAACAGAGTTCGATAGTTTGAGGTGATGGAAAATGCAGGATGAAGAGTTCATGCGAGAGGCGCTGGAACTCGCGCGCAATGCCGAGGGGCGGACCTCGCCGAACCCGATGGTCGGCGCCGTCATCGTGCAGGGCGGCCGCATCGTCGCCGCGGGCTGGCACCGCAAGGCCGGCACGCCGCACGCGGAGATCCACGCGCTGCGCATGGCAGGTGAGCTCGCGAAGGGCGCGACGCTCTACGTGACGCTCGAGCCGTGCTCGCATTACGGGCGCACGGGCCCGTGCGCCAAGGCCGTGGTGGAGGCAGGCATCAAGCGCTGCGTCATCGCGATGAAGGACCCGAACCCGCTCGTCGCGGGCCGCGGCATCAAGATACTCAAAGACGCTGGCGTCGAAGTTGTCTGCGGCGTGCTCGGGGCGGAGGCGAGACGGCTCAACGAGGTATTCCTCAAGTGGGTGCCGGAGAAGATGCCGTTTGTCGCGCTCAAGACGGCGATGACGCTCGACGGCAAGATCGCGACGCGGACGGGCGAGTCGCAGTGGATCACGAATGAGGCCTCGCGCCGCCGCGTCCACGAGTACCGCGACCGCTACGACAGCATCCTCGTCGGCATTGGCACGGTACTCCACGACGACCCGAGCCTGACGACGAGGCTGCCGGACGGCACAGGCAAGAACCCCGTCCGCATCATCGTCGACAGCCAGGCGCGCACGCCGCTGACGGCGAAGGTCGTCTGCGACGGGCAGGCCAAGACCATCGTGGCTGTGACGGAGCAGGCGCCGGCAGAGCGCATCAGCGCGCTTGAAGCGGCAGGCGTCGAGGTCGTGCGCGCGGGCAAGGGCGCGCATGTCGACCTCAGAGCCCTCATGCAGATGCTCGGCCAGCGCGAGATCTGCTCCGTCTTTGTCGAGGGCGGCGGCAGTGTCAACTTCTCGCTCTTGCAGGCCGGCCTCGTCGACAAGGTCTACGCCTTCATCGCGCCAAAAATCATCGGCGGTTGCACGGCGCTGACGCCGGTCGAGGGAGCGGGCTTTGCCGCGCTCAAGGACTGTGTCGAGCTTTCAGGCATCCAAGTCGAGGAGATGGCGGGCGATATCCTGCTGACCGCCTACACGCGGCACTGATTGCGGCAGGGAGGAGAAGTCATGTTTACTGGTATCATAGAAGAAGTCGGCACGGTGCAGCGCATCGGCGGCGGTTCGCTTGCCATCGCGGCCGAGACGGTCCTCACGGATGTGCATCTAGGCGACAGCATCGCCGTCAACGGCATCTGCCTGACGGTCACCTCGTTTGACCGCCATCACTTCACGGCGGACGTCATGCCGGAGACGGTGCGGCGCACGTCGCTCGCGGAGCTCAAGAAGGGCAGTCCCGTCAATCTCGAGCGGGCGCTCTCGCTTTCCTCGCGGCTCGGCGGCCACATCGTCAGCGGCCATATCGACGGCACGGGCAGCATCCGCTCGCTTGAGAAGGAGGGCAATGCGCTGCTGCTCAAGGTAGCAGCCGAGCCCGCCATCCTGCGCGGCATCGTCGAGAAGGGCTCTGTTGCCCTCGACGGCATCAGCCTGACGGTCGCCGCCGTCACGGAAGAAGACTTCACGGTCTCCTTGATCCCGCACACGCGCGAGGTCACGAACCTCCGTGAAAAGAAGCCCGGCAGCATCCTCAACATTGAGACAGATGTCATCGGCAAGTACGTCGAGAAGATGATGCAGGGGGTCTATACACAGGAGGGCAGCAAGGCTGTGCCGGAGAAGAGTGCTCTCACGCGCGCGTTCCTGCTCGAGAACGGCTTCTGAGCCCTTTGAACCCTTTATGATCATTCATTTACGATAACAAGATACGATAAAGAACTGGAGTGAAACACATGTCAGATTTTGCAACGGTGGAACAGGCCATCGAGGATATCAAGAACGGCAAGATGATCGTCGTCGTCGACGATGAGGACCGCGAGAACGAGGGCGACCTGATCGTCGCCGCCGCGACGGTCACGCCGGAGGACATCAACTTCATGGCGACGTATGCCAAGGGACTCATCTGCACGCCGATTGACGGCAAGCGCCTCGACGAGCTCAACATCGGCCAGATGGTCGCCAACAACACGGACAACCACGAGACGGCCTTCACCGTCTCGATCGACGCCTACGACACGGAGACGGGCATCTCGGCCTTCGAGCGCTGCCACACGATCAAGAAGCTGCTCGACCCGAAGGCGAAGCCGGCGTCCTTCCGCCGTCCGGGCCACGTCTTCCCGCTGCGCTCCGTCGAGGGCGGCGTGCTGCGCCGCGCCGGCCATACGGAAACGACGACGGACCTCGCGCGCCTCGCGGGCTTCTACCCGGCAGGCCTTTGCTGCGAGATCATGGACGATGACGGCCACATGATGCGCACGCCGCGCCTCAAGGAGTTCGCCAAGAAGCACGGCCTCCACATTATCACGGTCCAGTCGCTCATCGAGTACCGCAAGCGCACGGAGAACTTCGTACACGAGGTCGCCGACGTCGACTTCCCGAGCAAGTACGGCCACTTCCGCATCCACGCCTACGAGAACGAGCTCAACAACAAGTGCGACATTGCCATCGTCAAGGGCGATGTGCGCGGCAAGAAGGACGTGCTCGTGCGCGTCCACTCGGAGTGCCTCACGGGCGATGCGCTCGGCTCCATGCGCTGCGACTGCGGCGACCAGCTCGCGCTCGCACTCAAGAAGATCGAGGCAGAGGGCGAGGGCGTCGTGCTCTACATGCGCCAGGAAGGCCGCGGCATCGGCCTTGCCAACAAGATGCGCGCCTATGCGCTGCAGGACAAGGGCCGCGACACAGTCGAAGCCAACGTCGAGCTCGGCTTCGCGCCGGATCTGCGCGACTACGGCATCGGCGCCCAGATTCTCGCAGACCTTGGCCTCACGAGCATCCGCCTGATGACCAACAACCCGGCCAAGCGTGCCGGCCTCGAGGGCTACGGCCTCGAGATCACGGGCCGCGTGCCGCTGCAGGTCCACGCCAATAAGTTCGACAAGCGCTACCTGACGGTCAAGAAAGTCAAGATGGGCCATCTCTTCAGCGACGACACGCTGAAGTAAGAGAAGGCTATGAGAGCAAGGGAGGAAACACACATGGCAAATGTATATGAAGGTTTTGTATCCGGCAAGGGACTGAAGTTCGGCATCGTCGTCGCCCGCTTCAACGAGTTCATCACGAGCAAGCTCTTGGGCGGCGCACTCGACACGCTGCACCGCCACGAGACGAACGATGATGACATCGACGTCGCCTGGGTGCCGGGCGCGTTTGAGCTGCCGATCGTCGCCAAGAAGATGGCCGAGTCCGGCAAGTACGACGCCGTCATCTGCCTCGGCGCTGTCATCCGCGGCTCGACGACGCATTACGACTACGTCTGCAACGAGGCCTCGAAGGGCATCGCGCAGGTCGGCATGCAGACGGGCGTGCCGACGATCTTCTCGGTCGTGACGACGGAGAACATCGAGCAGGCCATCGAGCGCGCCGGCACGAAGGCGGGCAACAAGGGCGCCGACGGTGCTATGTCCGCCATGGAGATGGCCAACCTCCTGAAGAAGCTCGGCTGAGCGCCTTAAGCCCAGCGAACTGGAAGTAAATGAGATACAAGAGACCGTTGACCGCTGCCAGAGGGCAACGGCCAGCGGTCTTGCTGTACCCATAAATAAACAATACGATTGCGATACAGATAAGAAAGGGGAATCCTCATGAAAATCGGGATCATCAGCGATACACACGGCCATGAGATGGCCTGGGCCAATGCCTGCGAGCGCTTCTTCAAGGGCGCCGACCTCATCCTGCATGCAGGCGACGTGCTCTACCACGGCCCGCGTAATCCGATGAAGGCCGACTACAATCCGGCAGGGCTCGTCGCGCGCATCAACAGCTGCGATATCCCCGTCGTCATCGCCAAGGGCAACTGCGACTCCTCTGTCGACGCGAGCTGCCTCGACCTGCCGATTGAGGCGCCGTACGCCTACGTCGTCTGGGAGGGCCTGCGCATCATCGTCACGCACGGCGACGCCGTCATGAGCGATGCCGAGAAGGATGCGATGGCGAAGCACCTCAAGGCCGACCTCTTCATCAGCGGCCACATCCACCAGACCGTCCTCGAGAAGCGCGGCGCGACCGTGTTCCTCAACCCGGGCTCGGCCGCACTCTCCAAGCGCGCCGACGGCCGCAACACGGTCGCCGTGCTCGAGGACGGCACCATCCGCATCTTCGACATCGATACGGGCGATGTGCTCCACGAGCTCGCCCTCTGAGATGGAATCAGATACGTTGAGAAAGGAAAAAACGATACTATGAAGGATCATCTCGTCAAAGCGGTGGCAGACGGCGTGCGCGTCTACGCCGCAGTCACCACGGACCTCGTCAATGAGGCCATCCGCCGCCATGGCTGCCATCCCGTCGCCGCCGCCGCGCTCGGCCGCACGATGACGGGCGCACTGTTGCTCGCGGCCAACCTCAAGAACCGCGAGGCGCTGACCGTCACGTTTGACGGCCATGGGCCGCTCGGCAAAGTCACGGCCGACGCGACGCCGGAGGGCTTCGTGCGCGGCTACGTCACCAACCCGTACGTCGACCTGCCGCAGAACGCCAAGGGCAAGATCGATGTCGGCGGCGGTGTCGGCACGGACGGCACGGTCACCGTCACGCGCTTCACGGGCCTGCGCAACCCCGTCACGGGCAGCGCGCCGCTGACGGACGGCGAGATCGCCGACGACCTGACGAAGTACCTCTACGTCTCGGAGCAGACGCCGTCGAGCGTCGGCCTCGGCGTCCTCATCGGCCATGCGGGCGAGGAGATGGCCTGCATCGGCGCGGGCGGCTTCATCATCCAGCCCATGCCCGACGCGACAGATGAGACCATCGACAAGCTCGAGGCCAACCTCAAGAAGGTCAACTCCGTCTCGCACATGGTCGAGCACGGCCTCGACGCCAAGGGCATCATCGCGGAGCTCTTGCAGGGCTTTGCCGTCGACTATCTGACGACGACCGAGCTCGCCTTCCGCTGTCCGTGCTCGAAGGAGCGCATCAGCGAGGTCCTGCTGAGCCTCGGCAAGTCCGACCTCGAGTCCCTGATTGAGGACGGCCATGCCGAAGTCTGCTGCCACTTCTGCAACGAGCGCTACCAGTTCAGCAAGGAAGAGCTGCAGGTCATCTACGACAAGGCCATGGCGCATCGCCAGCAGAAGAGCTGATTTTAACCATCCTGCAAGATTTTGCAGGGCGCTCGTTGCAAAACATCTGCGAACATGGTAGTATGTAGTGGTGTGCCGAGGAAATCGGCATAAATAACAAAGAAAAGAGATTTTGACTATGACTATGTGGAAAAAAGTTTGCGCTGGTATGCTCAGTGCTGCGCTCGTCACGAGTGCAGCCGGAACGGTCTTCGCTGCTGAGTCAAGTGACGAAGTCGTCTCGCTCGTCACGCAGCCGGGCCAGCCGCTCGTCACGACGACGACGGCCAAGACGACGGCCGCTGCTCCTGCCAAGGAGACGGCTGCCAAGGCTGAAGCACCGGCCAAGGTAGAACTTGCAGATAAACTCGTCATCAACCTCGCAGCCCGCTCGATTGCCGCCATCCGCGACAACCAGAAGGTCGCCCTCTATCCGGTCGGCCCGGGCAAGGTCTCGACGCCGACGCCGACGGGTTACTACAAGGTCATCGACAAGGAAGTCAACCCGACCTGGACGGACCCGGGCGATGCCTCGGCATCCATCCCGTCCGGCCCGTCGAACCCGCTCGGCTACCGCTGGATCGGCATCGGCGGCAACTACGGCATCCACGGCACGAATCATCCAGATTCGGTCGGCCATTACGTCTCCAACGGCTGCATCCGCATGCATGAGGAAGACGTCGAGAAGATCTACGACATGGTAGAGGTCGGCACGCCGGTTGAGATCACCTACAACCGCATCGTCGTCGAGAAGACGCCGGACGACCAGATCGCCTATTACATCTATCCGGACGGCTACGGCTGGCAGAATGTCACGACGGCTGACGTCAACAAGTGGCTCGCTGGCTACGGCGTGTCTGACTTCGTCACGGATGCCGATGTCGAACAGAAGATCCAGGCATCGGACGGCAACCCGACGTATGTCGCAAAGGTCTATCCGCTCTACGTCAACGGCCAGAAGCTCAAGGGCAAGGCCGTCGTACAGGATGACATCACGTACCTGCCGGCTGTCGACCTCGCCGAGGCCGCTAAGGTATCCCTCGGCTGGAAGCCGGAGGAGAAGGTGCTCGTGAGCTCCTATGGCCAGGCTGTCGGCTACAAGAAGAAGGATACGCTCTACTGCAATGCCGATGACGTCGCTACGCTCTATCACCTCGACGGCGGCCTCAATGCCGGCAAGTTCGAGCTGAAGACGCAGGCCAAGAAGCAGGAGACCGTACCGGTCGTCGAGAACGGCAAGGCTGTCGAGAACGGCACGGCCAAGACCGAGGCTGAAGTCTATGCCGAGGCTACGAAAGAAACCGCCAAGAACGCTAAGGCAGCTGTGACGGATGCAAAAGCAGCAGCCAAGGACGTCAAGGCCGAAGCAAAAGCAAAATAAGCGGTTATCCGCATCAGATTTTATCCGGGACCGGCAAGCGCTGGTCCCTTTCGCTTTCTAGAAGAAAAGGGGGAACCTACGTGAAGCAGGAACACAGCAGCAAGCAGAAGCGCTTCCTCGTCCTCGACGGCAGCAGTCTGATCTTCCGCGCATTTTACGCACTGCCGCCAGATCTCAGTGATTCGCATGGTCAGCCGACGGGGGCCATCTTCGGCTTTTCAAACATGCTGACGAAGCTCATTGCCGAGCAGCAGCCCGACCTCATGGCGCTGGCCTTCGACAAGAGCCGCCATACCTTCCGCACGGAGCGCTATGCCGACTACAAGGGTACGCGCGACAAGACGCCGGAGGAACTCCTCTCGCAGTTCCCGCTCCTGCGCGAGTTCGCCGCGAACATGGGCATCCCGTTCCTCGAGAAGGACAACTACGAGGCCGACGACATCATCGGCACGCTCGCGACGCAGGCCGCGGCTGAGGGCTATGATGTGCGCGTCGTCACGGGCGACCGTGACGCCCTGCAGCTCGTGCGGCCAAACCTGCGCGTGCTCCTGACCAAGAAGGGCATCTCGGAGCTCAAGGACTATGACACGGCTGCCTTTGAGGAGGAGTACGGCTTTGAGCCGCTCAAGCTCATCGATCTCAAGGGACTCATGGGCGATACGTCCGATAACATCCCGGGCATCCCGGGGGTTGGCCCGAAGACAGCTTCGAAGCTGCTGCTGGCCTACGGTTCCGTCGAGAACGTGCTCGCACATGTGGAGGATGTCTCCGGCAAGAAGCTCAAGGAGCGCCTGATGGAATACGCCGACCAGGCACGCCTCTCGAAGGAGCTCGCGACGATCGAGCTCCATGTGCCGGAGATCGAGTTTGTCGAGGCGGACTACCGCATCCAGCCGGACATGGAGAAGATGCAGGCTTTTTGCGACGCGCACGAGTTGCGCGCCGTCTGGCGCAACTTTGAGCGCCTTTACGGATCAGCCGAGCTGGCGCTCGACCTCGGCGATACAGGAGATGCGGCCGCAGAGGACCTCACCTATGATCTCTGGGATGAGGCGGCCATCAAGGCCGCGGCCAAGGCGCCGTATCTGGCCGTCTCCGGCATCTTTTCTGGCCTCGCGCCGTTTGCCTCGCTCGAGGGCCTGGCCGTCGTGGCGGGGCCGGATGCAGAGAAGGCCGGCTTCGTGCCGAAGGACAGCGCGGCCTTCCCCGCGCTGCTGAGCCTGCTTGAATCGGAGAAACAAGTGGCCGTCTTTGGCCTTAAGCGCTACGACCAGGCAGGTGTCAGGGGGCAGAACGACTTCTTCGATATCGAGCTCGCGGCATATCTCTTGGAGCCGGAGCGCTCGAAGTACGCCTTGCCGGAGCTCTCGCAGAAGTACTTGCAGGAGATGGCCCCCGAGTCGTTTGCCGACGAGCGGAGCCAGGCCGTCTGGGAGGCGAAGACCATCAGCCGCCTCTACCCGCTGCTCGGCGCGAAGCTCGAAGAAGAAGAGCTCACGCACCTCATGAAAACGGTCGAGCTGCCGCTCGTCGAAGTCCTCGCCGCGATGGAGCAGAACGGCGTCTACGTCAACCGCGCGCACCTCGCCGAGAAGACGGAGGAGGTCGCTGACCGCCTGCAGACGATTGAGCAGTCCATCTACGAGATGGCGGGCCATACCTTCAACCTCAATTCGCCCAAGCAGCTCGGCACCGTGCTCTTTGAAGAGCTCGACCTGCCTGTGCGCAAGAAGACGAAGACGGGTTACTCGACGAATGCCGAGGTGCTCGAGAGCCTGCGCCTCGAGCACCCGATCGTCGAGCAGATCCTCGCCTACCGCCTCTGGAGCAAGCTCAAGTCGACCTACCTCGACGGCATCACGGGGCTCATCCGCACGGACACGGGCCGCGTCCACACGAGCTTCAACCAGACGGTCACGGCGACGGGCCGCCTCTCGAGCTCTGACCCCAACCTCCAGAACATCCCCGTGCGCACGGAGGAAGGGCGCATGATCCGCGCGCTGTTCGAGCCGGGCGAGGGGTACGACTACCTCCTGTCGGCCGACTACTCGCAGATCGAGCTGCGCCTGCTCGCGCACATGTCGGGCGACGAGAACTTCATCGATGCGTTCAAGCGCGGCCAGGACATTCACGCGCGCACGGCCGCCGAGGTCTTTGGCATCCCCTTGGAGGAGGTCACGCCGGAGCTGCGCCGCCATGCGAAGGCCGTCAACTTCGGCATCGTCTACGGCATCAGCGACTTCGGCCTCGCGCGCAACCTGCACATCTCGCGCAAGGAAGCCGGCGACTACATCAGCCGTTACTTCGAGCGCTATCCCGGCGTGCGCGCCTTCATGGACAAGGTTGTCGCCGAAGCACATGAGACGGGCTACGTCACGACGATGTTCGGCCGCCGCCGCGAGCTGCCCGCCATCAAGAGCCGCAATTTCAACCAGCGCATGCTCGCCGAGCGCATGGCCATGAACACGCCGATACAGGGCACGGCCGCCGATGTCATCAAACTCGCGATGATCGCCGCCTACCATAAGCTCAAGGAGGCAGGCGTCAAGAGCCGCATCCTGCTGCAGGTCCACGATGAGCTCGTGCTCGAGGTCGTCAAGAGCGAACTCGATGTGGTGCAGGCCATCCTGCGCGAGTCGATGGAGCACGTCGTGGCGCTCTCCGTGCCGCTCATCATCGACATCCACTGGGGCCGCAACTGGGCCGAAGCAAAGTGAGAGGAGGGACGCGCGATGCCAGAACTTCCTGAGGTAGAAATCATCCGCCAATACCTCGATGAGCAGCTGCCGGGCCGCACGATTGCCTGCGCCGACATCCTGCTGCCGCGCCAGCTGAAGTACCCGGAGCCCGAGGCGTTCCAGTCGCTCGTCGCAGGCAAGCGCATGAAGGGCATGCGGCGCCGCGGCAAGTACCTGCTGCTCGACTTGCAGGACGGCAGCACCATCGTCTTCCACCTGCGCATGACGGGCAGCCTCGTCTACGACCCGTCCGGCAAGCAGCGCGACGCCTACGCGCGCATGGTCTTCCACCTTGCGGGCGGCGGCGCGCTCGTCTTCGCCGACGTGCGCACCTTCGGCTGCGTCTATGGCTTTGCCGCAGGCGAGGAGATCGCCGTTCCGGGCCTCCAGTCGCTCGGGCCGGAGCCCCTGTCGGAGGCCTTCACACCGGCGTACCTAGCGCAGGCCGTCCGCGGCAGGAAGCAGCCTATCAAGTCGTTCCTGCTCGACCAGCGCCGCATCGCGGGGCTCGGCAACATCTATGCCGACGAGTCCCTGTTCTTTGCCGGGATCAATCCGCGCCGCGAGGCCGGCAGCCTGACACAGGCAGAGTGCCAAAAGCTCGCAGCGGCCATCCAGCGCGTCCTCCGTGACGGCCTTGCCGACGGCGGCACGACCTTCCGCAACTACCGCAACGGCGAGGGCGGCTACGGCCACCATCAGGAGCACCTCTGCGTCTACCACCGCGCAGGCAAGCCGTGCCCCACCTGCGGCCGACCCATCGAGAAGATCACCATCGGCGGCCGCGGCACGCATTATTGTCCGCATTGTCAGCACTAAGGAATTCCTCCCCGTAAGGGGAGTAAGATTGGGCGTCTGATTTTGCAGACGTTACTTTCATGCGTTTTTTAGAGTGGCTTGGTACTATCATCATGAAGTATGAATTGATTTTAGAGAAGGGGATGGAGCTATGAAGCGCATTGGCCTGACGGGCGGCATCGCGAGCGGCAAGAGCACGGCCTCGGCCATCCTGCGCAGCTGGGGGGCCTGCATCATCGATGCCGACGCTATCGCGCATGGGCTTATGGAGCCGCAGGCACCGCTCTACGAAGCCTACCGCACGCATTTCGGCGAGAGCGTCATCCTGTCGGACGGGCATCTCAATCGGCGCCGCATCGGTCAGATTGCCTTTGCCAACCCTGCCGAGAAGCGCTGGCTCGACGAGACGGCGCATCCCGTGATCCGCAGAGCCATAGAGCAGGAGCTCAAGCGCGCCGAGGCGGCAGGGGAGCCCGCTGTCATCCTCGACATCCCCTTGCTCTTCGAGACGGGCTGGCAGGCGCATGTTGACGAATCATGGCTTATCGATATCCCTGAATCACTCCAGCTCATGCGCCTGCAGAGCCGTAATGGCTACAGCCGCGAGGAGGCCAAGCACCGCATCGCCGCGCAGATGCCGCTATCAGAGAAGCGCCGGCTCGCCGACGTCATCATCGACAACAGCGGCACGGAGCAGGAGCTCATGGAGAGGCTGCGCGCCCTTTGGCAGAAGCAGCCGCATCAAGCGGCTGGATCAAACAGCAGGAAGGAAGAGACCCACATTTGAAACGACCTGATTTTCTGGAGCGCGTCGCACAGGCGCGCAGGACGGCACACCGCAAGTACCTCTACGCCATCGCGAGTGCCGTCATCTTCCTCGCGTTTGCCATCTACCTGACCTTCGCGTCCGAGGCCTTCCAGCGCCACTACCTCTATCCCTTTCCGTACCGCGACACCGTCGAGACCTACTCTGACCGCTACCGCGTCGACCCGTACCTGGCCATCGCCGTCATCAAGACCGAGAGCAAGTTCCAGGACGGCGTGCACTCGCACCGCGGCGCCATCGGACTCATGCAGCTCATGCCCGACACCGCCGAGTGGATTGCCGGCCAGCTCGAAGACCCCTCGTACTCTGTCGAGGCCATCCACGAGCCCGAGCGCAACATCCGCTACGGCATCTGGTACCTGAGCACCCTGCAGCGCGAATTCGACGGCAACGACGTCCTCGCCCTCGCCGCCTACAACGCCGGCCGCGGCAACGTCCAGTCCTGGATCCGCGAATATGGCTGGCCCGCCGACTTCCACGACATCGACGCCATCCCCTACCAAGAGACCCGCGAATACGTCCGCAAAGTCCTGCTGACCGAACACAAATACCGCAGCCTCTACCCCGAGGCAGGCGGGATAGGCAGCGGCATGAAAGACTGAACTCAGTAAACAAACGCCTTCGAGAGCAGCAATGCTTCTCGGAGGCGTTTTTGCATGCAGGAATGTTAATCTACTCATAAAAAGCAGGATTTCTATTTTTGATAAAGAAATTTATCAAAGGAACAAAGGAAAAAATTAAGATTTCAACAATTATTGATCTGCACAATGAGATGATTGGAGATGTGTGATATGATGTTTCGCAAGATGAGAAGGTTCAAGCAGCAGCTGCCTGCGGAAGAGTGCGTGGCGATCATGAAGCGGGAGAAGCGCGGGGTGCTTTCGGTGCTCGGAGATGATGGGTATCCTTATGGCGTACCGCTCGATCATTACTACGATGAGGAGAGCGGCAAGCTCTATTTCCACTGTGCGTTGGCGGGCCATAAGCTCGATGCGATCCGCGCGTGCGACAAGGTGTCGTACTGCATCACGGGTGAGGGGCACCATGAGGATGGCGTGGAGTGGTCGCTGACGTTCCGCAGTGTCATTGTCTTCGGGCGCATGCGCGTGCTGGAGGATAAGGAGATGGCACTGCGCTTTGCGCGGCTGCTCGGCGAGAAGTTCACGCAGGACAAGGCGTACCTCGACAACGAGGTAAAACATGCTGGTCCGCGCATGCTGATGCTCGAGCTGACGCCGGAGTACATCACGGGCAAGCGCGTCAACGAATCGTGAATCGCGAGCCGCACCGTGATAGCATGGCAACTGGATTCTGTCATGCTGTGATGTGAGCTATGCATTGTGAAGACAATAGAGGAAGGGCGGTCTGCCACAGAGTGGTGGGCCGTCTTTTTTTGATGTGCTTCTATGTGCGGGAAGTATTGGTAATTTCTTATTCAGAAAAGACAGGATTTTCTCATATTTTGTAGAAATAGTAATTGAGAATACAGTTGAGAATAAAGCATAGGACAGGGGGGGATTGTGTTGGAGACGCCAGAATTGCTTTGGCAGAATCTTGTGCGGGAGTCGGTGAGGGAGGTGCGCTATGGCATGCGGTCGGAGGTGCCGGGCATCATCCGGCTCGTCGACCATTTGCTTGAGCGGGCGGTGGCCCTGCATGCGAGCGACATCCATCTGGAGCCGCAGGAGATGCGGGTCCGGCTGCGCTTTCGCATTGACGGTATCCTGCGTGAGACTATGACGATGCCTGCGAATCTCGGCCCGGCGGTGACGTCGCGCATCAAAGTCATGGCGGGCATGGACATCGCCGTGCACCAGCAGCCGCAGGACGGCCACATCTTGTTCCAGCCAAAGGGCAGGCGCATCGACATCCGCGTGTCCTCGCTGCCTGCCTCATCGGGCGAAGTCATCGTCATGCGCCTGATGGATGTCTCAGCGCAGCTCTTCTCGCTCGATGAGCTCGGGTTCTCGAAGAAGGATACGGCAACTTTGCGCGAGCTCATCCATCGGCCCGCCGGCATGATCGTGCTCTGCGGCCCGATGAACTCGGGCAAGACGTCCTCGCTCTACGCCGCGCTGACGGAGCTCAACACAGAGTCGCGCAACCTCGTGACGCTCGAGGACCCGATAGAGCGCATCCTGCCGGGCGTCAATCAGGTGCAGATCCATCCGAAGGCGGGCATGACGTTCGTCGCGGGCCTGCGCGCGGTGCTGCGTCAGGATGTCACGGGCATCCTGCTCGGCGAGATACGCGACGAGGAGACGGCGGCCATGGCCGTGCGCATCGCGCTGACGGGCCATCTCCTGATGACGACAATCCATACGGAGGACGCCGTCTCGGCGCTCTACCGCATGCTCGAGATGGGCATCGCGCCGTATCTCTTAGCGGCGACGCTATCGGGCATCGTCTCGCAGCGGCTCGTGCGCAGGCTCTGCCCGGATTGCCGCGAAGCGTACCGCGTCGCAGAGGGCTCTGACGAGGCGGCGTTCTTTGCGTGTGCAGAGGGCACAGAGCTCTACCGAAGCCGCGGCTGCGCTGCGTGCCACGGCACGGGCTACCGCGGGCGCACGGTCCTCGCGGAACTCCTCGTGCCGCATGAAGCGGTGCGCGAGGGCATCCTGCAGAAGATCCCGCGGCGCGAGATGGTGGAGCGGGCGAAGGCCTGCGGCATGCGCTCGCTGCTCGAGGACGGCAGGGAAAAGGCAAAGGCGGGCATCACCTCGTGGCAGGAGGTCAGGAGGGTGCTCTATGGCTGAATCGAGGCAGGCAATCTGGGATGCCATCCTGATGGAGGCCATCGAGGCATGTGCCAATGACATCTACCTGACGGCGGGGCAGTCGGTCTGGCTGCGCGTTGACGGCAGCCTCTGCAGGTTGTCGCGTGCGGAATGGCGGCCGGATGATGCGTTTATGGAGTCGCTGGCGGGAGATCTTCTTTCTGACCGGCAGCGCGAAGCATTGGCGTGCGGCCATGCCATCGACTTCTCGCTGACGCATGCGGGGCGTCGGCTGCGCGGCAATCTCTACCGGCAGCAGGCGCATCTGGCAATGGTCCTGCGCCTACTGCCCAGCAGTATCCCGACACTGGCGGCCATCCATGCGCCGCAGGCCCTGCAGGGGCTCCTAGAGGAGAGGCAGGGCCTCGTGCTCGTGACGGGGCGCACGGGCTCGGGCAAGACGACGACGATGGCATCGTTCCTGCAGGCGGTCAACGAGAGCCGCGCCGCGCACATCCTGACGCTCGAGGACCCCATCGAGTACGTTTTCACGCCATCCCGGTGCTTTATCAGCCAGCGCGAGCTCGGCCGCGACTTCCGCTCGTTCCCCGAGGCCCTCAGGAGTGCATTGCGCGAGATGCCGGACATCCTGCTCGTCGGAGAGATACGCGACCACGAGACGATGACGACGGCGCTCGCGGCGGCGGAGACGGGCATGCTCGTGCTCGGCACGCTGCACACGCGCGGTGCGGCCGAGGCGGTGCGGCGCATCGAGGGCTTCTATCCGCAGGAACAGCAGAGCATCGTACGCGCGCAGGTCGCCGATGTCTTCTGCGCGATCTTTGCGCAGGAGCTCCTGCCCGCGCGCAAGGGCGGCCGCGTGCCGCTCGTGGAGGTCCTGCTGCGCGAGTCGTCTGTCGCCAGCCTGATCCGCCAGGGCAAGTACAGCCAGATCGAGATGGCGATGATGACGCATCAGGCGCAGGGCATGCAGACGCGCGCACAGGCGCTGCAGAAGCTCCTGCAGCAGGGCTTGATCGCGCGCGAGGTCTATGAGCGGGCGGAGCGGCGCATGGTCTGATGTTTGGAGAAAGGAGGCTTTATGGGCGTTTTCTTATACGAAGCGAGGAACCGCGCGGGCGAGCTCTTCGCGGGCACAATCGAGGCGAAAGACAAGCGCGAGGCGGCGGGGCTCATCCGGCGGCGCGGGCTCTGGATCGCCTCGCTGAGTCCGCAGGAGGAGAAGAAAGCGGGCGGCCCTGCATGGCGGATGCGGTTTACCAAGCTCAATGCGATGCCGACGGCTAAACTGCGCGTGCTGTTCCTGCGGCAGATGGCCGCGATGATGCAGGCGGGCATGCCTGTCCATCAGGCGCTGGAGATCCTCTCGCGGTCGGACGGCAATCCGCCGTACCAGTCGTTTCTGCAGGACCTCCTCAAGGGCATCATGGCGGGCCATCCGCTCCACGAGATGCTCGCGCAGCACCCGCAGCTCTTCTCGGCTTCGCTCTGCGGGCTCGTGCGGGCGGGCGAAGCGAGTGGCTCGCTGACGCAGATTTTCGCGCAGCTCGCGGACTTCGAGGAGCACCGCTACGAGGCGCGCGAGGCGCTGAAGTCGGCGCTTCTCTATCCCGTCATCCTGCTCGTCGTCGCCGTCGTCTCACTCGTGCTCATGACGGTCTTTGTGCTGCCGGCCTTTGCGGCCATGCTGCAGGACCTGCGGGCGGAGCTGCCGTGGACGACGAAGCTGTTGCTCGCCCTTATGGCGTTCGTGGAGAGCCATCTCGCTCTGCTCGTGGCAGGGATTGTCCTTGCCGTGGCCGCCTTGTTTGTTTCGCTGCGGCACGAGAGAAGTCGGATCGTCATCGACGGCATTTTGCTGAAGCTGCCGATCCTGGGTCCGTTGCAGTCTTATGCGGCCTGGCGCATCCTCTTGGAACTGCTGGCTGTCATGCTGGCAAATGGCATCCCGCTGACGACGGCGCTCGAGATGGCGCGAGATGTGCCCGCGAACCTGCAGGTCCGGCTCGAGATGCGGGCGCTCCAGCAGCAGGTCGAGGCGGGGCAGCCCTTTGCTGCGAGCCTGCGCCAGCGGACGTCCTGCCCTGGCCTGCTCGTCGAGCTCCTGATGGCCGGCGAGACGACTGGCACGCTCGACGCCATGATGGAAAAAGCCGCGGCGTTTGCCGCGGCTGATGTCCGTCACCGCTCGGCAAGGGTCGAAGCCCTTGCCGAGCCAATCATGATTTTCTTTGTCGGTGGCCTGATTTTCTTCTTCGTGCTCTCCATCGTCCTGCCACTCTTGACGACGATGGATGCTTTGATGTAGCCTGTTTACTTGCTTATTTCGCGAGCAGCTCTGCCTTGAGCTCGCGGTAGCGGCGCGTGTAGTAGGCGCCGTTCTGGGCTTCGCGGTGGTCGAAGCCGTAGGCGCGGCGGCTGACGGCGAGGATTGGCGGAGCCTGGATGCGCTTGGCAATCGCCATACCCGTGAAGAGGTTCCACCAGCGCTCGAGGTCTTGGATGAAGTCGGCTGCCGTCGGGAAGTATTTCGCGACGAGCCCCGCTTCGCAGCCGAGGTTCGCTTCGACCGTGCCGGCCTTATACCATTCGAGCAGGTCTTCAGGCGTCGCCTTCTGCCAGCGCTCGACGAAGGAGCGGAAGAGGAAGTCGTGGTACGGGTACTTGATCGGGTCGCCCTTGCCCTCGTCGACATTCTGGGCGGAGGAGAGCTCGGCCGACGGCACGATGTCGATGATGCCCTGCGGCACGACTTCGCGACCGTAGACCGTCGTGTTCATGTAGTGGGCGAGTGCGTAGACCTGGTACTTCCAGAGGTCGGCGAGCGCGGCGAGGAAGCCAGACTGGTCGCCGTAGAGCGTCGAGTAGCCGACCGTCGTCTCGGCCTTGTTGGCGTTGCAGGTGAAGCCGCCGCCAAACGCCGCTGCGGCGCCGGCGAGCACGCGGGCGCTGCGGTCGCGCGCCTGGATGTTCTCGGCGACGAAGGAGGAGACGCGCAGATGCGATTCGCTGCCCGTGCCGAGGTTGACCATCGGCGTCTCCTCGAGCTGCTTGATTGTGTGGTCGACCGACTCCTGGATCGGGATGATCATGTACTGGCAGCCGAGGTTATTGGCGAGCTCTTGCGAGAGTCCCTTCGTCGTCGCGGAGTTGAAGACGCTCGGCATGTTGACGAGCAGCAGGTTTTCCGGGCCGACGACCTTCGCGTAGAGCGCAGCGGCCACGGCCGAGTCGATGCCGCCCGAGATGCCGATGACGATCTTCTTCATGTGGATGTTCACGAGGAAGTGGCCGATGCCGTAGTGGAGCGCGCGGTAGATGTGGGCGATGTCCGGCTCATCCGTCTCTTTCTCGGCTGGCATATCCTTCATCTCAGCGAGCGGCAGGACGGTCAGCGCCTCTTCGTACTCCGGCAGCGTGCGCACGACGTGGCCCGCCTCGTTGTAGGCCGTGCTCGAGCCGTCGAAGGTGTAGACAGTCTTGCCGTTGTTCTGCAGGCCGATGCAGTTGACATAGAAGAGCGGCACGCCGGCCTCGCGCGCCTGGCGGCCGAAGACGCGGTTGCGCTTGTCGTTCTTGCCGAGCGTGTACGGCGAGGCGGAGATGTTGACGTAGAAGTCGAGCTGTTCCTTCTCCTCGAGCAGCTCGAACGGCGCGAATTCGTAGTCGTCGCTCCAGCCGTCCTCGCAGAGCAGGCAGCCCACGCGGTAGTAGGCGTCGCGGATCTTGAGCGTGACAGGGGAGAGCAGTTTTGACGGCGTCGTGCCAAGCTCGCGCGCGAGCTTCTGCAGGCTGAAGAAGTGGCGCGTGTCGTCGAACTCGCGGTAGTTCGGCATGAGCGTCTTGATGGTGTAGGGGTAGGGCATGTTGTCCGGCTGGATGAGCTCGCCGTCGCGCGCGATGAAGAAGGCGTTGTACTTGCGCACGCGGCCGTCGTTGTTCTTCTTCTGCCAGTCGATGGCGACGTTGCCGAACATGACGGTGATGTCCTTCGAGGCCGCGATGATGTCGCGGCCATAGCTCTCGCAGTCACGCAGGAAGGCGCTCTGTTCCCACGTGTCGCCGAGGAAGTAGCCCGGCACCGCCATCTCCGGGAAGATGACGACGTCGGCGCCCTTAGCGCGCGCCTCTTCAATGAAGCGCAGGATCGTGGCGGTGTTCACATCTGGATGGCCGGGGACGACCTCCATCTGAGCCATGGCAATTTTCAACAACTTCAACATCCTTTCTGTTACAAAAAGAGAAAGAAAAACCAATGTTATCCATTATAATGTAACGACAATGTCCAAGCCGTATCCCGGGAGCTGACAATTTGCAGATTTCTATAGGATTCGCCGGGATTCTATGGTATAATGACAGTTGTCCGGTTGCGCAGGCTCTTTGCCCGCGCGGCCCGCTATCATTCTATCATAGTTCCGACTATTTATAAATGAAGAAAGAGGCGATTGTTTTGAAATACAGCAGCACCAGAGGAAATGCCGAGCAGCTCGATTCCGCCAAGGCCATCATCCGCGGCCTGGCAGCAGACGGCGGTCTCTTCGTGCCCGATGCGATGCCGCAGGTCGACATGGCGTTCATTGAAGGGCTCAAGGCCCTGTCGTATGAGGAGCGTGCCGAGAAAGTCCTCGGGCTCTTCCTGACGGATTACACGGCCGAGGAGCTCGCAGGCTGCGTCACGCGCGCCTACGCAAATGGCCGCTTCGACACGGAGAAGCGCGCGCCTGTCAAGGCCGTCGGCGAGAAGAGCGTCCTCGAGCTCTGGCATGGTCCGACGAGTGCCTTCAAGGACATGGCGCTGCAGCTCCTGCCGCAGCTCATGAGCACGGCGCTCAAGAAGACGGGCGAGAAGGACGAGGTACTGATCCTCGTCGCGACCTCTGGTGACACGGGCAAGGCGGCGCTCGAGGGCTTCCGCGATGTGCCGCAGATCCGCATCATGGTCTTCTACCCGCAGGGCGGTGTCAGCCGCATCCAGCAGCTGCAGATGCTCACGCAGGAGGGCAGCAACGTCAACGTCACGGCCGTCACGGGCAATTTCGACGACGCCCAGAGCGGCGTCAAGCGCATCTTCGGCGACAAGGACTTCAATGAGGCGCTCGCCGCGAAGGGTATCCGCCTCTCATCGGCCAACTCCATCAACTGGGGCCGCCTCGTGCCGCAGATCGTCTACTACTTCAGCGCCTACGCAGACCTCCTGTCGTCCGGCAAGATCGAGCCGGGCGAGGCCATCGACTTCACGGTGCCGACGGGCAACTTCGGCGACATCCTCGCGGGCTTCTACGCGAAATGTATGGGCCTGCCGGTGCACAAGCTCATCTGCGCCTCGAACGCCAACAACGTCCTGACCGATTTCCTGCGCACGGGCGTCTACGACCGCCAGCGCGACTTCTTCAAGACGATCTCGCCGTCGATGGACATCCTGATCTCGAGCAACCTCGAGCGCCTGCTCTACCATATGACGGAGGATAAGGCGAAGGTCGCCGACTGGATGCAGCAGCTGCAGCAGCAGGGCCGCTACGATGTCGGCAGCGAGCTGCTCGCGAAGATCCAGCAGACCTTCTGGGCGGACTGGACTTCGGACGAGGATACGGAAGCGTGCATCGCAGAGGTCTACCGCAAGCATCACTACGTCGCGGACCCGCACACGGCCGTCGCCTGGAGCGTCGCCGAGAAGTACCAGCAGACGACGGGCGATGCGCATTACATGGTCGTCGTCTCGACGGCGAGCCCCTACAAGTTCAACGGCAGCGTGCTCGACGCGCTCGGCGTCAAGACGCAGGGCGTCGACGAGTTCACCCTGCTCGACGAGCTGCAGCAGCGCAATGAAGACCCAATCCCTGAAGGCCTTGCCTCGCTGCGCAAGAAGGCCGTGCGCCACGACGGCATCTGCGCGCCGGCGACGATGGAGAAGGCCGTCATGCTCTTCGCGTCGGCAGATTCCGTTCAAGAATAAGTGAATTGATAAGAGGAATGATGCAGAATTTCTGCGTTATTCCTCTTATTTTTATAGAAGTGAATGTGAATAAGAGGAATAAATAAAACGTTAAAAAAAGTGCAAATAAATATTTGACATTTATGAATGAATAAGTTAATATAATAGCTGTGATGAGGAGTTCACATGAAGTGAACAGCAGATTGCGGATGATGAACGGTTTTTCATCCCGACTGTAAGGCTGCGTTATGTGAGATGCCTCAGAGGTTTACCAGGACCAATATTAATGAAAGAGGTTGAATGCAAATGGCAAACATCGATCTTAGTCAGTATGGTATCACGGGTACGACGGAAATCATCTACAATCCTTCCTACAAGACCCTGTTCGAGGAAGAGACGAAGGAAGGCCTGACGGGCTATGAGAAGGGCCAGGTTTCCGAGCTCGGCGCTGTTAATGTCAAGACGGGCATCTTCACGGGCCGTTCGCCTAAAGATAAATTCATCGTCGATGACGAGACGTCGCATGACACGGTTTGGTGGGATTCTGAGGAATATCACAACGATAACCACAGAGCAACCAAGGAAGCTTGGGCTGCTGTAAAGGACATCGCCAAGAAAGAGCTGTCCAACAAGCGCCTGTTCGTCGTCGATGGCTTCTGCGGTGCAAACGCGAATACGCGCATGGCTGTCCGCTTCATCGTTGAAGTCGCATGGCAGGCACATTTCGTCCGCAACATGTTCATCAAACCGACCCCGGAAGAGGAAGCAAACTTCAAGCCGGACTTCGTCGTCTTCAACGCTTCGAAGGCAAAAGTCGAGAACTACAAAGAGCTCGGCCTGCATTCCGACACGGCTGTCGTCTTCAACCTCACGGAGCGCCAGCAGGTCATCATCAACACCTGGTACGGCGGCGAGATGAAGAAGGGCATGTTCTCCATGATGAACTACTTCCTGCCGCTCAAGGGCATCGCTGCGATGCACTGCTCCGCTAACACGGATAAGCAGGGCAAGAACACGGCTATCTTCTTCGGCCTTTCCGGCACGGGCAAGACGACGCTGTCGACGGATCCGAAACGCCTGCTGATCGGCGATGATGAGCACGGCTGGGATGACGATGGTATCTTCAACTTCGAGGGTGGCTGCTATGCAAAGGTCATCAACCTCGATCAGGAATCCGAGCCGGATATCTTCGGCGCCATCAAGCGCAATGCTCTCTTGGAGAACGTTGTCCTCGACGAGAACGGCAAGATTGACTTCGCCGACAAGAGCATCACGGAGAATACGCGTGTATCCTATCCGATCGACCACATCAAGAGCACGGTCAAGGGCTTTGTCAACGACCGCAGCGCTGCTCCGGCTGCTAAGAGCGTCATCTTCCTCGCAGCAGATGCATTCGGCGTACTGCCGCCGGTCTCCATCCTGACGCCGGAACAGATGCAGTACTACTTCCTCTCCGGCTTCACGTCCAAGCTGGCTGGCACGGAGCGCGGCATCACGGAGCCGACTCCGACGTTCTCCGCTTGCTTCGGCCAGGCATTCCTCGAGTTGCCGCCGACGAAATATGCGCATGAGCTCGTTAAGCGCGTAAAGGCGAACGGCACGAAGGCATACCTCGTCAACACGGGCTGGAACGGCTATGGCAAGCGCATCTCCATCAAGGATACGCGCGGCATCATCGACGCTATCCACAGCGGTGCCATCAACGAAGCTCCGACGAAGAAGATCCCGTACTTCGGTCTCGAGATCCCGACGAAGCTCGAAGGCGTTGCTACGGAAGTCCTCGACCCGAAGGATACCTACAAGGATCCGTCCAAGTCGAAGTGGGATTACAAAGATGAGTCCGAGTGGGATACGAGAGCTAAGAAACTCGCTCAGATGTTCATCGACAACTTCGCCAAGAAGTATGCGAACACGGAAATCGGCAAAGGCCTCGTTGCAGCTGGCCCGCAGCTCTGATTTCACTGAACGCATTGCCAATACGGTAAAAAAGAGTCTCCTCGTGAGACTCTTTTTTTGTGCCTGTGCGCGTGTGGTGCGCATCCGGCAAACGTGGTAGAATAAAGGCAAGACCATTCGTCCAGTAAGTCAAGCAAGTCTAGTAAGAAATAAGAAAGGATTCGATTCTCTCCATGAAGATCACGGATTCGGTCCAGTACCTCAAGGGCGTCGGGCCGAAGAAGAAGGCGGAGCTTGCGCGGCTCGGCATCGCGCGGGTCTACGACGTCCTGACGTACTTCCCGCGCACGTATGAGGACCAGAGCGCGCTGACGCGCATCGCTGACCTGCGGCCGGGCACGGTCGCGACGGTCGCGGGTACCATCGTCAACCTGCAGGAGCAGACGGGGCGGCGCGGCCTGACGATCCTGACGGCCTACCTCAATGACGGCTCTGGCCTCCTGCAGGTCACCTGGTTCAACCAGAAGTACCTCAAGAACAAGCTCAAGGTCGGGCGGCGCGTCTTCGTCAGCGGCAAGCCCGCCTACGCCTACGGCGGCCGCGGCCAGTTCGCGATGAGCCAGCTGCGCTACTTCCAGATCCTCGATGAGGGGGAGCAGGCAGCCGGTCTCTGCGGCATCCTGCCCGTCTATGCAGCGACGGAGCGCCTGAACCAGAAGTTCTTCCGCACGCTCGTCGAGGAGGCGCTGGAGGCCGCTGACGGGCTGCCTGAGCTCATCCCCGCGCGCATCCTCGCTGAGCACAAGCTCATGGGCCGACGCGAGGCCCTGCGCGCCGTGCACTTCCCGAAGGACGGGGAGGAGCTCAAGCGGGCGCGTTACCGGTTGGCGTTCTCAGAGCTCTACCTCATCCAGTGCGGACTGCTGCTCATCAAGAAGCAGTCCCAGCAGACGCGGCTCGGCATCCGTCACCAGCCCAATGGCAAGCTCGTGAAGGCTGTCCTCTCTGGCCTGCCCTTCACGCTGACGCACGACCAGCAGCAGGCGTGGCAGGAGATCTGCCGCGACATGGAGCGGACCGTGCCGATGCGGCGGCTCGTGCAGGGCGACGTCGGCTCCGGCAAGACGGTCATCGCCATGCTCGCGCTCGTCAAGACGGTCGCAAGCGGCTGGCAGGGCACGATGATGGCGCCGACCGAGATTCTCGCCGCCCAGCACTATGAGAACCTCTCGGCGAAGCTCGCGCCGCTCGGCATCCGCGTCGGCTATCTCTCGGGCCACCTGACGCCAAGAGAGCGGCGCGAGATGCACGAGGCCATCGCGCGCCACGAGGTCGACATCGTCATCGGCACGCACGCGCTGATCCAGGATGACGTTCACTTCGCGCGTCTCGGCCTCGTCATCACCGACGAGCAGCACCGCTTCGGCATCGCGCAGCGCGCGGCGCTCGAGAAGAAGGGCGCGCATGTGCCGGACGTGCTCGTCATGACGGCGACGCCAATCCCGCGCACGATGACCTTGACGGTCTACGGCGACCTCGACGTCTCGCTGATCCGCGAGCTGCCGCCGGGACGCCAGCCCATCCGCACGTTCGTGCGCCGGCCCGACCGCCGGCCGCTGATTTACCAGTACGTGCGCAGCCAGATCGAGGCGGGGCGCCAGGCCTACGTCGTCTGCCCGCTCATCGAGATGAATGAGGAGAGCGACCTGCCGTCAGCCGAGGAGGTCTACGACGAGCTGCGCTACGGCATCTTCCGCGGCATCCCGTGCGGCCTCGTGCACGGCAAGCTCGCGCCTGCCGAGAAGGAGCGCGTCATGCAGGACTTCTATGCGGACAAGATCAAGCTGCTCGTCTCGACGACCGTCATCGAGGTCGGCGTCAACGTGCCGAATGCCAGCATCATGGTCATCGAGCACGCCGAGCGCTTCGGCCTCGCCCAGCTCCACCAGCTGCGCGGCCGTATCGGGCGCGGCTCCTACGCCTCGTACTGCATCCTCGTCTCTGAGGGCAAGACCGAGAATGCGCGCGAGCGCCTGAGGATCATGGCCACGGTCTCCGATGGCTTCAAGCTCGCGGAGGAGGACTTGCGGCTGCGCGGCCCGGGCCAGTTCTTCGGCTCGATGCAGCACGGCCTGCCCGACCTCAAGATCGCGCGCGTGCCGGAGGACATCGCCATCCTCTTAGAGGCCCACAAGGCCGCCGAGGCGACGCTCACGAGCCAGGGTGACCTCGACTTCATCCGGCCCATCCTCGCGCTGCAATATAAGGAGAGATTCCAGCATATCATGGAAAATTGAACCGAAAATCGTCTTTTTCAACGGGACGTCTTGACACGAATGGCGGACATGCTATACAATAGCAATATCTTTTGACGCTAACAGGAGGCGCATACTTTTGACTACGGTAATCGTAAATGGTGCCTGCGGCCGCATGGGCCAGGCAGTCTTGAAAGCGGTACAGGAAGCGGACGGGCTCGAGCTCGTCGGCGCAGTGGATATCAAGGGCGGTGCAGATACGGGTGCACTCGTTGGCCTGCCGGCAAACGGCATCCTCGTCGAGACGGACCTCGAGGCGCTGCTCACGCGCAAGAAGCCGGAGGTCATGGTCGACTTCACGCGCCCGGACGTCGTCTTCGGCAATGTCATGACGGCACTCAAGCACGGTACATCGCCGGTCGTCGGCACGACGGGCCTCTCGGACGAGCAGAAGGCTGAGATCGCCAAGGCTTCGGAAGAGAACAACACGCCGGCCTTCATCGCACCGAACTTCGCCATCGGCGCGGTGCTCTTGATGGTCATGTCGCGTCAGGCAGCCAAGTACATGCCGGATGTCGAGATCATCGAGCTGCACCACGACAAGAAGCTCGACGCACCTTCGGGCACGGCCATCCAGACGGCGGCCATGATCGCCGAGGTCCGCAAGGCCCACAAGCAGGGCAATCCGGACGAGTTCGAGAAGCTCGAGGGGGCGCGCGGCGCCGACTATGAGGGCATGCACATCCACAGCGTGCGCCTGCCGGGCTACGTCGCCCATCAGGAAGTCATCTTCGGCGGCCTCGGCCAGACGTTGACGATTCGCCACGACTCGATGAACCGCGAGTCGTTCATGCCGGGCGTCGTGCTCGCCGCGAAGAAAGTCCGCAGCCTCAAGGGTCTGACGGTCGGACTCGACAAGCTGCTCGACTGATTTTGCTTTCCTTATCCATATCATAAATGACTGCATCGCAGGAACCAGAAAGGAACGATGGACATGAAGAAGTACAATGTAGCAATCCTTGGCGCGACGGGCGCTGTCGGCCAGGAATTCCTCAACCTCATCGAGGAGCGCAATTTCCCGTTTGCCAACCTCAAGATGCTCGCCTCGAAGCGCAGCGCTGGCAAGAAGATCCAGTTCATGGGCAAAGAGTACACGGTCGAGGAGACGACGGATGACTCCTTCAAGGATGTCGAGATCGCTCTGTTCGCCGGCGGTGCTGCGAGCAAGCAGTTCGCTCCGGCTGCCGTCAAGGCCGGTGCCGTCGTCATCGACAACTCGAGTGCCTTCCGCATGGACCCTGAGGTCCCACTCGTCGTTCCGGAAGTCAACCCGCAGGCCATCGCGCGCCACAAGGGCATCATCGCCAACCCGAACTGCTCGACGATCATCATGATGATGGCGCTCAAGCCGCTCTACGATCTCTCGAAGATCAAGCGCATCGTCGTCTCGACGTATCAGGCCGTCTCGGGCGGCGGCAAGGAAGCCATGGCCGAGCTCGAGCAGCAGGTCGATGACATCGTCGCCGGCCGCGAGCCGAAGGCGAACATCCTGCCGGGTGCGAAGTTCCCGAAGCATTACCAGATTGCCTTCAACCTCATCCCGCAGATCGACGTCTTCTACGACAACCTCTACACGAAAGAGGAGATGAAGATGGTCAACGAGACGAAGAAGATCCTCGAGGATGACAGCCTGCGCATCACGGCGACGACGGTCCGCGTGCCGGTCTACCGCAGTCATGCCGAGTCCGTCAACGTCGAGTTCGAGGACGAGGTCAGCGTCGAGGCGGCCCGCAAGGCCATCGACGCCTTCCCGGGTGCCATCGTCCGCGACAACCCGGCCGAGCAGATCTACCCGATGCCGCTCTTCACGTCCGGCAAGAACGACGTCGAAGTCGGCCGCATTCGCAAGGACGAGTCCATCGAGCACGGCCTGAACTTCTGGGTCTGCGGCGACCAGATTCGCAAAGGCGCTGCCCTCAACGCCCTGCAGATCGCTGAATATATGATTGAGCACGACATGATCTGAAGCTGAACCTGCACAGACATATTGCGTAAAGAAAGAGACTGCCTCTTGTAGAGGCAGTCTCTTTTTCTTGTCATCTTGTATGGCGATCTGTCTGCGCTGCTGTGACGGGGGAGCGCTGCTGCACGAGCGCGATGAAGCACTTCATCTTATGCGAGACGTAGCTGTTCTTCCGCAGGATGGCGTGGAAATGGCGGACGGCATGAGGGGAGGGCACCTTGTAGTAGAGCAGCCGGTCATCCTGTCCCTCCGCAATCATGAACTCGGTCACGAAGGTCGCGCCGAGTCCATGGCGCGCCATGTGCCAGGCCGTTTCCAGCTGCTCGACGCAGAAGCGGACTTGCGGGGAAAAGCCATTTTCCGCGCAGATGGCCAGCGCTCGCGTGCGCAGCTGATTGCTCTCCGTCAGCAGCAGGAAGGGCGTCTCGCGGAAGTCCGAGAGGGACTGCACGGGGCAGTCATTCTGAAGGAAGCGGTGTGCGGCTACTTCCTGCCAGCTGAGCCCCTGCCCGATGGCATCCTCTGGCACATGGGCGCGCGGGACGGCCAGTAGCAGATGGTCGGCACATACGGCCTGACTCGTGAACCGCTCTTCCTCGACCGGCGCGCTGCGGAAATTGATGTCGGTCTCTCCGTCCAGCAGCCACTGGTCGATGCGGTTGGCATTGTCCTCCCGAAGCGTCAGATGCACGGCCGGATACTGGGCCTGATAATCCTGCAGGACGTCTGGCAGCACGTAGGAATTGAAGTACTGTGTGCCGCCGATGCGCAGCTCGCCGGCATCCATCTGGCGCAGGTCGTCGAGCTCCCGAGCGGTGTTCTCCTCGATCTGGCGGATCTCTGCGATGCGGGCGATGTAGATGCGGCCCGCCTCGGTGAGCGTCAGCGGCTGCTGGCTCCGGTCAAATAGGGGCATGCCGATGGCCTGCTCAACCTTCTTGATGGCGATGCTCAGGGTCGGCTGCGTCAGGTAGAGATTCCGGGCTGCCTGCGAAAAACTGCCTGTGCGGTATACTTCATAGATGTAATTCAGTTCTGCCTGCATCTGCTATTCATCTCCATATTAATCTTCTTTATGGGCATATATTATCTTCTAAATTGATTTTATATGGTTCGTGCGCTAAAATCAAGTCAGACAGCAGATAGAAGATACATCATAAGCGAGAAAGAGGGCTGAACATCATGCATGCCATTGAAAAGATACTGGCGGCAAAGGCTGGCAAATCCTCCGTCCATGCGGGTGAGATCGTCAACTGCCGCGTGGACTGGGCGGGCATCAACGATCTCTACTACCAGACGGTCAAGTCGTTCTACGAGATGGGCGGCGAGCGCGTCGTCGACCCGGAGCACGTCGTCCTGTTCTTCGACCACTACGCGCCGTGCGCGACTGAGAAGCAGGCAGACAACCACAAGCGCTTCCGCGCCTTTGCACGCGAGCAGGGCATCCGTCACCTGATGGATATCAATGAGGGTGTCTGCCATCAGGTCATGGCGGACCACGGCTTCTCGGCGCCGGGCGAGGTCATCGTCATCACGGACTCGCATACGACGACGCACGGCGCCTTTGGCGCCTTCGGCACGGGCGTCGGCGCGACGGACCTTGCCGTGATCCTCGCGACGGGCCGGCTGTGGTTCAAGGTGCCGGAGGTCATCCGCATCAACCTGACCGGCGAGATACCCGCCGGCGTGTACGCCAAGGACATCGTCCTGTCCATCATCGGGAAGCTCAAGGCCGACTACGCGGTCTACAAGGCCGTGGAATTCGCTGGCCCCGCCCTGCAGCAGCTGAGCATCTCGGAGCGCATGGCGCTCTGCAACATGACGACGGAGATGGGCGCCAAGACGAGCTACATCCAGCCGGATGCAATTACCCTGCAGTTCCTGAAGGAGCGCGGACGTCAGGATTTCACGGTCTACGAGACCGATGCGGATTACGTCTACGCGGCAGACCTCACCTTCGATGTGAGCGAGGTCGAGCCGCAGTTGGCCGCCCCGTTCAGCGCGGACAATGTGCAGGCATTGTCGGCTTATGCCGGCATGCATGTCGATCAGGCCTACTTAGGCTCCTGCACGGGCGGGCGCACCGAGGACTTCGCGGTGGCGGCGAAAATCCTCGCTGGCCAACACATCCCCGCGGGGACGCGCATGGTGATGGTGCCGGCCTCAAAGGCTGTGCTCGCGGAGTGCCTGGCGAAGGGCTACATCCAGATCCTGCTGGCCGCCGGTGCGACGCTGACGGCATCGGGCTGCGCCGCCTGCCTCGGCATCCATCAGGGCCTGCTGGCCGCTGACGAAGTCTGCCTGTCGTCGACGAACCGCAACTTCCCCGGCCGCATGGGCAGCGTCAAGGGGCGTATCTATCTTGGCTCACCGGCCTCCGTTGCCGCAGTGGCCAGGAACGGCGTGGTGACAGACCCGCGCCAGTATCTGGATGAGAAAGGGGAGCAGGCATGATGAACGCAGAAGAAAAGAAAGCAATGGCGCAGATGGTCCGTGGAAAGGTATTCGTGTTCGGTGACAATGTGGACACGGATCAGATCTACCCGGGCAAGTACGTGGAGTACACGGAAATCGAAGACATCCGCAAGTACGCGATGAGCGGCAGCGCGATGCCGGACCTCGTCAAGAGATTCCATCCCGGCGATATCCTCGTCGCGGGCCGCAATTTCGGCTGCGGCTCCTCGCGCGAACATGCCGTCATGACCCTCAAGGGCATCGGTGTCGGCGCGATCCTCGCGGAATCATTCGGCCGCATCTTCTTCCGCAACGCCATCAACCTCGGCCTGCCGGTCATTACCTGCAAGGGCATCGGCACGTTCTTCCACAATGGCGATACCGCAGCCGTCGACCTGCTCACCGGCACAATCACCAATGAGACCGCCGACACATCCGTGCAGGCAGAGCCGCTAAGCGACTACATCATGGACATCCTGCAGCACGGCGGCATCAAGCCCTTGATCCGGGCCCGCTTGGGCAAAGGAGCGCTCTGAGTCGGCGCGACAAAAAGCACAGACGATGCATCGATGTCGTCTGTGCTTTTTGTTCAGTCCATTCAGGATGGATTGCCGCTACTTGGCGGATGGCATGTGGATGGCGTATAATGGAGGAGAATATTTGAGAAAGAAAGTGAAATCATGAAGACGTATTCCTTTACCCCGCAGGGTGTCTGTGCCAAGCAGATCACGTTTGCCATTGACGAGCAGGGCAAGCTCCACGATGTGCGCTTCATCGGCGGCTGCCCGGGCAATCTCAGTGCCATCGGCAAGCTCCTCGAAGGTGCTGACCCCAAGAACGTAGCGGTCCTGCTCAAGGGCAACGACTGCGGCGGCCGCGGCACCTCGTGCGCCGACCAGCTCGCCATCGCGCTGAACGATGCCCTGAACGAACAGTGAATCTAAAAGGCACAGATGACACTTGACGGGCCGTCTGTGCTTTTTTCGTGAGACTTCTTGGAGAAAGGGATTTTCAGAGAAATTATAGGTTTGGGGCGTATGATGGTCCTCAAAGCCAAGATGTGGTAAGATAGAAGCAATAGAGCGGGCGGGGCCCGCAAGAGTGCTTTTGGAGGAATGAACTATGGCAAACAATGAAGAGACCATGATGTTCCGTTTTGGGAACGATGAGAATAAGGCGGAGAAGATCATCCGTTCGGTCTGCGCGGCGATGGAGGAGAAGGGGTACAACCCGATCAACCAGCTCGTCGGCTATCTGCTCTCGGGCGATCCGGCCTATGTGACGAGCCACAACGATGCGCGCAGCAAGATCCGCACGCTCGAGCGCGATGAGCTCTTAGAGGAGCTCGTGCGCTCGTATCTGGAAAAAGGGAACAAGAAATGAAGCGTTACATGTCACTCGATATCGGCGACCGCACGATCGGCATCGCGGTCAGCGACCTCCTGGGGCTGACGGCGCAGGGTGTCGAGACAATCCGGCGCAAGTCGCTCGCGGACGACCTCAAGCGACTTGGCGAGCTCATGGAGATGTACGAGACGAAGTCACTCGTCTCTGGGCTCCCGAAGAACATGGACGGCACGGAGGGCGACCGCTGCGCCATCGTCAAGGAGTTCATGGCGGAGGTCAAGAAGGCGTATCCCGACGTGGAGGTCTTCTTCTGGGACGAGCGCCTCTCGACGGTCGCGGCCACGCGCTCGCTCATAGAGGCGGACGTCTCGCGCCGCAAGCGCAAGAAGGTCATCGACAAGATGGCGGCGGTCTTCATCCTGCAGGGCTTTTTGGACAGCAAGCGTTGACAAGCCTTCCCGCGATACGTTAAAATGAAAGCAGTTATCAAAATGCGCCGTAAAACCCCGTTCCTTGCAGGGCTGGGGATATAAGGCGCGTCTGCCGACTTCACGTAAGTGTTGGAGGCGGACAACTGCTAACTTTCGTGGTATGATAAGCTTAACCTAAAGAATACGAGAGAAAGGAGAAGCCTTGCCATAATAGATACTGGACGAATCGAAAACCAAGGCCTACGGGCAACCAGTTCTTAGCGGGTTGAGGTTGCGTGTATCAACCTGTCGTAATTTAAAGACCTTGCGGCTGTAAAGATAACAAGCATTCACATACACAAATACCGTGGGACACACGGGAATTTACGCTTTTGGAGATTGTGTAAGACGAATAGGCCTAGGTCGATTCGCAACGGTCGTTGAATTAAGAATCCCCTGCGTTTACGCATGGGGAGTGTCAACTACAGTCGTTTATATTGGATAGGAATCAGAAAGAAGGGCGAGACCTATGGCAGATGATATGATGAATGAAGACGACATCGTCGTCGTCATGACGGACGAGGACGGCAATGAATACTACTACCGTGAAGAGATGATCATCCCGGTGGAGGAAGAGAAATACGCGCTGCTCGTCGGCATCCATGATGAGGATGAGGAGCACACGCATACATGCGGCTGCGGCTGCGAGGACGACGATGAAGACGTCATCATCGCGAAGATCGTCACGAACGACGACGGCGAGGATGAGTACGTCGAGCCGTCGGACGAGGAGTTCGAGGCCGTCCAGCAGGCGTACAACGCACTGGTCGATGAAGCCGAAAAGGACTGAATGACGAAATGATTGCTGCTATCCATCTGGATGGCGGCTTTTTCATGTACGGAGAATTTTTATGCAGGATGGAAAGAAGAACGCGCCGGAGTCGCTGAACGAGCAGTCGGCAAAGGACACAGAGCAGTCGGAAGCATCCGAAGGTGCAGAAGGTGCAAAAGGACCGAAAGAGCCGAAGAACTCGGAGGCTCAAGAAGCTGGCAAGCAGTCGGCAGAGTCCGCCAAGTCGGATGCGCAGCCGTCGGACAAGGCGGTGAAAGAGGCGTCGGCTCAAGAAACGTCGGACGGAGCCTCCGACGCCGAACCGGTGGCGAAAGCAGCTGACCCGACTGAATCGACTGAACCGGCGAAAGAGGCGGACTCGGAGAAGGCGCCGAAGCAGTCCTCATCGAAGCAGCCTGTCAAGTCTGCCAAGACAGAGACGGCAGACAAGGCAAAGTCGGAGGACAAGGCAAAGAAGCCCGCTCAGGGGGAAAAAGAAGATCAGGGAGATAAGGACAAGGTGCTGGCGGAGCCCGCGCGATTCGAGAAGCTCCGCGCGGCGGTGCTCAATCTCGGCTGGAAGAAGTGGACGGCCATCGCGGTCGTCGCAGCCGTCCTGCTCGGCGCCGGTCTTTTCCTCGCCTTTGGCACCTCACATACCATCGAGCGGTCGGACCGCGATGCCGGGGAGAACATCTACATGGTCGTCAAGCCGGGCACGACGGCGTCGGAGATTTCGGACCGCCTGATGCAGCTCGGCGTCATCGACAGCCGCCTGCGCTTCTGGTGGCTCATGAAGCTGCAGGGCGATGCGAGTAAGTTCAAGACGGGCACGTACGCGTTCACGCCGCACATGGATGAGCAGGCCGTGCTCGACAAGCTCGTCGCGGGCGACACGACGGTCGTCAAGTTCACGATACCGGAGGGCTTCGGCATCAAGGAGATCGCGAAGCGCCTCGCTGACGAGGGCCTTGTCGACGAGCAGGAGTTCCTCGCCGAGGCGAAGGACTTCGCGCCCTACGACTACATGAAGAAGCGCCCGAATGTGCGCTATGCGGCGGAGGGTTATCTCTTCCCCGATACGTACGTGATCCACAGCGATGTTTCCGCCGAGGGCATCATGAAGATGATGGCGGAGGACTTCGACACGCGCCTGACGCCGGCGCTGCGCCAGCAGGCCGCGGCAAAGGGCCTCTCCATCCATGACCTGATCACGCTGGCCTCGCTCGTCGAGAAGGAGGCGCGCTACGATGAGGACCGCCCGATCATCGCGCAGGTCTTCTTCAAGCGCCTGCAGATGGGCATGCCGCTGCAGTCGGACACGACGCTGCAGTACCTCATGGCCGGTCCGAAGGAGGACGTCTCGATCGAGGACACGAAGATCGACTCGCCCTACAACACCTACCAGCACGAGGGCCTGCCGCCCGGACCGATCGCGAGCCCGGGCATGAAGTCCATCCTTGCGGTGCTGAATCCGGCGAACACCGACTACCTCTACTTCGTCGCCGATCGTCAGGGCCACAACCACTACTCGCAGACGTATGACGAGCACCTCGCCATCGTCGAGCAGGTCCGCTGAGGCGCGTAAACAAGGCAGGTATATATGACAGATACAAGCGATACAAGTGAATTTGCAGCACTGCTGCGGGAGATGGAAGCGTATGCGGCCGAGCACCATGTCCCGATCATCAACGAGAACGGCCGCAAGGTCTTCCTTTCGGTCATCCGCGAGCTGCGGCCGCACCGCATGCTCGAGATCGGCACGGCCATCGGCTACTCGGCCCTGCTGCTCGCCGCCAATGGGGCGGAGGACGCACGCGTCACGACGCTCGAGCTCTCGGAGGAGCGCGCCGCGCTCGCGCGTGCGTTCATCGCGCGCTCGCCCTACGCAGACCGCATCGAGATTTTGCAGGGCGATGCGGGCGAGCTCCTGACGGAGCTCACGGGCAAGTATGACTTCGTCTTCATCGACGCGGCCAAGGGCCAGTACGTCGACTACTTCGAGAAGATACAGCCCTTGCTGACGGAGGATGCGACGATCGTGGCCGACAACGTCCTGTTCCGCGGCTACGTCATGGGCACAGAGAAGGCGCCGCGCCGCTACCGCACAATCGTCAAGCGGCTGCGCCAGTACATCGAGCTCACGAGCCATGCGGCAGGCTACACGACGGAGATCTTTGCGCGCGGCGACGGGCTGGCCGTCTCGCGCCGCCATGCCGCCTGCACAGATAAGAAATGAGAATCGGAGGAAATCCATGTTGAAGAAACCGGAACTCCTGGCCCCGGCCGGGACGCTCGAGAAGATGAAGATGGCGCTGCTCTACGGCGCCGATGCCGTTTACCTCGGCGGCAAGCTCTACGGGCTGCGCGCGCTCGGCGGCAATTTCACCAAGGAGGAATTGCGCGAGGCGGTCGAGTTCGCCCATGCACTCCACAAGAAGGTCTATGTGACGGTCAACATCTTCCCGCACAACAGCGACCTCGCGGGCCTGCCGGATTACCTGCGCTACCTGCAGGAGATCGGCGTCGACGCACTGCTCGTCGCCGACCTCGGCGTCTTTATGATGGCGAAGGAGATCATCCCGGAGATGGAGCTCCATATCAGCACGCAGGCGAACAACACGAACTGGGCGACGGTCAACGCCTGGCACGAGCTCGGCGCGAAGCGCGTCGTGCTCGCGCGCGAGATGTCCCTGAAGGAAGTCCGCGAGATTCGCGCGAAGACGCAGGCCGACCTCGAGATGTTCGTGCACGGCGCGATGTGCATCTCGTACTCGGGCCGCTGCCTGCTCTCGAACTACTTCACGGGACGCGACTCCAACCGCGGCAGCTGTGCGCAGTCGTGCCGCTGGAAGTACGCGCTCGTCGAGGAGACGCGGCCGGGCAAGTACTTCCCGATTGAGGAGGACGAGCGCGGCACCTACATCATGAACTCGAAGGATATGTGCCTCTTGCCGCACATCGCCGACGTCATCGAGAGCGGCGTCGAGAGCCTCAAGATCGAGGGCCGCATGAAGAGTGTCCACTATGTGGCGAGTGTCACCCGGGCCTACCGCCTCGCCATCGACGCCTACTTCGAGGACCCCGAGCACTTCCAGATCGAGCAACCGTGGCTCGACGAGCTCGAGAAGGTCTCGCACCGCCCGTACACGACGGGCTTCTACTACCATCAGCCCGACGCCGACGACCAGCTCTACGGCACCTCGTCGTATCAGCAGACGTCGGAGTTCATCGGACTCGTGCGCTCGTACGACCCGAATACGCAATACGCCACGGTCGAGCAGCGCAATAACATGAAACTCGGTCAAGAAATTGAAGTATTTCAGCCAAATGCCCCCTTGTATCGCCAGAAACTTTCTGATATGCTTGACGAAGAGGGCAATTCCATAGAGGTTGCACCTCATGCCCAGCAGATCATCAAGATCCGCATGGACAAGCCGGTTGAACCGTATACGATCCTGCGCCGCGATATCTGAGGCAGGCCGTGATGCCGTGATACATGGTATAGCAGCATAGAGCAGCAGAGCCGCGCGCAGGGCAGAGGAAAGAAGGGCTTTCTATGGCAGAATCCACAGGAATCGTTCGTTACTTTGGCAGAGCCACTGGCCGCGTCCAGGGCGTCGGCTTCCGCATGTTCGTGCAGCAGCACGCCTCGGAGCTCGGCCTGACGGGCTGGATCCGCAACATGGAGGACGGCAGCGTCGAGATGGAGATCCAGGGCGACCCCGAGAAGGTCGACAAGCTCTCGGTGCTGATTCGTGAAGGCAATTACTTCATCAAGGTCAAAGAGCTGAAGTTCGAGCCGATCGAGGTCGTGTCCGATGAGACGCGCTTTGTCGTCCGTTACTGAGCAGCTGTATGGCCCGCATAGAGGGCCATCTGGCAGGATTTGAGGCGGGAAAAGCCGGCGCAGCCGTCTTTTGACCCGCTTTATTTTTTATAGACATACACTATGATAGGGAGGAATTCTTATGCCACGTATCCTTGTACTGCATGGGCCGAACCTCAACCTGCTCGGCACGCGCGAGCCTGAGATCTACGGCTACACGACGCTCGACGATATCAACACGATGATTGCCGCGCGCGCCGCTGAGGCGGGCATCGAGACGGCGTTCTACCAGTCGAACCACGAGGGCGACCTCGTCGACGCCATCCAGCAGGCCAACCACAAGTTCGACTTCATCATCTTCAATGCGGCGGCCTTCACGCATTACAGCATCGCCATCCGCGATGCCATCGCGGCGATCGATGTGCCGGTCATCGAGGTGCACCTCTCGAACATCCACCAGCGCGAGGAGTTCCGCCACACGTCGGTGCTCGCGCCGGTGGCGATGGGCCAGATCTGCGGCCTCGGCGTCGAGAGTTACCTCGCCGCGCTCGAGGCCATCATCTACAAGCTCAACCGGGCCGAGTGAGCGTATATTCCATAGATTCCATAGGGGGATGATCCTTTGCATGCCAACCGTTTGACGGCACTGCGCGCTCTTCTGCAGCAGAAGGGGCTCGACGCAGTCGTCGTGACCAAATACGTGAACCTTCATTACTTCAGCGGCTTCCGCGGCGACGACACGACGCTCGTCGTCACGAAGGACGAGGCGCTGCTCGTCACGGATAACCGCTACACGGAGCAGGCCGAGAAGCAGGCGCCGCTTTTCACCGTCGTCGAGCATCGCCATGGCCTCTTGAAGAAGACGGCGGAGCTGCTCTTGAAGCTCGGCTGCCAGCATGTCGGCTTCGAGGGCCGCGCGATCGTCTATGCGGACTACGCGGCGCTCAAGGGCTGGCTGACGGGCGTCGACTTCTCGGTGTCCCTCGACCTCGACGCCCTGCGCCAGATCAAGGATGAAGAGGAGATCGGCTGCATCCGCCGCGCCTGCGCCATTGCCGACAAGGCCTTTGAGGACATCGTGCACTTCATCCGCCCGGGCCGCACGGAGATCGAGGTCGCCGCGCGCCTCGAGCAGGTGATGCGCGAGGCCGGCTCGGAGAAGCCGTCCTTCGACACGATCGTCGCCTCGGGCCTGCGCAGCAGCATGCCGCACGGCACGGCGACGGAGAAGGTCATCGAAGCAGGCGACTTCGTGACGATGGACTACGGCGCGAAGTTCGAGGGCTACTGCTCCGACATCACGCGCACGGTCTGCGTCGGCGAGGCGACGGCGCGCCAGCGCGAGGTCTACGAGGCCGTGCTCGGCACGCAGGAGATGGTGCTAGCGGCCATCGCGCCGGGAAAATCCGGCAAAGAGATCGATGCCGCCTCGCGCGAATTCCTCAAGAAATATGGTCTCGCGCAGTACTTCGGCCATGGCCTCGGCCACAGCCTCGGCCTCGAGATCCACGAAGAGCCGCGCCTCTCGCCGTCGAGCACCTGCGAGCATCTCATGCCGGGCATGCTGATTACCGACGAGCCGGGCGTCTACCTGCCGGGCTGGGGCGGCCTGCGCATCGAGGACACCGTGCTCGTGACAAAGACGGGCAGCGAGCGCCTGACGAAGTCCTCGAAGGCACTCCTCGAGATCTGCTGAGCCGCAGTGCTTGACGATGGACCGCAAGTTGATTATAATAAAGAATGTTATGATACGTTTTGTATCTTGAATTCGACTATGAAATTATGGAATTTTTGGAGGGCGTAAGTGAATGATTAATAGTACTGATTTCCGCACGGGCTTGACGATTGAAATTGATGGCGGTGTCTGGCAGATTGTTGATTTCCAGCATGTAAAGCCGGGCAAGGGCGCTGCTTTCGTTCGCACGAAGATCAAGAATGTTGAGACGGGTGCAGTGGTAGAGCGTACCTTCAATCCGAATGAAAAGATGCCGGCAGCTCACCTCGAGACGCGCAACATGCAGTACCTCTACGAGGCCGATGGCATGTACACGTTCATGGACACGGAGACGTACGAGCAGACGGAGCTCAACAAGGAGCAGCTCGGCGATGCGCTGAACTACCTCATGGAGAACATGGAAGTCTCGCTGCAGACGTTCAAGGGCCGCATCATCGGCATCCAGCTGCCGAACTCCGTCAACCTCAAGGTCGTCGAGTGCGAGCCGAGTGTCAAGGGCAACACGGCGACGGGCGCTACGAAAATCGCCAAGGTCGAGACGGGCTACGAAGTCCGCGTGCCGCTCTTCGTCAACGAAGGCGATACGCTCCGCATCGATACGCGTACGGGCAACTACATCGAGCGCGCATAATTTGCTTTTTTTGAGCAGCTGTCACGTCAGGCATCTCATGCAACTGGTGTGACAGCTGCATTTCTTTCATTTTATTTTTTGTTTGGGCAGGAAAAAGCGTTTGAGCCAGCGAATAATAATAATACAGTATAAATATGCATGACAGGAGCGCATTATGCGCCTGCCGTGCATGCATCTGTTGAGTCGCAACTGATACACTCTAAATCAGGCAAGGGGGCCTTTATCATGGCAAACGAAAAAGAAATCGTCAAGAAGGATTCGAGTCTCGGCGCCATCCGCATCGCGGATGAGGTCGTCAGCATCATCGCAGGCCTGGCCGCGACGGAAGTCGACGGCATCGCCGGCATGAGCGGCGGCATCGCGGGCGGCATCGCAGAGATGCTCGGCCGCAAGAACTTCGCCAAGGGCGTCAAGGTCGAAGTCGGCGAGAAGGAAGCCGCTGTCGACCTCTTCATCATCGTCAAGTACGGCGTGCGCATCCCGGACATCGCTCTCGCGGTGCAGGAGAACGTCAAGCAGGCCATCGAGACGATGACGGGGCTCTCGGTCGTTGAGGTCAATGTCCATGTACAGGGCGTCGGCTTCCCCGAGGAGACGACGAAGCAGGATGAGGTACGCGTGCGCTGACCTGGAGCGAGGCGGATATTATGGGGATTATCAACCGTTTTTTGCTGTTTGTCTTGATGATCGGGCTGGCCGTGCTCGCCGTGCTCATGCTCTTGCTCTGCATGGGGGCCGTGCCAGAGCCGGTCTGGCTCAATGAACTCCATTACATCCTGTCCCGCCGCGAGACGGTCGCCGCTTCCGTCGTCGTTCTCGTGCTCGCACTCCACCTGCTCGGCGTCTCGCTGCGAGGCCGTGCGGAGCGCACGCGCGAGACCGGCGACTTCATCCTGCTGCAGAATGAGCAGGGCGGCGTCCGCGTCGCGCTGCCTGCCATCCGCGCGATGGCGGAGCAGACGCTCATAGGCATGCGCGGTGTCCGCATGGCGAAGGTGCGCGTCCAGCGCGTCCGCGCCACGAGCAAAGCGCCGGAGACGCTGCGCCTCGTGCTCGACCTGACGGTCGGCAGCCATACGCCGGTCGGCCCGCTCACAGAGACTGCCGCCGCGGCCATCCGCGCGCAGCTCCAGGAGACCATGGGCCTTGAAGGTGTCGCAGTCGAATCGCACATCACGGGCATCACCGATGCGCTGCCTGAGGGCAAGCGCCGTGTCGTCTGAGGCGTGAGGCGGTGGAAAGATGAAAGAAGAATTCAAGGAAGCGCTGCGGGGATGGCTGGCGGCGCACTGGCAGGAGGACCGCGGGCAGTGCCTCGGCCTCTTGGCCGGCATCACCCTGGCCATCATGATCCTGCTGATCGGCTTCTGGCGCACGGCCTTCATCGTGCTCTGCGGTGGAGTCGGCCTCTACATCGGCAGGAAAGCCGACCGCGAGCCGGATTTCTTCGGCAGGATTGCCGACGAGTTCCTCGACCGCATCAACCGGCTGCGCTGACAGTGCGCCAGGCCCCGCGGCGGATAAGATAAGATAGAATTAAGGGATTAAGGAAGATTAGAATGAGTCGTAGACAAGCAAGGGAAGTCGCGCTGCAGGCGCTCTTCCAGTTAGACCTGAATCCGGCGGAGTCGGCCGATCAGGAAGAAATGCAGGAGACGCTCGCCATCGATACGGCGCTCGGCGAGGCCGAGGCGATGAGCGCGCATGACCGCGCCTTTGTGCAGCAGCTCGTGCACGGCACGCGCGCGAACCTCGAGGCGATCGATGCGCAGATCGCGGCGAACTCGCGCGAGTGGAAGGTGGAGCGCATGGCGGCCGTCGACCGCAACCTCACGCGCATGGCGACGTACGAGATGTGCTTTGCCGAGGAGAAGCTCACACCGAACATCGCCATCAACGAGGCGGTAGAACTGGCAAAGAAGTATGGTACGGATGACTCCAGCCGCTATGTGAACGGGATTCTCGGCGCCATCATGAAAAGCGCGCAGTGACATAAGAAGGGGGCCAGACTTTTGTCTGGCTCTTTCTTGTCATACGGGAATCTGAAAAAGCAAGATGGAGGAGGAGTGCTGCCGTGGAGATCCATAGCGTCAGTGAAGTCACGAATTTTATCAAGCGGATGTTCCAGCGCGAGCCTGTGCTCGGCTGCATCCAGGTCCGCGGGGAGCTGTCAAATTTCCGCTGCTACGCCTCGGGCCACTGCTACTTCACGCTCAAGGATGCCACATCGTGCATCAAGTGCGTGATGTTCCGGAGCCGCGCGCAGGGCCTGCGCTTCCGGCCGGAGAACGGCATGCAGGTCGTCGTCAGCGGCAACATCTCGGTCTACGAGCGCGACGGCGTCTACCAGCTCTACGCTGACCGCATGATGCCGGAGGGCGCGGGCGACCTCGCGCTGGCCTTCGAGCAGCTCAAGGCGAGACTCGCGGCCGAAGGGCTCTTCGACGCCGCGCACAAGAAGCCGCTGCCGCGCTTCCCGAAGCGCATCGGCATCGTCACCTCAATCTCGGGCGCTGTGCTGCGGGACATCTACCACGTCTCGAAGCGCCGCTGGCCTTCGGTGCAGCTCGTGCTGAAGCCGGTGCTCGTGCAGGGCGAGGAGGCGGCTGCGCAGATCGCGGCGGCCATCGCCTTCTTCAACGAGAAGTACCCCGTCGACGTGCTGATCGTCGGCCGCGGCGGCGGCTCGATGGAGGACCTCTGGGCGTTCAACGAGGAGCCCGTCGTGCGGGCCATCTATGCCTCGAAGATCCCCGTCATCTCGGCCGTCGGCCACGAGACGGACTTCACGCTCGCCGATTTTGCGAGCGACCAGCGCGCCGCGACGCCGTCGCAGGCGGCGGAGCTCGCCGTGCCGGACCGCGCGGAGCTCTTGCGCTACACGGAGAGCCTCATGGCACGCCTCGCGCAGCAGGGAAAGCGCCAGTTGCAGGAGAAGCGGCTGCGCCTCGATGCCTGTCGCCGCAGCGCGGCCCTGCAGAAGCCGCAGCTCCTGCTCGCGAGCCGCACGCAGCGGCTCGACCACGCCACGGCGCGCCTCGACGCGCTGATGAAGAGCCAGATGAAGGAGAAGCGCCACGCACTCGAAATCGCGCTGCAGCAGCTCGACTACCTGAACCCCGTGCACATCCTGCGCCAGGGCTATGGCATCGTCGAGAAAGAGGGTAGCCCTGTCACGAGTGTCTGCGCTGTGCATGAGGGCGACCGCCTGACGGTCACTTTGAAGGACGGCCGCCTCACGGCCCGCGTCGAATCAGCCGCTGGCACAGAGGGCAGAGCATGACCATAGCAATAAAGCGATCGAGACGATAGAGATAGAAAGGATGTTACGCATGCCAAGAAAGAAAGAGCTCTCATTTGAAGAATCTCTGGAAAAGCTCGAGGGCATCGTCAAGGAGATGGAGGGCGGCGACCTGACGCTCAAGGACCTCATGAGCCATTACTCGGAGGGCGTCGGCCTCGCCAAGAACTGCATGAGCGCCCTCGAGCGCGCCGAGCAGACGATGGACCTGCTCGTCAAAGAAGAGGAAGCGACAGGAAAAGTCGAGGAGAGCAAGTTGGATATTGAGGGATGAGGGGATTGAACACTATGTTGAAGGAAATTTGGAAAGAGCGTCAGCAGCTGGTCGAGAAGCAGCTCGTCAAGGAACTGGAGAAAGAGCCGCCTCTTGATGCGCGCCTCGCGGAGTCGATGCGCTACAGCCTCATGGCGGGCGGCAAGCGCCTGCGCCCGATCCTCCTGATGGCGGCCGCGGATGCCGTCGGCGCGAAGGGCACGGACTACCTGACGACGGCCTGCGCGCTCGAGATGATCCACACGTATTCCCTGATCCACGACGACCTGCCTGCGATGGACAACGACGACTACCGCCGCGGCAAGCTGACGAACCACAAGGTCTTTGGCGATGGCATGGCCGTGCTCGCCGGCGACGCTCTCTTGACGCTGGCCTTCGAGGTCATCGGGCGCCAGGAGCACACGGACCCCGCGACGCTCTTGCGCACCGTGCAGGAAATCAGCACGGCGGCCGGCATGAACGGCATGGTCGGCGGCCAGGCCATCGACCTCGAGTCGGAGGGCCACCGCATCCCGATGGAGACGCTTCGCAAGATGCACATGGGCAAGACGGGCGCGCTGTTCCGCGCGGCTCTGCGCAGCGGCGCCATCCTCGCGGGCGCAAGCGAAAAGCAGCTCGCGGCCCTGACTGCCTATGCCGAGGGCTTCGGTCTCGCCTTCCAGATCACGGACGACATCCTTGACGTGACGGGCGACGAGGCGCTCATCGGCAAGCCGGTCGGCAGCGACCTGCGCAACGAGAAGTCGACGTACGTGACGCTGACTTCGCTTGAGGAGGCCCAGCGCCTCGCCAAGGAGACGGTGGACGCTGCCGTCGCGGCACTTGATGGTTTCGGACCTGAGGCTGACTTCCTGCGCCAGCTCGTCCGCTATATGCTCGAACGAAAGAATTAAATTGCATTGATGGGAAGTGTTTCCATGTATCCATTGCTCAATCGCATAGAGAACCCGGAGGACGTCAAGAAGCTCACGGTCCGCGAGCTCGAGCAGCTGGCATCGGAGCTGCGCCATTTCATCATCGATACGGTCTCGCAGAACGGCGGGCACCTCGCGCCGAACCTCGGCACGGTTGAGCTGACGCTCGCGCTCTACAGCGTCTTTGACTTCCCCGCAGACAAGCTCGTCTGGGACGTCGGCCATCAGGCCTACAGCCACAAGATCCTCACGGGACGCAGGGATGCGTTCTCGACGCTGCGCAAGAAGGGCGGCATCACCGGCTTCCCCAACCGCTTTGAGTCGGCCTACGATGCCTTCGGCGTCGGCCATGCGAGCACGTCCATCTCGGCGGCGCTCGGCATGGCGCTCGCACGCGATGCCAAGGGGGAGAAGAACCAGGTCATCGCCGTCATCGGCGACGGCGCGCTGACGGGCGGCGAGTCGTTCGAGGCGCTCAACAACGCCGGCGACCTCGGCACGAAGCTCATCGTCATCCTCAACGACAATGAGATGTCTATAGACGCCAATGTCGGCGCCATGAGCGAGTACCTCTCGCGCATCCGCATCGCGCCGCAGTACGCGCGCGCCAAGCGCGACATGGGCAGCCTGCTCATGAGCATCCCGCATATCGGCGACAAGGTCTACAAGACGGCGAGCCACCTCAAGGATGGCGTGCGCTCCGTCCTCGTGCCAGGCAGCCTCTTCGAGGAGATGGGCTTCCACTACATCGGCCCGCTCGACGGCCACAACATCTCTCTGATGGAAGAGGTCTTCAAGAGTGCCAAGGAGATGGAGGGGCCCGTCCTGATCCACATCCACACGGTCAAGGGCAAGGGCTACCAGCCGGCCGAGCAGGCGCCGGAGAAGTTCCACGGCGTCGGTTGCTTCGACCCGAGCACGGGCAAGTCCGCGAAGAAAGCGGGCTGTGCGCCGTCGTACACGGCCGTCTTCAGCGAGGCACTCATCGAGCTCGCGAAGGACCGGCCCGACATCCTCGCCATCACGGCGGCCATGCCGTCGGGCACGGGGCTCAAGGCCTTCGGCAAGGCGTATCCGAAGCGCTTCTTCGACGTCGGCATCGCGGAGGAACACGCGATGACGCTCGCGGCCGGCATGGCCGCCGGCGGCATGCATCCCGTCATCGCGCTCTACTCGACGTTCGCACAGCGTGCCTACGACCAGCTGATCCACGACGTCTGCCTGCAGAACCTGCCCGTGACGCTCTGCCTCGACCGCGCCGGCCTCGTCGGCGAGGATGGCCCGACGCATCACGGCGTCTTCGACCTCTCGTACCTGCGCCAGATGCCGAACATGTGCGTCATGGCGCCGAAGGACGAGGAGGAGCTCCGCCATATGCTCGCAACGGCCATCGCGCTGCCGGGCCCTGCCGCCGTGCGCTATCCGCGCGGTGCCGGCCTCGGCGTCGAGCTCACGGACTCGTTTGAGAAGCTGCCAGTCGGCAAGGCCGAGGTCTTGCAGGAGGGCGGCAGCATCGCCTTCCTCGCTGTCGGCACGATGGTCGAGCAGGTGAAAGAGGCCGCAGCCATCCTCGCCGAGGAGGGCATCGAGGCGGCCGTCGTCAACATGCGCTTTATCAAGCCACTCGATACAGCGCTCATCGATGCGATGGCCAAGACGAAAAAACTCATCATCACGGCGGAGGAGAATGTGCTCGCTGGCGGCTTCGGCTCGGCCGTGGCCGAGTACCTCGCAGACAGCGGCCAGCAGGTGCCCCTCGTGCGCTTCGGCATCCCCGACCGCTTCATCGAGCAGGGCACGCGCAAGGAGCTCTTGTCGCTCTGCGGCCTGCAGCCTGAGCAGATGGCCGAGCGCGTGCGCGAGCGCCTGAGTCAGCTGGCGCCAGAGGCGTGAATTGAGATAGTAAGAGAGTAGATAGACAGAAGGGTAGACAATGGCAAAAGAACGTTTGGACATCCTGCTCGTCGAGCGGGGACTGGCCGGCAGCCGTGAGCGCGCGAAGCGCATGATCATGGCGGGCGAGGTCCTCGTCGACGGGCAGAAGATCGACAAGGCCGGCACGACGGTGAAACCTGAGGCAGAGATACGGCTGCTCGGGCACGACATCCCCTATGTGAGCCGCGGCGGCCTCAAGCTCGAGAAGGCGATGAAAGAATTCGGCGTGCGCCTGCAGGACAAGGTCGCGGCTGACATCGGCGCCTCGACGGGCGGCTTCACCGACTGCATGCTGCAGAACGGCGCGAAGAAGGTCTTCGCCATCGATGTCGGCTACGGCCAGCTGGCCTGGAAGCTGCGCACGGACGAGCGCGTCATCAATATGGAGCGCACGAACATCCGCACGGTCACGCTGGAGATGATCGGTGAGCCCTTGGACTTCGCCTCAATCGACGTGGCCTTCATCTCGCTGACAAAGGTCCTGCCGGTTGCCTACACGCTCTTGAAAGAGACAGGCGAAGTCGTCGCGCTCATAAAGCCGCAGTTCGAGGCAGGCCGCGAGAAGGTCGGCAAGAAGGGCGTCGTGCGCGGCCCGGCCGTCCACGAAGAAGTCATCCGCACGGTCACCGCCTTCGCGCGGGAGCTCGGCTTCTGCCCGCTCGCGCTGACGTATTCGCCCGTCAAGGGCCCCGAGGGCAACATCGAGTACCTCATCTACCTCTCACGCGCCGAGGGCGAGGATACCGTGACGGAAGAGCGGCTGCAGCAGGTCGTCGCGGATGCCCATGCGGACCTCGATCGTTGATTCCTGGGAAGGAGGCGCTCTATGTTAACGATAGCGGTTTTCCCGAATACGAATAAGCCGGAGGCGCCGGCCGTCCTGCAGCGCATCCTCTCGTTCTATGCGGACAAGGATGTGCGTGTCATCATGCCGGTGGAGGAAGCGCGCTTCTTCCAGCATGCGGGTTACGGTATCACGGATATCGAGAACGTGCCCACAGACATCGCGCTGAGCATCGGCGGCGACGGCACGCTCCTCGGCGTCTGCCGCCGCTACAGCCACCATGCCGTGCCCGTCTGCGGCGTCAACATCGGCACACTCGGCTTCATGGCCGACATCGAGCTGCACGAGCTCGAGACGAAGCTGCAGAAGCTCTTAGACGGTGACTTCCACATCGAGCATCGCCTGCTCTTGGCGGGCTCCGTCCGCTCGGGGGGCAAAGAGCGCTTCCTCGGCCATGCGATCAACGACATCGTCGTCAAGGGCGGTGTCGCGCGCATGCTGCACCTCGGGCTGACGATCAACGAGAGCCACCTGCTCGACTGCAAGGCCGACGGCATCATCATCTCGTCGCCGACGGGTTCGACGGCTTACTCGCTGTCGGCCGGCGGCCCGATCGTGAACCCGAACGTCCGCGCGCTGATCGTCACGCCGATCTGCGCCCATACGTTCAACATTCGGCCGCTGATCATCCAGGAGGACGACACGGTGCACGTCGCGATCGCCTCCATCCCGCAGGACACCATCATCACGTTCGACGGGCAGGTCTGCTACCGGCTGCTGCCCGGCGACGAGGTCATCGTCAAGAAGTCCGAGGCGCAGGCGGAGATCATCAAGTTCGAGGACAAGGACTACTACCAGATCCTGCGCACGAAGCTCTGGCGCCAGGGCGGTGAACAGTAAGGCAGCAGGTGCAATAAATCGATCATAGAAGGAAGGCAGGTATATTGATGAAAGAAAGACGACTGGAGCTGATACGCGAGATCATCCGCCACGAGATCATCGAGACACAGGATGAGCTCGCGGCGCAGCTGCGCAAGCGGCGCATTGCCGTCACACAGGCGACCGTCTCGCGCGATATCAAGGAGCTCATGCTCATCAAGGTGCCGACGGGCGACGGCCGCTATCGCTATGCCCTGCCGGCGCAGGAGAACTACGCGTTCACCAAGGAGCGCATGCGGCGCATCTTCAATGACACGATCATCGACTGCGACTACAGCGAGAACATCCTCGTGGTCAAGACCCTGCCGGGCGGCGCCAACACCGTGGCAGCCGCGCTCGACTACTGCAAGTGGCCGGAGATCATCGGCACGGTCGCCGGCGACGACAGCATCCTCGTCGTCATCAAGCCAAAGGAAACGGCCCCCGTCGTCCGCAAGCGCATCCTCGACATGCTGCAGGACTGAACGGATAGAGCTGGGGCATAGGAGGAAAAAACATCCATGTTGAAATCACTGACGGTCTGGAACTTCGCATTGCTCGAGCATGTGCAGGTGGAGTTCGAGCCGGGCCTCAATATCCTGACCGGTGAGACCGGCGCGGGCAAGTCAATCCTCATCGATTCGCTCGGCGCTGTGCTCGGCGCGCGCATGTCGGCCGACATGGTGCGCTCGGGCTGCGACTGGCTGCGCGTTGAGGCGGTATTCTCACTCGAGGACGAATCGCTCGGCCTGCACGAGCTCCTGACGCAGCAGGCCATCGACGACGCGGACAAGGAGCTCATCATCACGCGGCAGCTCACGCGGGCGGGCCGCAGCACAGCGCTCGTCAACGGCTGCCATGTCACGCTGGCCGTCCTGCGTCAGATCGGCGCCTATCTCGTCGACATCCACGGGCAGAACGAGAACCTCGCCTTCCTCAAGGAGGAGAATCAGTTCCATCTGCTCGACGGCTACGACCCCGACGTCTCCGAGGCGCTGGCTGCCTACGAGTGCGTCTACCGCGAGTGGCGCGAGAAGAAGAAGGCCTATGCCGAGAAGCAGCAGGCCTCGCGCGAGTACGCGCAGCGCCTCGACATGCTGCACTGGCAGGACAAGGAAATCTCCGAGGCCAACTTAAGGCCCGGCGAGGACGAGCAGCTCGAAGCCGACATCCGCAAGCTCTCGCACGCCGAGAAGATCGTCGGCTCCGTCGAGGAGTCGTATCAGCTCCTCGAAGGGGGCGGCGGCAACGGCCTCGGCGTTCTGCCCGCGCTCTCGCAGGTCAAGAAGGACCTCGAGGAGATCGGCCGCTTCGACGATGCGCTCGCGAATGCCCAGAAGATGGTCGAGGAGGCCTACATCTCTTTGCAAGAGGCCTCGTACGAGCTGCGCGACTACGGCGAGAGCGTCGAGTTCAGCCCTGAGCGCCTCGACCAACTCCAGAGCCGCATGGATGTCATCTACCGCCTCTGCAAGAAGTACGGCGCGACCCTCGAGGACGTGCTCGCGCATCAGGCAAAGGTCGAACAGGAGCTCTCTGAGATCGAGAACTACGACGAGGACATCGCCGCGCTCGAGAAGGAGATCGCTGCACTCGAGGAGAAACTCGGGCAGAAGGCGGACGCTCTGACGAAACTGCGCACGGCAGCGGCACAGGACCTCTCCGCCGCCATCGAGGAGCAGCTCTTCACGCTCGGCATGCCGAAGGCGCGCTTCCATATCCGCGTCGAGCAGGCCGAGGACTACGGCGCGAACGGCCGCGACGACGTCGCGATGTTCTTCTCGGCCAACCCGGGCGAGGTGGAGAAGCCCCTGCAGAAGGTCGCTTCAGGCGGCGAGCTCTCGCGCATCGCGCTCGCCATCAAGACGGTCGCCTCGTCGCGCGACTCGTCCGTGCCGAGCATGGTCTTCGATGAGATCGACACGGGCATCGGCGGCCGCACGGCCCAGATGGTCGCGGAGCGCATCGCGCTCGTCGCGCAGTACAAGCAGGTGCTCTGCATCACGCATCTGCCGCAGATTGCCTGCATGGCTGACGCGCATCTCTACATCTCGAAGCGTACGGTCGAGGGCACGACGGCGACGCAGATCCGCCCGCTCTCCGAGCGCGAGCGCATCAGCGAGATCGCGCGCATGGCGTCGGGCGCCGACATGACGACCGCCTCGCTCGACAACGCGCGCGAGATGGTCTCGCATGCCAAGATGAAGAAGGATGCCTTCAAGCGAGATGTGCTCTCCTGAGTCTGGCATAAGCGCGCCCAACGTGATAGAATAGGGCGGATAGTAAAGTATAAAGTAAGAGTAAGATATGTTTTTAGGGGGTTTTTGGTATGTATGAGGATCTGATCGAGAAGAAAATCAGCAGCGAGGATATCTTCGACGGTGTACTGCTCCACGTCAAGCGTGACACGGTCAAGCTGCCGAACGGCAGGGAAGCGACGCGCGAGTGGATCAAGCATCCGGGCGCCTCGTCCGTCATCCCGCTGCTGCCGGACGGCCGCATCATCCTCGTGCGCCAGTACCGCTATCCAATCGATGCGGTGACGCTCGAGGTGCCGGCCGGCAAGCTCGACGCGCCGGACGAGGACCCGCTCGTCTGCGCCGAGCGCGAGCTCTCGGAGGAGACCGGCTACACGGCCGAGCACATCACGAAGCTCACGACGATCGCGACGACGGTCGGCTTCTCGAACGAGAAGATCCACCTCTACGCGGCCGAGGGACTGACGCCGGGCAAGCAGCACACGGATGAGGACGAGTTCATCAACGTCGTCAAGGTGCCTCTTGCAGAGGCCGTCGCCATGGCCACGGACGGCCGCATCGTCGATGCGAAGTCCGTCATCTCCATCCTGATGCTCGCCGCGCAGCAGAAAGCCGCAAAGTAAACGTAATTCAAAGGAGATTCAAGGAGATTCTATGTTTGATTTCAACCTGCTCGACCTCATCGCCGGCATCCCGGGCCTGATCATCGCGATGGTCATCCACGAGTACGCGCATGCGCGCGTCGCCGTTGCCCTGGGCGACAGGACGCCGCTCCTCATGGGGCGCCTGACGCTAAACCCGGCCGCGCACATCGACCCGGTCGGCCTCATCATGCTGTTCCTCGTGCGCTTCGGCTGGGCCAAGCCCGTCATCATCGACCCGCGCAACTTCAAGAAGCCGCGCCGCGACGACATCCTCGTCTCGCTCGCAGGGCCTTTTGCCAACCTCGTGACGGCCTTCCTCGCGCTCGTCGCGCTGCTCGTCATCAAGAGCACGATGGGCCACCTGAGCGTTGGCGTCTACCAGGTCTTCCAGCTCATCATCATCTACAACATCAACTTCGCGATCTTCAACATGATCCCGCTGCCGCCGCTCGACGGCTCGCACGTGCTCGTGCAGCTCCTGCCGCCGAAGATGGCCTACGCCTACGCGCGGCTCGAGCGCTACAGCTTCCTGATCCTCATCGTGCTGATCATGACGCCTGTCCTCAGCATGATCTTCATCCCGCTGCAGCGCCTCATCTGGCAGCTCTTCGTGCTCATCTTGATGCCGTTCTTCTGAGTGGGATAGCATGGACGTTACAAACAAGAAGTATACCTTCCATCTCGAGGCGTTCAACGGCCCGCTCGAGCTCCTGATGCACCTGATCGAGAAGAACAAGATCGACATCTACGACATCCCGATCGCGGAGCTCACGCGCCAGTACCTCGACTACCTCGAGGCGATGCGCGAGATGGACATGGAAGTCACGAGCTCCTTCCTCGTCATGGCTGCGACGCTCCTGCAGATCAAGTCGCGCATGATGCTGCCGAAGAAGAAGGCAGAGGAGAGTGGGGAAGAGGAGGACCCGCGCCAGGAGCTCGTCGAGCGCCTGCTCGAGTACCGCCGCTTCAAGAAGGTCAGCGAGGTGCTCGGCTCGATGGCCGACCTGCAGGAGCACTTCGTCGGCCGCGCGCCGCTCGACCTGCCCGTGCACCATCTGCCACCTGCGAGCCTCGACCTCTCGCTGCTCGTCACGGCCTTCCGCGAGGTCATGCAGATCAAAGAGGAGGAGGCAGGGCTGCCTCCAGCCATCGTGAGGCCCGAGCCCTACCACATCGAGGACAAGATGGAGGAGATCAAGGCGGCGCTTGAGGCACATGGCGGCCGCATGCGCTTTGAGGATGCCTTCGAGCGCGGCACGCGCGGCGAGCTTGTCGTGACGTTCCTCGCGCTCCTTGAGCTTATCAAGCAGCAGAGCGTCAGCGTCGAGCAGGCACATCTCTTCGGGACCATCACCATTGCCTGGCGGGGGAGTGAAACATGACGAAACAAACGGAAGAACCAAAGCAGGATGAACTGAGCCGCGAGGCGACGCTCGAGGCCGTGCTGTTTGCCGCGGGCAATCCGCTGCCGCTCTCGGGCATCGCCGCCATAATGGACTGCGAGGAGTCGGAAGTGGTCGAACTGGCGCGCAGCCTGCAGGCAAAGCTGACCTCCGAGGGCAGCGGCCTGACGGTCCAGAAAGTCGCGGGCGGCTACCAGCTCGTCACGCGGCCCGAGGCGTATGCGACGGTCGAGCGGCTGAGCCAGGTCACCGACCGCCACCTCTCGGCGCCGACGATGGAGACGCTCTCCATCATCGCGTTCAAGCAGCCCATCACGAAGCCGGAGATCGAGCAGCTGCGCGGCGTGCGCGTCGAGCGCGCGCTCGCCAAGCTCCTAGAGCTCGGGCTCATCTGCGAGCTCGGCCGCAAGCAGGTCATCGGGCGGCCCATCCTCTACGGTACGACGGCGGCATTTTTGCGCTGCTTTGGCCTCGACTCGCTTGACGACCTGCCGCAGCTGCCCGCCGAAGACCCCGCTGTGCGCCTCGAACTCGAGGCAGAGGCTGCCGGGCAAAGCGGCAAGGCGGACTCCGCAGCGGAGAAGGACAGCCCCGCAGAGGATTCCGCAAAACCCTGACAGGCAAGCATGCAAGAAGCAAGAATGTAAGAAGAATGAAAGCGGCACGGGGGTTCTCGTGCTGTTTTTTCAGATATTGGAGGAAATGAAATTGGTTGAACTCTTGGCACCAGCCGGCAGCCGCGAGGCACTTGTCGCTGCGGTGGAGAACGGTGCAAATGCAATCTATCTGGCGGGCAATGCCTTCGGCGCGCGCGCCTATGCCAACAACTTCGACCGCGAGGAACTGCGCGAGGCCATCCACTTCGCGCACCTCAGAAATGTCGCCATCCACGTGACGGTCAACACGATCGTGGCCGACGAGGAGCTCGAGCCCCTGCGGGACTACCTGCGCTTCCTCTACGAGGCCGGCGCCGACGCCATCCTCGTACAGGACCTCGGCGTAGCGAAAGTCGCGCACGAGACGGTGCCGGACCTGCCGCTCCACGCGAGCACGCAGATGTCCGTCAGCAGCATCGAGGGCGTGCGCGCCCTTGCCGAGCTCGGCTTCACGCGCGCCGTACTCGCGCGCGAGATGTCCCTGAAGGAGATCCGCAGCATCTGCGCCCACTCGCCGATCGAGATCGAGACCTTCATGCACGGTGCGCTCTGCGTCTGCTACTCGGGCCAGTGCCTGATGAGCAGCATGATCGGCGGCCGCAGCGGCAACCGCGGCCGCTGTGCGCAGCCCTGCCGCCTGCCCTACACGCTCGTCAATGAAAAGGGGCAGGACGTGCTCGGCGACAAGGCGGGCTCGTACCTGCTCTCGCCGCGCGACCTCAGCACGATCGACGTCATCCCCGACCTCATCGAGGCGGGCGTCTCGTCGCTCAAGATCGAGGGCCGCATGAAGCGCCCCGAGTACGTCGCGACCGTCGTGCGCACCTATCGCGAGGCCATCGACACCCATTATGCGGGCAAGGGCTACGCCGTCACGCAGGAAGAGCGCGACGACCTCGCGCAGATCTTCAACCGCGACTTCACGGTGGCTTACCTCAAGGGCCGCCCCGGCAAGGCGATGATGAGCGACCGCCGCCCAAACAACCGCGGCCTGCTCGTCGGCCGCGTCACGGCCTACGACTGGGATGAGCGCATCGTCACGGTGAAGCTCAGCGGCCGACTCGGCCTCGGCGATCAGGTCGACTTCTGGGTCAAAGTCGGCGGCCGCGTGACCGCGACGATTGACTCCCTGAAGGACGCGCAGGGCCGCGAGGTAGAGGCAGGCGAGGCTGGCGACACCGTCTCGTTTGCGATACCGTCCGCCGTGCGCGACCACGACCGCGTCTTCAAGGTCTACGACGCCCGCCTGATGGAGCGCGCCAAGGAGACGTATGCCTCTGGCGCGCCCGTGCGCCGCATCCCCGTAACCATTGCCGTCCACGCCGCCATTGGCGAACCGCTGACCGTGACGATTGCTGACAACGAAGGCCACAAGGCAGAAGGACAGACCGACTTCATCGGCGAGCCCGCGCGCAAGCGGCCGCTCTCCGAAGATGTGATCCGCAAGCAGGTCAACCGCCTCGGCACCAGCGTCTACGAGATGACTTCGCTCTCCTGTGATATCGAGGGCGAGGTCATGGTGCCGATGAGCGAGATCAACGAGGCGCGCCGCAAGGCCGTCGAAGCGCTCGACGAGCTGCGCCTCAAGGAGATTGAGGCGCGCGAGCACCGCCCCGAGCCGAAGTTCAAGGACAGCAAGGAGCGGCCGACCCCAAAGAAGGCGACCTTCCTCGTCGCCGTCGCGACGCTCGCGCAGGTCAAGGCCGCGCTCGCGGCCGGTGCCGACGGCATCCTGTTTGGCGGCGATTCGTACCATCACCATATCATCACAGCCGAGGAGTACGAGAAGGCCTGGCAGATGGCGAAGGAGGCCGGTGCGCGCATCGACTTCAACACGCCGCGCATCGTGCACGACGGCCAGCAGAAGCACCTTGAGACCTTGCTCGCCGCCTTTGCTGCCTTCCCGCCCGACGCCGTCCACGTCCACAACATCGGCACGCTCGCGCTCGTGCGGCGCCTGACGGACTTCGCCATCCACGCCGACTACTCGCTGATCTCCTTCAACAAGCAGACGCTCGCCTTCCTCAAGGACTACGGCGTCGCGGGCGCGACGCTCTCGCCAGAGCTCACGGCCAAGGAGATCCGCAGGCTCGCGACTGAGACCGACCTGCCGCTCGCGTGCATCGTGCACGGCCGGCTCGAGCTCATGGTCTCGGAGTACTGTGTGACCGGAAGCTTTTTAGGCGGCTGCGGCGAGGGCCCGTGCAGCCAGCCCTGCACGCGCGGCCACTTCGCGCTCAAGGACCGCAAGGACGCGCTGTTCCCGCTCGCGATGGACCAGTTCTGCCACATGCACGTGCTCAACAGCAAGATCCTCTCGATGCTGCCGCACGCGATGAAGTTCCGCCCCGCGGGCATCGCGACCCTGCAGATCGAGGCCAAGGCCATGGGGGAGAGGGAGATTACGGCAATCATCAAGGCCTACAAGAAGGCCATGGATTTCCCCGCAGAGCCTGATGAGGCCCAGCTCGACTGGATCCACGAACAGGAGGGCAGGGACATCACGCGCGGCCACTACTTCCGCGGCGTGCTCTGATCCGTCAAGTCTTCAAGACCCTTTAAGATAGAGGTAGATAATGGAAAAAGAAACCTATAAGATCATGGAATACGACCGGATCCGCGAGATGCTCGCAGACCGGGCCAGCTCGCGCATCGGCAAGGAGCAGGCGAAGACGCTCGAGCCGAGCAGCGACTTCGATGAAGTCGCTGAATGGCTCGCCGAGACGACAGAGGCCGTGACCGTCCTCGAGACGGCCATGCCGCCGTTCGGCGGCATCTTCGACATCCGCCCGCTGCTCAAGAAGGCGAAGATGGGCGCCGTGCTCGACCTCGACGAGATCATGAACACCATGAGCACGCTCGCGGCCATGCGCAGCGTCAAGCGCTTCTTCCGCGACATCGAGCTAGACGTGCCGACGCTCAAGGAGTGGGCGCGCAGCATCGAGATTCTCGGCCAGCTCGAACGCCTGCTCGACAATACGGTCGACGAGCACGGCGCCATGCGCGAGGACGCGAGCGTCGAGCTGCAGCGCATCCGCCGCGAGCTCCACGCCGCCCAGGCGCACATCAAGGAGCGCATCTCGAGCATCCTCCACAATGCCGAGTACCAGAAGTTCTTCCAGGACGCCATCGTCACGGTCCGCGACGAGCGCTACGTCATCCCCGTCAAGCAGGAGTACCGCTCGCGCTTCCCGGGCATCGTCCACGACCAGTCGGCCACGGGCGCGACGCTCTTCATCGAGCCGATGGCCGTCGTCGAGCTCAACAACGACGTCAAGCAGCTGACGCTCGCCGAGCAGCAGGAGATCCAGCGCATCCTGCGCCACCTCACAGCCGAGATCAGCAAGCAGAGCGCCATCCTTCAGGAGAACTGCCGCATCCTCGGCGCGATCGACTTTGCCTTTGCCAAGGCGAAGCTCGCCAAGGACATGGCGGCGAATCGCCCCGAGCTGAGCCGCGAGGGCCGCACGGACCTCAAGCAGGCGCGCCATCCCTTCATCGCGAAGGACAAGGTCGTGCCGATTGACATCCGCATCGGCGAGGACTACCGCATGCTGCTGATTACCGGCCCGAACACGGGCGGCAAGACGGTCAGCATGAAGACACTCGGCACGATGGTCCTGCTCGCGCAGTCGGGCTGCTACCTGCCGACGGCGCCGGACCCCGTCATTGCGGTCTATCCGAACATCTACGCCGACATCGGCGACGAGCAGAGCATCGAGCAGAGCCTCTCGACATTCTCCGCGCACATGACCCACATCGTGCGCATCCTGCAGGAAGTCGAGGAGGACGACCTCGTGCTCCTCGATGAGCTCGGCGCGGGCACCGACCCGGAGGAGGGCGCGGCGCTCGCCATGGCCATCCTCGAGAAGCTCCTGCAGCTGCGCGTGACGACGATCGCGACGACGCATTACTCCGAGCTCAAGACGTTCGCCTACTCGCGCGAGGGCATCGAGAACGCCTGCGTCGAGTTCGACGTCAAGACGCTGCGGCCGACCTACCGGCTGCTCATCGGCATGCCGGGCGCGAGCAACGCCTTCGCCATCAGCCGCCGGCTCGGCCTCTCAGAGTCCTTGATCCTCCGCGCGCAGCAGCTCGTCAAGGCCGACCACGCGCAGTTCGAGCACGTCATCAATGAGCTCGAGAACGAGAAGATGATGTACGAACAGCGCAATGCCGACATCCTCGAGCGCCAGCAGCGCGTCACCGAGCTCGAGGCCAAGGTCGCGCGCACGAAGGAAGAGCTCTCGAAGAAGAAGGGCGAGCTCATCCGCAAGGCGCGCGAGCAGAGCGCGGCGATGGTGCGCCGCACGCGTCGCGAGTCCGAGGCCATCATCAAGGAGCTCAAGGAGCAGTTCGACGACCAGGGCATCAAGCGCCGCCAGCAGGCCATCCAGGACGCGCGCGCGAAGCTCAACGAGGCCTTCGAGAAGTCGCGCCCGGGCATCATGGCCCAGAAGGGCGTCGGCAAGGCCGTGAGCCTCAAGAGCATCAAGCCCGGCGACATCGTCTACGTCAAGAAGCTCGACCAGAAGGGCACGGTGCTCGAGGTGCAGGGCAAGGAGCTGACCGTCCAGATCGGCTCGCTGCACACGAAAGTCAAGGCGTCGGCCTGCCGCTTCCTCGACCATGCGCCGAAGGAGCCAAAGGGGGCGGGCGTACCCGCTGCCTCATCCTCCCGACGTCAGTCCAATGCCTTCATGCAGAAGACCCAGACGATCGGCCGCGAGATCGACATCCGCGGCATGATGGTCGACGAGGCCGAGGTTGTAGTCGGCAAGTTCCTCGACGACGCCGTCATGGCGGGCCTCTCGCAGGTCCTGATTATCCACGGCAAGGGCACGGGAGCCCTGCGCAAGGGCATCCACGAGTACCTCAGGCGCCACCGGAATGTCGAGAGCTTCCAGTTCGCCGACATCACCGAGGGCGGCACGGGCGCGACCGTCGTCACGCTCAAATAATGATGGGAATGACATCGGGCATAGGCTTTTCCGCGAAAGTGTGGTAAAATAGGAGCCGTATAGTTTGAAGGAGGCGCCTAAATGGAAAAACGTTCTCAACGAAGCCATCAACAACAACGCAGTCCGAAGAAGGGCAGTGCTACGAAGCATAAGACCCTGCTCGGCATTGCGATTGTCTTACTGGTCATGCTGACCGGCATTGGCTGCGGTTTCCTGACCGCAAGCATGAATACGAAGTCGGACCTCGCGGATGACATCCGGCCGCCCGCGTCCTCGCTCGTCTACGACAGCGACGGCAACGAGATCGCGACGATCCATGCGGCGGAGAACCGCATGCCCGTCAAGCTCGACCAGGTCCCGAAGAACCTGCAGGATGCCTTTGTTGCCGTCGAGGATAACCGCTTCTACGACCACATCGGCGTGGACCCGCGCGGCATCGCGCGTGCCATCTGGGCCAACCTGCGCGGCCGCACCGTCTCAGAGGGCGGCTCGACCATCACGCAGCAGCTGGCCAAGAATGCCTACCTGACGCAGGACCGCACGCTGAAGCGCAAGATCCAGGAAGTCTTCCTGGCCCTGCGCCTCGAGCATCAGTACACGAAATCCGAGATCTTGGAGCTCTACCTCAATCAGATCTACTTCGGCCAGGGCGCCTATGGCGTGCAGGCCGCAGCCCGCACGTACTTCGGCAAGGATGTCGAGGACCTCACGCTCAACGAGTGCGCGATGCTTGCCGGCATCCCGAAGAGCCCGAACTACTACTCGCCGCTCAACAACCTGCAGGCGGCGCAGGAGCGCAAGGCGACCGTGCTCGACCAGATGGTCAAGTACGGCTACCTCGACTCGGCCACGGCCGAGAAGACCAAGAATGAGAAGCTCAACCTCGTCAAGCCCGACCCGAAGAAGGACGACAAGGGTGAGGCCTCGTACTTCGTCGACTACGTCACCCAGAAGCTCATCGACAAGTACGGCGCGGACGCCGTCTACAAGGACGGCCTGCAGGTCTACACGACCATCGACATGGACATGCAGCGCGCCGCCGAGAAGGCGATGAAGGGCCTGCCGAATGGCCGCAAGGATTCCAACGGCGTCATGCAGCCGCAGGGCTCGCTCGTCGCCATCGACCCGCACACGGGCTACGTCAAGGCGATGGTCGGCGGCCGCGGCACCGACCAGTTCAACCGCGCGACGATGGCCGAGCGCCAGCCGGGCTCGGCGTTCAAGCCGTTCGTCTTTGCAGCGGCACTCGAGAACAAGTTCACGCCGTCGACCGTCATCAACGACAGTCCGATAAAGATCGGCGACTGGGAGCCGCAGAACGATGAGCACACCTTCAGCGGCCCCGTGACGATGCGCCAGGTCGCCCAGCACTCGATGAACGTCCCGACCGTCAAGATCGCGCAGAAGCTCGGCATCGAGAAAGTGCTCTATTACGCGGAGGAGATGGGCATCTCGACGCTCGTCAAAGACGGCCCGCACAACGACAACAACCTCTCGTCGGCCCTCGGCGGCCTGACGAAGGGCGTGACGCCCTTAGAGCTCACGAGCGCCTACGGCACCTTTGCCAATAAGGGCGTCCATGTGGACCCCGTCGTCATCGTCAAGGTCCTCGACCGCAACGGCAAGGTCATCGACGAGGCGAACCCCGAGCAGCGCACCGTCATCAGTGAGTCGAGCGCAGCCGAGCTCACGAGCATGCTGCAGGACGTCATCCGCGCCGGCACAGGCCGCCGCGCCAACATCGGCCGTCCGGCAGCCGGCAAGACAGGCACGACGAGTGACTACCATGACGCGTGGTTCGTCGGCTATACGCCGGACCTCGTCGCGAGCGTCTGGATCGGCAACGACGACAACACCTCGCTCGGCGGCATCTACGGCGGCACCGTGCCGGCCACCATCTGGAAGAACTTCATGACCGAGGCCCTTAAAGGCACGCCGGCCAAGGACTTCGACGGCGCCGAGTCGTCTGGCGGCGACTCCATCGGCTCGCTCGAGGACGACAAGAGCACGGCCGTCTCCAAGAAGAGCGCCGAGCCCGCCAAGAAAGAGACGAAGTCCACCGAGACGAAGGCCAAGGACGACGCCAAGAAGCAGCCGGGCCAGCAGCCAGCAGCGCCGCAGGGCCAGGCCCCGGCACCAGCACCAGCATCGGCTGGCGGCGGTGGTGCAGCGCCTGAGCCGGGCAGCAGCGTCTCCAAAGGCCGTAACTAAGAGAATGAGACTGGGAGCAGCATCGCACGCCGGTGCTGCTCTTAGATATCGTATACCCAGATAAAGGAGAGAGTCCTGTGAATGTATTTGACACCCTGAAAGAGAGAGGCTTTATCGCCCAGTGCACGAACGAGAAAGAGCTGCGCGAGCTCTTCGACAAGGAGCGCGTGACCTTCTACATCGGCTTCGACCCGACGGCAGACAGCCTCCACGCCGGCCACTTCATCGCCCTGATGGCGATGGCGCACATGCAGCGCGCCGGCCATCGCCCCATCTGCCTCGTCGGCGGCGGCACGGGCACGGTCGGCGACCCGACGGGCCGCACCGACATGCGCAAGATGCTGACAGACGAGGACATCGAGCACAACTGCGAGTGCTTCAAGAAGCAGATCGCCCGCTTCATTGATTTCTCCGATGGCAAGGCCATCATGGTCAACAACGGCGACTGGCTTCGGAAGCTCAACTACATCGACCTCCTGCGCGACGTCGGCGCCTGCTTCACGGTCAACCGCATGCTTGCCGCTGAGTGCTACAAGCAGCGCTGGGAGAAGGGCCTGACCTTCCTCGAGTTCAACTACATGGTCATGCAGGCCTACGACTTCCTCGAGCTCAACCGCCGCTACGGCTGCAAGCTCGAGATGGGCGGCGACGACCAGTGGTCGAACATCATCGCCGGCGTCGAGCTCAACCGCCGCAAGAACAACGTGGCGGTCTACGGCCTGACGAATAAGCTCCTGACGAAGAGCGACGGCAAGAAGATGGGCAAGACGGCCGGCGGCGCGCTCTGGCTCGACGCCGAGAAGACCTCGCCGTACGAGTTCTACCAGTACTGGCGCAACGTCGACGACGCCGACGTCGAGAAGTGCCTCTCGCTCTTGACGTTCCTGCCGATGGAGGAGGTACACCGCCTCAGCAGCCTCGAGGGCTCCGCCATCAACGAGGCCAAGACGGTGCTCGCCTACGAGGTCACGAAGATCGTCCATGGCGAGGAAGAGGCAAACAAGGCCAAGAAGGCCGCCGAGGCACTCTTCGGCGGCGCGGGCAACACGCAGGACATGCCGACCGTCGCAGCTGAGACGGGCAAGAAGCTCCTCGACGTGCTGACGGCCGGCAAGGTCTTCGCCTCCAAGAGCGAGGGCCGCCGCCTGATCCAGCAGAACGGCCTCTCGCTGAACGATGCGAAGGTCATGGACGTCGACTACGTCCTGCAGGATAGCGACTTTACGGACGGCGAGGCCATCGTCAAGAAGGGCAAGAAGAAGTACTTCAAGCTCGTCAAATAAGAAAGAAGCATTACGAGTGAGAAAAACGCGCCATGCTGTTGTGGGATGGCGCGTTTTATGATAAGATAAGTAAGTTAATAATCTAGATTGAAGGAGCGTTCTTTTATGTCAGGACATTCTAAATGGGCCAATATCAAGCGCAAGAAAGGTGCCAACGATGCCATCCGCGGCAAGATCACGACGAAGATCGGCCGTGAGATCACGATCGCTGTCCGCATGGGCGGCGCAGATCCGACGGGCAACATGCGCCTGAAGCTGGCTCTTTCGAAGGCGAAATCCAACAACATCCCGAAAGACAACATCAAGCGTGCCATCGAGAAAGGCCTCGGCAACTCGGAGAGCGGCACGTACGAAGAGCTCATGTACGAGGGCTACGGCCCGGGCGGCACGGCCGTCATGCTCGACATCCTGACGGACAACCGCAACCGCACGGCTGCTGATGTGCGCCACCTCTTCTCGAAGTTCGGCGGCAACCTCGGTCAGGACGGCTGCGTTGCCTGGATGTTCAAGAAGAAGGCCGTCTTCATCGTCGAGAAAGAGACGTTCGACGACGAGGATGCGCTGATGGAGATCGTGCTCGACGCCGGTGCCGAGGACATGAAGGCAGAGGACGAGGTCTTCGAGATCACGGCTGAGCCGGATGCCTTCGACGATATCGAGAAGGCACTGGGCGAGAAGGGCATCGAGACGGCTTCGGCCGAGGTCACGATGGTCCCGGACACGACGGTCCACCTCGCCGGCAAGGATGCCGAGAAGATGCAGAACCTCATCGACGCACTCGAAGAGAACGACGATGTCCAGAACGTTTACAGCAACTACGAGTCGGACGACGAAGAGTAATCGTCATCCTCGGCGCGCCATGCTGCAAGCAGGCTTTTGAGGCAAGCCTCTACATTCGAACGATTCGAACGTTTCGATCTGTAGAGGCTTGTTTTGGTTATATCTATCAGATATTTAGGGAGACATATGTTAGCATTAGGAATTGACCCGGGCACGGCCATCTGCGGCTTCGGCTTCGTCGAGTCGCGCGGCAGCCGGCTGATCCCGCGCGCGTACGGCTCCATCTTCACCTCGCCGAAGATGAAGATGGAGGACCGCCTCATGAAGATCTACGACGAGCTCGATGCGCTGATCAAGAAGTACCAGCCCGACGTCATGGGCGTCGAGAAGCTCTTCTTCAACCGCAACGTCACGACGGCCATCCCGGTCGGCCAGGCGCGCGGCATCGTGCTCTTGACGGCGGCCAAGAACGGCCTCAGGCTCGTCGAGCGCACGCCGATGCAGATCAAGCAGGACGTCACGGGCTACGGCAAGGCCGACAAGAAGCAGGTCATCTACATGGTCACGAAGATCCTCAATCTGCCCGAGCCGCCGAAGCCCGACGACACGGCCGACGCCCTGGCCATCGCCATCTGCACGACGCATTGCCTCAACAGCATCTCTTGGAGGAACGAATTATGATCGGTTATCTGAACGGCAGGGTCATCGCGCTCTACACCGACTACTGCCTGCTCGACGTCCACGGCGTCGGCTACCGCGTCTTCCTCGCGAACTCGACGCGGGCGAAACTGCGCCTCAAGGAAGAGGCGAGCCTCTTCACCTACACGAGCGTGCGCGAGGACGCCATCGTGCTCTACGGCTTTGCCACCGAGGAGGAGTACGAGCTCTTCCTGCAGCTTATCGGCGTCTCGGGCATCGGCCCGAAAGTCGCGCTCGGCATCCTCTCCGCCATCACGGTCGAGAGCCTCTGCCGCGCCATCCAGAACAAGCAGGCGAGCATCCTGACGAAGCTGCCGGGCATCGGCAAGAAGTCGGCCGAGCGCCTGATCCTCGAGCTCAAGGATAAAGTCGCCTTCGCAGATAGCGGGGAAGAGGAGCTCTTGACCATCGAGAACGAGGCAGAGGTCGGCGACGATGCCGTCGCCGAGGCCATGGCCGCGCTGCAGTCGCTCGGCTACACGCAAGCCGAGATCGCGCCTGTCATCCGCAAGACGGCGAAATACAAGACGACCGAAGCCATTATCAAGGAATCTTTGAAAGCACTCAGTCACATGTAAGATAGGGAGGTGTCATATTGGACGGATTCGATTCCTACGACGAGGACCGCATCGTCGCGATGGACGAGCAGCGCACCGACGACTGGCAGTACAGCCTGCGCCCGCGCAAGCTGAATGAATACATCGGCCAGGAGAAGGTCAAGGCGAACCTCTCCATCTTCATCCAGGCGGCGCTCTCGCGAGGCGAGGCGCTTGACCACGTGCTGCTCTACGGCCCGCCGGGCCTCGGCAAGACGACGCTGGCCGGCATCATCGCCAACGAGCTCGGCGTCAACTTCCGCCAGACGTCCGGCCCGGCCATTGAGAGGAGCGGCGACCTCGCCGCGCTGCTGACGAATTTGCAGGAGCACGACGTGCTCTTCATCGACGAGATCCATCGCCTCTCGCACAGCGTCGAGGAAGTGCTCTATTCCGCGATGGAGGATTTTGCGCTCGACATCATCATCGGCAAGGGACCGAGCGCGCGTTCCATCCGGCTCGACATCGCGCCGTTTACGCTGATCGGTGCGACGACGAAGGCCGGCGCACTCGCCGCTCCCTTGCGCGACCGCTTCGGCGTCATCTCGCGGCTCGAGTACTACACGCCCGACGCGCTCGTGCACATCATCAAGCGCGCCGCCGAGATCCTCGATATCGCCATCGAGGACGAGGGCGCGCTCGAGATCGCGCGCCGCAGTCGCGGCACGCCGCGCGTCGCGAACAGGCTCTTGAAGCGCGTGCGCGACGTCGCCCAGATCGAGGGCTCCGGCACCATCACGAACGAGATTGCCGACAAGGCCCTGCGCATGCTCGAGGTCGACAAAGCCGGCCTCGACCACACCGACCGCCGCATGCTGCGCACAATGATCGAGAAGTTCGCGGGCGGCCCCGTCGGCCTCGACACCCTCGCCGCCGCCATCAGCGAGGCGCGCGACACCATCGAGGACGTTTACGAGCCCTACCTCATCCAGCTCGGCTTCATCAACCGCACGCCGCGCGGCCGCGTCGTCACCGAGGCTGGCTACCGCCACCTCGGCATCCCGTATCCCGATAGATCGTAAATAATTCAAGAAAGAGGTGAGCCCTGTGCGCCTGTTACTCCATATGTGCTGCGGCCCGTGCTCCTGCTATCCCGTCAAGAAACTGCGGGAAGAGGGCATCGAGCCCGTCGGCTATTTCTTCAACCCGAACATCCATCCCTACAAAGAATGGGACATGCGCCTAAAGACCGCCAAGGAATTCTCCGAGAAAGTCGGCATGGAATTCCACGCCGACGAACACTATCGCCTGCGCGACTTCCTCAAGAAGGCCCTGCCCGCCGAGGCCCTGCCGAACGGCCGCTGCCAGATGTGCTACACCTGGCGCCTCGAAGAGACGGCGCGCTACGCCGCCGCAAACGGCTTCGACGCCTTCACCTCGACGCTCTTTTACAGCATCTACCAGCAGCACGGGCTCATGCGCCGCACGGCCGAGCGTTTTGCGGCAGAGTACGGCGTCGCCTTCCACTACGAGGACTTCCGCCCCGGCTGGCAGGAGGGCATCGACATCAGCCACGAGCTGGACCTCTACCGCCAGCCCTACTGCGGCTGCATCTTCAGTGAAGAAGAGCGCTACTCCCGCGAGATCCGCAAGCAGCGCAAGAAAGAGAACAAAGCCAAGAAGCGCGCCCGCCTAGAGCGCGAGGCCCGCGAGGCAAAAGCCGCCGCGGCCGGCAACCCCTGACCGACGAGAAAAACGAGAAAAGCCACCATACAGACTGGCTAGACCAGATATTCGATGATCTGTACTCTGCCAATCTGCATGGTGGCTTTTTGCGTATGTACGTATGTATGTTCTTTTTCTATGAGAAGCCTCATGGATGGGACTAATGGGATTCTTGAAGGATTGTAATATTTTTATTATTTTTTTTTCACAGATGTGAGAAATATACCTTGCCGAGTGATAGGAGTTTATAGTATAACAGCAGTTTACAGCTTTTGAGACATAATAAAATCACGTAGTCCCTGCTGGTGTATAATAGATTCACCACAAACCAAACACGAGAGGTGCTACGTGATGTCTCAATTATACACCAGTCAGCCGACAGTTAACAGACTCCTGACGATTTTTTCTTCTTTGTTCCACTCTGCGACGAGGCCGACGCGCCATCTGTTGGCGTGGCTCCTCATCGCTCAGCTGGCTCTGGAGTCAGCTTCGTCGGTGCGTTGCCTGTTCCGGCAGTTCCTGTCGAAGCAGACGGATGCGTCGCTGAACAGTTATTACCGCGCTCTTGGCAATGGGCTCGTCACGGATGCATCCATTCGCCGGGCCTTGACGCTGCGAGCGCTTGCCATAGTGCCGCAGACGCTACGGCAGGAGCCTATCCTGCTCAGCGTGGATGACACGACCATTGCCAAGTGGGGCAAGCATTTCGACGGTGTGGGCATTCTGTACGACCATGCCAAGCACGATGGCAAGTCCTATTTCAATGGCCATGCCTTTGTCAGCCTGACGATGAGCGTGCCGGTTCTCCACGAGAACGCGGGCAAGCAGCAGATCCGGTATATTGCGGTACCGATTGGCTACGTCATGAGCAACGGCGAAACTTCAAAGCTGAAGCTTGCCTGCCAGCTCCTCGATGAAGTCATGTCAATCCTTGAAAAACGCCAGGTAATCCTGCTCTTCGATAGCTGGTACGCCAAGCGCGAGTTGCTCGCACATGCTCTCAGCTATCCGAATCTCAACGTGATCTGCAATGCACGCCACGATACGGCCATGTTCGAGTTGCCGGATTCGACGGCAGGCCGTCGCGGCCGTCCACCAAAGTACGGTAAACGCTTGATGCTGGACGGGATTGCCAATGATCTCACGAATTACCTTTGCCGGATGGACAACTATTTTGTTGCTCACCGTCTGGTGAAAACGCGCATCTTTGGCGACCATACCGTCCATGCCTATGTGACGCTGAGCAAGAGTGGCTCGTACCGTCTCTTTTTCAGCACCATAGATCCGATGGCGCTGCACATGAGCATTGCTTGGCAGGAGAACAAAGGGCTCCGCAACACCAGCTCCAAGCATATGGCGATTTACCCGCTCAAGCTCTACAAGCTCCGCTGGGGCATTGAGACGAACTACTACGAGCAGAAGATGTTCTGGGAGCTCGGCAGCTACAAAGTTCGCACAAGGACTGCGATTGAGCATCTGCTGAACCTGACGAATGCCGGACACGCTCTTATGAAGATCCTGCCGTACGAGGACGAGCGGCTGAGTGCCTACCAGGACAAGAGCCCGCAAGAGCTGCGGCACGCACTGAGCCAGCAAATCCACAAGGAAGTATTTTTCGCCACTTTGGTGTCCAAAGCCCAAAGTAGCATAAATTCAAGCACATTGCTCAAGGCTTTGCAAGCATTGGCTTGGGGCGATGAGCAAGCGGCTTAAAAGCTGTAAACTGCTGTTACGTTATAAAAACATTATTCTACCCCTCCATGAATTATCCTGCTTGTAAACAAAATTTTTTCAAAGAGCAATAAAAAAAAGACCCTCTATCTTCATAGAGAGCCTTATCATTTCAAAAATGGTCGGAATAGGGAGATTTGAACTCCCGACCTCTTCCACCCCAAGGAAGCGCGCTACCAAACTGCGCCATATCCCGACGACAAGTTATATTATACGATAGAATCGCCGTCTTGTAAAGTGGCAAATGCGCGGCGCATCAGATGAAGTACTCGATCGTGTCCTGGGCGGTCTTCTTGGTGCGCTCGTTGAAGAGCAGGACGGCCTCGCGGTCTTCGATGGGACCGAGGGCGTAAGGGGCGTTCTCCTCGCGGTTGAAGCACGCGGCGGGCACGATGCGGTTGTATGCCTTGGGATGCTGCAGGGTCATCGCAATGCCGGTGCCCTGGAATTCGTCGGACTCCTCGGGCACGTACCACGGGTCAAACATCAGGATGCTGCCGTCCGCCGTCTCGCCCGTCAGCAGGGCGTAGTGCTCGACGTCGTAGAACAGGCGCACGACGGCGACGCCGCCTCGATGCAGGGCATCGTTGATGAAGCTCTCCTGCCCGATGTAGACCGACTTGCCCGCGAGGTACTGGCTCGAGAGCGGCAGGTTCGTCGCGCGGCCGAAGCCGTCGAGCCAGTTCGAGAGGAACATCATCGCCATGCGGCTCGTGCCCGCGCGCCCCGGTTCGCCCTTCTTGCTGTAGCAGTCGAGGCTGTAGAGCATGACATTGCGGATGATCTCCGGCGGGATCTCCTCGCGCTCAAAGAGATAGCTGACTGCATTGAGCATCGTCGTCGGACCGCAGTCATACTCCGAGAACTGATAGCGCAAAGGGCTCTTCATAGATTCTATTCTCTCCTATCTAAAAATGCTTGTGTTCAGCGCAGCGAGCCGAGGTAATGCACGCCGTTGATGTACGGCACGCCACTGAAATTGAGGAACGTCGCCGTCGACGCGATGACCTTGCGCAGGTAATGCTTGCCGTAGTCGCTGCCAAAGCTGAACCAGCTGCTCATCGACTGCAGGACAATCGGCGTACCATCATCATCCTGGCCTAGGTACATCATGACGTGCGTGTTGTTGGCGAGCAGAGTGCCCGGCACGCACGCCTCCAGTGCAGCCAGCCGGTCCGCCTCGCCCATGCCCGAGAGGTCGACGACCTTCGGCATCGACTTGGCCTGCTGATCCGCATCGCGCGGCAGCTCGATGCCCATGCTGCGGTAGACGTCGCCGACGAACGAGGAGCAGTCGACGCTGTCGTCGAGGCCACCCCAGCCATACTCATCGCCGAGGAAGCGGAAGCCCTGGCGCACGAAATTGTTCTCGGTGCAGGGCAGGAAGCCCTCGTGTAAGGTGTCATCAAAAGCAGCGGGACGCTTGCTGATCTTCAGCGCGCCGTTATCGCTGACTGGCATCAGCAGCACCTTTGCCCCATTCGCACCTGCGGCGAGCGGGATTTTGGCGCCCATCTGGAAGAGCAGCGACTCCCCTGCCCCATTCGCGATTGTCGTCTTGTTGGCCGTGACGACAGCAAAGTCAGTCGGATGGACGAAGCCATCCCAGGTCGTGCGGTCGGTCTCGGCAAAGTCGGACTTCGCGAGCCAGCCGTCATAGAAGCGCGTGCGGACGAAGGCGAACTTCTTGTCGTAGCTGTCGCCGAGCACGGCCACCGGCTCGGCGGGGTCGAGGGCCGTCGCCTGCAAGGTATCGTAGTGCACGTCGCCTGCGCTCTCAAACCAGCCGGCTGCCTCCGGCAGCAGGCGCAGGTTGGCGCGTCGCGTGACGACGCCGTAGCGCACCGTCACCGTCTCGGGAAGTGCCGCGATATTACAGTTCTTGCGCGCAAACGAGTAGCTGTAGGCCGTCAGGGCGCTGCCGTTCTTGTAGAGGTCTGGCTGCGAAGCCGTATCAAAATCGCCGATGGCCTGGACCTTCTCGATGCGCTCTTGCACCTCGGCGCCGGAGACCGACTCCGGCATCGCGCTAAGGTCTGTCAGTGTATCGTTGCGGCGGCGGAGCGATTCATTCGTCGCTTCGACCTGCGAAGGCGTCAAGAGGACCGTGTCGCCCTGCGGGTTGCGCTGCGTCCAGTAGACAGCCGTCGCACGCGCGTCCGTGATTTCTGGCGAGGCCTCCACCAGCACCGTGCCCGTCAACAAGACGGCCAGCAAGAAGACAGTCGGCAGGAGGCGTTTCAGGATAACTGTCATCGAATCCATCCCTTTCTATTTAGTCTGCTCGAGTTGTTCTGCGTGTATTGTATCTATTATAGCGCAGAGCTATGCCGCTGTCATCTCAGATGTTTTAGATGTTCTAGATGTTTTATCGTCTTTTTGTTATAATGAAAGCAAGCCGTCACGGCGTGTATCAGCAGGTACGGCAGTGACGGCTTTTTATTGGGCGCAGAGGGGGACTGGCACGATGACGATCTTAGAAGAAATCAAGGCAAAACGGCAGCAGCTCCGGCAGTCGCCGGGCGAGACCATATCGAGAGAAGGGGGCCTCGTCATCGTACCGGATGCGACGGCCTTCCGCCACATCCTCGCTGTCGGGGACATCCACGGCAACTGGCTGCGCCTGCTGTCGCTCTGGCAGCACGTCCCCTATGACCCGCAGCAGGACCTGCTCGTCTTCCTCGGCGACTACATCGACCGCGGCGACTACAGCGCCGAAGTCCTGGAGATGGTCATGGAACTCGCCGAAAAGAGCCCGCATGTCATCACGCTGACGGGCAACCACGAGGCCATGATGTTGCATTACTTCCATGACCACAGCATCCGCGAGCCGATGGACCTGAATCACGGCTGGATGCGCAGCGGCGGGCAGGCGACGTTCGCGAGCCTCGCGCGCGTCTACCAGCAAGATCCCAGCCGCTACCACGCGATGCTCGAGTTCGTGCTCTCCCTCGACCACCTCGCATCAGTCGGCGAGGACTACATCTTCACGCATGCGGGCTTCCTGCCCCGTCAGTCCTACGAGGAGCAGGTCGACGACATGCTCTGGATCCGCACGGAGTTCTACGAAGAATATGCGGGAGACGAGACCGTCGTCATCGGCCACACGCCCGTGCAGTGCTTTGACGTCAACCGCCACCATCCCCTGATGTTCCGCAACCACATCATCGACTGCGACACAGGCTCCTATCTGCCCGGCGGCCACATCAGCTGCCTCAATGTCAAGAAGATGACGTGCTGGCAGAGCGACCCCGACGATATGTTCCAAGAGGACTGAATCAGCGCAGCGGAATATTGCTCTTGCTCACGCGTTCCGCGGCATTGGGGATGCCGAGCTCTTCGAGCATGCGCACGAAAGCCAGCTCGATGACCTCGGCGTACTGGCTCGGGCCGATGATGATCTCCTCAAGCGCCTCCTCGAGCGGCACACCGGTCTGCGGAGCAGACGGGCTGCTGAGCGGCAGCTTGTAGATGACTTGCGGGATGCCGTCGACGACGACGATGTCGTGGTGGAGGTGGCTGCTGGACGACTCATGGTAGACAAAGCGCCATTCGCGCTCCTCGTTGAAGCCCGGGTTCTTGATGGAGAACAGCGAGATCATGAGCATGTTAACGAAGTATTCGAGCACCTTCGCAGGCTCGTAGCGCTTGAGAGCGTCGAGATACGTCTCGATGTTGTCGAGCATCCAGTCAAAGCCCTCCGTGAACTGCGTCTGCGTGAGGTATTCGACCGGCGTCAGGCGCAGCGGCAGGGGCTCGAGGCGCTGGAAGATGGCCGTCGGCTTGAGGACAAAGGCCACGCCCGTCTTGCGGCCGTAGGCGCGCCACATCGAGAGCCGCCCCTTGCCGCGCTCGCGCGGGCGGTGCTCCGAGACGCAGGCCAGATAAGTGTTCGTGATGAAGCGCTGCTCATTCTTGTTGAGGTCACTCATCATCGAGTCGAGCACGTTCTCGCCCCAGTCGAGGCGCGCCGCGAGATGCTGGATGCGCTCGCGCCGGTAGTCGGAGCCGTAGACCGTCTTGTTGAGCAGCTGGATGCCGTAGTCGATCTCGCGGTAGTCATTCATGCAGGCCGCCGCGCGCATCCAGAGCGCATGCCCCTTGAGGATGTTGATGCCCGTGCCCGCGCTCGTGTAGTAAGCAAAGCGCATGCGCTCGAGCCGCGTCTTTTCCAGGCGCCGCGCGTAGATGGGCTGAAAAATCTTCAAGAACGCGCCGAGTTCTTCATATCGCCTTAGTTCCATACTGCCTTTCCCCTTCCGACTTTCCATCACGATTTCACGATGCTAAATCCGTCTAACAAACGTTCGTCATATCCTTATTATACCACAGCAATCAGGAGGTTTTTATGAGCAGACGACCCAAGATCAAGATTACCATCACCGACCGACGCGGCAAGATGGGCTGCCATCGCGGCCATCATGTCGGCGAGGTATTCGACTTCGACGAGGACCGCGGCAAGATCTGCCCGATGGCCATGCACTGCGCCTTCCCCTACATCGACATCCTGCGCTACGGCGGCACCATCCCCGGCCAGGAAAAGGGCAAGGCCGAGTTCTGCTGCTCCGATGCCGACACCATCATGGTCTTCGAGGCTGAGATTGTCGAACAATAATAAATTAGTATCCTGATTATCAAAGAGCCTGCTCAAAAAGAGCAGGCTTTTTCGTATTCTTGACTGCATTCAAAACATCACGACTCCTGCCCGGCGAACTGGGTTTCGTAGAGGGCGCGGTAGGGGCCGTTGTGCTCGATGAGATCTTCGTGGCGGCCTTGCTCGACGATGCGGCCGTGGTCCATGACGATGATCTCGTCGGCGTCGCGGATGGTCGAGAGACGGTGGGCGATGATCAGACAGGTGCGGTCGTGCATGAGGCGCGTCATGGCATCCTGGATGCGCGTCTCGGTGCGCGTGTCGACGTTCGAGGTCGCCTCGTCGAGGATCAGGATGCGCGGCGAGGCAAGGCAGGCGCGGGCGATGGCGAGCAGCTGGCGCTGGCCAGCCGAGAGCTCCGCGCCCGCGCTCTGCAGGACCGTCTCGTACTGCTGCGGCAGGTGCGCGATGAAGTCGTCAGCATGGGCGAGCTCAGCCGCCCGCTTTACCTCCTCCATCGTCGCGCCGGGCTTGGCATAGGCGAGGTTGTAGCGGACTGTATCCGAGAACAGCACGGTGTCCTGCAGGACGATGCCGACGAGCTTCCGCAAACTGCCCGGCGCATACGTGCGGATATCCTGACCGTCGAGCAGGATTTTCCCCGCATCGATTTCGTAGAAGCGCATCAGGAGGTTGACGATGGTCGTCTTCCCCGAGCCCGTCGCGCCGACGAGCGCGATCTTGCGCCCCGCCCCGATCTTGAGGCTGAAATCGTCGATGACACGCTTCTCCGGCACGTACGAGAAATTCACATGGCAGAACTCGATCTCGCCCTTCACCGTCTCTGGCACCTCGCGCCCCTCCTGCCGCTCGCCCGGCTCGTCGAGCACGGCAAAGATGCGCTCCGCGCCCGCGAGGGCCGTCTCGATCTGGCCGTAGAGCTGCGCGAGCTCATTGATAGGCCGCGAGAACTGCTTCGAGTAGATCGTGAAAGCCGAGATGACGCCGACCGTGATCCAGCCCTTGAGCGCGAAGTAGGCGCCAAAGACCGAGACGATGACAAAGGAGAAGTTCGAGATGGTGTTCATGATCGGCCCCATTGAGGAGCCGATGCTCTCCGCGCGGATGCCGGTCTTCGTCAGGCTGTCCGCCGTCTGCACGAACTTGGCCGCGACCTGCGCCTCGCGCGCGTAGGCCTTGACCGTGCGCACGGCCGTGACCTGCTCCTCGACCATGCTGTTGAGCTGGCCGAGCAGGTCCTGGCGCTCGCGGAAGTAGCGGCCCATCTTCGCGGCGATGTACTTCGTCGCCAGGACCGTTGCGACAGCCGTCAGATACGTCAGCGCCGTCATCGGCACGCTGAACGACAGCATGACCGCCGTCGTGCCGAGGAGGAACAGGATGCCGGCAAACATCGTGCCGAGCGACGTTGAGATGACTGTCGCGATGTTGTCGGCATCGTTCGTCATGCGGCTCATGAGGTCGCCGTGCGGATGGCGGTCGAGGTAAGCGAGCGGCAGGCCATTGATCTTCTCGAAGAGGTCCTTGCGCAGATGCCGGATGATGCTCTGGCTCAGGCGCGCACTCAAGCGCCCCTGGAAGAAGAGCAGCACGGCGTAGAGCGCGCAGGCCCCAAGCATCCAGAGAAGGATGCCCGGCACCTTGTCGTATTCGGCAGCCGTGATGGCGTCAATGGCCCAGCTCATGAAGACCGGCGCGCTGACGCCGGCCGCCACGCTAATGGCAACGATGAGCGTCAAGAGCGCGACGCGCCAGCGCTCCGACCGGAAGTACTGCATCAATCGCAGGCAGGCCGTCTTGCGGTCCATAGCATGCTCGACCGGCGCGCGCATATGGCGATGCGGCCCGATGAGTGGCGCAGCTTGTTTCTTAGCCATTTTCCCCCTCCTTCCCCGACGCGCCCGCGCGGAGCTGCGAGGCGCAGATTTCCCGATAGATGCTAGAGCGCTCGAGCAGCTCCTCATGCGTGCCGCAGGCGAGGAGCCTGCCGCCGTCGAGCACAGCGATGCGGTCGGCATGGCGCGCCGTCGCAATGCGCTGTGCGACGATGATCTTGGTGAGGTCATGACCCTCGCGGCGCAGCTCCCGCGTATAACCGTCGAGCGCCGCATAGAACGCCGACTCCGTCCGCAGGTCGAGCGCGCTCGTGCTGTCGTCGAGCAGCAGGATCTCGGGCTTGCGGATGAGTGCGCGAGCGAGCGCAAGGCGCTGGCGCTGGCCGCCCGACAGGCTCGTGCCGCCCTCCGTCACTTCTGTATCATAACCTTCCGGCTGCCGCCCGATGAAGTCCGCTGCCTGCGCGATCTCTGCCGCCTGTCGGATCTCTTCATCTGACGCCGCATCCATGCCCCAGGCGATGTTCTCGCCGATCGTCATCGAGAAGAGCTCCGTCTTCTGCAGGACGATGGCCATCTTCCCGCGCAAGGCGTGCAGCGCATACGTGCGGACATCGCGGCCATCGACGAAGACCTCGCCCGCCGTCGCATCGTAGAAGCGCGGCAGCAGCGCGAGCAATGTGCTCTTGCCCGAGCCCGTCGCGCCGACGATGGCCAGCGTCTCCCCACGCGCCACCGTGAGAGATATATCCGTCAGCACATCTTCCTGCTGGCCCGGATAGCGGAAGGAGACATGGTGCAGGGCAATGGCCGCTTGCCTTCTCCTTGAGACTGCCCCGTCCGTCTCGCCATCCTCGCCATCGCGGATTGCAGGCTTCGTCTCCAGCACCTCCTCGAGCCGCCGCTTCGAGGTCAGGCCGCGCGCGAAGATCTGCAAAATCATCGCGAACATCAGGATGCCGTTGAGGATCAGCACGACGTAGGTCAGCGCGGCCATGACGGTGCCCGGGCCGATCATGGCCGACTGCACGTCGAAGGAGCCGATGTAGATGACGGCGACAAGTGCCGTGTTCATCACGATGTTGACGAGCGGCAGCAGGCAGGCAATGAGCAGGAGGACGCGAAGCTGCGCCGCCGCGAGGTCGTCGTTGGCCACGCCGAAGCGCTCATTCTCGCGCGCTTCCTGCCCGTACCCCTTGATGACGCGCGCGCCCTGGATGTCTTCCTGCATGACGCCGTTGAGCGCATCGATCTTCTGCTGCACGAGCAGGAAGAGCGGATTGCTCTTGTGAACGACGAGCGCGACCTCGATGAGGATGACCGGCACGGCAAGCGCGGCGATCAGGCTGAAGTGGATGTCGAGCGTCAGCAGCGCCGCCGTGCCGGCAATCAGGAAGGTCAGGCTGCGCACGACGCCGCGCAGCGCCGCACTGACCATCGTCTGGACCTGCGTCGTGTCGCTCGTGATGCGCGTGATCAGCGAGCCCGTGCGGAACGCGTCAATCTGCTCCATCGAAAGTTGCAGGATGCGCCGGAAGCAGTCCTTGCGGATGTCATTGCCGAAATTCTGCGCGCAGAAATTGACGCAGACGCCGCCCATGACACCGCAGACACCGCCGATTGCGACAATCAGGGCCATCCAGAGGCCCGTCTGCATCACGAGCGAGAGGTCCGGCACGCCGCCGTGATGCAGGCCCAGCACGCCCTCATTGACGATGGCCTCCATCAGGCGCGGCTGATAGAGGTCGATGAGGACCTCGCTGACCATGAAGACGATCGTCAGCACGGCATAGTGCCGGTATGGCTTGATATAATGCAGCATAGCTTCTCCTAAAAAAATCCTGCCGCCATCGGGCCGACAGGATTTTCGATTCTCCCTCAACACATACGATCAAAGATCTACTTGTAGCGACTGCAGCGCCGGCTCACGGCGCTGTCACATCGTCGGCGGCAGGATCTCAATCCAGTAGCCGTCCGGGTCGCTGATGAAGTAGATGCCCATCTCCTCGTTCTCGAAGCAGATGCAGCCCATGGCCTTGTGCTTCGCATGCGCAGCTTCGAAGTCGTCCGTGCGCACGGCGAGGTGGAACTCATTCTCGCCGAGGTTGTAGGGCTCCTTGCGGCCGTGGATCCAGGTGAGCTCGAGCTCGTGTGGCGTCTGGCCGCCGTCCGAGAGATAGGCGAGCGTGAAGCCCGGTCCCTCGAGTTTGCGCGCCGGCTTGAAGCCGAGCGCCTCATCGTAGAACTTGAGACTCTTCTCGAGGTCAAGCACATTGAAATTATTGTGGGCAAACTGGAATTTCATGGGAATCTCCTTTCAATCAGTATCCTAATTTCTCGCGGATCAGGATGAGCTCGCACGCACCGATCTTCATGGGCTTCTCCCAGAGGATGTTGAGGCTGCGGCAGATGCGCTCCGGGCTCTTGCAGTCGTAGCAGTGATCCGCCTTGATGGCGCACGGCGTCTTGCGGTGCAGGCGCTGGGCGTTGAGCGGGCTCGCGATGTTGCGCGCGCGGTCGATGGCACGATGGAGGTCCGGCGCGATCTTGTTCTCGCCGACGACGAAGTAGAGGCGCTCGTGCTTCGTCAGCGTCGCTGCCACGCGGTTGCCGCTGCCGTCGATATTGACGAGCTCGCCCGTCTCCGCGACGCCGTTGAGCGACGTGATGTAGACATCCGCGAGGTAAGCCTTCGCCTTCGCCTCGTCGCCCGTCATCTCCTCGCGCCAGTGCCAGTAGACCGTGTTCTCCTTTTTGAGCTTCTCGTAGAGGCCCATCTCCTCGAGCGTCATCGAGCCGCCGAAGCCGACCGTCTTGCCCTTGATGGACGCGGTCAGATACGCAGCAGCCTGCTCCTTCGTATCGAATACCTTGAGCGCGATGCCGCGCCATTTGAGATTCGCTTCAAAAGCGCCAATATCCATACTTGTCCTCCTGTCGTACATACCATTCCTGTCTCTACACTCCAGTATAGCAGATTTATACCATCAGACAAGTACGCACTTTTTTGTCCATCGCCCCCGCCCGCGCCGCCTTTTCATCTAACATTTTTGCGTTTATAATAGGAGTCGCATGACAAAAAGAAACGAGGTATTTTAGATATGGAAAAGCATTTTGACATCAATGAGCAAGGCCTGAGCATCCGCTGCAAGCTCATCTGCAGCAATAGCGACAAGACGGCGCGCACCTTCGAGCACATCGCCATCGTCACACATGGCTTCGGCAGCAACAAGGAGACGGCCGGCACGGCGAATTTCGGCGAACACCTGACCTCCAAGTACAAGGGCTGGGGCGTCATCGCCTTCGACTGGCCCTGCCACGGCATGGACGCGCGCAAGAAGCTGACCATCAGCGAGTGCCTGACCTACCTGACCATCGTCACGGAATACGCCAAGCGCGAGCTGCAAGCAAAAGACGTCTGCATCTACTCGACGAGCCTCGGCGGCTACCTGACGCTGCGCTACCTCATCGAGGTCGGCAATCCCTTCCGCAAGATTGCCCTGCGCTGCCCGGCCATTCACATGTACGAGACGATGTACAGCCGCATCCCAGACGCCGACAAGACAAAGCTCGCAAAGGGCAAGGAAATCCAGATCGGCTTCGAGCGCAAGATGAAAGTCGACCAAGCCTTCTTCGACGACCTCAAGTCCTTCTGCCCGCTCGACCACGAGTACTTCGACTTCGCCGACGATATGCTGATCCTACACGGCACGAAAGACGAGATGATCCCGTTCGAGGACGCAAAAGACTTCGCCGAGAACAACGTCATCGAATTCATCCCCGTCGAGGGCGCCAATCACCCGTTCCAGAACCCCAACCACATGGCACTCGCCATCCACAAGATCATCGAGTTCTTCCACGAATGACTGCCACACATCAAAAATCCGCCAGACTTTACCGGTCTGGCGGATTTTCTATACGAACTAGCTCTTATTCGAATTCGATCGTTGCGGGCGGTTTGCCGGTGCAATCGTAGAGCACGCGGTTGACGCCTTTGACTTCGTTGACGATGCGGCTCGTGGTCTTCTGCAGGACTTCCCAGGGCAGCTGGGCGCTCTCGGCGGTCATGAAGTCGCTCGTCATGACGGCGCGCAGGGCGATGGCGTAGTCGTAGGTGCGGCCGTCGCCCATGACGCCGACGCTGCGCATGTTCGTCAGCGCGGCGAAGTACTGGCCGAGACCTTCGACGCCGGCCTTGGCGACTTCCTCGCGGTAGATGGCGTCGGCTTCCTGGACAATCTTGACCTTCTCAGCCGTGACCTCACCGATGATGCGGATGCCGAGACCGGGCCCCGGGAACGGCTGACGGCTCACGAGGTACTCCGGCAGGCCGAGCTCGCGGCCGGCGGCGCGCACTTCATCCTTGAAGAGCAGGCGCAGCGGCTCGACGATCTCCTTGAAGTCGACGAAGTCCGGCAGGCCGCCGACGTTGTGGTGGCTCTTGATGACGGCCGACTTGCCGAGGCCGCTCTCGATGACGTCCGGGTAGATCGTGCCCTGGACGAGGTAGTCGACAGCACCGATCTTCTTGGCCTCTTCCTCGAAGACGCGGATGAATTCCTCACCGATGATCTTGCGCTTCTTCTCCGGCTCCGTCACGCCCTTGAGCTTCTCGTAGAAGCGATCCTTGGCGTTGACGCGGATGAAGTTGAGGTCGTACGGTCCTTCCGGTCCGAAGACAGCCTCGACCTGGTCGCCCTCGTCCTTGCGCAGCAGGCCGTGGTCGACGAAGACGCAGGTCAGCTGCTTGCCGATGGCCTTGGAGAGCAGCACGGCTGCGACGGACGAATCGACGCCGCCCGACAGCGCGCAGAGTGCCTTGCCCGTGCCGATCTTGGCCTTGAGCTCTGCGATCGTCGTCTTGACGAAGGAGTCCATCTTCCAGTCGCCCTTGCACTCGCAGACGCTGTAGACGAAGTTGTGGAGCATCTCCTTGCCCTGCTCCGTGTGCATGACTTCCGGATGGAACTGCGTCGCGTAGAGGCGGCGCTCGGCGTTCTCCATCGCGGCGACCGGGCAGACCGGCGTGAAGGCCGTGACCGTGAAGCCTTCCGGTGCCTTGGCGATGTAGTCCGTATGGCTCATCCAGCAGATGCTCTTCTCGCGCACGCCTTCAAAGAGCTTCGAGCCCTTGCCCGCTTCATTGAGCGTGACTTCCGTCTTGCCGTACTCGCTCGTCGGCGCCGTCTCGACCTTGCCGCCGAGCAGATGTGCCATGAGCTGCGAGCCGTAGCAGATGCCGAGCACCGGGATGCCGAGGTTGAAGATCTCGGGGCTGCAGGTCACGGCATCTTCCGTGTAGACGCTGTTCGGGCCGCCCGTCAGGATGATGCCCTTCGGCGCCATCTCGCGGATCTTCTCCAGCGAAAGCGACTGCGGATGGACTTCGCAGTAGACATGGTTCTCGCGCACGCGGCGCGCGATGAGCTGATTGTACTGGCCACCGAAGTCCAGTACGAGAATCATTTCATTTACAGGCTTGCTCAATTTTGTTCCTCCCAAATAAAAACCTACTTTCTTCAAATTATAGCATAGGCACGGCAAAAAAGAAACGCCGCAACTTGCGGCGTAATGTATCGGTTATTCATTTCTCCAGCGGATCTTCGCCGTACTGGTTCGGGCCTTGCTTGCCGCGAATCAGCATGAGGCAGACGATCAGGAGCATCGTGAAGAGATTGAGCGCCTGCACGACCTGTGCTTCCATGCTGTCCTCGGGCAGGTCAGCGATCAGGCGAAAGAAGAACGGTTGCAGGATGGCGATGACGAGGTAGACGATGGCCAGCGGCTGTCCCATGCCAAGGTCGTGGAGCCGACGCACGACGAGCGTGTAGATGGCGATGACCTCGACGATGGAAATCACGATGGCCGCCCCGTCGGCGACCGTCTTGCTGCCGAAGCCGCTGTAGAACAGCGTGTAGAGCAGCATGGCGACAAAGGTGCAGAAGAAGATGACACCAAAGAGGCGCAGGATGAACGGCTTGCGATTCAGCCTGCCCTGGCAGTTGAAGAACATTTCGCGCAGGCTCTGCGCATCAAAGCAAACGTTAAGGCGTCCCATGGAATCCCTCATTTCTTGTGGTATCCGCACGGCAGAAAGCGGTACGGTGCTGGAAGCATGTTTATGTCAGAGCTCTCCGTCCTCGGAAAGTCCCTGACTCTTATATGTTTCGACAGCATCCCTCGCGGTTCCTGCTTCAAATCCCTTTTGGTAGAGATTGGCCATCATCTTCTGGCACTCGGCGTCGCGCGGGTACTTGAGGGCGAGCACGCGCAGGGCAGCCTGTTTCTCGCGCTCATAGATGTCTCTTGGCCGGCAGGCGTCGATGTCTTCCTTGGTGAAACCGCGCTGTCGGAGCTTGAGGCAGATCTGGCGCACGGAATTGCGGCTCTCCGTGTAGAGGAAGGCAAACTGGCGCGCACACGCATCGGCATCGTTGAGGTAGTGGCGCTCCTTGAGGCGCGCGATGGCGCCCGCGATCTCCTCCTCATCGTACCCCTTGCGCGCGAGCTTCTCCGAGAGCTTTGCCTCGCTGTACTCCTGGCGCGCGAGGATGTCGACAGCGGCTATGAGCGCCGTCTTCTCCGGCTTCTTCGGCTCTTCGACGGCTTCCCCATCGGCCGTCTCGCGCCTTCTCGTGCGCCCTCTGCGCGTGCGGCGGCGCGGGCGCGGCTGCTCTTCGTCAGATGACGAGCTCGCGTGGTAGCTGCGGTACATCATGCTTCGTCATCGGACGGAGCGCCTTCAGCCTGCTCGCGCTCTGCCTCGGCCTCAGCCTGCTTGAGCGAATCGCCCGCCTCGGGGTTCTCGAGCAGCTTGGCGCGGATCTTGGCCTCGATCTCCTCGCAGATAGCCGGCTGGTCGCGCAGGGACTGCTTGGCGTTTTCCTTGCCCTGTCCGAGGCGCGTGCCGTTGTACGAGAACCAGGCACCGCTCTTGTCGACGATATCGAGGTCGACGCCCATATCGATGATGCTCGAGAGGCGCGAGACGCCCTCGCCGTACATGATGTCGAACTCTGCCGTGCGGAACGGCGGCGCGACCTTGTTCTTGACGACCTTGATGCGCGTGCGGTTGCCGATGACATCCTGGCCCTGCTTGATCGTGTCGATCTTGCGGACATCGAGGCGGACGGACGAGTAGAACTTCAGCGCACGGCCGCCCGTCGTCGTCTCCGGGTTGCCGAACATGACGCCGACCTTCTCGCGGATCTGGTTGATGAAGATGGCAGCCGTGCGAGACTTCGCGATGATGCCCGTGAGCTTGCGCATGGCCTGGCTCATGAGGCGGGCCTGCAGTCCGACGTGGCTGTCGCCCATGTCGCCCTCGATCTCGGCCTTCGGCACGAGTGCGGCGACGGAGTCGACGACGATGATGTCGATGGCACCGCTGCGCACGAGCGCATCGACGATGTCGAGTGCCTGCTCGCCCGTATCCGGCTGGGAGATCAGCAGGTCATCGATGTTGACGCCGAGCTTCGCGGCGTAGACCGGGTCGAGCGCATGTTCAGCATCGATGAAGGCGGCGATGCCGCCGTTCTTCTGTGCCTCAGCGATCATGTGCAGGGTGACCGTCGTTTTACCGGAAGACTCCGGGCCGTAGACCTCGATGATGCGGCCGCGCGGGATGCCGCCGACGCCGAGGGCGATGTCGAGCGGCAGGATGCCCGTCGGGATGACCTCGATGTCCATGTGTGCCTTGGCATCGCCGAGGCGCATGATCGAGCCCTTGCCGAAGTCCTTCTCGATCTTCTTCAGCGCGTTCTCGAGCGCTTCCTGTTTGCTTGCTGCTTCTTTCTTATCTGCTGCCATGTAGTTCTCTCCTTTCATGACAAACCATAGGGATTGACGCATCTATATTGACTCATTCGATTCCAGCGCATAGGGTCAGTATATTTCCATTATAGCAAAAGAGACACCTTCCTGACAAGGAAGGTGTCCCTTCTATAGGTCGTCCATCGATGGCTCGATGGAGCGCAGTATTACATGTAATCAGCCGAGGATTTCTTGCGCTCTTGCTTGAGCAGGCCGAGCTTGGCGGCAATCCACTCCATACCGACGAAGAACACAGGGATCAGGAAGATACCCATGGCCGTCGCGAAGAGCATGCCGCCGACGACGGCGACGCCCATGCCGTTACGCGCTGCAGCACCGGCGCCCGTGGCGACAGCCAGCGGGATACAGCCGATGATGAAGGCGAACGAGGTCATGAGGATTGGGCGCAGGCGCAGGCCAGCAGCTTCGATGGCTGCCTTGACTGGCTCCATGCCGCGGTCGACACGGACCTTCGCGAACTCGACAATCAGGATGGCGTTCTTCGCAGCAAGACCGATAATCGCGATGATACCGATCTGCATGTAGACGCTGTCCTGGAGGCCGGCGTTCTGGTGGCCGAACATCGCCTCGAGGATGGAGAGGCCGTACTCCGAGACGAGGGCGCCGAAGATGCCCGTCGGCACCGTCAAGAGAACGGCAAACGGCACGCTCCAGCTCTCGTAGAGAGCGGCGAGGCAGAGGAAGACGAAGACGAGTGAGAGCACGAGGACCTGCATCGTCGAGTTCGAAGCCTTGGCCTCCTCACGGCTCTGGCCGGACCACTCGATGTTGAAGCCCGTGCCAGCGTTCGCCTGGACGACTTCCTTGATGGCATTCATGGCCTGTCCAGAGGAATAGCCATTGCCCGTCTGACCCGTGATCTGGATGGAGCGCGTGCCATTGAAGCGAGAGATGCTCGACGGGCCCGACGTGAGTTTCGGGCGCAGTAGCGTGTCGAGTGGGACCATCGTGCCCTTGCTCGACTTGACGAAGATGAACTTCATCTGGTCGGTCGAGCTGCGATAGTCGTTGTCGGCCTGCAGCATGACCTTATAGCTGCGACCGAAGCGGTTGAAGTCGTTGACCTGATAGCCGCCGTAGTTGACCTGCATGGCCGTGAAGACATCCGAGAGCTGGATGCCGAGGTTCTTGACCTTCTCGCGGTCGACCTCATACTGGACGACTGGCGAGCCGACAGAATACGTCGAGCGCACGCCGGCGAGTTCCGGACGCTGGTTGGCCTCTGCGACGATCTTCTTGGTGACGTCGTTGAGTTCTGTCTCACTGTGGCCCGTCATGTCCTGCAGCTGGAGCGTCCAGCCGCCCGTCATGCCGAGGCCCGGCAGAGCCGGTGGGTTCATGGCAATGACTGTCGCCTCCGGCGCAACCTTGGCGCCGATGCCGAAGGCCGTGCGCACGGCCGCATCGACCGACGAGGCCGCATCCTCACGCTGTGACCAGTCCTTCATGCCGACGACGATCATGCCGGCACTAGACGAGGAGCCACCCGAAAGTGGCGAGAAGCCCGTGATGGCCATCGTGCTCTGCAGGCCCTTGACGTTCTCCATCATGGCGACGTTGAGCTTGTCGATAACGGCCTGCGTGCGGTTGGCCGAGGTGCCATCCGGCATCTCGACGGCTGCGAACATGTAGCCCTGGTCCTCATTCGGGACGAAGGTCGAAGGCAGATTCTTGTAGATGATGCCGGCACAGCCCGAGACGATCAGCAGGAAGATGATTGCCAGGCGCGAGTGGCGGATGAACTTCGCCACGATGCCGACGTAGCCGCGCTTCATGCGCTCGAACCATTCGTTGAACTTGACGAAGAAGCGGCCGAGCACGCCCTCGTCGTCCTTCTCCGTGTGCTTCTTGAGCATCATCGCACAGAGTGCTGGCGTCAGCGTCAGGGCCACGAAGGCCGAGAGGCAGACCGAGACGGCAATCGTCAGAGCGAACTGCCGGTAGAGGACACCCGTCATGCCACCGAGGAAGGCAACCGGCACGAAGACGGCCGAGAGGACGATGGCGATGGCGACGACTGGTCCCTGGACTTCATCCATGGCGCGCTCCGTCGCATCGATAGGCGTCAGGCCCTCTTCCATGTGCTTCTCGACGTTCTCGATGACGACGATGGCATCGTCGACGACGAGGCCGATGGCAAGGACCATGGCGAAGAGTGTCAATGTGTTGATCGTGAAGTCGAGCACGATGAACGCGCCGAGCGTACCAATCAGGGAGACCGGCACCGCGAGCAACGGGATGATCGTCGCGCGCCAGTTCTGCAGGAAGATGAAGATGACAAAGACGACGAGCAGCAGTGCTTCGAAGAACGTCATGAGGACCTCCTCGATGGACGCGCTGATGTAGCTCGTGGAGTCAAAGATGGTCGACATCTGCATGCCCGGCGGCAGCGTCTCCTTCGCTTCATCAAAGACCTGGCGGACTGCACTGATCGTCTTCATGGCGTTGGCATCACTCGTGAGCTTGACGCCGAAGCCGACAGCCGGATAGCCGTTGAACTTCGAGATGATGGCTTCCGACTGGGAGCCCGTCTCGATCTTCGCGACATCCTTGAGGCGGACGAACTGGCCGTCACCGTTCGACTTGATGATGACGTTGCCGAATTCCTCCGGCGTCGTCAGGCGGCCTTCGATCTTGCCGGACATCTGCTTTTCCTGGCCGTTGTTGACCGGCATGGCGCCGACCGTACCGGCCGGGGCCTGGACGTTCTGCTCCTTGATGGCAGCCGAGACATCGGCGACCGTAAGGCCCAGCTCTGCGAGCTTGTCTGGATTGAGCCAGACGCGCATCGCGTAGTCGGAGCCGAATACCTGGACATCGCCGACGCCGTTGATGCGCTTGAGCTTATCGAGCAGGTAGATCGTCGCGTAGTTCTTCATGAAGGCACGGTCATACGTGCCGTCCGGCGAATAGAATGACATCATGTACGCCATATCATTCGTCGATTTCTTGGTCGTGACACCGACCTGCTGGACCTCAGACGGCAGCTGGCTCGTCGCCGAAGCAACGTTGTTCTGCACCTTGACCGAGTCCATGTCGCCATCCGTGCCGACCTCGAACGTGACCGACAGGCTGTAGCGGCCCGTATCATCGGAGGTTGAGGACATGTAATCCATGCCCTGCGTGCCGTTGACCTGGTCCTCGACGATCTGCGCAACCGTCTGGTTGACGACGGCCGCACTCGCGCCCGTGTACGACGTGCTGACGCTGACCGTCGGCGGCGAGATCTGCGGATACTGCGCGATTGGCAGCTGCGTTGCCGCAATGGAGCCGGCGATGACGATGATCAGCGAGATGACAATGGCGAATATCGGGCGGTGGATAAAGAATTTAGACAAGACGCCGCCCCCTTTAGCTGTTGCTGTCGCCGCTGTTTGCTTCCGAAGAAGTCATCGTGTCAAACGGCGTCGTATCCTCATCGAACGAGAAGCCCATCTCTTCCGGAGTCACCATCGTGACGGCAAGATCCTTGCCCTCCGTCAGGCTCGAGAGGCCCTCGACGACGACCGTGTCGTTCGCAGAGAGGCCGCTCTTGACGATGTAGTAGCTGCCGATCTGCTGACCGAGCTCAATGCTGCGCGACTCCGATTTGCCATCAGCGCCGACAACCATGACAAACGTCTTGTCGAGCAACTGCTGGACGGCGCGCTGCGGCACGAGGATGGCGTTCGGGATCGTCTCGCCCGTGAGCTTGACGCGCGCGAACATACCCGGCAACAGCAGGCCGTTCGGGTTCGGGAAGAGTGCCTTGACCGTCAGCGTGCCTGTGTTCTGAGCGAGTGCGCGGTCGGCCTGTACGATGCGTCCGTCCATCGGGTACGTCGAGCCATCGGAGAGCTTGACCGTGACGTCAAGCGCATCGCCCGAGCCACTCTGCATGGACTGGATGTTGCGGAATTTCAGGTACTCGGCTTCCGAGATGCTGAACTGCACGAAGACCGGGTCGATCGTACCGATGGTCACGAGGTTCGTGTTGCCGGCCGTGGCAAACGTGCCGACGGCGACATCATCAACGGAGACCTGGCCCGACATCGGCGCGTAGACGACCGTATCATCGAGATCCTGCTGTGCTTTCTGCACGAGCGCCTCATTGGCAGCAGTCGCGGCCGAGTAGGCATTGACATTGGCCTGCTGCGTCGTCACCGTCTGCTCCGAGATGGCGTCAGCTGCGAGCAGCGACTGGTCGCGGTAGAGATCGGTCTGCGCATTCGAGAGCGTTGCCTGCGACTGCGCGAGGTTTGCCTGTGCCTGCAGGACGGCCGACTCATACTGGCGCGAGTCGAGTCGGTAGAGCGGCTGGCCGGCTTCGACATGGTCGCCGCCGTGGAAGTACTTCTCGACAATCTTGCCGGAGACCTTCGACTGGACCTTGACCTCATCTCGGCCGACGATCTGGCCAGCGTACTCGCTGCTGACCGGCGCGTCCTGCTGCAGGACCTTCATGGCCTTGACCTGGGTCGCTCCCGCTGCCGCCTGCTGCTGCTTCGCGCCGCAGCCTGAGAGGAGCACCGTGGCCGAGAGTGCCAAGGTCAGCATGAGCGCCAGCGGTTTCTTGTTCTTCGCAAAAAACAAAGAGATAACCTCCTTTTTGGTGATATCTGACGATACCTTCCCTACTTTCCCCTATTTACTGGGTCTTACTCTGCGATTAGTAAATAAATGTTTACTATTAACGCATCTTATAGTATAGTATATCTATAGAAAAGTCAAGAAAAACCACCTTATATTTGAACGGTCTCATTCAATTTTAATTCTAATTTTTTCAGCCGTTTCTATTTTGACGCGATTATCGCAAGATCAGAAGGAGTTTTACCATGACGATGTCATTGTCATTCCCAGAGTCCTCTGCCGAGATCTCTTCGGCTTTCATCGAGACACTCGTGCTCATCCACCGCAACTTCTACCGCAACCTGACGACGCCCGTGCCGCTCAACCAGTTCGCGACGCTCATGACGCTACGCCTCGAGAAGCAGGCGACGCTTTCTGAGGTTGGGCATCGCCTGCAGATCTCGAAGCAGCAGATGACAAACATCTGCGACAAGCTGCAGCAGGCGGGTCTCATCACGAAGCGGCAGGATAGCGAGGACCGACGCCGCACGCTCATCTCGATGACGAGCGCGGGCGACAAGATCCTCGACGACCAGAATGAGATCGTGCGCCAGAAGTTCCTCAGTAGCCTCCGCGGGCTCAGCGAAGAGGAGCGCGCGGAGCTCCACCACTCCATCATGAACCTCAACCACTACATCGAGAAGATGGCCTCAACGCCCCGCTGAACTGCGTGACTCAGCCGAGCTCGATGACATCGAGGTCATCCGGCACGAAGACATTGCCGTGATAGTATTCCTTCGCTTCGGCCGTGTACGCCTGCTTGCGGGTCGCGATGCTCTTGTCCTCCGTGTGGTAGAGCACGAGGTTCTTGACGCCGAGCTTCTCGGCGAGCTCGCTGGCCCCCTTGACCGTCGAGTGGTTCTTCTCGTACGGCTTGAATGTATCGCGGTCGCCGTACTTGCAGAAGGCTTCGGCGAGCAACCAGTCCGCGCCCTTGGCGTAGGCTTCGTCGTGCTCGTTGTAGGGCTCATCGCCGAGGCAGGTGAAGCGCAGGCCGTCAGCAAAGCGCAGCTCGTAGCCGAACTGCTTTGCCTTCGTCGAGAGGATGTCGAAGGCCGTGAGCTGGACGCTCTCGAAATTGACGACGGAGCCGTCCTTGAGCTCGTGCAGGAAGATGCTCGTGCCCACGCGCGCGAAGTCCTTCTTCTTGAGGGTCATCTTCGTCATCGTCAACAGCATCTCGCGCACGACGTCGTGGCAGTAGATGTGGAACTCGCCCTCGTACTTGCCCTTGTTCATGAGGTCTGCGACCTTGCGCATGACCCAGATGACGCCGAGCACGTGGTCCGTGTGGCCGTGCGTGACGAACATGTGATGGCACTTCTGGTAGTCGAAGCCAGTGAGCTCCAGCTGGCGCAGGATGCCGTTGCCGCCGCCCGCATCCGTCAGGAACAGCGCACCGTCGTCCAGCGTCACGTAAAAGCACGTGTTGTAGCATTTCGTCACCATGGCATTGCCCGTGCCGAGCATCGTAAGTTTTCTCATGATATGGCCTCCCATCAAAATCAATCTAGTTCCATTATAAAACAAAGGTGCTGACAATGTCAGCACCTTGTTTTTTGCTTTTTGGATTGACGCAAGCGCGCACTCAGCGCTTTTTCTGCGTGTGCGGGGCAATCTTCTCGAGAGCGCGGCGGGCAGCGTGCTGCTCCGCCTCTTTCTTGCTGTGTCCCGTGCCCTCGCCCATGACCTTGCCCGTCACGCGCACGCGGAAGGTGAATTCCTTGGCGTGGTCGGGGCCGGACTCAGAGACGAGCTCATAGGCGATGCTCTGGCCTTCCTTGCGGAAGACGATCTCCTGCAGGATGGTCTTATAGTCCTTGAGGATGGCGCCGTGCTCGGCGTTCTCGAACTCGCCGCGGAGCTGGCGCACGACGTAAGCCTGCGCCGCCTCCCAGCCCTGGTCGAGGTAGACTGCGCCGATGACGGCCTCGAAGACATCCTCGAGGTTCGTCTGGCGCGTGCGGCCGCCGCCCATCTCCTCACCGCGCCCCAAGAGCAGGTAATCGCCGAGGTGCAGGCCGGTCGCGAGCTTGGCGAGCGTCGTCGAGCAGACGATGCTCGCGCGCGTCTTCGTGAGCTCGCCCTCCGGCATCTCCGGGAAGTGCTCATAAAGATATGTGCTGGAGGCAAGCTCCAGCACAGCATCTCCCAAGAATTCGAGACGTTCGTTATGGGCCGTGTTCCGCTTCGACTCATTGGCATACGAGGTATGCGTCAGGGCCTGGTCGAGAAGAGCGATATCGTGGAACGTCACGCCGAGGCGCTCTGAGAGCGCCAGCAGCTGCTGACGGCGCGCTTCTCCTTCCGTCCGAACGTTTCCCATAGGCATTACTCCGTGTACTTCTTCATGACGATACACGCATTGTGACCGCCAAAGCCGAAGTTGTTCGAGATGGCCGCGCGGACCTTCTTCGCACGCGCCTTGTTCGGCACGTAGTCGAGGTCGAGGCCCTCGTCCGGCGTCTCGTAGTTGATCGTCGGCGGCATCATGTCGCGCTCGACCGTCAGTGCCGTGGCAACTGCCTCGATACCGCCAGCAGCGCCGAGCAGATGACCCGTCATCGACTTGATGGACGAGACGGAGACATCCTTCGCATGCTCGCCCCAGACCGCCTTGATGGCCAGCGACTCGCCCTCATCGTTGAGGTGCGTCGACGTGCCATGCGCGTTGACGTAGTCGACGTCAGCGGCCTGCAGGCCGGCATCGTCGATGGCCAGCTGCATGCACTTCGCCTGGTACTCGCCGCCCGGAGCCGGGCTCGTCATGTGATAGGCGTCGGAGTTGGCGCCGTAGCCGGCGAGCTCTGCGTAGATGTGCGCGCCGCGTGCCTTAGCATGCTCGAGGCTCTCGAGAATGACGAGGCCAGCGCCCTCGCCCATGACGAAACCGCTGCGGTTCTTGTCGAACGGGCGCGATGCGTGCTCCGGATCATCATTGTGGTCCATGCAGAGCGCCTTCATCGCAGCGAAGCCTGCGACAGCTGCCTGGCTGATGGCTGCTTCCGTGCCGCCAGCGACCATGACATCGGCCTTGCCTTCCTGAATGACGCGGAAAGCGTCGCCGATGCAGTTCGTGCCCGTCGCGCAAGCCGTGACGACGCACGAGGACGGACCGTGGAGCTTATAGGTGATGGCGACCTGGCCGGCAGCGAGGTTCGCGATCATCATCGGGATGAAGAACGGGCTGATGCGGCTCGGTCCCTTGTCAAAGAGCTTCTTGTACTGAGCGTGCATCGTCTCGATGCCGCCGATGCCCGCGCCGATGTACGTGCCGATGCGGTCTCGATCTTCTTTCTCAAGATCGAGACCTGCATCCTCGATGGCCAGCTTGGCCGCTGCTACAGCAAACTGTGCATAGCGGTCCATGCGCTTGGACTCCTTCTTGTCGATGTAGTCCGTCGGCTCAAAGCCCTTGACCTCACCCGCAATCTGTGCACCGTACTCCGACGCATCAAAACGGGTAATCTTGCCGATGCCGTTCTTGCCTTCCATGAGGCCTTCCCAGAATGCGTCCTTACCGATACCGATTGGGGTGATGGCCCCCAGGCCCGTAATTACTACGCGTTTACTCAAAACAATGACTCCCCTCTAATTCTTGATCTTGCTATACCCCATAGCGCCCAGCGGCGCCCAGGATCAATCTGCAGCTTCTGCTTCTCTCTTGAGCTGCTCGAAAATCTCGTGCACCGACAGGATCTTGTCGATGCGCGGCATGTATTCACCCGTGAAGACGAGGCCCGTCTCCACATCGCCCTGCTGCGCGCGAATCAGCGCGCGGATGATGCAGAAATTGTGCTTGCAGGCCTTGAGGCATGAATCACACGTCTTCGGCGGCACGGGACCTTCGAGGACCCTTGCCGAGAACGGCGTGCGCACGGCGCGGCCTGGCAGGCCGACCGGGCTGTGGATGACGACGATGTCTTCCGGTCTTGATTTCAAATAGTATTCTTTGAGGGCCGGCGCTGCATTGGATTCCTCCGAGGCAGCAAAACGAGAGCCCATCTGGACGCCTGCGGCGCCCATCTTTATCAGATCAACGATGTCCTGGCCATGAAGGACGCCACCGGCCGCGATGACCGGGATCTTGACCGCTGCGCTGACATCCGAGATGAGATCACGTACCGACGTGTTCGTCCCGAGATGACCGCCAGCTTCCTTGCCCTCCAGCACGATAGCTGCTGCACCAAGACGCTCCGAGATTTTAGCTAATTTTACAGAAGAAACAATCGGGACAATCGGCGTCCCGGACTCCTTGCCAAGGCCAAACATATCGCGTGAAAAGCCTGCACCTGCTACAACGAGATCGATGCCCTCATCGATGGCCGTCTTGACAATGCCTGCAAAATCACGGGCTGCAACCATGATGTTGATGCCAATGATACCAGATGTGAGCGAACGTGCGAGCCTGATTTCATAACGCAGTTCGTCGTGGCTCATGCCAGATGCAGCGATGAGGCCGATACCGCCCTCGTTCGCAACGGCTGCGGCCAGACGGGCCGTTGACAAGCGGATTGCCATACCACCCTGCTGGATTGGTAAACGCGCAATCTTGTTGCCAATCTTAAGCTCTGGAAGTTTCAATGTTACTCCTCCAATCATTTTACCTCTTAAGAAAATCCCGCGAAGCAACTTCACGGGATTCTCAAAAGGTAAGACGCTCAATCTTATTTGTCCTTGTGCTGGTCAATGTAGGTAACTACATCCTGAACAGTCTTGATCTTCTCAGCAGCCTCATCCGGAATCTCAATGTTGAATTCCTCTTCGAAAGCCATGATCAGCTCAACGATATCCAGGGAATCAGCGCCCAAATCATCGATGAAGGTAGAATCGATTGCGACCTCGTCCGGCTCAACGCCCAGCTGCTCAACAACGATATCTCTAACTTTTTCAAAAGTCGACATGAAGTTTCACCTCCTTAAATTAGTATCCTAATATAGTTATATCACATAACCATGCCGCCGTCTACATTGACGACCTGACCAGTGATATAGGATGAACAATCCGATACGAGGAAAAGTACGGCATTGGCGACGTCTTCCGGACGTCCCATCTTGCGCATCGGGATCTCCTGGACCATCGCGTCCTTGACCTTGTCCGAGAGGACAGCCGTCATATCCGTGTCGATGAAGCCCGGTGCGACCATGTTGACCGTGACGCCGCGCGCCGCGAGTTCCTTGGCGGCCGACTTCGAGAAGCCGAGCACGCCAGCCTTCGCTGCCGCGTAGTTCGTCTGGCCGGCATTGCCCATGAGGCCGACGACCGAGCTCATGTTGACGATACGGCCGCTGCGCTTCTTCATCATGATCTTCGCCGCTGCCTTCGTGCAGTAGAAGACGCCCTTGAGGTTCGTGTCGATGACGGCATCGAAATCCTCATCCTTCATGCGGATGAGCAGGCCGTCGCGCGTGATGCCGGCATTGTTGACGAGGATGTCAACCGTGCCAAACGCTTCGATGACCTTTGCGAACATCTCGTCCACCGCTGCGCTGTCTGCCACATTGGCCTTGACGAGGATTGCCTCGCCGCCGTTTTTCTCGATCTCGCCTTTGACTTCCTCAGCAGCCTTCTGGTTGCCGGCGAAGTTGATAGCGACTTTTGCGCCCTCCGAAGCCAGTCGGATGGCGATGGCACGACCGATACCGCGCGACGCACCCGTCACGAGTGCGACCTTTCCATCTAAAAGCATATTAGCGAACCTCCTTCAAATAGTCAAGCGTTTTTTGCAAACTTTCAAGGTTTTCGACATTGAGACTCTTGAGGGAACGGTCGATGCGGCGGTTGAAACCGCAGAGCGTCTTGCCCGGTCCAGCCTCGACAAACGTGTCGGCACCGAAGGCCTGCATCGTCTTGACACAGGCAATCCAGCGGACCGGATGGTCGGCCTGTGCGACGAGGTTTGCCTTGATCTCCTCTGCCTTCGTCTCCAGCTCACCCGTGAAGTTCGAGACCACCGGGAAGGCCGCATCATGGATGGCGACCTTCGCGAGCTCTGCCGCGAGCTTCTCAGCAGCCGGCTTCATGAGCGTCGAGTGGAACGGTGCGGAAACCGGCAGCACGACGGCCTTCTTGGCACCAGCTGCCTTAAGCTCCTCCACGGCCTTTTCCACGCCGTGCGTCGTGCCGGCGATGACCGTCTGGCCCGGGCAGTTGAAGTTGACCGGCTGGACCTCGCCCGCCTCTTTCGTCGCCTTCTCGCAGGCTGCAGCAATTGCCTCATCATCGAGGCCGATGATGGCTGCCATGCCGCCCTCGCCTACGGGGACGGCCTCCTGCATGTACTGGCCGCGCTTGTGGACGAGTGCGACGGCATCCTGAAAGGAGAGGACGCCCGCTGCGACGAGGGCCGAGTACTCGCCGAGGCTGTGGCCGCCGGCGACGTCCGGCTGCACGCCGTGCTCCTTGAGGATCTCATTGACGATGACGCTGACCGTCAGGATGGCGGGCTGCGTGTTGGCCGTGAGCTTGAGGTCGTCTGCCGGGCCCTCGAAGCACATGTCCTTGATGGAGTATCCTAACGCCTCGTCAGCTTCAGAGAAGAGTCTCTTGGCGACATCATACTGGTCGAAAAGGTCCTTGCCCATCCCGACAGCCTGAGCGCCCTGACCCGGAAATACGAATGCAAGTTTGTTCACGATTCACTACCCCCTGCTCTATCTTCTCTCGTAACCAATATCTGTATCACGTGTCTTATATCTTATATAGTATGGTATGATAACTGTCTGCTCATCTGCAGTCTTATTTGCAGTCGTTCTCGATCGTCTGGATGACGCCCGGCAGGCCGCTGACAATGTCCTCGATGATCGTCTTGACCGGCTTGATGTCGTTGAGCATGCCGGAGATCTCGCCGATCATGACGGAGCCGTTGTCGACATCGCCCTCATGCGTCGCACGGTGCAGGGAGCCGACGCCGAGCTTCTCGAGCTCTTCTGCCGGAGCACCGGCTGCCTCGAGCTCCTGGTACTTGCGCGTGAGCTTGTTGTGGAGCACGCGTGCCGGATGGCCGAGCGTGCGGCCCGTGACGACTGTGGAGCGGTCTTTCGCCTTGAGGACCATCTTCTTGTAGTTCGGATGTGCGATGCACTCCTCGCTCATGACGAAGCGGGAGCCCATCTGGACGGCCTGCGCACCGAGTGCAAAGGCTGCTGCCATGCCGCGCGAATCCGCAATGCCGCCCGCACCGATGACCGGCACATCGACAGCATCGACGATCTGCGGCACGAGGGCCATCGTCGTGATCTCACCGATGTGGCCGCCCGACTCCGTGCCCTCTGCAATCAGGGCATCGACGCCGCAGCGCACGAGGCGCTTTGCGAGCGCGACCGAGGCGACGACCGGGATGACCTTCGCACCGATCTCCTTGAGTGCCGGCACATACTCGCCCGGATTGCCGGCGCCCGTCGTGACGACCTGTACCTTCTCCTCGACGACGACCTGCATGACTTCCTTGACATACGGGCTCATGAGCATGACATTGACGCCGAACGGCTTGTCCGTCCAGCCCTTGCACTTCTGGATCTCTGCGCGCAGGATCTCTGGCGGCATGTGACCGGCACCGATGATGCCGAGACCGCCGGCATTCGAGACAGCCGAGGCGAGCTCAGCCGTGCCGATCCAGGCCATGCCCCCCTGGAAGATCGGATACTTTATGTTGAGTAACTTACAGATTGCATTATTTTCAAACATCAGATTAGTCCTCCTTAGCCCATTTCATGATGCAGGATGCCCAGGTGAGTCCGGCACCAAAACCGGCCAGGGCAATGAGATCGCCTTTCTTGAAGCGGTGCGCCTGCACTGCCTCCGCCAGGGCAACCGGAATGGACGCCGCTGACATGTTGCCATATTTCCCGATATCGACGATGACCTTCTCCGCCGGGAGTTCCAGGCGCTTCGCCGCCGCATCGATGATGCGCGTGTTGGCCTGATGCGGCACGAGCCAGTCGATTTCCGACTTCTCGATGCCCGCGCGCGCAAGCGACTTCTCGACCGTCTCGCCGAGGATCTTGACTGCGAAGCGGAAGACAGCCCGGCCATCCATGTGGATGCAGTTCTCGTGCATCAGCAGCGACTCGGCCGTCAGAGGCTTGAGGCTGCCGCCGGCAGGGATGTCGAGCAGGTCGCCGCCCGCGCCGTCGCTGCCGAGGTCGAAGCTCAAGAGGCCGTAGCCCGCTTCGACCGGACCGAAAACGGCGGCACCGGCACCGTCACCGAACAGGATGCAGGTGTTGCGGTCCGTCCAGTCCAGAACCTTCGAGAGCGTCTCCGCGCCAATCACGAGGATGTGGCGGTAGACGCCCGTCTCGATGAACTGGCAGGCCGTCGCTGCTGCGTAGGCAAACCCAGAGCAGGCAGCGGAAAGGTCAAAGGCACCTGCCTTCGTTGCGCCGAGGCGGTCCTGCAGGATGCAGGCCGTCGACGGAATCGTGCGGTCCGGCGTCATCGTCGCGACGATGATGAGGTCGAGATCCTCGGCTTTCACGCCGGCATTCTCGAGGGCCATGCGGGCCGCGCGCTCTGCGAGGTCCGATGTCGGCTGGTCCTTGCGCGCCACGCGGCGCTCATGGATGCCCGTGCGCTCGACGATCCACGCATCACTCGTATCGACCATCTGCTCGAGGTCCTCATTCGTGATGACCCTGTCTGGCACGTACCAGCCTGTCCCTATGATACCAGCGCTATTTCTTTTCTCCGTCATGCGTCAGTATATCCTCCTTTGCAAGTGTATCCTGGATGTGAGCGAGGACATCCCCCCGGACATAATCATTCGCCACACCGATTGCACTGCAGATGGACTTGGCGTTCGACGAGCCGTGGCTGATGATGCAGCAGCCATTGACACCTAAGAGCGGCGCACCGCCGTACTCCGTGACGTCGAGGCGCTTGCCGAGCTTCTTGAGCGTCGGCATCAAGAGGAGCGCACCGAGCTTGGCGAGGATACCGCCGCCCTTGATGGCCTCCTTGATGAGCTTCAGGATTGTCTTTGCCAGTCCCTCTGCAAATTTTAGCACAACATTGCCAACAAATCCATCACAAATTACGACATCGAAGTTGCCCTTGGGCACGTCGCGCCCCTCGGCATTGCCGCAGAAGTTGATTGTGTGCATGTTCTTGAGCAGTGCGTAAGTCGCCTTGGCCTGCTCATTGCCCTTCGTCTCCTCCTCGCCGATATTGAGGAGGCCAACGCGCGGATTCTTGATCTTGAAGACGTATTCCGCGTAGATTGAGCCCATGATGCCGCTCTGGACGAGGTGCTCTGGCTTCGAGTCCACATTGGCCCCGGAGTCGAGGAGCAGCGTGACGCCCTTCGGCGTCGGCATCGGCGTCGCGATAGTCGGGCGGCCGATACCCTTGATGCGGCGCAGGATGAGCTGCGCTGCCGTCACGGCCGCTCCCGTGCTGCCAGCCGACAGCACGGCGTCGCAGACGCCGTCCTTGACGAGGCGTGTTGCCACGACGATGGACGCATCCTTCTTCGTGCGCACCGCATCTGCCGGATGCTCACCCATCTCGATGATCTGCGAGGCGTGATGGATGGAGATGCCGAGCTTTTCCCAGCCCGGCTCCTTCGACAGGACCTCGCGGATCTTCGCCTCGTCGCCGACGAGGACGATCTCACAATGGTATTTCTTGGCGGCGCGCACCGCACCGAAAACGATCTCGAGCGGTGCGTAATCGCCGCCCATGGCATCAACTGCAATCTTCATGCCGAAAATTCCCCCTCACTCCTCTCCCCACGAAACCATGATGAATTTCGCACGGAATACCTCCTGAGTATCATTGCGTGTCTTGACCCAGACGAAATATTTATTGCCGCGTACCTTGACGATCTCTGCCTTGGCGATGAGCTTCTCGCCGACATGCACCGGCACCTTGTACTTGACGTTCGCCACGCCGGTGACGGCCATCGGCGCATCGATGATCGCGAGCGCCAGCGAATTGGCCTGCGAGAACATGTAGTATCCCTTGGCAATCTTCGTCTTCGCGAAGACCATGTCATCGGTGATGCGCAGCAGGGAGATGCCGGAATGGCCGAGTTCGAGGTCGATGAGTTCGCCGACGACATCACCGCTCTCGATGGACTTGACCTTGTTCTGCGCGCTCTCCGCCATCTTGCGGATGCGGCCGCGCAGTTCCGGTATGCCGAGCTCCAAGCGGTCGAGACGGATCGTCTGCACGCTGACGCTGAGCTTCTGGGCGAGCTCTTCGTCGGTCAGAAATGGTTTCTCCTTGACCTGCTGCAGGAGGAGCTGCTGACGCTCCTTCTTCTTGACCCTTGCCATGCCTTCATCTCCTCTCCAAGATTTTAGTACCTGATATTACAACCTTATATCAGGATTCATTATACGGTGTTTGTCCTAAAAAAGCAAGCCTCGCACCGCGCAAATCTCTTCGACGATATGGGCAAAAAAAGAATAAGCAGGACATTCGTCCTGCTTATCGTATTGTTCTTATTCAGCTGCCTTGACAACCTCTTTGCCATCATAGTAGCCGCATTCCGGGCATACATGATGAGGCATCTTCGGTTCGTGGCACTGCGGGCAAGCTACGAAGCCAGGAGCCTCGAGCTTCCAGTTTGCACGGCGCTGGTCGCGGCGTGCCTTCGAAGTTTTGCGCTTTGGTACTGCCATCTCGGATACACCTCCTTACGGTTTCATTTCTTATTTTTCGCCAATAATTCCTGCAAGGCGGCCATGCGCGGGTCCGGTATGAACCGGTCGCAGCCACAGTCTCCCTGATTGAGGTCTGCTCCGCAGACGGGGCAGAGCCCTTTGCAATCAGGCTTGCAGAGCTTGCTGAGCGGCTGAGCCGCCAGGACGGTATCACGGACGAGCTCCGTGATGTCGATGAGGTCGCCATCGAAGCGATTGGCCTCCTCATCATCAGCCATCTCACCCGTGCGGCGGAATTCTTCCGAGAAGGGATGTTCCTGCTCTTCTTGGCACGGTGCCAGGCAGCGGTCGCACACATAGGATTTCGTGCAGCGGATGACGCCTTCCGCACGCCAGCAGCTGCCCGTGTGGACGACATGCCCTTCGACCGTCAGAGGTCCCACAAAGGCATAATCGTCCGCAACGGCGCCGATGGCTTCGGCAGTCGTCGTGAACGCAAACGGAATCTCCTGCATGATGTCCGCATTCGATTCAGCAATGTTTATTTTCATATCAGCATCAACCTCCATACATTATAGCGATGTGCCCATTCCTTTGTCAAGTATCTAGTGGCAAGTTCGCCTTCCCTAGAGCACGCGCTGGATGTGGATGGCGAGCAGCGTGACCTCTGCGGAAGAGATGGGCAGCCTGAGCTTTTCCTCGAGCGCCTTGCAGAGCTTCTCGGCGAGCTGGTAGGCACGCGGGTACATCTTGCGCACGTACTCATCCATCTGCAGCGGCACTTCCTCCTGCGCGCGGATGCGCAGAATCATGTAGCAGACATGGCTGATGAGCCGCGTGTACTTGAGTTCCGTGCGCCGCAGCGAGATGCCGAGCTCTGTTTCGATCTTCGCGATGCAGTCGGCGGCCAGCCGGATGTTCGTCAGGCTGTCCCCGGCATTCTGCTCGCTGATGCCCGCATGGATGTGCAGCGAGAGGTAGCCCGCCTCTTCAGGCGGCAGGCTCAGGCCCTCTTCGCGCTCGATTGCGTGGAGGCCCTGCTCCGCGATGCGGTACTCGTCAGGGAACATCGCCATGATGTCATGCTGCAGCGGATTGGGCAGGCGGATGCCGCGGCGGCAGCGCTCGAGCGCCATCGCGATGTGGTCCGCCATCGGCAGCAGGATGTCGTCGGTCATGGCAGGGAACGACTTGCGCGCCTCGTCGAGCACGCGCGCCGCAAGTTCGACTGCGTGCGGGTCGAGGCCGTTGACGCGCTGCAGCGCGCTGTTTTCATCATCCGTGACGAGATGGTAGACCTTGGCCTGTGGCAGACACGTCAGGCTCTCGATGCGCTCGCCGCTCTTCTTTCCGAAGCCGATGCCCTTGCCGAGCAGGATGACCTCCCGGCCCTCTTCCGTCAGCGCCAGGAGCCCGTTGTTGTTCAAAGGCTTTATGACACGAAACATAAAAAACCTCCTTATATGATGCTACCATTATAACCGATACAGAGGTTATGTGCTATAGCCATACAAGGAGATTTTTCACGTCATAGGTTATAATGACAGGATTTGCTTAGAATTTCGCCACTTCGTCGAGTGCCTTGACCGCACCCGTCTTTTCCATCTGGATGGACTGGCCTTCCTGCAAACCCGTGAAGATGACGAGGCAGGCATCCGACTTGGCATTTGCCTTGATGAAGGCGTCGTCGAAGTGCATGAGCTTGTCGCCCTTCTTGACCTTCTGGCCGTTCTCGACGAATACCTCGAAGCCCTTGCCACCAAGGTTGACCGTGTCGACGCCGATGTGCAGCAGATACTCCGTGCCGTCAGCGGCCTTCATGCCGATGGCGTGCTTCGTGTCGAAGACGAAGACGACTTCGCCGTCAGCTGGTGCGTAGACCGTCTCTTCCGTCGGGTAGACGAAGTAACCGTCGCCCATCATCTTGCTCGCGAACGCCTCGTCCGGCGCTTCTGCGATTGGATGGACATCGCCGGCGACCGGCGTGCAGAGGGCATGCGTTGCGGCCTGCGGTGCAGCAGCTGGCTTCTCTTCAGCCTTCGTTGCCTCTTCTGCCTGCGGCGCTTCGGCCGGGGCATCGAGCTCTGGCTCGACATCCGGGGCCGTCTCGAGGTACGTCTCGAGGTTTGCCTTGATGACGGCGACCTGCGGTCCGTAGATGACCTGGACGCCCGTGCCCTTGACGATGACGCCGACGGCACCCGTGGCCTTGAGGATCTTCTCGTTGACGAGCGAGGAATCCGCTACCGAGCAGCGCAGGCGCGTCGCACAGCAGTCAACCGACGTGATGTTCTTCTTGCTGCCGAGGCCGCGTGCGATCATCGAGCTCTTGGCATCCTCGACGCTCTGCTGCGAGCCGCCGTTTGCGCCAGCGCCCTTCTTGGCCTGGTAGTCTGCTTTCGTGTAGAGCTTCGTCTCCTCGTCGTCATCCTCACGGCCCGGCGTCTTGAAGTCGAATTTCTTGATCATCCAAGTGAAGATGAAGTAGTAGAGGAAGAAGTAGATGATGCCGACCGGGATGATGTACATCCAGTTCGTCTTCGCCTCACCCTGCAGGATGCCGAAGATGAAGAGGTCGAGCAGGCCGCCCGAGAACGTCAGGCCGACCGCGATATTGAGCATATGCGCAATCATGTAGGCTGCGCCAGCGAGGATGACCTGCACGCCGAAGAGTGCCGGTGCGACAAAGAGGAAGGAGAACTCGATTGGCTCCGTGATACCCGTGAGCATCGAGGTCAGGGCAGCGGAGAGCAGGAGACCTTTGGCGGCCGTCTTCTTCGACGGCTTCGCGCAGCGGTACATGGCGAGTGCTGCGCCCGGCAGGCCGAAGATCATGAAGATGAACTCACCGGAGAAGTAGCGCGTCGCATCTGCGCTGAAGTGCGTGACGTTCGGCGAAGCGAGCTGAGCGAAGAAGATGTTCTGGCCGCCCTGAACGAGCTGGCCGTCGATCATCATCGAGCCGCCGACGCCCGTCTGCCAGAACGGCAGGTAGAAGACGTGATGCAGGCCGAACGGGATCAGTGCGCGCTTGATGATACCGAAGATCAGCGTGCCGACGTAGCCCGTGCCCGTGACGAGGCTGCCGAGTGCGAAGATGCCCTGCTGCGCCAGCGGCCAGACGAAGTAGAGGCCGATGCCGACGAAGAGGTAGACGACCGTCGAGATGATCGGCACGAAGCGCGAGCCGCCGAAGAACGACAGCGCGTTCGGCAGGACGATCTTATGGAACTTATTGTGGAGGTACGCGACGCCGATGCCGACGATGATGCCACCGAAGACGCCCATCTGATACGACATGATGCCGCACGAGCTTGCAATCGTGCCCTCGAGCACGCCCGGCGCGATCGTACCGTCCGGCAGGATCTGGCCGTTGAGCTTGAGCATGGCGTTGCAGGCGCTGTGCATGACGAAGAAGGAGATCATGGCGGCGAGAGCTGCGACCTCGCGCTCTGCCTTGGCCATGCCGATGGCGACGCCGACGGCGAAGATGATCGGCAGGTTGCCGAAAATCGTGCTGCCCGCGCTGGCCATGATGGTCAGCAGGCCGCCGAGGAGCGTGCCATCACCGAAGATGGCTTCGAGACCATACGTCTTGATGGTCGTCGGATTGGTGAACGATGCGCCGATGCCGAGCAGGATACCGGCGATCGGCAGCACGGCGACCGGCAGCATGAAGCTGCGGCCGACGCGCTGCAATACGCTGAAGATTTCGTCTTTCATGAGACCGTCCTTTCCCCCGCGTGCAGGCACGCAAAAAGGCATCAGCAAAAAGCAGCTATACAGGTCCCCTTCCTCTAAACGGGATCTGCTGCTCTTCGCTGATGCCTGCATGACCAGTAACACGCGAACCTTGTTACAACATATCTTGTTTCAACAGACTTTATTATACGCTATCTCCGTCGCGTTGTAAAGCCTGTTTTCGCATTTTATTTCTTGATTCTTCGCGATGTCGCGCAGGAAGCGGCCAAAGCCTGACGGGCGGCCTCCTCCACCTGCTTCAACGGCACGCCGGCCCTGCGCGCTAAAAGGCAGCAGTCCTCGTACTCTGGCTTGCTGTTGACGAGCGCGCCGTGCCAGAAGGCGAGCTTGCAGGCGACTTCGCCGTACGGCGTCGCGACGCGCACCATCTCGCGCTCTGCCTCGATGCGCTCTGCCACCTCAAGGACACGCAGGCCGATGCTCGTCGTCTCGCGCAGAATCACGGAAGCACATGCATCCTTCGAGCTCGTGCGGCAGAGCAAGGAGAGCATCTGTGCCGGCCGCGTCTTCTTCATGGTGATCGGCGTTGTCCAGACGTCGAGCGCGCCGGCTGCGAAGAGCCGTTCGTAGAGGTAGCCGTAGATCTGCGGGCTCATGTCGTCGATGTTCGTCTCGAGCACGAGGAAATCCGAGCCCCGCTCTGCCTCTTTTTCTGACAGCTCACCGAGGTAAAGCCGCAGTACATTGGGGATTGCGAGGTCCCAGGTACCAGCGCCATAGGAGACGCCATCCGCCCGGAAGCTCTCTGGCAGGCTCTCCGAGAACGAGGCCTGGCTGCGCAGGAAGGCCGCGCCCGTCGGCGTCGTGAGCTCCTTCTCAGCACCGGCGTGATAGCTCGGCCAGTCGAGCAGCAGTTCGGCCACGGCGGGAGCCGGCACCGGCATGAGGCCGTGCGCGCACTGCACGAAGCCCGAGCCCGTGTTGACCTTCGAGGCAAAGACGCGCTCAATGCCGAGGTAGTCGAGGCAGATGGCCGCGCCGACGATGTCGAGGATGGAGTCGACTGCGCCGACCTCATGGAACGTCACCATGTCGGCAGGGCGCGCGTGCACCTTGCCCTCCGCCTCGGCCAGCACCTCGAAGATGGCGAGGCTGCGCACCTTGACCGCCTCCGTCAGAGACGAGGCCTCAATCAGCGCGCGAATGTCCGCCATCGTGCGGTGCTCATGGTGCCCGTGCTCTCCATCATGGTGCCCATGATGGGGCAGCTGGACATCGACATAGCAGGCTGCGATGCCGTTCTTCACGACGGGCTCCACCTTCATCGCATAACTGCCCCCGATGGGAAGCTTCGCGAGCTCGGCGCGCAGATGTGCCTCCGGTACGCCCGCCGCCAGGAAGGCACCGAGCAGCATGTTGCCGCTGATGCCCGAGAAACAATCGAGATAAATCGCTTTCATATTCATTCTCCTCAGCGCAGGTGGTTGATCTTGCTCGCGAGCACGCCGGCACCGAAGCCATTGTCGATGTTGACGACGCTGACGCCCGCCGCGCAGCTGCTGAGCATCGCCAAGAGGGCCGTGACGCCGTGGAACGCCGCCCCGTAGCCGACACTCGTCGGCACGGCAATGACAGGCTTGTCCGTCAGGCCGCCGACGACGCTCGCGAGCGCGCCCTCCATGCCGGCGACGACGATGATGACACGCGCCGCATCGATGTCCGCCTTATGGGCAAAGAGCCGGTGGATGCCGGCCACGCCGCAGTCGTAGTGCACCCTGACTGTATTGCCGCAGAGATGCGCCGTGAGCCGGGCCTCCTCCGCGACGGGGATGTCGCTCGTGCCGGCCGACAGGATCAGGATCATGCGCTCTGGGTCGCGCGCCACGGGCCGCTCGATGTAGAGGATGCGTGACACATCATCGTATCTTGCCTCCGGCCGCTTTTCCCGCACAAAAGCGGCCTTCTCCGCGCTGACGCGTGTCGCCATGACACTGCCCGCGCTCTTCTCTGCCAGTGATTCCATGATGGCGAGCACCTGCTCACCCGTCTTGCCCTCGCCGTAGATGACCTCGGGGAAGCCCTGCCGCCGCTCACGCGCATGGTCGATCTCCGCAAAGCCCATCTCCTCAACGGAGGACTTCCCTAGGAAAGCCGCTGCCTCCCGCTCCGAGATGCTCCCCTGCTTGTAGCGCCGGAGCACCGAACAGATCTCTTCGTCCGTCATACTCTACACTTCCTCATTGAAACAAAAGGCCTATGATGCTCGCATCATAGGCCACATAATCCGATTCATTGCTCAGCCGGCAGGTGTTCTTCCGCTTCCTCTTCCTTAGCCGGTGCTGGCGGCTTCGGTTGATTGAGGCCGGCCTTGGCAGTCTGCAGGACCTGCAGGGCCTGCTGCAGGCCCTGCGTGACCTGCTGGACGCCCGTGGCGGCCTGCTGCACGCCGTTCTGCGCCTGCTGGACGCCCTCGAATGTGCGCGAGACATGCGCGATGAGCTGCTCGAAGACCTGGTTCGCATAGAGGTCGACATTGTCCTGGAGCTCCTGCGCCTGTGCCTTGGCAGCGTCGATCATCTCCTTCGACTGCTGCTGCGTCTGCTGCAGGATCTCCTTGCCGCGCTGCTTCGACTGCATGACGATCTCGCTGTGCTCCACCATCAGGGCAGCCTGATCCTGTGCCTCCTTGCGGATGTGCTCAGCCTCGCGCTGCGCATCCTTGAGGATGCCCTCGCGCTGCTTCATGATGGCATCTGCCTTCTCGAGCTCCTTCGGCAGGTCGTTGCGCAGCTCCTCCACGTAGTGGACGAGATCGTTGTCGTTGATGAGGATATGGCCCGTGAACGGGAAGGTCTTGGCCGTGGCCACCATGTTCTCGATATTATCTAAAGTCTCGCGTACTCCCATATTCCGCTTACTCCCTTTCTTTTCCTGAACTCCTGAACGCCTTGAATTGCTTGCATGATGGAATCTATAGTCTATGGATTGCCTGATCCACGCAGGGTGGTACCAGGCCGTGTACATCACCGTGGAAACGGATGAGCTCCCGTATGCCCGAGGAGCTCACGAAAGAATACTCCGGCCGCGTCAAGAGGAAGACCGTATCGATATCGGGTTCCAGATGGCGGATCATGTAGGCCTCGTTCTGCTCGTACTCGAGGTCCTTGATGGAGCGGACACCGCGCACGATGACATGTGCCTCATGCGCCTTCATGTAATCCGTGATGAGTCCCGAGAACGAATCGACCTTGACATTCCCGATGTGGGCAGTCGCCTCACGCAGGAAGCGCACGCGCTCTTCAACCGGAAAGAACGCCTGCTTGTTCACATTGTGGAACACGCAGATGATGATCTCGTCAAACATCGTGCTGGCCCGCTCGAAGATGTCGATGTGGCCATTCGTGACGGGGTCGAAACTGCCGGAACAGACGGCACGCCTCATATATCCTCCTCCTCAAGATACGCCTTGCGCTGGAAGAAGCTCAGCTGCGTCGTGTGGCCGTAGCGGCGGTTCAGCACACAGCTGAGCTTTGCGAGCTCTGGCATGGTATCCTCATCCGCGCCGTGCTCGACGACGAGGATGCCGTCATGGGCGAGCACGGCGCTCTCGTCAAAGAAAGCCAGTGCCCGCTCAAAGAGGCCCTTGTGATACGGCGGATCGCAGAAGATCAGGTCGAAGGACGCCCCAACCTGCTCGAAGCGCGCAAGCTGCGCGAAGACATCGCCGCCATGGACAGTGGCGCGGTCCTGCAGGCGCGTGTGCACGGCGTTCTCGCGGATCAGCGCTGCCGTCGCCTGGTCGACGAAGCAGGCCGAGGCGGCGCCGCGCGACAGGGCCTCGAGCCCGAGGTTCCCCGTGCCCGCGAAGATGTCGAGGACCTTGCGCCCGTACACCTTCGAGCCAAGGATGTTGAACAGGGACTCCTTGATCCGGTCCGACGTCGGGCGCGTCGCCTGCCCTTTCGGCGTCTTGAGGCGGCAGCCCCGCGCCGAGCCCGTTATAATTCGCATACGTTCCACTCCAAACACAAAAGCCTATAAACAGATTCATTCTAACATATTTTCTCGTTTTCGTGAACCTTTAATGGTATAATTAGCGCGTACCAAAAGTTTGGAATGAAAGTGAGGGCATCTCTTTGGAACGATATCGAAAGCGGAGCGCGCTCTTGATTCTCGTGCTCGTGCCGCTCCTCGCGCTCGGGCTCTGGAATCTGCGGGCCCTGCATCACCCTGCTGGCACGCCCATCTCGCCGCAGGAAACGACGGAGCACCATGTCGTGCTCGTGCCGCTCGACGGCCGCCCGCCCTGCCGCCAGTTCGTCATCGATGCGGGACGCATCGGCGGCACGGAGGTTGTGACGCCGCCGCACGAGCTGCAGGACTACTACTCGCAGCCCGGCGACACGAAGGGCATGCGCCGCTGGCTGCTCGAGGAAGTACAGGCAGGCCAGACTGACGCCATCTTCCTCTCCGTCGACCAGCTGCTCTACGGTGGACTGCTGACGGCCCGCGAGAAGCAGGCCACGCCCGAGGAAGTCGAGGAACTCCTCGCCTTCCTCCACGAGCTCCATGCGGCAAATCCCACCGTGCCCATCTATGCCTTCAGCATCCTGCCGCGGCTGACGCCGCAGGACACGATTGACGGCTACGACGAGCGGCGCGACATCATGGCCTACTCGCGCCTCGTCGGCCGCCAGGCGGCAGGTCTGCCCGTCAACGAGGAAAAGCTCGCTATGCTCAAGGCGAAGATCCCGCCCGCGAGCCTGGAGCGCTACCTCGCGCACTTTGAGGAGAACGCCGCACTCAACGAGCGGCTCATCGACCTCACACACGACGGGACCGTCACGCGCCTCGTGCTCGGGCAGGACGACGGCGAGGAGTACGGCATCCCGAACATCGAGAAATACAATCTGCTTGGCTACATCCAGGACCTCGGCCTGACCGACCGGCAGGTCTTCCTGACGCACGGCGCCGACGAGATTGCCCTGTCGCTGCTCGCCGCCTGGCACAATGAGATGACAGGCTACGCGCCGAAGATCTTCGTCCAGTACAACGACCCCGGCGCGCACGACCGCGTCATGCCCTACATGGCCGTGCCGACCGGCGTCTGTACCGAGGAGAAGATACGCCTTGCGGGCGGCACGCCTGCCGCCTCTCCAGAGGAGGCTGACTTCACGCTGCTCGTCTCGACGAACGATTCCGACAAGGACACGCTCTGGAGCCGCGGCGCCTGCGTGAGCCTGCTCGAGGAAAACATCGCCAAGGGGCAGCCGACAGCGCTCGTCGACCTCAGCAAGCATTTCGACAACGCAGAGACCGTCCTGCCGCAGCTCATCGAGGCCGGCTTCCCCGTCAACCGCCTGCTCGCCTACGCCGGCTGGAACACGACGAGCAACGCGCTCGGCACGGCGATTGCCCAGGCCTGCCTTTACCGCTCCTCCCTGCCTGCCGTCACCGACGACGAGCAGGCCATCGGCCTCGCCGCCGCACAGGTCCGCTTCCTCGAGAACCGCATCCTCGAGGACTACTTCTACCTCAAGGAAGACATCGACACCATCAACGGCTCGCTCAAGAAGGCAGGCTACGTCAACACGGCCGACCTCGACCTCGACCGCAACTACCGCTGGGCCAATCTCATGCTGCGCACCTCGATGACGCGCCACCTGCTTGTCTACAAGAACACCGCCGCCTTCCGCGCGCCGTTCCCTGTCGATGCGCCATCCGGCACCATCTATCTGCAGCTCCACGACCTGCAGGCCGACATGAGCTTCCCGTGGCCGCGCACCTTCGAGATCTACCTCGAGACGACGCCGTTCTTCAGCCGCATCTCATAAAGCGCATAAAAAAGAGCGAGACCGTGTCTCGCTCTTTTTGCATGCAACAATAGCGGTTCAGATGTAGACTTCGCAGTCGTCCTCAATCTTCTTGCAGACCGCGCGCACCTGTTCCATGACGCTCTGCTGGTCGGCATCGCGCTCGAATTCGACCTTCATCTCCTGCATCATGAAGTTGATGGTGGCATACTTGACGCCGTCGACCTTATTGGCCGCCTGCTCCATGAGGTTCGCGCAGTTGGCGCAGTCCACCTCGATGCGATAGGAACGCTGCGGCAGCGTCTCTGCCGCTGGGGCAGGATTGCGCTCTACATGAGGTTCAGGAACGGGAATGGTCTCGACCTCCGCGCCCGACGGCAGGACTTCTTCGCGCGCGCCCGTCGCAGCTGGGAGTTCCGGCACCTTGCCGCTCGCGAAGAGTGCCCGCATGGCGTTGAGCACGGCCAGCACCATGACGCCGACATCGGCGAAGATGGCCGCCCACATGTTGGCCAGGCCGATAGCGCCGAGGACGAGCACGACGGCCTTGACGCCGATCGAGAAGACGATGTTCTCGTAGACGATGCGCATCGTCTTGCGCGCGATACGCTGTGCCACGGCGATCTTCAAGGGGTCATCGTCCATGAGCACGACGTCAGCCGCCTCGATGGCCGCATCGGAGCCCATCGCGCCCATCGCGATGCCGACGTCGGCGCGCGAGAGCACGGGCGCATCGTTGATGCCGTCGCCGACGAAGGCCAGCTTGCCGCCCTTTCTCTGCCGCAGCAGTTCTTCGACCTTGGCGACCTTGTCCTGCGGCAGCAGCTCGCCATAGGCCTCGTCGAGCGAGAGAGCAGCGGCGACGTGCTCAGCGACCTTCTTGGCGTCGCCCGTCAGCATGACCGTGCGCTTGATGCCATTCTGGTGGAGCGCCTCGATGGCTCTTGCCGCGTTCACCTTGATGACGTCCGAGATGACGATGTGGCCCGCATAGACGCCGTCGATGGCCACGTGGATGATCGTGCCCTCCTTCTCGCAGGGATGCCAGGACGCGCCGACGGCCTCCATCATCTTCTCGTTGCCGACACAGATCGTATGGCCGTTGACCTTGGCGCGCACGCCGTGGCCGGCGACCTCCTCGACTGCTTCGACGCGGCAGCCGTCGGCCTCATGCGCGTACGCCGTGCGCAGCGAGACGGCAATCGGGTGCGTCGAGTAGCGCTCGACATGCGCCGCGAGATGCAGGAGTTCCTCCGGCTCAATCGTCTCCGGATGGATGGCCGTGACCTCGAACACGCCCTTCGTCAGCGTGCCCGTCTTGTCAAAGACGACCGTGTCGACAGCAGCGAGCGTCTCGAGGTAGTTGGAGCCCTTGATGAGCACGCCGGCGCGGCTCGCCCCGCCGATGCCGGCGAAGAACGAGAGCGGGATGCTGATGACGAGCGCGCACGGGCAGCTGATGACGAGGAATACGAGTGCCCTGTAGACCCAGGTGCCCCAGTCGGCGCCCATACCGCCAATCAGATGGAAGAGCGGCGGCACAATGGCCAGCACGGCAGCGGCGCCGACGACAATCGGCGTGTAGACGCGCGCAAACTTCGTGATGAATTGCTCCGACCGCGACTTGCGCGAGCTCGCCTCTTCGACGAGCTGCAGGATGCGCGAGACGGTCGACTCCGCGAAGCGCTTCGTCGTGCGGATGGTCAGCACGCCATCCTCATTGATGCAGCCGCTGATGACCTCATCACCCGCCTTGACGCGGCGCGGCAGACTCTCACCCGTCAGCGCGACCGTGTTGAGGCTCGACTGGCCTTCGACCACGACGCCGTCGAGCGGCACCTTCTCGCCCGGCTTGACGAGGATGGTCGAGCCGATGGCCACCGAGTCGGGGCTGACGCGCTGCAGACCGTCCGACTGCACGAGATTGGCGTAGTCGGGGCGGATGTCCATGAGCTCCGAGATGTTGCGGCGGCTGCGGCCGACGGCATACGACTGGAACCACTCGCCGACCTGATAGAAGAGCATGACGGCGATGCCTTCCGTGTAGTCGCCGTCCTCGTAGACCGCGAGCGCCATCGCGCCAATCGTCGCCACGGCCATGAGCAGGCACTCATCGAGCGGCTGGCGGCGCCAGACGCCCTTGCCCGCCTTGATGAGAATGTCATAGCCGACGATGAGGTACGGCACGAGGTACGCGAGGAAGCGTGCCATGCCCGAGAGTGGCACATAGGCCAGCGCGACCATGAGCACCGCCGCCACCACGATGCGGATGAGGTTTCGTTTCTGTCTAGAGTTCATCTTCTCCACTCCAATCTCCTTGAATCAAACATATGAACAATGATTCATTCGTTGATTTTATTATAGCAGATTGGCCGGATAAGGCAAGCATTTCATGCGAAAAATGTAGGCAAAAATTTTTTATTTTCCTGTTGACAAGAGGGCCTCTCATCCGTATAATATATAAATGTCGAAAGACACAGGGGTATCGCCAAGTTGGTAAGGCACGGGTCTCTGAATCCCGCATGCGTTGGTTCGAGTCCAGCTACCCCTGCCATATGAATATTGAGCCAGTCCGCAAGGGCTGGCTTTTTTGTATGTCAATCCTGTATTCCTATTGTCCAGAATAAAAGAGGCTGGCGCACGCTGCATCTGCTCGTGCGCCAGCCTCTTTTCCTCTATATGGGCCGAGAATTTATTTCTTGCTCTTCTTGTCCTTCTTGCTGGACTTTGTGTTCGCCTTCTTGTCCTTGCTGTTCGCGAGCTGCTTGCTGTCCACATCCTTCAGGGTCGTGATGCCCTTCTGGAAGGCAGCGAGCGAGCTTGCGCGCAGGTCCGGATTGTCGATGAGCTCGACGCCGTAGCGGTTGCCCTTCTCTGTGCGGAAGAAGGCGACAGCCATCTGCGTGTCGGCCTTCGCCACGCCGTCGATCTTGCCGTCGCCGTCCTCATCGATCTCGACTTCCTTGGCCGTCACGGCATAGATGGCCTTGTTCTTCGCATTGAGATTGACGAGCATGATGCCCTCGTAGCCATTGCTGCCCATGATGCCCGAGAGCAGCTTCTCAGCTTCCGGCTCCTTGAGCTTGTTGAGGTCCGGCACACTCTTGTTGTCAAAAGCATCGCTGAGCACGACCCAGGCGTACTTGATGTTGTAGCCGTCGTTGTCGAAGATCAGGACCTCACCCTTCTTGTCCTCGTAGAGCGCGCTGGCCGGGATGACACCGACGGGCTTCTGCGGGCACTGGATCGTGTAGCCGTACTGCTGGCTCGTGTAGGTGTAGGGCAGCGTGACCTGCACAGGGGCCGCCTGCTCGGTGGCTGCCGGTGCCTGCTCAGCGGCGAAGGCCGGCATGGCCGGCGTCATGAGGATGGCGGCGCCAAGCGCTGCCGCTGCTGCATAAGAATAGAATCGCATACGATTACTTCCTTTCTGGATGAGCATTCCGCTCTGGGTGATTCAGCTGCGTGAGATAGGCGGATGCCATGGCGAGTGCCGTGTCGGTCGTCTGGCGCTTGACCTCCGTGCGCGTGCCGCTGAAGTGATTTTCCTTGACCATCGTACCCCGCGGACCTGAAACGGCGATGAAAACGAGGCCGACCGGCTTCTCCTTCGTGCCGCCGCCCGGGCCGGCGATGCCCGTGATGCCGACGCCGATGTCCGTCTTGATGGCGCGGCGGATGCCCTCGGCCATCTCGCGCGCCGTCTCCTCTGAGACAGCGCCGTGCGCGAGCAGCGTCTCATGCTGCACGCCGACGAGCGTTTCCTTGATGCGGTTCGTGTAGGAGACGACGGAGCCCATGACGTAGGCCGAGCTGCCCGCGATATCCGTCAGGCGGCTCGTCAGCAGACCGCCCGTGCACGACTCCGCACAGGCAATCGTGAGCCCCTGCGCGAGGAGCTGCTGTCCGACCTGCTCTTCAAGAAGTTTTTTGCTCATTCCGCTGCCTTCTTCCCTGCTTCACTGGCATCGCCATTGTCGATGCGCTCGCCGACGATGTCGTAGGTGAAGCCCTGCAGGACGCGCACGCGCACGATGTCGCCCGGCTTGCTGTCCGTGTCGTTCTCGACGTAGACCTGGCCGTCGACCTCCGGCGCCTCACGGTAGGAGCGGCCGACCGAGATGTTCGGCTGCTCCTCATCGCGCCCCTCGACGAGGACATCGAGTTCCTTGCCCTCGAGCGACTGATTGATCTGCTCCGATATCTTGCACTGCAGGCTCATGAGGTCGTGGTAGCGCTCCTGCATGATCTCCTCCGGCACCTGGTTCGGCATGTCGTAGGCCGGCGTGCCCTCCTCGCGCGAATACGTGAAGACGCCGACCTTATCGAGGCGCATCTCCTCGATGAAATTGCGCAGCGTGTGGTACTGGGCATCCGTCTCGCCCGGGAAGCCGACGATGAACGTCGAGCGGATCGTCACGCCGGGGATGCGCTCGCGCAGCTTCTTGATCAGCGCGCGCATCTCCTCCTGCGTGTCGGGGCGGCGCATGCTGCGCAGCACGGCGTCGTGCGCGTGCTGCAGCGGCAGGTCGACGTACTTGCAGATCTTCGGCTCGCTCGCGATCGTCTCGATGAGCTCGTCGCTGAAGTACTTCGGGTAGCTGTAGAGCGTGCGGACCCACTGGAGCTTCGGCACCTTGACGATCTCGCGCAGGAGCTCAGAAAGCTTCGGCTCGCCGTAGAGGTCGCGGCCGTACTCCGTCGAGTCCTGGGCAATCAGGACGACTTCGCGCACGCCGTTCTCCGTCAGGTGGCGCACCTCGTCGCAGATGTCCTCGATGCGGCGGCTGCGGTAGTCGCCGCGGATGTACGGGATGGCGCAGAAGGCGCAGCGGTTGTTGCAGCCCTCTGCGATCTTGACATAAGCCGTGTACGACGGCGTCGTCGTGATGCGCGGCGTGTTCTCGTCGTAGAGCGCCTCGTCCTTGCCGGCGATGACGACGCGATGGCCCTTGAGCGTCTCCTCGACGGCCTCCATGATGCGGCCCCAGGCGCCCGTGCCGATGATGGCATCCGCCTCCGGTATCTCGTCTAAGAGTTCCTGCTTGTAGCGCTGTCCGAGGCAGCCTGCGACGATCAGGCTGCGGCAGCGGCCGCTCTCCTTGTACTCGGCCATGTTGAGGATAGTCGTGATCGACTCCTCCTTGGCCGACTGGATGAAGGCGCAGGTGTTGACGATCAGGATATCGGCCTCGGCCGGATTAGCCGTGAGCTCGATGCCGTGCTGCTTGAGGATGCCGAGCATGACCTCTGTGTCAACGAGATTCTTGGAACAGCCAAGACTGATGAAACCAGCTTTCACTGAAATACCTCCCTAGTATGGATAGATCTATCGGTAGATGCAATCGTACAAATCACATAAAATCGCACAAAGGAGGATGCCGATAAAGCATCCTCGCTTTCATTTCCTTGTCCCTGTCATTGGAAACGGATCTCGCGCGCCCACGTGTCGAGCAGATTGTGCTTCTGCTCGCTCGAGAACTGCGGAACCTGCGTGAACAGCGTGAGATTCTTGCCGGGGAAGGTCTTATAGGCCATCGTCCCCGGATTGGTCGGCACGAAGAAGTAATTGTGGCTCTGCAGGGCGATCTGTGCCTCATCGGAGAGCAGCCAGTCCGCGAAATGCTGCGCGAGCACCTTCTCCTTGTCCCCGCTCGAGGCGAGGATGCCTGTGCCCGTGATCCAGGCCGTCGTGCCGTCCGTCGGGTAGATGACCTGCAGCGGGTAGCCGTCGTGGATGTAGCGCATGGTCTCGCTCTCGACGGCAATCGAGATATCGACCTCCCCCATGCCGGCCTGGCGCACAGGGTTCGAGAGATAGCGGGCATACTGCACGACGTGCGGGTGAATCTTGCCGAGCATCGCCATCGTCTCCTCTTCGCCGAACTCTGCCGTCATCGCGTAGAGCAGGTTCGAGGAGGCGTCGGCCGCCATGAAGTCCGTGATGCCGATGCGGGCATCCTGCTCCGCAAGTGCCTGCCAAGTGTCGGGGATATCGGCGTGCAGCGTCTTGAGGTAATCCCGATTGACGCAGAAGACGATGGGGTCATACCAGACGCCCATCCAGTAGCCGTCATCCTGACGGAACGAGTTTGCGACCATGTCGCCGCGTTCCGATACGTAGGGCGTCAGATAGCCGCTGCGCGATGCCTGACCGAGCGTCTGCCAGTCGGCCAGCACCATCGCGGCATCCGCCTTCTTCGGCGAGTCCGCTTGCGCCTTCATGCGGTCGAGCACCTCTGCCGAGGAGAGCGGCACAAAGGTCACGTGGACGCCCGAGCTGTCCTCGTACGCCTGCGAGAGGATGTCGGCCTCTTCCGCCGGCAGCGTCGTCAGGACCGTCAGTTCCTGCACGCGCGTCCGGCGGTCGATGTGGCCGGAGTCCGCAAGGTAGGCCGAACCCGCGATGACGATGGCCAGCAGCAGGAATGCGGTCAGAAGGAGTGTCGTATACCGTCTCATGAAACGCCTCCCTTATCACATATCACACGACTCCAATACTCAGAGCTTCTCATCGCTGTCCCCGGACACATCTGCTGCCTCGCCCTTGCTGTCGAGCAGGTACGTCCAGCCGTCCTTCTCCGCGACGCGGCCTTCCTTCATGAGGCGGCCGAGCGCCCGCTTGAAGGCCGCCTTGCTGATCTGGAACTTGTCGCGGATGACCTCCGGCGACGTCTCGTCGCTGTAGGGCATGCGGCCCTTGCGGCTCGCAAGCAGCGCGAGGATGCGGTTCGAATCCGTGACGAGCGCCTTCTCCTTGGCCTCGCGCAGCGAGGCGTTGAGCCGCCCGTCCGGGCGGACGAAGGTGACGCGAGCCGTCACGACCTCGCCGACGCGCGGGCGCTCGTTATCCTTCATCTCCTTGTTGGCGATGAAGACGATGTAGCGCTCATTCGAGAACAGGAAGGCGCCGGCATCCGTGTAGTTGTAGATGGCACCAGTGACCATCTGGCCGACCTTGACGTGCGTCGCCGGCTTCGAGGCGCGGCGCATCTCGTCCTCGACCTCCATCGTCACGGCCAGTCGGCCGGACTTGTCGGTGTAGAGCTTCGCCCAGACGACCTCGCCGACCTGCGGACGGCCGCGCATGCCGGCGTACGGCATGAAGATGCCGCGCTCCGCGCCGACGTCGACAAAGGCGCCATCCCGGCTCACGTTGATGACGCGCAGTCGGGCAATCTGGCCTTCCTTCATCTTCGGCACGCGCATGCTGGCCGTCAGGCGGCGTTTCGGGTCCAGGTAGAGGAAGACATCGACAAAATCGCCGACGGCGACGGGATGCGTCTGCTGCGTCTTGTGCAGCAGGATATCATCCGAGGTATTCCCCGTCTGGGCGTCGAGGAAGGCGCCCATCTCACTGACGCGCGCAACCTGCAGGCGGGCGACCGTGCTCGGGCCGAACTTCCGCTTGGGGCGCGCAGCCTCCTGGGTCATTTCCGTCTTATCGTTCATAACTTCCATCCTTCTTACCGTGGCTCACTTTCTCAGTCTTTTCAATCGCTTTAATCTCAATCACTTCAATCGGCTCAATCGGCTCAGTCTTCATAGGTCGTGAGCTTCGCATCGCCCCAGAGCTGCTCGAGCGCGTAGTACTCGCGCATCTCCTGGCGGAAGATGTGGACGACGACATCGCCGAAATCGAGGAGGACCCAGTCGCCCTCGCGGTAGCCTTCCTTGTGATTGAAGGCCACGCCGTCTTTGGCGAGCTCTTCCTCGATGTTGTCGGCAATCGCGCGGACCTGCGTGGCCGTATTGGCCGAGCAGATGACAAAGTAGTCCGGCGAGATCATGAGGCCCTGCATGTCCATCATCACGATGTCACGGGCCTTCTTGTCGCTGGCCGCCTTGCAGATGGCCTTGCACATTTCCTGTTCCGTCATATTGTACCTCCTGTACCTCTAGTCTCTATCAAAATCTTCGCGTTCACATGATCAGTTCTCCGCCGCACTGGCGTCGGGGAAGAGCTCCTGCATCGCATGGCGGATGCCATCCTGGTCGGGCATCCAGACCGTATCATCGCCGAGAGACGGCGCGCCGGGCAGGATGACGCCCTGCGGCGGGTCACTCGAGAGATGGCGCACGACGTTGGCGAGATGCGCCGAGTCAAAGACCTCCGCGCTCGTCTTGACATTCTTGTGCAGAGTCTCGGCGATGAGCGGCAGCTTCGGCACCGTCTCGAGGCGCATGACCTGCTGGTAGAGCGCCTTGACGAAGCGCTGCTGGCGCTGCTCGCGGCCGACGTCGCCGAGCTCCGGGCTGCGGTAGCGCAGGTACTGCTGCGCCTGATTGCCGTCGAGATGCTGGTAGCCCTGCTTGAGGTGAATGTTGAGCCCCGCCTCCGGGTCCTCGTAGTCCATATCGCTCTCGACGTAGATGTCGATGCCGCCAAGGGCATCGATGAGCTCGGAAAACGCCTTGAGGTCGAGCACGACGTACTGATGGATCGGGATGCCGAGCAGCTGGTTGACCTCGCGGACCATCAGCGGTGCGCCGCCCTCGGTGTAGACCGAGCGGATGCGCATGAAGTGCGCATTGCCCGGCGGGTTGACCCAGGTGTCGCTCGGGATCGTGATGCAGCGCAGCTTGCCGCTGCTGTTCTCCATGCTCAGGACGAGTATCGTGTCCGCCTTCGCGCCCTCGGTATTCGTCGGGTCGGCGCCATCGTCGAGTCCGAGTACGAGCACGTTCGTGTAGCCGTCGAAGCTCGGGTTGATTGCGCCCTGCCACGAAGCGCGGCGCTCCGTGTAGCCGGCATACATCGTCTGGTATTCCTGCACGAGATACTCCGTACCGCGCACGAGCGCATAGACGCCGCCCGCCGCTAAGAGCAGCAGGACCGTGCAGATGATCAGCGCGAGCATGCGCCGCAGGAAGCGGCGCCGGCGCAGCCTTGCGAGCTCACGCTTCTTCTGTTCAATGTGACGCCATGTTACATTGTCCTCTTGCCTTTTCCCCATCGGTCAATCTTCCTTTTTTGCTTCTGCCTGTCTCGCCTTCATCTGGTTCAGCAGGATCTCGTTGCGCGCCAGCACCGTCGCCGGGTGAATGAGATGCCCCTTCTTGACGACAAAGACGATGGAGTGACTGAGTCCCGCGAGCAGCATCGCGTCGAGCGAGGCCGTCCTCCCTAGCTCGCGCAGCTCATCGACGCCGGGGAAGTCGCGGCCCGGCTCGATCATGTCGGCGTACCAGATGATCTTGTCGAGCACCGTCATCTCAGGGCCGCCGACCGTATGGCGCGCGATGGCCTGCGAGATGGCAGCATCCTCCACGCCGTAGAGCTCACGCACGCGCACGGCGCCGATGTCGGCATGGAGTAAGAGAGGCATCGAGCGCTCGACTTCGCCAATCGCGATGCCGCGCTTCTCAGCCTCCTTGACCATGTCCTCGTTGCGGAACTCTCGCGCGCAGTCGTGCAGGAGGCCGGCGACGCGCGCCTGCTCCTCGTCAGCGCCAAAGCGCTTCGCGAGCTTCACGGCCGTCTCGGCCACGCCGAGCGAGTGGCGGAAGCGGCTCGGCTTGAGCCGCTTCTCGAGTTCTTGTTTCATCTGTTCCAACGTCATTCCATAACGCATCGATAAAGCCCTTCTTTTCTGATGTATGTCTCTACGGATTCCGGCACCATGTAGCGGATGGAGCGGCCCTGCCGGATGCGCGCGCGGATCTCAGTCGAGGAGATCTCGAGCTCCGGCGTCGCCAGCTCGTGGATATGCGCGTCGCAGAGCGCGCCAAAGAATGCGCGCAGCTTCGGCAGGTCGAGCGCCGTGCCCTGCCGTGTTGCCGCGATGAAGTGGCAGAGCTCTAGGAGCTCCCGCGGATGATGCCAGGCCGGCAGATCGTTGATGGCGTCCGCGCCCGTGATGAAGTAGAGCGGCACGTCGGGCCCGAAGCGCGCACGGAGCAAAGCAATCGTGTCCGATGTATAGGAGACGCCCTCGCGGCGCATCTCGATGTCCGACGCCTCGAAGTGCGGATTGTCCGCCACCGCGAGCCGCGTCATCGCCAGCCGGTCCTCAGCAGACTCGACCTTCTTCTCCAGTTTGAACGGTGAATTCGCGGCCGGGATGAAGAGGACCTTCTCGAGGCCGTACGCATCGCGCACGTACTCTGCCGTGAGCAGATGGCCCATGTGGATTGGGTCGAATGTGCCGCCCATGATACCGATGCCCTTCATGACTCACTCCCCCAGAAACAGTTTGACGACAAATGCGAGGGCAGCCATGCTCAAGAGCATGAGCCCCGCTGCTTTCAGGTAATCCCTCGCGTCAAACGCGCCCTTCGGCGTGGCGAGGTATTGGCGCAGGCTGCGAAGATAGCCCTGCAGCTTCATCAGCAGGCTCATTCGCGGATCTGCCCTTCGCCGTAGATCAGGTACTTCGTGCTCGTCAGCGCCATGAGGCCCATCGGGCCGCGCGCATGAAGCTTCTGCGTGCTGATGCCGATCTCCGCGCCAAAGCCGAACTCAAAGCCGTCCGTGAAGCGCGTCGAAGCGTTGACGTAGACGGCCGCTGCATCGACTTCGCGCTGGAAGCGGTGAGCACTCAGGATGTCCTTCGTGACAATGGTTTCGGAGTGGCCCGTGTTGTAGCGGTTGATGTGCTCGATGGCCATCGTGAGGTCATCGACGACGCGCACAGAGAGGATGAGGTCGCCGTACTCCGTCGACCAGTCCTCCTCCGTCGCCTCTTCCATCTCCGGGCAGATGGCCCGCGCGCGCTCGCAGCCGTGCAGCACGACGTGCTTCTCCGTCATCGCCGCCACGAGCTTTGGCAGGAACTCCGCTGCGATGTCCTGATGGACGAGCAGCGTCTCCATGGCGTTGCAGACGGAGCAGCGGCTGACCTTCGCGTTGACCGCAATCTTGATGGCCATATCCTGGTCAGCCGAAGCGTCGACAAAGGTATGGCAGACGCCCGTGCCCGTCTCGATGACCGGCACCGACGAATTCTCCGTGACATGTTTGATGAGGCCGGCGCCGCCGCGCGGGATGATGACGTCGAGATAGCCGCGCATGTGCATCATCGCATCGACGGCCTCGCGGTCCGTGAAGTCGACGAACTGGATGGCGCCCTCCGGGATGCCCGCCTTGTAGGCTGCCTTGGCGAGCAGGGAGCTGATGGCGATGTTTGAGCGGATGGCCTCGGAGCCGCCGCGCAGGATGACGGCATTGCCTGCCTTGAGGCAGAGCGCCGCCGCATCCGCCGTGACATTCGGGCGCGCCTCGTAGATGATGCCGATGACGCCGAGCGGCACGCGCACGCGGCGGATCTCGAGGCCGTTCGGGCGGACCGTCGAGTAGTCACCCGTCGCGACGGGGTCCGGCAGGGCCGCCGTCTGGCGCAGGCCCTCTGCCATCGAGGCGATGCGCCCCTCGTCGAGCAGCAGGCGGTCGAGGTACGACCGCTTGACCTTCTTCTGGCGCGCGTCCTCCAGGTCGAGTTCATTGGCCTGCAGGATGACCTCGCTGCGCTTCTCGAGCGCGTCGGCCATCGCCAAGAGTGCCTTGTTCTTGACATCCGTGGAGAGCAGGGCGAGTCTTGCCGCAGCGCGCTTGGCCGCCTCTGCCTTCTGCTTCATTTCTGCCTGGATATCCATCTCATATTCCCCCTCAGACCATCAGGACCAGATTATCCCGATGAATGACCTCCTCGTAGGCAGCGCCCGCGACGAGATGCTCAAATTCCTCCGTCCGGTGCCCGATGAGCTTGCGGAGGTCTTCTGACTTGTAGTTGACGATGCCGCGCGCGATCTCGCGGTTGTCCTCCGCTAGGACGCGCACCGTGCTGCCCGCCTCAAAATCACCGTCGAGCTCCTTGATGCCCGCGGCGAGCAGGCTCGAGCCACCCTCGAGCGCCTTGACGCAGCCCGCATCGACGACAAGGTCGCCCTGCAGGCGCTTGCCGAAGGCCAGCCAGCTCTTGCGCACGCGCAGATGCGATTCGCGCGCGGGGAAGACCGTGCCGACCTCCTCCCCCTGCAGGATGCGCCGCAGGACGCCTTCCTCGCTGCCCGAGGCGATGACCATGTTGACGCCAGCGCTCATGGCCACCTGTGCAGCCTGCAGCTTCGTCGCCATGCCGCCCGTGCCGAGCGAAGAGCCAGCGCCACCGGCCATCTCGATGACCTCCGGCGTGATCTCCGGGATCTCGTGGATGAGCTCAGCCTCTGGATGTGTCGCGGGATTCGCCGTGTAGAGGCCCTCGATATCCGAGAGGATGATCAGGGCATCGGCGTCGACGAGCGTCGCGACCATCGCCGAGAGGTTGTCGTTGTCGCCGATCTTGATCTCATCGACGGCAACGGCATCGTTCTCGTTGATGACCGGCACGGCCCCCATTGCGAGCAGCGCGAGCAGTGCGTCGCGCGAATGGCGGTACTGGTGGTGGCGCACGGCGTTCTCCTTCGTCAGGAGCACCTGGCCGATGGTCTTGCCGTACTCGGCGAAGAACTTCTCGTAGATATGCATGAGCACCCCCTGGCCGATGGCGGCGACCGCCTGCTTCTCCGGGATGGAGTCCGGCTTCTTCGCGAGGCCGAGCTTGCTGAGACCTGCCGCTATGGCGCCCGAAGAGACGAGGATGATCTCGCGCCCTTCATTCATGAGGTCGGCCAGCTCCCGCAGGAGATGGTCGATGCGGTAGAGGTTCAGCATGCCCGTCTCATGGGCAAGCGTACTCGTGCCGACTTTGACGACGACGCGCCGGGCCTCTTTGAGCCTTTGACGTGCATCCATATTGCATCCCTCCGTCTTACGGCAGCTCGATCTTCGGCTTCTCGAAATTGCGCTTGAAGAGCAGCCCGTTGCGGCCGATGACCTGCACGAGGTTGGCATCGGCGCGCTCTGCGACCATGGCGATGGCGTCAGCCGGCAGCTCCATGCAGTTCTGCAGCACGCGGACCTTGATGAGCTCGCGCTTCTTGATAGCCTCGCGAGCCGCCTGCACGACGCTCGGCGTCACGCCTTCCTTGCCGATCTGGACGACCGGCTCGAGCTTCATGCCCATCGAGCGCAGAAAGCTCTTCTGTTTTCCTGTCAGTGAATTGCGGATCAAATCGATTCCTCCGTTACTCTTTATCTATCTTACTCGCGGTACTCGAATTCCATCTCGCCGATGCGGACGGTCTGGCCTTCCTTGATGCCGCGCTCCTTGAGCTTCTCGTCGATGCCCTTGATGCGCCAGATGTACTGGAAGCGGCGCACGGCCTCGTCGTTGTTGAAGTTCGTCATGATGACGAGCTTCTCGATGGCCTTGCCGTGCACGATGAAGTCACCCGCATCATTGCGCGTGATTGTGATCTTGTCCGGGTCCTCGGCCGTCTCATCGTAGACCTTGACTTCCTCCTCCTGCTCCGGCTCCTCGACGTAGTTGTCGAGCCATTCGCCGACGTACGAGATGAGCTCCTTGACGCCCTCGCGCGTCGCCGCCGAGATGGCGAAGAACTTCAGGCCCTCCTTCTCGGCCAGTGCCTTGAGGCGCGGCAGGTTCTCCTGTGCCTCGGGCAGGTCGATCTTGTTGGCCACGAGGATCTGCGTGCGGCGCGCGATCTTCTCGCTGTACTTCTTGAGCTCTGCGTTGATCTTGTAGAAGTCATCGACCGGGTCGCGGCCCTCGATGCCCGAGGCATCGACGATGTGCAGGATGAGCTTCGTGCGCTCGACGTGGCGCAGGAAGTCGTGGCCGAGGCCGACGCCATCGGCTGCGCCCTCGATGAGGCCTGGGATGTCCGCCATGACGAAGCTCTTCTCGTAGTCCGTCTTGACGACACCGAGCACCGGCGTGATCGTCGTGAAGTGGTACTCCGCGATCTCCGGGCGCGCCGCGCTGACGCTGGCGACGAGGCTCGACTTGCCGACCGACGGATAGCCGACGAGGCCGACATCCGCGAGCAGCTTGAGCTCAAGGATCAGGTTGCGCGCCTCGCCCGGCTCGCCGAACTCTGCGAACGTCGGGGCGCGGTTGGCCGCATTCGCGAATTTCGCATTGCCGCGGCCGCCGCGGCCGCCCTTGCAGATGACGGCCTCCTGGCCGATCTCCGTGAGGTCCGCGAGGATCTCGCCCGTCTCCTCGTCCTTGACGATCGTGCCGGCCGGCACCTTGACGTAGCACGCCGGCGCATTCTTGCCGTACTGGTTCTTGATGTCGCCGTTCTCGCCGTTCTCCGCCTTGAACTTGCGGTGATAGCGGAAGTCGAGCAAGGTATTCATGTTCTGGTCCACGACGAAGATGATGTCGCCGCCGCGGCCGCCGTCACCGCCCGACGGGCCTCCCTTCGGGATGAACTTCTCGCGGCGGAACGCCGACTTGCCGTGACCGCCATCGCCCGCCTTGACGATGACGCGTGTCCTGTCGATAAACTGCATGATAGCCTCCTTTTTCTCTTGAGATTTCTTGTCTATTTCAACAGCTGCCTGCTGCATTCCTGTTTATGACGCATAAAAAGCCGGCATTGTGATACCAACACCGGCTTTTTATCCATCACAACGCAACTTAACGCCGTTTCTCTGTAACAATATAACAATACCTGCGCCTTCCCGGAGGAATGCGCAGGTATCTTTCATTACATAGCCTCTTCAGCCGTGTAAACACTGATCTGACGGTTATAGCGGCCCTTGCGCTCGATAGCGACCTTGCCGGCAACCTTTGCGAACAGCGTATCATCCTTGCCGATACCAACATTGTGGCCCGGATGGAAATGCGTGCCGCGCTGACGGACGAGGATGCTGCCAGCCGTTACGATCGTGCCGGCATGCTCCTTGACGCCAAGGCGCTTGGATTCACTGTCGCGGCCGTTACGCGTGGAGCTGACGCCCTTCTTATGTGCGAAACGCTGAAGTTCAAACTTAAACATGGAATTCACCTCCACTATTTCAGGATACGTACAGCCTTGGGGTATGCCTCAGCGATTGCCGAGAGTCCCAATAGCATCGTTTGCAGAATCGATTCTGTCTGCGCGTCCGGACTGCCCTTGAGTTCCATTCTGAGCTTCCCGCTCGCCGCGTCATAGCTGACCTCGCGATGCAGATACTCGGTTATCCCAAGGAACGCCGTGTCCGTTAAAGACGAGACACCAGCACAGACGATATCCTCGCCTTCTGCCGCCGTGCCGCTGTGGCCGGAGACATCAAAGCCGGATATCCTGCCGTCTGGCTGGAAAAAGATCTTGACCTTGATCATGGACGATTAAGCTTCGATCTTCTCGATGACAACCTTCGTGAACGGCTGACGATGACCCTGGCGCTTGCGATAGTTGGACTTAGCCTTGTACTTGAAAACAAGGATCTTCTTATCTTTGCCCTGAGCCTCGACTTTGCCCGTTACCTTGGCACCTTCGACGACCGGCGTACCGATCTTGACATCAGCATCGTTGACGACCGTCAGGACCTGATCGAATACGACTGCTTCGCCTTCGCCAGCAGCCAGCTTCTCGACCGTGATGACATCGCCCTCAGCGACCTTATACTGCTTGCCGCCCGTTTTGATAATTGCGTACATGAAAACACCTCCCTGAAAGATTACTCGCCAGCTTCGGTACGATTGCTCGTTTCTCTTTGACCTCGCCGTGCGGTTGGGGAAAGACGCTCCTAAGCGTCTACAATATGAAATATTATCATAGCGTCAAATACTTGTCAAGAAAAAAGATGGCCTCTTTTGAGAAACCATCTCCTTGTATTTCTTGATGATATGCCTTACGAGCGCATGACGAGATTGATGACAAAGGCAATCGAGACGAGCCACATGATCCAGCTGATCTCCTTGTACTTGCCGACAGCCGTCTTCATGAAGACGTAGCTGACAAAGCCGAAGGCAAAGCCGTTGGCGATTGAGCCCGTCAGCGGCATCATGATGATCGTCAGGAAGGCCGGCAGGCCGTCGGAGAAGTCGACGAAGTTGATCTTGCCGACTTCGCTCATCATCAGGGCGCCGACGAGGATCAGCGGCGGAGCCGTCGCAAAGCCCGGCACGAGGCCGACGAGTGGAGCGAAGAGCAGCGCGATGAGGAAGCAGATGGAGACCGTGACGGCCGTCAGGCCCGTCTTGCCGCCTGCTGCGATGCCGGCCGCACTCTCGATATAGCTCGTGACCGTCGACGTACCGAAGATCGAGGAGCAGATCGTGCCGACAGCGTCCGTCGTCAGGGCGCGGTCGAGGTTCTCGATCTCGCCGTTTGGCTTGATGAGCTTCGCCTTCGACGTCAGACCGATCAGGGTGCCCATGTTATCGAAGAGCTCGACGACCGTGAAGGTGAAGATGATGGAGACAATGCCGTAGTTCCAGGCGCCGGCGATGTCGAGCTGGCCGAACGTCTCCCCCATGTGCGGCAGGCTCGTGCTGATGACGTCGCTGAGGGTGTGCGGAACCGGCGAATAGCCGAGCACCATCGAGAGCACCGTCGTCGCGACGATGCCGATGAGGATGGAGCCCTGGATGTTGCGTGCCATCAGCGCGCCCGTGAGCACGAGGCCGAAGAGCGAGAGCAGCGTCGTCGGATTCGTGACGTGGCCGAGGCCGATGAACGTCGCCTTGTCGGGGATAATCAGGCCCGTGCCCTTGAGGCCGATGAAGGCGATGAAGAGGCCGATGCCGACGCCGATGGCGACGCGCAGGTTCTGCGGCACGGCGTTGATGATGGCCTGGCGGATGTGGCTGATCGTCAGGATCAGGAACAGGACGCCCGAGAAGAAGACGGCACCGAGTGCGACCGTCCAGTGAAGGCCGAGCGTGCCGCAGACGTAGTAGGCAAAGAACGCATTGAGGCCCATGCCCGGTGCGAGTGCGACCGGGTAATTGGCGAATACGCCCATGACCATCGTCGAGAGCGCTGCGATCCAGATGGTCGAGGCAATGGCCGCCTCCTTCGGGATGCCCGCCTCCGACAGGATATTCGGATTGACAAAGATGATATAAGCGAGTGCAATGAATGTCGTGAGACCTGCCAGGAGTTCCGTCTTGACCGTCGTGTTCTTCTCGCTGAGCTTGAAGAAGCGGTCGAGGAAACCCTGCTTCGCTTGTGTCTGCATAAATGAATTCCTCCCCATTTCTGCATCAAAATAAATCTATCCACCACAAGAACGAGAGTGATGGAATACCGTACAAGAATATCAAAAAAGAGGACACATGTCAATTTTTGTTTTATTTTAAGCAATAAAAAAGCTCTGACAAAAGTCAGAGCTTTCATTCCGAAGTGGCGGAGTGGAGAGGATTCGAACCTCCGCACCAGTTACCCAGCCTAACGATTTAGCAAACCGTCCTCTTCAGCCTCTTGAGTACCACTCCAATAAATGGCAGGGGCAGTAAGACTTGAACTCACAACCTACGGTTTTGGAGACCGTTGCTCTACCAATTGAGCTATACCCCTATAAAAAAATGGGGCGACTTGTGGGGATCGAACCCACGCATGCTGGAGCCACAATCCAGTGTGTTAACCGCTTCACCAAAGCCGCCATGAAACCGGCAATTTCCTATCCTCCCAGTCCGTCTCCAGACAAGTACTTTCGGCCTCTGAATGCTTAA
>ERZ772870.29-NODE-29-length-166974-cov-13.518108_pt1 | contig 166974 bp, 128 predicted proteins | sample MGYA00511376_ERZ772870 | MGnify/ENA primary metagenome ERZ772870 (study PRJEB29015, sample SAMEA2737719) | human gut metagenome | biome: human gut; feature: human-associated habitat; material: faeces | place: China | collected 2012 ... | reverse complement strand
TACTCTTCTTTTTTTCTTTGCTAAAAAGAAAAAAAGAAGCAAAAAAAGAAAAGCTCTCGCCTACCCTTATTCCAATCGGCAGCGTATCACACGACTGGCAGTGTTTTCACAGCTGTATCAGCAAAACGGATTCTCCGTCGGATACCGTACACCCTTCGGCTGGTTATACCCGATCTCGCTCACATCCACACCCAGATACTTGAACACCTCATAGATCGCCTTGCCGTAGTGACCAAACGCCACTGCGCCGTGGTGCGGAAAATGATGCTCTACCAGCACATGGCGATAAAACCGTGCCATTTCCGGAATGGCGAAAATGCCGATTGAACCAAACGAATGCGTTGCCGCCGGCAGCACCTCGCCCTGAGATACATAGGCGTTCAGCTTGGCATCCGAAGTGGACTGGAGACGGAAGAAGGTGATGTCTCCCGGCATAATGTCCCCTTCCAGCGTACCCTGTGTGACCTCTTCCGGCAGACTCCGTGCCATGATGAGCTGATACTTCATCTCGCAGAACGCCAGCTTTTTGGTGGTGGTGTTGCCGCAGTGGAATCCCATAAAGGTATCATTCAGACGGTACGGGAACTTTCCGGCGATCTCATTCTCGTACAGGTCTGCCGGAACGGTGTTGTTGATGTCCAGCAGTGTCACAGCGTCCTCGCTGACCACCGTGCCGATAAACTCGCTCAGTGCGCCGTAAATGTCCACCTCGCAGGAAACCGGAATGCCCCGTCCGGTGAGACGGCTGTTCACATAGCATGGCACAAAGCCGAACTGGGTCTGGAATGCCGGCCAGCACTTCCCTGCAATGGCAACAAATTCCCGGTAGCCCTTGTGTTCTTCGATCCAGTCCAGCAGCGTCAGTTCATACTGCGCCAGCTTCGGCAGGATCTCCGGCTTTTTGTTGCCGCTGCCCAGCTCTGCCGCCATATCTTCCGCAACTTCGGGGATGCGTGGGTCGTTGTCGTGCTTGTGGAACGCCTCGAACAGATCCAGCTCGGAGTTTTCCTCGATCTCGACACCCAGGTTGTACAGCTGCTGGATGGGCGCATTGCAGGCAAGGAAATTGGTGGGACGAGGGCCGAAGGTGATGATCTTCAGATGGTTCAGCCCGTAGACAGCCCGTGCAATGGGCAGGAAATCGTGGATCATATCGGCGCATTCGCTGGCAGTTCCCACCGGATATTCCGGAATGTATGCCTTTACGCCACGCAGTTTCAGATTATAGCTGGCGTTGAGCATACCGCAGTAGGCATCCCCACGGCTGGAGGACAGCACGCCGGTGTTTTCCTCGGCAGCGGCACAGAACATCTTCGGACCGTCAAAATGCTTTGCCAGCAGTGTCTCGGCGATCTCCGGACCGAAGTTGCCCAGATAGACGCACAGCGCATTGCAGCCGGCTTTTTTCAGATCGTCCAGCGCCTGTACCATGTGGATCTCGCTTTCCACAATGCAGATGGGACATTCGTAAATATCCTCGGCATTATACTTTTTGGCATAGGCATCCACCAGCGCCTTGCGGCGGTTTACCGACAGGCTCTCCGGAAAGCAGTCACGGCTGACTGCGACAATGCCGACTTTCATTTTCGGAATATTTAACATAATGCAGGTTTCCTTTCCAGCACCGGGGGTGCGTATTTGATTGTTATTATCATAGCACAAATTTAGACGAAATGCAAGCAAAAATATATATCAATCGTCTGCATAACTATCAATATCGTATATTTTTCGAACCATTGTGAGAATTCAGATGCCACCATGCAGAAAAAGTGCAGGAAAAAGCAGAAATTGTAGTTGCACCTGTCCCCTGTTTCTGCTATAATAGAGGTATCAAAACGCACGGAACTGTATACAGTTCACATTTCTGCGCAGAATAAAAAGGAGGTAACCCCTATGACCGAAGAACAGAAGATGCTCGCCGGAAAGCTTTACGACCCCAGCGATTCCAGGCTGGAAAAACGGCGGCAGCTGGCGCACCGGCTGTCCAAGGAATACAACGACACCCTGGAAACGGATGCAGAAAAACGCAAGGCAATCATGGCGGAACTGCTCCCCGACTGCGGCGAAGGCACTTTTTTGCAGGGACCGCTCCAGTTCGACTATGGCTGCTATACCAAATTCGGCAAGCGCTGCTATGCGAATTTCAACCTGGTGGTTCTGGATGTCTGCCCGGTGGTATTCGGGGACGACGTATTTATCGGACCGAACTGCTCCTTTGTCTCCCCCATGCACGCCTATCTCCCGGAGGAGCGTAATCTGAAACAGCGTCCCGACGGCTCGTACTACGACCTGGAATACGGCAAGCCCATTACCGTAGGAAATAACTGCTGGTTCGGCAGCAATGTCACCGTGTGCGGCGGCGTGACCATCGGAGACGGCTGTGTCATCGGCGCAGGCAGCGTGGTGACCAGAGACATCCCGGCGAACTCCTTGGCAGCAGGCAGCCCCTGCCGTGTCATCCGTCAGATCACGGAACAGGACAGCGTCAAACATCACCCGGAGCTTTTCTGACTCACACCAGCGGCGCAATGTTTCACGTGAAACATTCCCAAAGTCTCCTTCCCCAGAGAAAATGCCCGGCAGGGCAGAGGAGTTGTTTACCCTTTTTCGAAAAGAGAAACCGTAGGGGCGAACATTGTTCGCCCGAGACTCCTCCGTCAAGCCTGCGGCTTGCCACCTCCTCTGTAGAGGAGGCGTTGCAAAATTGTCTCCTCTCATAGAGGAAATGCCCGGCAGGGCAGAGGAGTTGTCCACCCTTTTTGAAAAGAGAAACCGTAGGGGCGAACATCGTTCGCCCGAGACTCCACCGTCAAGCCTGCGGCTTGCCACCTCCTCTGTAGAGGAGGCGTTCTCAAATTGTCTCCTCTTCCAGAGGAGATGCCCGACAGGGCAGAGGAGTCGATTCTGTTTCACGTGAAACAATCCAAAACAGCCCCCAAAAAACAACCCATGGAGGATAAAACAATGGCAGTTACATTTTTAACCAAAGACAATTTCAAAAGCGAAGTCATGCAGGCGGACAAGCCCGTCCTCATCGACTTCTACGCAGACTGGTGCGGTCCGTGCCAGATGGTCTCCCCGATCGTGGACGAGATCTCCGGCGAGCGCAGCGACGTAAAGGTCTGCAAAGTCAACGTGGATGAACAGGTGGAGCTGGCACAGGCGTTCGGCGTGTCCAGTATCCCCACCCTGGCAGTGATCTCCGGCGGCAAGCTGGTGAACCACGCCGTCGGCGCACAGCCCAAGTCAGCGATCCTGGATATGCTGGATGCCGTAACCAAATAAAGGATGCACCCATCAAAAAAGCACCGATCTGCGAGGTTTTCTCACAGGTCGGTGCTTTTTTTGTTATGGGAAAATATCTCACGAATTACGAGATCATTCCAAGTTTCACGTAGAACAGCGCCGCAAAAACTGCAAAGCCGCCGCAGAGGGCATAGCCGATGCGGTACAGCCAGCGGCAGACCGGTTTTTCTATCTGCCGCAGCCGCTGAAACGCCAGCCCCAGGAATACTGCCCCGATCACACAGGTGGGCGTGATGTAGCGGTAGTTCATGGAACAGGTGAAGGGTGCGCTTGCCGCCAGCTGGTAAAAGCTAAACAGCAGCACCCCGTAAAATCCAGCCAGAAACAGCCCCGGCAGCCTGCCTAGAGTCTTGTGCCTGCGCCAGAACATCCACACCATAGCGGCAAATGCGGCGGCAGCCAGAAGGACTTCCGTCCAGAACAGCGCCACGCCCAGACTGAACGCCAGCGGCTGTCCATCTACGGTGTATTGGTTGATATACTCCCCGAATACGGCGTTTTTCAGCAGCGTGATAAGGGGATTGTATTCGTTGTAGCCGGAGGCGTCATAGTGGAGCCACTGCTCGAAAACCTTTGCCACCTGGTGCGGCGAAAAGTCCAGCACTCTCGACAAAAAGGACTGGTCGCCCAGGTACTGGTCGGACTTCACCGACATCTCCTGCACGTAGTTCAGCGGCACGCCGAACCGCACCAGATTCCGGATGGGATACCAGAGTCCAAGCGGTGCGCAGATGCCCAGAAAAGCACCGTATTGCCCGAAAATGCGCCAGTTTTTCGCCCTGCACTGCCGCACCAGAACCACCAGGAACACCGCCCCGATGGAAAATGCCGCCAGCGCCACAGACAACTTCGTCATCATTCCCAGCCCCATGTACAGGGCGATTTTCAGAATGCCTTCCCAGGTCTGTTTCTCGTACCATTTCAGCGTCCAGAGTACTGCCCCGAGCAGAAACGCCACGGACAGCACATCGTTGTTGATGCTGCCGGAAAAGAGGATAAAACTGGGGTGAAATGCGATCACCGCCAGGGGAAAATACAGCGCCGGACCTTCCAGCCTGAAGTGCCGCAGGATCCGGTAGGCAGTAATGATGACCGCCGTGGCGTAGAACAGCGTCAGCGTTTGCAGGGATTCCTGCGCTACCTCGTTGCCGATGCCGAACACGTTTTCGGACAGCCACAGCCAGACTGCCGAAATGGCGTGGTGCAGCGGCGGATGGTAGAACTGCCAGTGATCCCGTGGGTCGAAATCCGGCAGACGGTGATGCTCCAGCAGATACGTGATATAGCCGGCATGATTGTTCTCATCTCCGAAACGCCCCACATCGTGCTGCCGCCGGGTAATGGGCGTGTAGCACACGTAGAAAAGCCGGAGGAAAAAGCTGCTGCCAATTAAAAACAGGGAGATGCGCCGCCGCTGGTTCTGTGCCTGTTTCCGGGTGAGCCAGAGAATGCCTGCGAGAATGGCACAGCCGCCCAGCATGAGCCACAGCCCCGGATGCACTGCTTTGCGGTACAGCCCTGCGCCCAGCAGCACCAGCACTGTGAAACCGATACCAGCCGCTGCCGCTGGGATGCGTCGATGGGGCTGATAGCGCACCAGCCGCCACAAGAGGTAAAAACCGATGATGAGCAGCGCCACCGTCTCCAGCATCAGCGCATTTGCGGGAATCCCGTTTTCTGAACCGAAGTACAGTGGATTCAGCAGCAGGCAAAACAGCAGGCTGCATAGATAGGGATGGCGCTCCAGCAGCTGAAAATAGCGGTTGGATTCCGGCGCAGGCAGCACTGCTTTATCCAGGATGTGTTTATTTTTGCTCATGGTATTCCTTTTCCTGGTTGACGTTCCAGACAGCGCCCTTGTCTGTGGAGTTGTGCTTGATGGCGTCAGCGGCGTGGATCGCCGTCAGCATGGAGTGATCCATATTATTGTAGCGGTGCTGTCCGTTTCTGCCCACGCAGAACAGATTGTCGAAGGTGTTCAGATAATCCACGACCTGGTCGAACTGGGCGTAGGTGTCGAAATACGCCGGGTATGCCTTCTTGACCTTTTCCCGGTGCGCATCCAGAACAGCGCCTTCGGTGATGACGCCCATCTTGGTCAGTTCCTTGACGGCGAAGTCCACGCATTCCTGATCGCTCATGTTCCAGAAGTCGTCTCCTTCTGCACAGAAATATTCCAGACCGATCCAAACGGTTTCCTCCGGCTTTTCCACCATATAAGGAGACCAGTTGTTGAATATCTGGATTCGACCCAGTTTGACACCCTTGTCCTGGACATAGATCCAACAATCCGGTACAATATTGCCCAGCGTCGGAGTCCCAGTTTGATTGACCAGATTCAGCTTGTTCACCAGCAGTCCCACGGTGACAAAGTCCCGGTACGGGAGACCTGCGGCGATGCGCTGCACCTCGGTGTTATCGCAGCCGTCCATGCCGGCGATGAGATCCTGAATCGGCATAGACGAAATGAAGATGTCGCCGGTGATGGTCTTGCTGCCCTCCGGCGTCTCACAGACCACAGAAGTCACCTTGCCGTTTTCGGTGTGGATGGTCTTTACAGCGTGGTGATACAGGATGCGGCAGCCCTTTTCCTCTGCCTTGTGTCCCACCAGTTCCCAGAGCTGACCCGGACCGTATTTCGGATACCAGAACTGTTCGATCAGCGAAGTCTCAGCGTTTTCGTTGTTTTTCTTGCCTGAGCGCTTGGAGATCATGTCTTTCAGCACTGCCCGGATGGACAGCCCCTTAACACGCTGTGCGCCCCAGTCGGCAGAGATCTCGCTGGGGTGTCTGCCCCAGAGCTTTTCGGTGTATCCCTCGAAGAACATCCCGTACAGCACCTTGCCGAACCGGTTGATGTAGAAGTTTTCCAGATTGGTCTCCGGCTTTTTCGAGATGCACGAACCCAGATAGCTGAATCCGGCTTTCATGGTGGTGGCAAAGCCCATGCTCTGGATGGTGTTCTTGTTCATGGTCACCGGATAGTCGAAGAAGTGCTTGTTGAAGTAGATGCGGGAGACCCGGTCACGCACCAGCATGACCACGTCGTCCTTTTCCGGGTCGGGGCCGCCTTTTTCCAGGGGCTTTTCCCGTCCCAGCTTTTTGTCGTCATAGGACGGCGCCCCCTGAATGGGCATCAGATCCGCCCACCACTGCATAACGGTGTCGTCCTTGGAGAAGAATCGGTGACCGCCGATGTCCATGCGGTTGCCGTGATAGCGCACCGTCTGGGAGATACCGCCCAGAACGCCGCTTTCCTCCAGGATCGTTACGTCATATTCGTTTTCGGTATCCTTGAGCAGTTCATATGCCGCCGTCAGACCAGCCGGACCGCCGCCTAAAATGATGATTTTTTTCATGTTGTAGTCCTCGTTGTAATTTGGATTTGGAAATTATTTTGAAAATTTCCATAAACACGAAAGGTGTAGTTTTTTCACAATAATATAAAATAGACACACCTTTCTTATTTTATCATAACATAGAAACTGTGCTTTGTCAATGCGGCGGCGATAAAAAAACTCCGGTCTGCCATTATACAGACCGGAGCTTTAACGATTGCAAAAAGAAATAACCGCCCTCAGCGACCAAACTAGAGACGGTTAATTCTTTACTTTATTTGACATGGGAGCAACCGTCTGCCGGTATGCTCTTTCTATTTTTATTATACTTAAATCCATCCGGTTTGTCAAGGGGCAGACCGGATTTTTTGTGTATCTCCGGCTTGACAGTTTTCGGCAGAATATGCTATAATAACAATCAGAGTGCATTGGAACGGGTACATAGTATGTATTCGGCGGTCTAATCCTGCTCCCGGAAGGGAGTGATTGCGATGACTTGGATGGAGTTTTTTGCTTTGTGCAATGTTGTATGCGATATCATTTTGATCTTGCAAAACCGCAATAAACGGAAATAACCGCCCCGAGCTACCAACTTGGACGGTTATTTCTTAGCTAACCATTGGGAGCAGACCGTTTCCGATGCGCTCTTTCTATTTTTATTATACTTAAATCCATCCGGTTTGTCAAGTAGCAGACCGGATTTTTTTATTCTTTTCCACACCTCACTGTGGAAAGTACTCACCCGTCACGTCATCCGAAACGCCCCGTTCTGTTCCGGTGCATCCGGCCGCTTTAGCTGTGCCTGACAGAGATGTTTCTGTCGGGTGCGGAGCGTCTCCCGGAATGCCAGCAGTTCTTCCGGATTCATGCGCTCCACTGCCGCCGAAACAGCATCCTTTTCCGTGCAGCCCTCTACCAGAAACCGCAGCCGCACCACATCCTGCCGCAGTGCATTCTGCATGCGGTTCAGCAAAACGTCCCGGTTTTGCAGCTGCTGTTCCAGTTGTTTGCAGCGCTGTGCGCCGTCCGTCTCCGAGCGGAACTGCTTGGTGACGCCTGCCTCACGCTGCGCCGGCACAGCCACAAAGCTCCACTCATAGGCATCCGTCACATCTCCCAGCACCACATGACAAAGCTTGTCTCCGTACCGCTGCCCTATCCGGTGGGAACAGGGGGAATTCCTGCGGTCGCTGCCGCAGACGGAGCAGGTCTGGGATGCTGCCGCACAGGAGATGCTCACTTCCTTCTTGATGCCGCCGTCAATTTCCCGGATCAGATCCCGGTTGGCATCGGTGCGCACCATGTAGGCGTGTCCTTTCAAAAAGGTATACACCTCGCCGGCAGCCGTGATGCGTTCCGGATCCTGTACCAGTTCTGCCGCATAGAGCCGTGCCGTCTGGTTCTCTCCCTTGGGGTTGTGGTCAAAAATGCCCGTTTTTCCGACAAAAAGCGTTTTCAGCTGTTCCAGCGCCTCCAGAGAAAAGCGTTCGCCGTCCCGGTCGATCTCGTTGTCGCACAGCCGCACATCAAAGAGGAACACCTCTTCCTGGGTCAGCGTGCGTCGGGTAAACTGGTTCAGCTGCGCCAGCCTGACCTCCATCTCCTCTGTACCGGGATTTTCCGTCTTGTTTTCTGCCATTCTGTTCTTCTCCTCTCTGCTGTACTGTTTTCCACCCCTGTGGAAAACCCACCCGTTTCACAATCTCCCGCCCGTACAGCACTTTCCACACACTTTCCACTTTTCCACGTGGAAAGATAAGTCACCTTTTTCGAGTGTCTTTCATTACAGGCTCAGCACGTGTACCGCCTCATTCAGCATGACACGGAACGCCACACGAATAGAAACCGTAATCACATCCAGCTGGCTGTCGATCAGCTTGTCTGTCTCCAGCAGCAGGTCGTCGGTGGTGATCATCTCCAGGGCAAAGCGCTTGTCCAGACCGATCAGATACTCCGAGGACATTCCGGCACACTTGCGCAGCTGTGCGCCAAAGGGCAGCAGAATGGTGCTGGGCTGAGCGGACGCCATATCCTGCATCTGCTCCATGCCCATGATCTTTGCCGCAGCTGCCGGCGATGCCAGCACAGTGGTCATGTCAAAATCGCTGAATTCTCCGTACAATTTCGTCAGATCGGCATAGGTCAGCACGCCCTCTGCGGCAGTGTCAATGGAAGAGCCGTTGTTGTCCTTCATGCTGAGGATGCTCTGTCCCAGCAGGGCATTCGCCAGGCGCACACCTACCGCACGCAGCACAGCGCTGAACGCATCCAGGCGCTGGCGGCGGATCGCCTCATAGGACGCATGGATGGAACGGCCGAACTTGTTCAGCCGGGTGGTGGTCACTGCCTCCAGATAGGACGCCGTGGGCAGGGCATTGCCCTGGGTGGTCTTGGTGGAATACGCCGCCGTATCGGTCAGCACTGCCGGCTGATACTCACCGCCGGGAGACAGGGTGTGTACTGCCACCAGGTCAGACAGCACAGACTGCTCCATGCCGCTGCGGATGGCACGGCGGATGAACTCCGGAAACAGCACGGCGCTGTCGGTGGTGGAGAAAAACTTTTCCACACGGTCGCAGTGAGAACCGCTGACGTGAATGTCGAAACGCTTCAGCTGGCGCTCATAGGCATCCAGTCCTGCCAGCGGTGTTTCGGCATAGCCGCCGGAGGGATCCATGCTCTCCAGCACCTCAGAAAAGCTCTTGCCTGTGATGTGATACATACCCTTTTCCAGTTTCAGATCTTTGTACATAAGTTACCTTACCTTTCCGCCGCTTTCTGCGGCAACACAATATAAAAATGATTGAGAGCCTATTGGCACATTTTTAAGATGTCCCCCTTAAAAAGGCGCCCGTAGGGTGTGCCTTGTGCTGGGATGTCAGCGTAGCTGACAGGGGGGATTACACCGGATAAAACTCGTCCCGGTATGCCTCCAGCCGTGTCCGCACACCGTTCTGATTGCCGGTCATGCGGATGTGTGTCACCGGCGCATCCAGCAGTGCGCTGCCGTAGGTGATCCGGTCGCCCAGATCTGCCTCCACTGCGCCGATCAGGTCGAAATAATAGGACAGTAGCCCACGCCCGGCGAATTTCCGGCGAAACACCAGCGCCTGCTGCGGATCATAGAGATACTGCCGGTCCAGAGACAGCTTGCGGCTGCGCACCAGCCCTCTTTCTTCCGCAAGCGTGTCGTTTTCCTGGAATTTGCCGTATGTTCCGTCGGTATCTGCCATGGAAAAACTGCTGTAGATGCGGGACTGGTCTGTCACCATGCCCATTCCCAGCAGCGTTCCCGGCTGCATATGAAACGTCCGGTACGATTCCGGCAGGTGCATCCGCACTTCGTTGGCGTGATACACAAAGGGATACCGCTGGCACAGCTTATAGGTGAGGTTCGCTGCACCGTCCCACAGGCTGGTGTTTTCCTTGACAAAGAGATAGTTGCTGATGTCCGTGCTGGATTCCCAGGTGATCTCCTTGGGAAACGAGACAAACTCCTGCATCAGCCTGTCCAGGGACATGGCGGTGTGCAGCCCCGGTTCCAGCTGGTTCTGGAGCAGCATTGCAGTCAGCCCACGGGACGAGATCTGCACCCGTGCAATGCCCTTTTCCAGCGTCAACCGGCACTGTTCCACCGTCCCGAAGTGCATCTCCGTGCCGTTCACCAAAAGCTGTACCCGGGATACGTCGGCGAACTGGGTCAGCGAAAAGCTGCCGTATGCCGCCGCCGTCAGCTGGCTGTAGGGCGTGTACATCTCCTTGTCCAGCGTAAACGAAGCGATTCCGCTGGAAATCTGTGTTTTGCTGTTTTTCCTCATGAGAACCAGCTGTATCATGTGCTTTCTGTCACCTCCCCGGTCTCCGGCGGCACATAGGTCAATACGCTGGGGACGATCAGCGTCATCTGACAGGGCAGCACCCCGTCCATCGCCTTTTCCGCAATGGAATACCCCACGATCTCCGCCATGGAAAAGCGCATATCCCGGAGCGTAAAGCTGAACCGGGTCTTTTCCCGCAGCGCCGCATCCAGCGGCAGGATCACCTCATAAGGACGCTCCAGGCAGAAAAAGCTGCCGTCCAGCACCAGCTGTTTGGTGCGTGCGCCGCTGTTGGTCACATAACAGCTGCCCTGTACACCGTTTTGCTGGGCATACTGCCGGACACAGGAGAGCTTCCAGCCCGTGGCGTGAAATGTAAGATCGCCCAGCTTGACGGGAAAACTCCGGGGCGTGACCGCCCGAAACAAACCGCTCATACCAGATGTGCCTCCTCTCTGTGCATCTGAAATACACCGTCCATGCCGAATGTTCCCTTCACGGCGATGCGCCGGAACTGGCGCAGTTCCTCCGGACTGCCGATGCGGATGTGCTGTAATGCAAAGCCTGCGGAGAGCATCCCGGAGAATACCTCCCGGCAGTAGCTGTCATACAGGGTGCGCACATCCGTATCCGGCGGCGCCAGCAGAATGACCTGTACAGATGCCGTAAAGGGATAGTACAGGAATTCGCCGCTGAGAAAGGGCGACTGCATCTCCGTCCCGGAAATTCCCACGGTGAGGAACCAGTCCGGGCGCTTGTCGAAGGGTGTCGGATCATAGGCATCGTAGATCTGCCACTCCGCCCGGTCCGCCAGCGCCGCTTTCACCTTTTTCAAAAGCTGATCCATGAGCATTGCGCTCACCTCCTTTCTTATGCCACTGCCAGAAACAGAAACGATTTCTCTTCCAGCAGGGCGTGACACAGGTTCTCGTATGCCTGCACCAGCAGCTCGGCAAAGCGCAGTTTCTGGCTGCCGTCGGTGTTCTGTGCCACCGTCCCGGCAAAGGTGCAGGCGGCACGGTCTCTTGCGGCGGTGATCTGGGTATAGCGCAGAAATCCCACCGCCGCCGCCAGCCAGTTCAGCCGGGCATCCGCAGCGTCCGCATCGGGACGCAGCGCCTGCTCCACCTCCAGCACAGCAGTTTCCAGCACTGCCCCGTAGGTCTCACCCAGCGTGTCGTCTCCGGCAAACAGCCCGAACAGACGTGCAATTTGTGTTTGTTCCACTTGACTTCACCTCCTCTCACGGTTCCAGTTCTGCCTCGATCTGCGCCGCCTGGGCGTTCCACAGTCTCGCCTGTGCATACTCCGTCTCGTCCTGGAGATTGATGTTGCTCCACTCCACCGACACGTCAGCCTGCGACCCGGCGAGCCGCAGAAACGCCGTTCCCACCCGGCGCAGCACCGGGTCTAACAGGCGGCGGTAATATTCCAGCTCTGAGGTGAGGATATCCGCCTGCTGACTGCTCATGCGCTCTGTGGATGACCAGTTCAGCCCCAGCAGAAACGGCGGAATGGACAGCTTGGCGATCAGCTGTTCCAACAGCTGGCGCACCGGCACTTCCGTGTCCAGCAGGGCATTGTCAGCGCCGATGACCCGGATGTCCACATCTCCGGCGCAGATAAAGTCCCGGATCTCTCCGGCTGCCCCGGCACGCATCCCCTCGCTCCACTCCTTGGCGATCTGCCTTGCACGCTCTCCGGCATAGGCTCTCTCGTTGGGGTCGTTGGACGGCTTATAGGTCACGGCATAGCGCACATTTCCCATCCGGTCGTAGTTCTGCCCGATGCAGGCATAGATGCGCAGCAAAATGTGACTTAGCGCCGGCAGCCCACGCAGAACGGAAACGCCGTACACACCGCCCGGCGGCGGATTCAGCGCCGTAAACAAAATTCGTTCCGGTCTGGCGATGCGGATGCTGTCCGACTCCTGCTCGCCACGCAGCCAGTACTGCCGTTCCAGGGGATGGCTGCCCGGTCGGATCTGCACCAGCTCTGCCGGCACAGTCTGCAAACCGCCCAGATAGCCGGTGCGGTTGTCGATGAGCATTTCCCCCAGGGCATTGCCGTAGGTGAGCAGGCTGTCCAGATAGGCGTCTGCAAAGGTCTGCAGCGACTGCCCGGTCAGCCCCACCGGAACGCTTCGGACAAACTCGTCCAGCTGTTCCTGCATCCGGCTGTCTCCGGCGACCAGCTGAAAGCTGCCGGTGAGCCGGACGATCTTTCCAATGGCGGCGTCGATCACCGGGACGGCACGGCGCAGCCCGGCATACAGCGCCGGTTCACAGGGGTCCTGCGTCTCCGGCAGCGCATACTGGCTTTCTGCCCGTGCGGCGCTCTGCAAAATGCTGCCGCTTACGGGCGGTTTCTTTTTCCTCGGAAATAATCCCATACACATTTACCTTCTTCCTGCGGAAACCGCATAAAATCCGTCTGCCGGATTCCGGCAGACAACGGTGCGGACGAAATAGCGCATATCGTCCATGGCGTGGTCGTGTTCCTTGCGTGGGGCATCGCCGTGTGCCGAATCGTTCCAGCAGTACTGGGTGAATTCACGCCGGATATCCCGGCAGGATTCGCAGAACCTCAGCTTGTCCTGCATCAGCAGGCGGCTCACCTGCTGGATGCCGGCGTTTACGTCGTTGTCCGCCCGGAGTACCCGAAACCGACCGTGACTGTGGATGCAGGCGATAAAGCTTGCTGCGGAAGGGTCTACGATCACGGTCTCTACGGCATACCCGGCGGCAAGCTGTTCCAATGCGGCATAGTGTTCCTCATCGGTGCGCCGCTCGCCCTCGGCTCTTGCATCATAATAGTATTCCTCCAGCCGGTACCAGACCCCGTCACAGTGTCCCCACAGCCCGAAGGAGGACGGGTTCACTGTGCCGTAGTCACAGGAGATCCAGAACCGGTCACACGCCGGTGCTTTTGCCACCACATGGCGTTCCGGCGCAAACATGGGATATACCAGCCCGTCTGCCGCCGTCCATTTTCCCAGGACAAAGCGGTCATAGAACGCACCACTGTACATCCGTTCATACCGCTGCCGCACACGCCGGGAAAGGGAGGGGTTGTCCGCCATGGTGAAGTGGACATACAGGGCGTGCTTTTCTCCGGTCTTTCGGATCCATTCCCGATAGAACCAGTGTCCGGGGTGGTCGGGGTTGCAGTTGAACCACAGCCGTGAGCCAGTCACGCTGCACCGTGCCAGCGCCTGTTCCACAAAGGAACGGGGCATCAGCGCCACCTCATCCAGAAACACGCCGCAGAGCGTCATGCCCTGGATCAGCGCTGCGGAGCTTTCGTCCCTGCCGCCGAAGAGATAAAACCGGTTCGTCCTGCCGCACAGGGTGATGTCCACATAGTTCCGGCTCACCCGTTCCAGACAGGTGAACCCCAGGTTTCCCAGCAGCCCCAGCAGCGGCGTCATCACGTTGCGTTTCAGCGCCGTGATGGTCTTGCCGCACAAGGCGAAGCTGCCGCCCTGGAAACTGGTCATCGCCCAGCTGATAAACCCGATGGACATGGAAAGCGTCTTTCCCGAGCGGACTGCCCCGTCACAGATGATGGCGTCATAGTCCCGATAGGGCTTGCGGCTCCACCAGGACATGGCGAGCTTCTGCTTGGGAGAAAAGGTCTTAAACTCCATCGCCGTTCACCGCCTCTCCGCCGGAAAGCGCCGCAAGCAGTGTCTGCGCCGCCGCCTTGCTGTCCGCATCGCCGCTGTACTCATAGAGCGACGCCAGCGCCTTCAGCCGGTCAAAAAAGTGGATCTCCATGCCGCCGCTCTTGTCCCGCTTGATCGAGGACACCGGAAACAGATCCAGCTGTGCCACCTCTGCCGCCGTGGGCAGCTCTTCGCCCAGCAGGAGCCGCACCGCATCATTGGTGCGTCCGAACGCCAGGCGCTCCAGTCCGGCACGCACCATCGCCATGGGGTCATCATGAAGAACACTTCGATAGTTTGTCACCATGCGCCGATAGCACTGCTGCCGCAGGATCGCTGCGCCGTCCGCTGCTGCTGTCTCCGGCGGATAGCCGGCACACCTCGCCGCCTCTGCCACATCCCCCAGTCTGGCGTAGTGACAGCAGAACAGGCTGCGTCTTTTGGTCTCTGCTGAATTTGACATATCTTTCCATTTCCCCTTTCGGTTTTCTGCGACAAGGATCGCATCTCATTGACGACCCCTCTCACTAATACCCCCGCAGAGGGCAAAAGTTGCACGCCGGCGTGCAACTATGAACTCAAATTTACATGATATCTTATGATTGTTTACATTTAGAGCGGCTTTTACCACGTTTTGGCTTGACAGATAGGTTCCGCCGTGCTATAATATATGCGTAATCAATATTATACGTCGTATAATATTACGATAAAAAAGAAACGTACATTCCACAAAGAGAGAGGAAGGCGGTATCTGATGTATCAGTCTGACACAAAATCACATGCGGGCTGGAGCCAGAACGTCCTAAAATACATTGCTATGGGGACGATGCTGCTCAATCACATCGCTACAATTTTTCTGCCCGCTGGGACGGTGCTGTGTGAACTGTTCACCACAGTGGGATACTTCACAGCGATTTCCATGGTTTATTTTTTGGTGGAGGGATATGGCTACACCCGTTCGAAGCGAAACTACTTTTTCCGTTTGCTGTTGTTTGCAGGAATCTCCCAGCTGCCGTATGACTTGGCATTTTCTGAAACAGACACGCTGAAGTTCTGCGGGTTGAACATACTGTTTACCCTCTGTATTTGCTTTGGAATTCTTTGGGTGCTGGAACACGGAAACAATCGCTGGATAAAGGGCGTTGCGGTTTTGGCACTGATCCTGCTAAGCAGCATCAGCGACTGGGCATGGCTGGCACCGATTTTCACGCTGCTGTTTCACTGGGCAGGAAAGAACCGCACCAAAGAAACCATCGCATTTGCCGTTGCAGCACTGCTGTTTGGCGGAATGAATGTACTGGGTGGATTGGAGCGTTTCTCCTTAGAAGAAAACCTGCTGTATGCACTTTTAAGTATGGCGGGAATTGGCACATCTGCCCTCGGCATTTTGTTGTGCTATAATGGAGTACGCGGAACTCGATGCCGGACATTTTCCAAATGGTTTTTCTATCTTTTTTATCCTGTTCATCTGCTTATTTTGGGAATTCTTCGAATTTCCCTGCAATAAAACCCACCTTGAGGAGGTGAAACCATTGTCTGCATTTTCCATTGGAGCAACGCTGCTGGATGCTATGGTGCTGGCGCTGCTGACGAAGGAGGATACCTACGGCTATCAGATCACCAAGGACATCCAGGAACACTTTGCCGTATCCGAATCCACCTTGTATCCCGTGCTGCGGCGGCTGCAAAAAAACGGCAGTCTCACCACCTATGACCGACCGTATCAAGGCAGAAACCGCCGCTATTACCGCATCACCGTCTCCGGCAGAGCGCTGCTGGATCAGTACCGGAAAGACTGGCTCACCTATAAACAACAGGTGGACTTTTTCCTGGACGAGAAATAATTGTAGTGCGATGTAAATTCTAAAACTTTATAGATTAGGCTCCCTTGAAAAGGGAGCTGGCAGCCGTAGGCTGACTGAGGGATTTGACTGTGAAACCAGCAATTCAAGAAAAAATTTCACCAGAATCCCTCCACCAGCTTCGCTGGTTCCCCTTCCTTTTCAAGGGAGGCTTATTCCTATCGTTTTAACTGTTACATCGTAGTAAGGGGCGATGCAAACACCGCCCCGCATACACCCCCACAATCCCTCATCATCCAAAAAGCAATCTTCAAAAAGGAGCGATATTCCTATGACACCACAAGCATACTGCGCCCGTCTGGAACAGGCGCTTTCCTCCATGCCGCCGGCAGAGCGGCAGGAGATCATCCGCTATTATCTGGAATTCCTGGAGGACGCCAGCGAGGACGAACGCAGCGCCCTCGGCACGCCGGAAGAACTGGCGCAGCGCATTCTCCGGGAAAACGGCATCTTTCCGCCGGACACCGCTGCCGCACCGCCGAAGAAAAATTCCAACCGCATTGCAAAATGGATCATCCTGGCGTGTACCTGCTATATCTGGATTCCGCTGCTCACCACCTGGTACAGCCTGCTGCTTACGGCGCTGATCGTCCTGGCGGTGATTCCCATTGCCCTCTGCGCCGCACTGCTGGGCGGACTGTTCACCTTTGTCCTGGCTTTGTTCCAGGATGTGCCGTCTGCGCTGATGCAGCTGGGCATGGGGCTTGCCTGCGGCGGCGTCGCTGCCCTGGTCGCTTATCCCATCTGGATCGCCTGCAAAAGCATTGTAAAATTCGCCCTGTTCACCACAAAAAAGATGTGGCACTTCGTCATGAAGGGAGACGATACCCCATGAAAAAACGCTGTATTCTGATCGGCGCAGTCTATGGGCTGGTGCTGCTGGGCTGGGGCATCACCGGGACTTTTTCCCCTGCCGCCCCGACCCGTTCGGAGCAGTCGGACAATGCCGTACCTGTAGAGACCATCCAGCTGGAACAGCTCCGCATCTGTCCGGGAAACACCTTTTCCGTCCGGACGAGCCAGCCGCTTTCCGCATCCCGGAATGGCTCGGTGCTTTCCCTGCGGCGGCAATGGCAGCTGTTTCAGCGCCACAGCGAAAACGATATCACCATTACCCTGCCGGCGGCGCAGTTTGCACAGCTGGAGCAGGCAGTTAATACGACCAAAAGGAGTGACCAGAAATGAAAATGAAACCTTGGATCATCACCGGTGTCAGCCTGCTCTGTGCCGGAGCGATCTGCTGCGGCGCAGCCGTCCATGCCGGCGCACTGGATCAGAAACGCTACATGAAAATGCTGGATCTCACCGACTATACCGACACCCCGGACGGTGCTTTTTCCTCCGTGCTGATGGATATTGAAAGCGCCGATGTGACCGTGCAGAACGGCAGTGCGCTTTCCGTCGCCGCAAAGAATGTCCCGGAGGACAGCTACAGCGTCACTGTAGAAAACGACACCCTGCACATCCAGCTGAGTTCCAACAACGAGCCGTGGTACAGCTTTACCCGTTTCGGATTCCACCCGTTTTCCGCTCCACGGGCGAAGATCACAGTGACCCTGCCGGATGCGGAATACCAGGCAGTAGCTGTGGCAAACAGCGCCGGGGACTGCACCGTTTCCGGCATCAGCGTCAGCACCCTGTCCCTGGATCTGGATTACGGCGACTGCTGGGTACAGAATGTGACGGCGGCGAGTCTGACTGCCGTCAACAAAGCCGGAGAACTGACGATCTCGGACAGCAGCGTCAGCGGCACGGCATCCCTGGTGCTGAATTACGGCGATCTCACAGCCAAAAACACCGAGGTGCAGAATCTGTGCAAGGTGAAAAACGATGCCGGGGACATCAATCTGACCGATTTTTCCTGCGGCAGCAGCGAAATGGAACTGGAATATGGCGATTTGAAACTGAAAAAATTCACCGAAACCGACAAGACCAAGTCTAGTGCATTCACCCTTTCCGATGGTGATGTGCGGTGCGAGACCAGCACGCTCTGGAACAGCAGCTTCGACATGGATTTCGGAGACATTCAGACCACAGACACGGCGCTGTACGGCAATACTGCCATTTCCATGGACTACGGCGATGTGCGGCTGAATCTCCACGGCAGCAACGCCGACTATAATGTGGGCTATTCCTACGCTGCCGGTTCGCTGAACGGCAGCAGCCCCAACCAGATCGCCATTACCGGTGACCAGACGCTGATGGATTCCAGCGTTACGTTTACGGAATGAGCTGAAACGCAAAAAACCGCATCGCCTCCGGAAAATTTCCCGGAAAGCGATGCGGTTTTCTATTTGTATTCGTTTCTGCTTACAGAACCACGCCGTTCTGTTCCAGCAGCGCCTGTGCCGTTGCCACAGAATCCACACCCTCGGCGTTCTTTACCGGGGCAAATTCCCTGGTGCGGTCTACCTCAAACGCCAGACAGCTGTCCTGCATATGCACCATATCCAGCACCAGCGTCTCGAACTTGTAGCCGTTGGGCGTGTCCGGCTTTACCAGCTCGCCCTGTTCGTTCAGATGTGCGATCTTCTTGTGTGCGATGTGCAGCGGAAAATCCGAACCCAGGGTGTGCATCAGCGCATCCACCCGGAACAGATAGTTCAGGATCACGCCGAACCGATAGGCGAGCGTGCCGTCCGGATTGCGGCGTGTGCGCATTTCCTCGGTCATCTCGTAGTATTCCACGATGGACGGCTTGTCGTCCTCCAGACATAGAACGCCTACACGCTCGTCCGGTGCCGCCTTGCTGACTACCTTTCCGCCGGACGCACAGCCCGACGCAATGGTCGCACCCAGGAATACCGGGTCAGCGATCTGCTGCAATACGTTGTCCACGGCGAATACGTTCAGCCACTCGATGCCGATCTCGTTGACCAGCTCCAGCAGACCGGCACGCTGCATGGAAGAGAACCAGCCGCCGTTGCCGTTGGGCGAGAGGACGATCTGATCCGGAGCGCTCATGAAGATCTTTCCGTTTTCGTCCACTGCCGGCTCGGTCTCCTGCCGGAAGAAATGCACATTGTCGGCGCTGTAGCCGAAATAGTCGTGTTCCTTCAGAAAAGCACGTGTTTCTGCGTCATTCTGCTCGCTGGTCATGATGAAAAGCGGCACATACGCCTGCGCCTCATCGGTCACCTTTTTCAGATTGTGGATCAGACACTCAAAGATATACAGATCCCGTGTCTTTCCCATGTTGTACATTCCCTTGGGATGGTCAAATCCCAGCCGGGAGCCCTGACCGCCTGCCAGCAGAACGGCGCCCACTTTTGCCTCCCGGATCGCCCGGAGACCGATCTCCCGGTATTCTTCTGATTTTTCAGCGATCTGTTCCAGCGTCGCCGCACCCAGGGGCGCAAAGCTGCCACGCTTTTGTGCAGCGGCATCCCGGTTCTGAAATTGCGGACGCTCCAGCTGCAAGCCTTCGATCTGTTCCAGCAGGTGTGCCTGCTGTTCCGGCGTCAGCTGGTCGTAATAGCGGAGCAGGTGTTCCTGTCCATGCTCCGTCAGATATGCCAGTGCCTGTTCGTATGTCATATGCCATATACCTTTCTTGAAAAAACCGGTGCGTTACCCTCAGCGCCTGTTTCGCATCCCTTGCACCGGGCTTGTTGTTTTCTGGAAATGCCGTAATGTTCCGATGGCATTGCCGTACAAATGATAGTAACCGTATTATATCACAATCTTCGGAAAAAAACAAGCCTTTTTGTAAAAAAACGTACGATTTCGGAAGAAAATGAGGCATATGCGAAATCGTTCCCACAAAATCCTACATAATTTTAACACAAAAAAATGTATGCTTAACGGGAATACGGCACAAGCCCCAGGATCTCGAACGCCTGGGAGCGCTGCCACAGGTCGGCAGTCACGTAGATGTCAAAGCCCTCACCCGGCTGGCACTGCAATTCCTGGGGCGAGATCTTCGGCAGCCCGAACCCGGCCAGCATATTGGCGATCATGCCGCCGTGGGTAATCATGGCGCAGTGCAGCAGATCTTCCCGCATCATATCGGTGATGATCTCCCGGAGCGCCTTGAAAATGCGCAGCTGTACCTCCTTGACGCTCTCACCCTGTGGCGGACGGCAGTCCATGCCGCCTTTGAGCCACTCCTTGAACTCCGGCTTTTCCACCAGTTCGTCGGCGGACTTTCCCTCAAATGCGCCGAAATCCATCTCGATCAGATTGTCCACAGTCTGGATCTGCACGTCCGGGAACAGGATCTCTGCGGTCTCGGTACAGCGCCGCAGAGGGCTGCTGTACACCCGTGCCACATTGGGATATTGGAACTCGTCCATTTTTCCGGCAAGCTCGGCTGCGCCCTTGTCGGAAAGCGGAAAATCGGTTCTGCCGATGTAAATGCCCTTGTCGTTTGCGGCAGTTCTGCCGTGCCGGATCACGCTGATGCGATAACCTTTCATAAAAAGAGAAACCTCCTGTGCAAAATTCTTGGGGAGACCAGTATCTCCGCAAAACCTGCCGGTTCTGTTGCGGAATAAGTCATAATTTCGTTGTAAAATAAACAATTATTTTCCGTTTACAAAAGAAACGGGTTGTATTATAATATAGGTTGAGGGCAACAACGCACAAAAACGGCATCCGTTTTTTGTGCAGTGTTGCCATATCTGCGCCGTTTCGGCGGATGCTGTTTCGCCGGAAGCGGCAGCAGATATACCTTTATTATATCATATTCCCCGAAGAAAAGAAAGATGTTTTTATGATTCGCTGGAAAAAACTTTTTGCCGCTCTGCCCCTGCTGCTGACGGCGTGCGCATCTCCCACAGAGCAGGCGCAGACGGAGACGGTCTGGGCAATGGATACGGCTTGTACCATCACCCTGCACGGCGGCGGCGTTTCTGAAACCGCATCCCTGCTGCGCACCCTGGACGAGACGCTGGACAACTACAGCACAGACAGCGCCGTTTCCCGGCTGAACCAATCGGGGACGCTCTCCGGCGAGGAGGACGTTTCCCGTCTGGTGCAGGAGACGGCGGCGCTCCAGAGGGACTACGGGGACAGCGTGGATCTGACCGTGGGACAGCTGACCCGGCTCTGGGGCATCACCACAGATACGCCCCACGTCCCGACCCGGGCGGAGCTGGCAGAAGTTCTGCCCACCATTTCCCCGGAACACGTGTCCGTCCAGGCGGACGGCACAGTTACTCTGACGGACGGTGCCCAGCTGGACTGCGGCGCTGTGGGAAAGGGCTACAGTCTGGATCGGGTCAAGGCGGCGCTGGACGAGTCCGGCACTGCCGCATGGGGTACGGTCTCTATGACCTCGTCCATTTTGTGCTACGGGGAAAAGCCGGACGGGGCAGCGTTTCAGATCCAGATCCGTGACCCGGACGGAGACGGCACATTGGGGACGGTGTCAACTGACAGTTGTTTCTTGTCCACCTCCGGCGGATACGAACGGTATTTTATTGCGGATGACGGTAAGAAATACTGCCACATCCTGGACCCGAAAACGGGAATGCCGGCGGAATCCGATCTGACCACGGTGACGGTGTTCTGCGACAGCGGACTGAAGTCGGACTTTCTCTCCACTCTCATCTGGATGGAGGGCAGCAAAAACCTGCCGGCGCATCTGAAAGCGAAGGACTACCAGATCGTCGCCCAGGACACCGCCGGAACGCTGTACGTCAGCGACGGGCTGGACTTCACACCCGACGCATAGCAAGCCGCATCACCCTTACAAGAGCCTTATTTATACAAGGCTCCCTTGAAAAGGGAGCTGGCAGCCGAAGGCTGACTGAGGGATTTTGCTGTGAAGTCTGCAATTCAAGGAAAGGCTTTACCGGAATCTTTCCAAATCATTCCCAACGCCTATTACAGAAACCATTTCATTTCTGTAGATATATCATGTAAAGCAACCCGAAAAAGCGAAAGGAGCTGTATTCTATGAAGAAACTGCATGGTGTGCGGCTGGCACACCATAAAAACACAGAGAACTGTGCCTCTGTTCCTCTGCCCCTGCCGAAACTGGTGCGTATTCCCATGAGTATGCACATCGGCGCACCCTGTGCCCCTACGGTAAAGCCGAGGGATACGGTGCTGGTTGGGCAGAAGATCGGGGACACGGATGCCTTTATGGCAGCACCCATCCACTCCGGCGTGTCCGGCACAGTAAAGGCAATTTCCACCTACCGGATGTCCAATGGCAGAACCTGCCCCATGGTGGAAATCGAAACGGACGGACAGCAGACCGTCTGCCCCGATGTCTGTCCGCCCACGGTGACTGATAAGGAGAGCTTTCTCAAGGCGGTGCGGGAGAGCGGTCTGGTGGGCATGGGCGGCGCAAGCTTTCCCACCCATGTCAAGCTGAATCCCAAGCAGAAGGTAGACACCCTGGTCATCAACGCCGCCGAATGCGAACCGTACATCACTTCCGACTACCGCCAGATGGTGGAGGCACCGGATGAAGTGCTGGACGGCGTTCTCCAGGTGCTGCACTGGCTGGATATTCCAAAGGCAGTGATCGGCATCGAGACCAACAAGCCGGAGGCGATCCGCATTCTCACGGAAAAAGCCAAGGCACACTCGGAAATCCAGATCTTTTCCCTGCCCACCACCTACCCTCAGGGCGCAGAAAAGGTGCTGATCTATCACAGCCTGGGACGCACCGTCATGGAGGGTCAGCTGCCGGCAGACCAGGGCGTCATTGTGATGAACGTCTCTTCTGTGGCATTCCTCAGCCGCTATCTCAAGACGGGTATGCCTATGGTACAGCGCATGGTGACGGTAGACGGCGACGCCGTGGGAAAGCCGTGCAACGTGATCGTCCCCATGGGAACACCGGTGCAGGATGTGCTGGATTTCGCCCAGTGCGACATGGAGCGTGCGAAAAAGCTGCTGTACGGCGGCCCGATGATGGGCATTGCCATCCCGGACACTGCCGACCCGATCCTGAAGGCGAACAACGCCGTGCTGGCGCTGGAAAACTTCGTTTCGCCGGAACCGTCTGCCTGCATCCACTGCGGCAGATGCGTCCACGCCTGTCCCCTGCGGCTTATGCCCACGGAAATCGCCAAGGCGTACCGCCGGGAGGACAGCGAGGCGCTGGGCAAGCTGAAAGTGACCCTGTGCATGAACTGCGGCTGCTGCACCTACGCCTGTCCGGCAAAACGCCCCGTGGCAGAGACCAACCAGCTGGCAAAGGCGTTCTATATGTCCAGTATTAAAAAATAAAAACTCCTCAGTCAGCCTGCGGCTGCCAGCTCCTCTGGGAGAGGAGCTAATTTAGCCTCCTCTTTAGAGGTGATTCCCCACGGGGTGGGGAAATGTCACCGCAGGTGACAAAAGGGACCGCTCAGTACGAGGTGCCCGAAGGGCGGAGGAGTCAACCCCTTCTTAAAAAAGAAACCCCATCCCCACCCAACACCCGAAAAAATAAACTCATGGAGGATGATAAACCATGTCATTACTTACAATTTCTCCGTCACCCCACGTGCGCAGCAGCATGACCACGCAGAAGATCATGCTGCTGGTGGTGCTGGCACTTGTGCCGGCGATCGTGGCGGCGACTGTGGTCTTTGGACCACGTGCTTTGTTTATGGTGATATACTGTGCAGTTATCAGTATGTTCACCGAACTGGTCTGTCAGCGGCTCATGCAGAAAGAAGTGACCGTGACAGACGGCAGCGCTATGCTCACCGGCGTGCTGCTGGCGCTGAACCTGCCGGTAACCCTGCCCCTGTGGGAGGCTGCCATCGGCTGCGTCTTTGCCGTTGCTGTGGTAAAACAGCTGTTCGGCGGTCTGGGCTGCAACTTTGCGAACCCTGCCATCACCGGACGTGTGTTCCTGCTGCTGTCCTTCGGCGGCGATATGACCACCTGGGTCAAGCCGTTCTATTATCAGGGCAATAACTTTATCGTCAAGCTGCTCATGGATAACCCCAGAATCCCGGACGGCGTCACCGGCGCAACCCCGCTTGCATCCGGAAACGCAAACCTGCTGGATCTGTTCCTGGGCAACGTGGGCGGCTCTCTTGGTGAGACCTCGGCGCTGGCACTGCTCATCGGCGGCATTTTCCTGCTGGTCATGGGCATTATCTCCTGGCATACCCCTGCGGCATACCTGGGCGGTCTGGCGGTGCTGGAGCTGTTCTATACCCTTGCCACCGGCGGCGAAATGACCGATGTGCTGTACGCCCTGCTCAGCGGCGGCGTTATCCTGGGCGCATTCTTCATGGCGACCGACTATGTGACAACGCCCATCACCGGAACCGGAAAGCTGATCTTCGGTCTGGGCTGTGCGGTGCTGACCTTCGTCATCCGGGAATTTGCCAATATGCCGGAGGGATGCTCGTTCTCCATCCTGCTGATGAACCTGCTGACCCCGTATATTGACAAGCTGACTATGACCCATCCTTTCGGCGCAAAGCCCGCAGTGAAAAAGGAGGCGAAATAACATGGCAGAACAGAAAAAATCCAGTGCAAAGGCAATGATTTTGCCGCCGCTGGTGCTGGCAGTCATCTGCGCTGTCTGCTGTGCCTTCCTGGCGCTGGCAAACATGGTGACCAAGGATAAGATCGCTGCCGCCGAGGCAGACGCCATCCAGTCCAGCTTACAGCAGCTGCCGGATGCCGGAACCTTTGAAGAGATCACCGATTTTACCCCGGAGAACAACGAAAAGGCGACTGCCACCGGACTGTACCAGGATGAAAAGGGACAGTTCGCCGTGCTGGTCACCGCAGACGGCTATAACAAAGGCGGTCTCCAGGTTGTGATCGGCGTGGACAAAGACGGCGCTGTCACCGGCGTGTCTTTCGTGACCGTTTCCGAAACACCGGGTCTGGGTACCAAGGTGCAGTCCAATCCGGAACTGCTGGTGGATAACCTGGTGGGACTGTCGGACGAAACGGTCGTAAACGGCGTGGATAATATCACCGGTGCGACTTATTCTTCCAAGGGCATGAAGGCAGCCGTAAACTGCGCACTTGCCACAGTCAGCGCAAATCAGGAGGTGACCGGCGCATGAACTACGGAAAGGAATTTACAAAGGGTATTCTGAAAGAAAACCCGACGCTGGTGGGACTGCTGGGTATGTGTCCCACACTGGCAGTCACAACGGCTGCGTTTAACGGCATCGGCATGGGCTTGTCCACCATGTTCGTGCTGATCTGCTCCAATATCGTCATTTCCCTGCTGCGAAAGGTGATCCCGGAACAGGTCAAGCTCCCCTGCTATATCGTCATCATTGCATCTTTCGTGACAGTCATCCAGTTCCTGGTGCATGGTTTTGTCCCGGCGCTGTATACCAGCCTGGGCGCATTCCTGGAACTGATTACTGTAAACTGCATCATTCTGGGACGGGCAGAGATGTTCGCCTCGAAAAATAACGTGCTTGCCTCGGCGCTGGACGGCGCCGGCATGGGTCTGGGCTTTACCCTGGCGCTGTTCCTCATGGGCAGCGTCCGTGAGATCCTGGGCAGCGGCACCTGGTTCGGACTGACCATCCCGGGCATGGTGGGACACACCATGAGCCTGTTTGTCATGCCGGCAGGCGGCTTTCTGGTGCTGGGCTTTGTGATTGCCGTGGTCTGCGCCCTGTCCAAAAAGCAGCCGCCGAAGAAAATCGGCTGTGCAGGATGTCCCAATGCGGCATCCTGCGGCGCAAAGTGTGAGGAGGCTGACGCATGAGTACTTACATTGCCATTATCATTGCTGCCGTACTGACCAATAACTTCGTCCTGTCGAAGTTCTACGGCTGCTGCCCGTTCCTGGGCGTATCGAAAAAGCTGGACTCCAGCGTGGGCATGGGTGCCGCCGTGGTTTTCGTCATGCTGTGCGCATCCCTGTGCACCTATCCCATCTACTATTTCATTCTGAAACCCCTGGAGCTGACCTATCTCCGGACAGTGGCATTTATCCTGGTCATTGCCGTATTTGTGCAGCTGCTGGAAATGGTCATCAAAAAGCTGATGCCGCCGCTGTATAAGACCCTGGGCGTTTATCTGCCCCTTATCACCACCAACTGCGCTGTGCTGGGCGTTACCATCATGAACATTGATGAGAGCTATAGCTTTGGGCAGTCTCTGGTGAATGCCGTGTTCTCCGGCGTGGGCTTTGCCCTGGCAATGGTGATCTTTTCCGGTGTCCGTTCCCGTGTGGATGATGCGGACAGCGAGACCCCGAAGATGTTCCGTGGCGTTCCGGCAACGCTCATTGCGGCAGCGATCGTGTCCATGAGCTTTCTGGGCTTCGGCGGACTGGGACAGTAAGGAGGATGTGCCATGGAATTTGTCTATCCCATTTTGATTTTTGTTGTCATGGGCATCGTGTTCGGTGTCCTGCTGGTGGTGATCTCCAAGGTATTTGCCGTTGAGACCGATGAGCGTGCCGTCAAGATCACCGAGACGCTACCCGGCGCAAACTGCGGTGCCTGCGGCTATGCCGGCTGTGCAGACTATGCCGATGCCATCGTAAACAAGGGCGCTCCCATGAACGCCTGTCTCCCCGGCGGCGCCAATGCTGCGGCAGCCATCGGCGAAATTATGGGCGTTTCGGTGTCTGCATCCGAGCGGATGATCCCGGTGCTGCACTGCAACGGCAACTGCGACGCCACCAACCGGAAGTTCACCTTTGACGGCGTGCAGTCCTGTACGGCAGCAAAGCGGTTTTACGGCGGCACAGGCGTCTGTGCCTATGGATGTCTCGGACTGGGGGACTGCGTTTCCGTCTGTGAAAACGATGTCATCTCCATCAAGAACGGCATTGCCACGTTCTGCACGGAAAAGTGCGTCTCCTGCAATAAGTGCGCCAAGGTCTGTCCCAACGGACTGATCGAGCTGCGCCCGGAGAAGAAAAAGGTGGACGTGCGCTGTTCCTCCCGGAACACGGGAAAGACGGCGATGCAGTCCTGCAAGAATTCCTGCATCGGCTGCAAAAAGTGCGAAAAGGTTTGCAAGTTTGAGGCGATTATCGTGGAGAATGCTTATCCGGTCATCGACTATGATAAGTGTAAGTCCTGCGGTCTCTGCGCCAAGGAATGCCCCAGAGGGTGCATTGAAAACCTGCGCAAGCCGAAGGTTGTCGCTCCGAAGCCGGAACCGGCAAAGGAAAAGCCGGCGGAAAAGGCTGAGGCAGAATAAAGAATATACTGCGCAAAAAATCCGGTCTGCCTCTTGACAAACCGGATGGAAACGGGTATAATGAAAATAGAAAGAGTGCATCGGAAACGGTCTGCTCCCAATGATAGGTTATGAAATAACCGCCCAAGTTTGGTCGCTAGGGGCGGTTATTTCCGTTTATTGCGGTTTTGCAAAATCAAAATGAAAATAGAGCCTATTTGGCATCTTTTCGCACGCATCTTGCTTGCAGATTTTCTGAGATATTTTAGGAAAATACTCGAAAATCCACAAAGGATTTTCTCCGTTTTTCCTTTCATCTCTCAAAAAATCTGACTGCGCAATCTGCATACGACCAGATGTCAAATAGGCTCTTTCATACAACATTGCACAAAGCAAAAAACTCCATCCAAGTCATCGCAATCACTCCCTCCCGGGAGCAGGATTCGACCGCCGAATACATATTATGTACCCGTTCCAATGCACTCTGATTGTTATTATACTACATCCTGCCGAAAACTGTCAAGCCAAAAATACGCAAAAAATCCGGTCTGCCCCTTGACAAACCGGCTGGAAACGGGTATAATAAAGATAGAAAGAGCATACCAGTAGACGGTTGCTCCCAATCTAAGAATGGCTTTTAGAAATAGCCGCCTTATGTGGAAGTGAGGCGGTTATTTCTGTTTGTTCTTAAAATTTGAGTAAGCAAGGTATGCCTTGAATACATCACAAACAATGCTGATCAGCTTGACAATAACATCAAGTTCCATGCACATACACTCCCTTCTGGGAGCGTGGATTAACCGCCTACCGTTTTCGGTATGCCCTAGGGTAGTTATAGCATATTTTGCCGAAAACTGTCAAGCCAAAAAGCACGCAAAAAATCCGGTCTGTCCCTTGACAAACCGGCTGGAAACGGGTATAATAAAGATAGAAGGAGCATACCGGCAGACGGTTGCTCCCATGTTTAAGAGATTAAAGAAATAATCGCCTAAGTTGGTAGCTGAGGGCGGTTATTTCTTTTTGTGATGATTGTCCTTGTTATGAAAGATGCCGTAAAGGATTCCTGTATATGTTGCAAGGAATGTCAGAAGTGCAAACAAATCTGACCATGTCACATAATGTTCCATTCGATCACCTCCCATCGTACAAAAGTACATGGGAGCTGGAAATCAAACCGTCCACCGTTTTCGGTATGCCCTAGGGTATTATTATACCACATCCTGCCGAAAGCTGTCAAGAAAAATCAAACCTCACAAACGCAAAAAAGCGGTGTACTTTTCAGTACGCCGCTTTTTCACTTCTTCTATTTTCGGGAAAGCATAAATCAGAAACGAACGCTTACGAATGTGTAGAGTAGTTCGGTGCTTCCTTGGTGATCTGAATGTCATGCGGATGGCTCTCCAGCAGTCCGGCATTGGTGATCTGCACGAACTTTGCCTTTTCGTGGAGCAGCTCGATGGTCTTGCAGCCGCAGTAACCCATACCGGAGCGGATACCGCCCACCAGCTGAAATACAGAATCGGCAACGCTGCCCTTATACGGTACACGGCCTTCGACACCCTCCGGAACCAACTTCTTTGCGCCTTCCTGGAAGTATCTGTCCTTGGAACCGTTTGCCATAGCAGCCAGGCTGCCCATGCCACGGTATACCTTGAAGGAACGTCCTTGGTAGATCTCGGTCTCTCCCGGAGACTCCTCGCAGCCTGCCAACAGCGAACCCAGCATAACCACATTTCCGCCGGCAGCCAGTGCCTTTACGATATCGCCGGAGTACTTGATACCGCCGTCTGCAATGACCGGAATGTTGTGTTTCATGGCAACCTGTGCCACGTCATAGACTGCTGTGATCTGCGGCACACCGATGCCGGCAACGATACGGGTGGTACAGATAGAACCCGGTCCGATACCTACCTTTACCGCATCTGCGCCAGCCTCGATCAAAGCCTCTGCTGCCTCTGCGGTAGCGATGTTTCCGGCGATGACCGGAACGTTCGGGAAAGCTGCCTTGACCTTTTTCAGCGTGGTCATAATGTTCTTGCTGTGGCCGTGTGCAGAGTCCAGCACCAGAACGTCTACCTGCGCATCCACCAGAGCGTGCGCACGCTCCAGCACGTTTGCAGTGATGCCGATGGCAGCGCCGCAGAGAAGGCGACCCTTTTCGTCACGGGCAGAGTTCGGGAACTGTACTGCCTTTTCGATATCCTTAATGGTGATAAGACCCTTGAGATAGCCCTCGCCGTCTACCAGCGGCAGCTTTTCGATCTTGTGCTGGCGCAGGATTGCCTGTGCCTCTTCCATGGTCGTGCCGACCGGAGCGGTAATCAGGTTTTCCTTGGTCATAACTTCAGAGATCGGACCGTTATAGTCGGACAGAAAACGCATATCACGGTTGGTGATGATGCCCACCAGCTTGCCCACATTGTCCACGATCGGAACGCCGGAGATCTTGTACTTGCCCATCAGCGCATTGGCATCGGATACCAGGTGATTTTCGGTCAGAGAGAACGGGTTGACGATAACGCCGTTTTCCGAGCGCTTTACCTTGTCTACCTCGTCTGCCTGCTGTTCGATGCTCATATTTTTGTGGATGATACCGATGCCGCCTTCACGGGCGATGGCGATCGCCATTCTTGCCTCGGTCACGGTGTCCATTGCCGCCGTCATGATCGGTGTGTTCAGATAGACATTGCCGGCAAGTCTTGTACGCAGGTCGATCATATTCGGTGTTACGTCAGATTCTGCCGGGATCAGCAGCACGTCATCGAATGTCAGCCCCTGCTTTCCAAACTTTTCACACAGTCCTGTTTCCATAGAATGACCTCCTCAATCTTTCCAGATCAGTTCTGCAAAGGTCTGCCGCAAAAAGAAACAGAGTGGTGCGTGTCCTTCACAAAGCTGTCTTTCTGTTGTGTTTTCGGAGTCCGTTCACAGCATCGCCGCAGCATATGCCCGGCAACGCCGATGCCCGGATTCCAGAGAACCTGTCCGCAGGATAGGCAGACAGGTTCGTCATCAGGTTATTGTATTTATCATACTCTTTTTTTGTCGGTTTGTCAAGGGTTTCGGCATCTCCAAGGGGAATTTTACAGCTTTTCCAAAATTCTGTCTTATTCTGTCAGCTTGAAAAAACATACCGTAGGGGTCGATGCCCAGCCCATTGCCCAGCGGAAATGGCGACGGCAGACTTGCCCAAGGATAGCAAGCCACATCGACCCGTCATTTTGAAAAAGGCTTACCCCTACGATATGCCTTTTCAAAATGGGAAAATCGACTCCTCCGCCCTTCGGGCACCTCCTCTGAGAGAGGAGGCTAAATTGGCTCCTCTTTTAGAGGAGCTGGCAGCCGTAGGCTGACTGGGGAGTCTTAGGCAAACGATGTCCGCCCCTACGAGATAATTTCCACCGAACTGTTACTCCGCCGTCCGGCTTTAAGAATTCTTTAAGAAATCTGCACTATACTATGGAATAACAGGAAAGGCAGAACATTCCGATCTGCCGCCGCTTCTCATTTTCCAATTCCTGCCCTGCGGCAAATCGCCGCTGTTCCGAAGGCAGGGGAAAACACTCCGCAACAGATCGTAACAAAGGAGAAGTGAACAACATGAAAAAAATCTCGCACCGCTATGTGCGGAAAACCGCAGCCGGCGTGGTCGCTCTGTCCATGCTCTGCGCCGCTGCAATCCCTTCGGTTCTGGCTATGTCTGCCGGCGCAGCCAGCGCATCCGGCGACCTGAACGGTGACGGCTCTGTCACTGCCGCCGATGTGGCAATCCTGCAAACCTCACTCCTGGGCGGCACTGCCCTCACCGCAGAACAGTACGCCAACGCCGATGTCACCGGTGACGGCGCTGTGGATGGCCTGGATCTGACCCGGCTCCGTCAAATGGCTGCGGTCGTTCCCGTAAGCGACGCCATCGCCATCCACCTCAGCGACAGCGGTATTACCGTAGAGGGCGACACCAAGGGTGTGACCGCCGTTTCCGGAAAGACTGTCACCATCTCTGCCTCCGGCAACTACACCGTAGACGGCTCGGTCACAGACGGACAGATTCTGGTGAACATCCCGGATACCACAGCGGATTCTGACGCAGTTTCCCTGTATTTGCAGGATGTGACCATGACCTCTTCCAACGGTGCGCCCTGCATTCTGGGACAGAGCGCAAAGAAACTGAAACTGACCTGCTCCGGTGAAAATACGCTGACCGATACTGCCGCCGAGGCAAACGCCGACACCAGCGGCGTGATCTACGGCGACTGTGATATTACTGTTACCAAGAACAGTACCGGCACGCTGAACATCACCAGCAGTATGAATACGGCTATCCGTTCCAAGGACGACATCAAGCTCAACGGCGGCGCTGTCGTGATCAATACCGATGTGGACGACACTTCCGACGCCGATGCCATCCGGGCAAACAATACCCTGGAGGTAGACGGCGCATCGGTTTCCATTACCTCTTCCGCAGACGGTCTGAAATCCTCCAAGGAAGACGTTTCCATCCTCTCTGGCAAGGTGAGCATCAAGGCAGGCAATGACGCAGTACAGGCGGCAACTGCCCTCAATATCTCCGGCGGCACGGTGATCGCCAGCGGCGACCGTGGCTTTACCCTGGATGAAAACGGCACACTCGCCATTACCGGCGGCGATGTGCTGGCGACAGCCACCGACTACGCATTCGGCATGGATTCTTCCGGTGCGGCAGTGACTGTAGACACTTCCGGCTGCACCCAGGGCGTGGTACAGCTGGACTATGCGGCAGAGTGGAAAAAGAGCAACGCTGTGACTTTGAAGAAGGGCAGCGATACTGTCTTTGAAATGACGCCGAATAAGAAGTACACCTATGTGCTGGCAAGCGGCGCAAAGCTCTCCGGCACAGACAGCTATACCCTCTATACCGGCGGCACGCAGATGAACCACAGCGGTTCGGACAACGGCACATTTGCCATGACCGGTACGCTGACCAAGTTCACCGATGTCAAGGAACTGACCGGCGGCAGCGAACTCCCGGATGATGACAGCGTTGTCACTGCCCTGGTCTACAGCGGCAGCAGCGTGACGGCAACCAACGCCTCCGGCGGCGTAGTCTCCAATCCGTCCAATCTGACCATCTCCGGCGCAAATGTCACCATTACGGCATCCAGTGAGATTTCTGTCAGCGGCGAAAGCACCAGCGGACAGCTTGCCGTCAACGTGGACAAAACGGCAGAGCCGGAGGGCAAGGTGGTGCTGAACCTGGAGGGACTGACCCTTTCCAACAGCAGCGCTGCGCCCATCTATGTTGAGGCGATCGGCGATGAGGTGCAGATCTCTGCCAAGAACGGCACGACCAACACCATTTCGGACGGCACATCCCACACGGATACCTATGTGGACAGCGACGGCAATACCAACACCGTAAACGGGGCGATCTTCTCCCGTGACGATCTGAAGCTCAAGGGCAAGGGTACGCTGATCGTCAACGGCAATACCGAGGACGGCATCGTCTGCAAGAACGATCTGAAGATCTGGAACGGCAATATTACTGTCAACGCCGCAGATGACGGCATCCGTGGCAATGATTCGGTACGCATCGGCGACCCGGATGCCGCCGATTACAGCAGCCTGTCTGTGACCGTAAACACCAATAACGGCAGCTCCGGCGGCGACGGCATCAAGACCAACTCCGACGAGGACGGCAAGGGCTATGTCACCATCAACGGCGGCACGGTCAACATCGACTCCTACGCAGACGGCATCCAGGCAGAGCAGACCTTTACCATGAACGGCGGCGAACTGAACATCACCACCTATCAGGGCTCGAACTTTACCGGCAGCGCATCCGGCGGCAACGGCGGCTGGGGCGGCGGCATGGGAGGCAATGACGGCAACTCCAACAAGACCGACATCAGCGCCAAGGGCATCAAGGCTGTGGGTGTGTACGATGAGGCAGGCACGACCTGGCAGAGCGGCGGCGATCTGATCGTCAACGGCGGCACGATCACCATTGACTCTTCCGACGACAGCCTCCACTGCGGCGGCGATATGCAGCTGCTGGGCGGCAGCATGACACTGGCGACCGCAGACGACGGCGCACACAGTGACCATGCTCTGACCATCGGCAGCACCGGCGGCGATTATGATGCGCCTTATGTGAACATCACCAAGTCCTACGAGGGTATCGAAGGCGTGGATATCACCCAGAACAGCGGTACGGTTATGGTAACCTCCAGCGACGACGGCTATAATGCCGCAGGCGGCGCAGACAGCAGCGGCAACAATAACAGCGGCGGCTGGGGTCAAGGCGGCTGGGGCGGACCCGGCGGCGGAAACTCCAGTGACGGCAGCCAGACCATGACCTTTAACGGCGGCTATGCCTATGTGAATGCAGCCGGCGACGGTCTGGACTCCAACGGCAATATCTACTTCAACGGCGGCTATGTCTTTGTATCCCAGACCGGCGGCGGAAACGGTCCGCTGGACTGCGGCGACAGCAACAACTCCATCACCTATTCCGGCGGCACGGTCATTGCGGCAGGCAGCAGCGATATGTTTGAAACACCCAGCAGCTACTCCTTCCTGTCTACGACCTCTGTTTCTGCTGGTCAGACCATTACCTTTACCGATGCCAGCGGCAATGTGCTTGCCGCATTCACCCTGCCGAACGGCTCTGCGGAAATGGTAATGTGCAGCCAGGAATCCAGCGTCACCTGCTATACCGGTGGCACACTCTCCGGTACGACCTATTTTGCCAGCCAGGACAGCACGAACCGCTGCGGCTACGGCGGAACGATCAGCGGCGGTACGGCCGTATCTGCTAGTTCCGGCGGCAACAGCGGTCCGGGAGGCGGCGGAAATAACCGCCCGTTCTGTGCGCAGGCAATCTGACACTTTGGCATAAAACAGCTATCTCCTTGAAATATGCCTATTTTCAGGTAAAAAACATTCCCCTCATCCAAACCCTTCTGCACCGATGTAAGTGCAGAAAAAACGGAGACACCGAGTCAGATCGGGTCTCCGTTTTTTGTTTTCTTGACAGGTTTTGATGGAATGTGGTATAATAAGAGCCCAGAGCATACCGAAAACGGTGGACGGTTTGATTTCCAGCTCCCATGTATTTGATACGATGGGAGGTGATACAATGGAACATTACGTAACATGGTCAGAGCTTTTAGCGCTCCTGACACTTTTGATTGCATTCGCATCCTTGTTATATACAATTTTCCATGATAATCACAAAAAGAAATAACCGCCCTCAGCTACCACACTAGGAAACGGTTATTTCTTTTACTATTTTCTATCATGGGAGCAACCGTCTGCTGGTATGCTCTTTCTATCTTTATTATACCCGTTTCCATCCGGTTTGTCAAGGGGCAGACCGGATTTTTTGCGTGTATTTTCCCGTGAAAAGGCTCAAAAACCCGTTCGTTTCTGCGCCGGCAGCTTGCACAATCTGTAACTTCCATGTGTTTCCATAAAATTTTTTTGCGGCTAAATCCGTGAAAGTGTGCAGAAATTGTGGGAAAGCACCGGAAAATCCACGCAATTTCGCCGTTTTTTCCAAATTTCACAAGATGAACAAAAATCCGCCCCGGATTTTCACTCGCTTGACATTTTCACCGGAAATTGCTATAATATTTAGGAACTGTTTTGCGGGATTTCTGTATAATTTGTAGAATTCCCGAAGGGTGCGCCGCTGGAGATGCGGTCATCCGCAGAAAAAGTGACGATCTGTGCAGCTTGCACAGAAGGTTAGAGCGTGGCTTCCCGAAAAGACGTGCAGTGTATTTTTCCGGAGACACGCTCCGGAATACGTCTGTCATCGCAGCAGACAGAAAGAAGGGTGGAAGAGCCTTGGCGAACTACAAATGGCACAGCCGTGCCGCAGCAGCCGTGCTGGCTTGTCTGATGACGGCGGCGGCGCTGCCCCTGTCCACAGCATTTGCGGCAAAGGCACCAAGCACAGACACAGCGCAGACCACGGCGGTATCTGCGGAAGAGAACGGAACGGATACAGGCGGCGACCTTTCCTATGAGGAACAGGAGACCTACAGCGACTATTACGACACCTATCGGGATGAACCACGCCCCGAGGCGGAAATTCTGCTGAGCGGCGCAGATTTCCAGAAGGCGGACTGCACCGGTTATGAGACCGGCAGCTATTCCGACCGGAACGGCGAGAGCCGGGAAAATGTGCTGGTCTGGAACAGCGCAGAGGGCAGTTTCAGCTATACGCTGAATGTGCCGGAGACCGGGTTGTACTGCGTGCAGGCATCCTATTGTCCCATCGTCTCCAATACTGCCGAGATCTCTGTGTCTCTGGCAATCGACGGCGAAGTGCCTTATGATACGGCGTCCCGTCTCAAATTAAATAAGGTATATCAGAGCCAGTCGGAGATCAAGACCGACGATTCCGGCAACCAGGTGCGTCCGATACAGGAACAGACCGAACTGTGGCAGACCAGCTGGATCGGCGATTCGGACGGTCTGTTCAATGACCCGGTGTTCTTCTATCTGGAAAAGGGGACCCATGAGATCACCCTTTCTTCCCAGAAGGCATACTTCGCCCTGGAATCCCTGCGCTTTGCACAGCCGGACGAAGTTCCCGCCTATGCGGAATATACCGACAGCGTCAATGCTGCGGTGTCCAAGGAAGATACACCCTCCGGCGTTGTCCGCATCGAAGGCGAAAACGCCGTGCTGAAATCGGATTCCGTGCTGTATCCGACCTATGACAATTCCACCAGCGCCATCTCGCCCTCTGACCCGAAACACATGGTGTACAACACCATCGGCAGCGGCAACTGGGAAAAGGCGCTCCAGACCATCACCTGGAAGGTGGATGCAAACGCACTGCCGGGAGACGGCTGGTATAAGCTGGGTGTCAAGGCACGCCAGGAAGAAATGCGTGGTTTTTACTCCAACCGCCGCATTTACATTGACGGCACAGTCCCCAGCCAGGAATTTGACCAGGTGAAGTTCTACTACGACACCGACTTCCGCATGACCACCGTCCAGAACGGGGACGGCGAGGATGTGTATGTCTACCTCACAGCAGGGGAAGAACACACCATCACCATGGAGGTCATCCCCGGCGAGATCGGCGACTCCATGCGTCAGCTGGATGCCATTGTCCTGGATCTGAACACCTATTACCGGAAGATCGTGATGATTACCGGACCGGAGCCGGACAAGTATACCGATTATTATGTACACGAAAAGATCCCGGAACTGGTAGACGAATTCCAGCGCATTTCCGGGGAACTGAAAGAGATCCAGGGACACATTGAGTCGCTGGCGAACTCCAAGGGTTCTGAGGCGGCGTCGCTGGAACAGATGACCGTGATCCTGGACAAGTGCGTCGACGATCCGCTGAAGATCCCGAATTATCTGTCCCAGATCAAGGATTATATCACATCCCTTTCCTCCTGGATGCGTGACTATCGTGACCAGCCGCTGGAAGTGGATTATCTGGAGTTGGCGTCTCCGGACAAGGATTTCCCGTCCATCAAGGCGGGATTCTGGAGTTCCCTCTCCTATAGCTTCCAGCGCTTTACGGCATCCTGGGACGAAAGCTATAACTCGCTGTCCTCCACCACAGGGGACGATGCCATCGAAGTCTGGGTGTCCCTGGGACGTGACCAGGCGCAGGTGGTAAAAGACCTGGTAGAATCGGAGTTCCAGCAGCAGTACAACGTGCCGATCTCCATTAACCTGGTAGTCGGCGGCGTAGTCGAGGCGACACTGGCGGATAAAGGTCCGGACGTTGCCCTGTTCCTGGGCGGCGAATTCCCGGTGAACCTGGCTGCCCGTGGACTGCTGGCGGACGTTTCCAAAATGGACGGCTATGACGAAATGACAAAGCTGTACCAGGAAAACGCCATGGTGCCGTATCAGTACGAAGGCGGCACATACGGTCTGCCGCTGACCCGGAGCTGGGCGATGATGTTCTACCGCAAGGACGTTCTCAGCGAACTGGGCTTTACCCAGGCACCCCAGACCTGGGAAGATCTGATCGATACGCTCCCGGCGCTCCAGCGGAACTATATGTCTGCCGGTCTGGTGCTGCCTGCGGTTGCGGCGGATGCCAACCAGGCAACTATCTCTGCGGCGACGGAATCCGGTCTGACCTTTGCGTCTCTGCTGCTCCAGCGTGGCGAGAACTATTATAATGCGGCGCAGACGGAGACTACCTTTAATACCAACGCTGCCATTGACGCATTTGAGATGTGGACGGATTTCTACACCAAGTATGACTTCGACCAGCAGTACGATGCGTTCAGCCGGTTCCGTACCGGGGAATATCCCATTGTGGTTTCAGACTACTGCACCTTCTTCAACCAGCTGGCAGTGGCAGCGCCGGAGATCGACGGACTGTGGGGCTTTGCTCCCATTCCGGGCACGCTCCGGGAGGACGGCACCATTTCTCACGCCGTCAACTCCAACAACACCGGCGCAGTCATCTTTAATAAGGTAGACAAAAAGACAAACGGCCTGGAAAATGCGTGGACGTTCCTCAAGTGGTTCTGCTCCACCGATGTCCAGGTAGAATACGGCACCCAGATCGAGGGACTGCTGGGACAGATGGGACGGTACGCAACGGCAAACACCGAGGCGCTCACCCAGCTGGCATGGTCCACCGATGAGGCAAACACCATTCTGGGTGCAATGGATGAACTGGAAGAGATCCCGATCATCCCGGCATCCTATTCCGTCACCCGAAATGTGATGAACGCATTCCGTGACGTGGTCAACAACAACGAGAATCCCCGTGATACGCTGATGTCGTACAACCGGGACATCAACGAGGAGATCACCAGAAAGCGTGAGAACCTCGGATTAGATACTTAACGAAAAGGAGGGAATCCCCTTGGATACTGCCGAGATTGGCAAAAGAACCCGACAGGAAAACCGGCGGCTCACCTGGCTGGCAGTCAAGCAGAACAAGGCGAGCTATCTGATGATCGCTCCATTCATGCTGTTTTTCCTGGTATTCACCATCGTACCGGTCGTGATGTCCCTGCCGATGGGCTTTACGGATTTCAACATGGTACAGATGCCGAAATTTGTGGGACTGTCCAACTATACCACCCTGTTCCTCTCGGACAAGGTGTTTATCCAGTCCATCCGTGTGACCCTGGTGTTCGCCCTGTTCACCGGTCCGATCAGCTATGTGCTGTGTTTCCTGCTGGCGTGGCTCATCAATGAGCTGCACCCGAAACTCCGCACCATCTTTACTCTGATCTTCTATGCGCCGTCCATGGCGAACGTCTATACCGTCTGGAAGCTGATCTTCAGCGGCGACTCCTACGGCTATCTGAACTCGTTCCTCCTGGATCTGGGCATCATCAGCTCGCCCATCCAGTGGCTGACCGATGGCAGCTATGTGCTGGGCGTCACCATCGTGGTACAGATGTGGATCAGCCTGGGCGCCGGATTCCTGGCGCTCCGTGCCGGATTCCAGAACATCGACCGCTCACAGTATGAGGCAGGCGCAATCGAAGGCATCAAGAGCCGCTGGCAGGAACTGATCTACATTACCATCCCGTCCATGGGACCGCAGCTGATGTTTGCGGCAGTCATGCAGATCGTCAGCTCCTTCACCGCCGGCACAGTCTCCCAGAATCTGGTGGGATTCCCCAGCACGGACTACAAGGCGCACACCATCATGAACCACGCCTATGACTACGGCTGGATCCGCTATGAGATGGGTTATGCCTCTGCGATCTGTATGATCTTGTTTATCGTGATGTATATTCTGAACAAGCTGATCGGCAAGGTCCTCAGCAAGTATATGGACTAAGGAGTGTGCAGTATGGCAAAAAAAGAAAAGGTATACGGCACACACCTGAAGGTATCGACCAAGCGTGCCGGGCATAAGATCGGCGGCACGGTGGGGATTTTTGTGTTCCTGCTGGTGCTGGCATTGTTCATGGCGCTGCCCATCTATCTGGCAGTGGTCATGTCGCTGAAACCGGTGCAGGAACTGTTCGTGTTCCCGCCGAAACTGTATGTCATTGATCCCACCCTGTCCAACTACAGCGCCATGTTCCGGCTCTGCTCCGACCTGTGGGTGCCGTTTTCCCGTTATGTATTTAATAGTATCTTTGTCACCGTATCCGTTACTGTGTGCCAGGTCATCTTCTCCGCCATGGCGGCGTTCTGTCTGGCAAAGGTGCGTTTTCCCGGTGCAAAGGCGATCAATGCGATCATCGTCGTTGCCCTTTTGTATCAGAGCAACGTCATCTATATCATGCAGTATATGGTCATGGCAAAGATGGGCATGATCGACACCTACTGGGCGCTGATCCTGCCGTCTGTGGCTGCGCCGATGAACCTGTTTCTGATGCGCCAGTCCATGACCCAGGTACCCGATGCCATGATCGAGGCGGCGAAGGTAGACGGCGCAGGAATGTTCCGCATCTGCTGGCAGGTGGTCATGCCGAACCAGAAGCCGGCGCTGATGACTGTCATCATCTTCTCGTTCCAGGCGGCATGGAACATCCAGGGCGGTACGCTGGTATTCAGCGAATCCCTCAAGACCCTGCCCACCGTGGTGCAGCAGGCAGCATCTGCCGGTCTGGCAAGAGCCGGCGTGGCAATGGCAGCCGCCGTGTTCATGCTGGTGCCGCCGATCGTCATCTTCATGCTGGCGCAGCGGCAGGTCATCGAGACCATGGCACATTCCGGAATCAAGGACTAAGGGAGGGTGAAGATTTTGCAGAAAAAGGCAAACCATCTGGCGGCGGCAGTTTTTTCCGCACTGATGCTGACGGCAGCCATAGGCGCTCCGGCGGTTTCGGCGGAACATTACAACGTCTATAACTACGACTGCTGGGGCGAGGCGGTTCCGGCGCAGGCAGGCTATGCGGCACAGCGTGCCGTGAGCGGCCAGGATCTGGGCTGCGGCGCATTCAACACCCCGTCCGATCTGTTCCGGGACTGGGAGGATCGCTTTTATATTGCAGACAGCGGAAACAACCGCATCGTTGTCACAGACGGCGATTTTTCAAAGGCGACCAGAATTTATGACAAGCTGAAAACCGAGGACGGCGAGACCACGCTGAAAGATCCGGAGGGCATCTATGTGTCTCAGGAGACCCAGTGTATGTACATCGCAGACACCGGAAACTCCCGGCTGCTGGTGTGCGATCTGGACGGCAATGTGCAGATGGAACTGAAACGGCCGGACTCGACCCTGTATGAAAATGAGACCTTTAAGCCCCAGAAAGTCGTTGCGGACAAAGCCGGCAACATCTATATGGTGCTGAACAACATCACCAACGGTGCGGCAATGTTCAACAGCGACGGCGAATTCCAGGGCTATTTCGGTGCGAACTCCGTGGACGCAACCGCAGAGGTGGTGGCGAACTACTTCTGGAACCTGTTCGCCACCGATGAGATGCGTGCCAACTCGTCCCGTAACGTGGCGGCAGGCATCACCAGCTTTGACGTTGACGAAGAGGGCTTTATCTATACGGTAACACAGTCCTCTTCTTCTGAGACGGACCGTGTGAAAAAGGTGAACCCTGCCGGATATAACCTGTTCACTTCGCTGGATGTGACATTCGGCGACCTGGACTCGGTCTATGACTCCACCGCCAACGAGAACTACACCACCCAAATGGTGGACATCGACATCGACGACGACGGACGCATCAACTGCCTGGATCTGGAGACCGGACGAGTGTTCCAGTACGACGAGGACGGCAATCTGCTGTTCATTCTGGGAACGACTGCCGACCAGATCGGCGGCTTTTCCATGAAGGTCTCCGCCGTGGAGACTATGGGAAAGAACATCTACGTTTCCGATGCCATGAAGAACACCGTCACCATCTTCACCGAGACGGAATTCGGCGGCATCGTCCATGATGCGGTATCCCTGTACAATGCCGGCTATTATGCGGAGGCGCTGGAGCCGTGGCGTGAGGTGCTGAAACGGGACGGCAACTCCCAGATGGCATACATCGGCATCTCGTCGGCGCTTTATAATGAGGGCGACTATGCCGGGGCAATGAAATATGCCAAGCTGGCGCAGTCCCGCAATTTGTACGATAAGGCATTCGAGGGCTATCGCTCTGAATGGCTGAACAAGAATTTCACCTGGATCATCCTGGTGGTTGTGGTGCTGATCGCTGCGGCGGTATTCTTCCACTTCCGCAACAAAAAGAAGAAAAAGAACCAGCCGAAGAATCTGGTTGAAATGCTGCACGAGGGAGAGGAGGAGTGATGCTGCTATGATGGATCTGACACAAAAGCAATGGGTCAAGCACAGTGTGTTCCACCCGTTCGAGGGCTTTGAGGATCTGCGCTGGAAAAAAGGCGGCTCGGTGCTGTACGCCACCATCGTGGTGCTGCTCTGGTTCGTGGCACAGATCATCCACGATAACCTGGTGGGCTATCAATTCGCCGTTACCAATACCAAGATGTTCAGCATCGTCCCGTATATCGTCCAGACGATCGCCGTATTTCTGGTATTCGTCATCGGCAACTGGTCGATCTGCACCCTGCTGGACGGCGAGGGCACGATCAAGAAAATCTATATCTACAGTGCCTATTCGCTGATACCCTACGTTGCCGGACTGTATATCCGGACGATCTTGTCCCATGTACTGATTCAGGACGAGGTGATCTTCATCACCTGCGTCACGGTAATCAGTACGGCATGGTCTGTGCTCCTGATGTTCAATGCCATTAAGGCGGTGCATCAGTATTCGATCGGCAAGACCATTCTGGCACTGCTGCTCACCTTTGTAGCAATGCTTATCATTCTGATATTGCTGGTGTTGCTGGTGGCATTGTTCCAGCAGGTATACGTGTTCATTTCCTCCGTCTACACGGAGATCACCTATCGGGTAAGAGTATAGAAAGGACGGTGGAACAACCTTGAAGAATTGGAAAAAATGGGCTGCCGGACTTTTTGCGCTGAGCCTTTGCCTGATGTCGGTCTCTCTGCCGGCTGCGGCGGAGGGGGAAGAGGATATCGCCCTCATCGCTGACACCTCGGAAGAGACACCAGTGGCAGACGGCACACCCGATGAGACCGCCGGGGACGGCGAGGCGGATGCCGAAGAAGAGGCGACCCGCACGGAGACCCAGGAAGAAATCGAAATTACGGCAGAGCAGGTCACCCAGTATATGCAGAAGAAGAACTCCTGCGACGGCATCACATTCTACTACCGTCCGGAGGACTATGAGGATACCATTTCCGACGAGGATGTGGTGGATCTGCTGGACGACATCGAGCTGGCAGGCATCGACGATGCCACCGGCGAGGTGGTCTGCACCCTGGAAGAGGACAGCGACAACAGCGACTTCGTGGTATTTTTAAGCCCGGAGAGCCGCTGGCTGGTGTACATGGACCCGGAATATACCAAGGTCACCATGGTGCGCCAGATCGTTTCTTCCCTGGACAACGAGCTGCTGTTCCGCTCCCGGGACAACAAGACCCTGGAGCTGTACAACAAGGACTACGACGAAGTGGAACGCAGCTATACCACAGACGGCAAGGCGAAGGACGGCAAGGTCACTTATACCAACGAGGACGGCTGGCAGGTGGTGCTGGCAGATACCTATGATGCCGTGATCTCCTCTGCACGGTTCGTCACGGAAAACGACAAGCTGGCGCTGTATGTGGACGATGACACCGCAGTCATCGGACTCTACGACAAGGCGAAAGATAAAATGTGGTGGTCTACGCCCGAAAACGTGGGACACGACAAGACCGCAACCAATACCATTGTAGAGGACCTGTCCTCTTCGCTGAAAATGGTCTACGGCGAACCGGATGCCCGGAGTACTACCAATATGCGCTCCAGGGGCGACGCCAAAATTAAGGTCAAGGACAAGAGCAGCGGCGTGAAGATCACCTATTCCTTCAAAAAGGCAGGCATCACCGTTCCGGTGACCTACACCCTGGAGGATGACTACCTGGAGGCAAAGATCGACACTGCCGACATCGAGGAAGAAGATACCTCACAGTCCGGAAAGCTGGTCACATCCCTTTCCATGCTCAGCAGCTTCGGCGCAGCGTCCTCTGCGGACACGGGCTATTTCGTGATCCCGGACGGCAGCGGCGCACTAATCCGTTTCAACAACGGGAAGAAAACGGCGAAATCCTATACCGGCTATGTGTACGGTTCGGATGTCACCGCCGTGGCACAGACCGAGCCGGCTGTGACTGAGCAGGTCTATCTGCCCATGTACGGCATCGTCAACGGCGACAACGCCATGATGGTGGTCTGCACCGAGGGCGACTCCAACGCCAAGCTGACCGCAAGCGTCAGCGGACAGTCCAAGAGCAGTTTCAACATCTGCGGCTTTGACTTCACCGTCCGGGATTCGGATACCTACTATATGTCCGGCGACAACAGCACGGCGCTCACCGTGTTTGAGGACGGCGACATGAAAACCGATACGCTGGCGGTGCGGTATTATCCGCTGGAGACCGAGGACACACCGGATTACACCGATGTGGCTGAGGCATACCGGAACTACCTCACCGAAGAGGCTGGGGTAACCGGTACGGCAGAGGACACCGACCCCGGACTGTACCTCAACTTCTACGGCGGCACCATAAAGGAGAAATCCGTGCTGGGCGTGCCGGTGAAAATGAAAACAGCGCTCACCAGCTTTGAGCAGGCGGAGCAGATTTTGCAGGATCTGTCGGACGGCGGCGCCGAGAATATGAAGGTGCAGTATTACAACTGGACCAACGCCGGCATTTCCGGCAAGGTGGATCTGAAGGCAAAGGCTGCCGGCTGCCTGGGCGGAAACAGCGACTGGAAGGCGCTGCAGAGCTATGCGGATTCCAACGGCGTGACTCTGTATCCGGCAACGGACAATGAGACGTTCAAGTCCGGCAACGGGTACTACACCTTTACCGATACTACCGTCCGCATCTCCGGTTCCTATGCCCGCATCTATGACTACAACCTGGCATACGGCACACAGAGTACGGCAAACAAGCCCCTGTCCCTGCTGTCTCCGGCGACCTTCACCGAGATCGCTGAAAAGCTCACCGGGAACTATCAGGATAAATTCCTGTCCCGTGTCTCCCTGGGCAGTCTGACCACAGCCCTCTACGGGGACTACGGCAAGCAGGAGATCTCACGGGATAAGGCACAGCAGCTGCTGGAAGAGTCCTATCAGAAGATCACAGACGGAGACATCACCCTGCTGGCAGACGGGGCAAACGCCTATGCGCTGCCCTATGTTCAGGAGATCACCGATGTGCCGCTGCAGTCCAGCGGATTCGATGTGTTTGATGAGGACATCCCGTTCTATCAGATCGTGATGCACGGACTGAAATCCTATGCCGGCAGCGCCGTGAATGCCTCGGCAACGCCGGAAGAGACCGTGCTGCTCTCCATTGCATCCGGCAGCAGCCTGCACTTCGACATGATCGGCGAAGAGACCAGCACGCTGAAAGACACTGCGCTGGACGGTCTCTATTATGCCAGCGCCGAAAGCTGGACCGATTATGCGGCACAGAGCTATGCGTTCTCCAAGGCGGTGCTTTCCGGACTGGGCGACCAGACCATCACCGGCTATGAGAGAAACGGCGATGTCATTACCACCACATATGCAAACGGCACGGTGGTAGAAACCGACCTGTCGAAACAGATCGTCACCGTAGACGGCAAGGCTTACGCCATGGCGGATTATGTGGAAGAAGGGAGCTGGAACGAAGCATGAAAATGGCATATGAAAAACGAAAGAGTATGTATGGCTACTGCTTCATTGCGCTGTGGTTTATCGGCGCACTCATATTCTTTCTGATCCCGGTGGTGGAATCCCTGTTCTACTCGTTCCGGGAAGTCAGCCCGGACACCGGCGGCATGGTCGGTCCGTTTGTGGGACTGGACAACTATAACTATGCGTTCAACGTAGACCCGAACTACCGCCAGTACCTGGTCAAGGTGCTGAAAGACACCGCCTGGAAAACGCCGCTGATTCTGGTGTTCTCCCTGTTCGTGGCAGTCATTCTGAACCAGAAGTTCAAGGGACGGACATTCTCCCGTGCCGTGTTCTTCCTCCCGGTCATCATTGCCACCGGTCCGGTGTACAACATCATCAACGGCAACCTGCAAAGCACCGGCAACAGCGATGCCAGCCAGTTTTCCACCATGTTCTCCACTGACCTGCTGGGTCAGCTGATGGAGTTCCTGGGCATCTACGGCATCTCCGACAGTATGCAGACCACCATTGAAACGGTGTCGGACAACATCTTCGGCATCGTCTGGAACTCCGGCATTCAGATTCTGATCTTCCTGGCGGCGCTCCAGAACATTCCGGTCTCCGCCAAGGAGGCGGCGCAGATGGAGGGTGCGACGGCGTGGGAATACTTCTGGAAGATCACCCTGCCCTATGTCAGCCCCATGATCCTGGCGTGCTTTATCTTTACCATCATTGATTCCTTTACCGACCCGAACAACGTGGTCATGGGTCGTATCCTCGACCTGCAAAGCGACTGGCAGTACGGCCCGGCATCGGCAATGGCGTGGGTATACTTCGCCATTGTGCTGGCGGCGGTGGGTATCATTACCGCAATCCTCAACAAGTTCATTTACTACGAAGTAGACTAAAAAGGAGATGTCAGTTATGGAAACAACAAAAAATAAGCCGCTGGCATCCCCGAAAGCGGATGCCCAGGTGGGCAACGGCATGAGCAAGCGTGAGGCTCGGAAGATCCGCATGAAGAGCATGAACAAATCTGAGATTGCCTATATGCGCCGGAAACGGGTGTTTGAGGCAGTCTGGCCGTTTTTCCGGTTCTTCATCCTCTTCGGACTCTGCTTTGTCATCCTCTATCCGCTGATCTATATGATCAGCTGTGCGTTCCGTGACCCCACGGACATGAGCGACCCCACCGTTATGTGGATTCCTCGTCACCTCACCTGGAGCGTTATCAAGGACACCGCCAATGTCATGGACATCTGGAACACGCTGAAAACCACGCTCCTGCTGAATGTGGGCTGCTCGCTGGTACAGGTGGCATCCTGCGCACTGGCAGGCTATGGCTTCGCCCGGTTCAAGTTCAAGGGAAAGGGCATTCTCTTCGGCATCGTTGTCATGATGATCCTGGTGCCGTCGCAGATCATCTCCATTCCCCAGTACATGATGTTCCGGAACTTTGGTTTCGGCAGCCTGTCGGTAAATCTCATCAACTCCAAGCTCTGTATGTACCTGCCGGCAGCCATGGGCAACGGCATCCGTGCCGGACTGATGATCTTCATTTTCCGTCAGTTCTTCAAGGGTCTGCCCAAGGAGCTGGAAGATGCCGCATATCTGGACGGCTGCGGTCCGCTCCGCACCTTCGTCCAGGTCATGATCCCCAACGCATCCTCCTCGTTTCTGACCGTGTTCCTGTTCTCCGTAGTCTGGTACTGGAATGACTACTATGTCAGCTCCACCTTCTTCACCAAGAACCAGACCATTGCGCTGATGCTGAAAAATCTGAGCACCCTGCTTTCCCAGCAGCTGTTCAACAACGCAGATGTCAGCCCCAGAGAACAGATCGTCTGGATGGAGGCAGGCTGTCTGATCGCAATTCTGCCCATTCTGATTATGTACGTATTCCTCCAGAAGTATTTCACCGAAGGTATCGAACGCTCCGGTCTGGTTGGATAACATTTCGAAATAAGATGTACCCGGTCTTTTGCAGACGGGTTCTGAAAGGCGCTTTCCGCTGGGAGAGCGCCTTTTGGTTTTTCTATCTATCCTTATATAGAAAGAGACCAAATGTTCCGCACCCCTTTTCCCGAATCTGCATACGTTAAGGATGTAAGGGCAGCGCTGTGTGCTGTCCGGAAATCTATTTTTCAGGAATGCCTTGCGGCAGTGCTTTCAACAGGTTTTCCACGTAGAAATGAGTGGAAAAGTTGAAAACCTGTTGAAAACATCACTTTTTCACTGTGGAAAACCGCAGAAATGCGGAGCGGAGGGAAAAACTATGACATCCGACAATGTGATTCTTGTGGCAGGCGGAGACCTGCGGCAGCAGTACGCCGCCCGGCGGCTGCGGCAAAAGACCGGGGCAGACGTATGGACGCTGGGACTTCCGGCGCAGTCCGGGCTGCACAGTGCGGAAACGCTGGAGGAAGTGCCGGCGTATGACGTTCTGGTGCTGCCTGTTCCGGCGAGTCCGGACGGAACAACTGTCCCGGCACCGTTCGGAAAGGCGGCGCTCCCGCTGGAGACGCTGGCGGCGCACGGCAAGCCCGGGGCGCTGGTGCTGGGCGGAGCGTGCGGCGGCATTCTTCCGTGGCTGGAATCCCGGGGACTGGCGGCGGCGGACTATCTCCGCCGGGAGGAACTCTGCCTGGCGAATGCCGTGCCGTCTGCGGAGGGCGCCATCCAGATCGCCATGGAAGAGACCGCCCGGACGCTGCACGGCACGGCAGCGCTGGTGATCGGCTACGGCAGGATCGGCATGGCGCTTGCGCCACGGCTGCGTGGCCTGGGGATGGATGTGACCGTCTGCGCCAGACGGTGCGAGACCCGGGCGCTGGCAGAAATGCAGGGATTCGCCGCTGTGCCGATGGAACAGCTCCCGGCTGCGGCAAAGGCAGCCCCGGTGATCTTCAACACCGTCCCGGCGCTGGTGCTGGATGAAACTGTGCTGAAAGGGCTGCCGCAGGAAACCTTGGTGATCGACCTGGCGTCCCGTCCCGGCGGCACGGACTTCGAGGCGGCAAAACGCCTGAGAACACGTGTGGTGTGGGCATTGTCCCTTCCGCCGGAAATGCGGCGTTGACACACGCTGGAAAGGGGTTCCAGGCGTCAAAAATGTTGAAAAGTCGGTGGAAAGACTGTTGAATTGAGAATTCCAGGCTGAAAATTGTGAAAAAGCGACAAAAACGGGGATAATATCCAGCAAAGAATCTAAAGAAAATTGAGTCAATGGGCTTGACACGGGCGCAATAATATGTTAAAATACGTATGTAAATTGTTTACGAGGGCTTTTTATAGGTGCTTGTAAGCATGAAGATTGCCGCAGCGTGCGTCTTTCGGGTATGGAAGCGGGATTGCCCGGATGCGAATGCGACTGTTGGGGTTGGATGAATCACATCCATGCAGACGGCAATGAAACTCAACTAAAAGAGAGGTAAAGAGAAATGAAGAAGACATTCAACAGACTTCTTGCTGCAACTGTCGCAATTCCGGTTGCACTGGGTCAGATTCTTGCAATTTCTGCAAACGCTGCGGAAGCTCCGGCAGCAATGCAGGTCACCGCAGATCAGCTGCTGAAGGTAAACCCGGAGACTGGTTTCCCGACTGACGCTGAGGGCGATACCATTGAATACACAGTAGAGTCCGACTGGAACACTGTACTGGGTAAGAAGGTAGAGTCTGCTGCAAACGGCAAGACCATCACCCTGAATGCTAAGGATCTGGTTGCTGGTTTCAACACCAACAACTACTACGCTGGACTGCTGAAGGACATCGTAAACGCTTCTGAAAATCCGACCGCTACGGTAGAAAACGGCGTTGTAACGATCTCCGGCACTGCTGATCTGGAAAGCTATCTGGCTCCGCAGCTGAAGGACAAGCTGGCTGGCATGAGCGGCTATGAGAACGTAACTCTGGATACTTCCATCCTGAAGGGCGTTGCTTACACCGCAAAGATCACCACTGATCTGGCAAACAGCAAGGAAGTAAAGGCTGACCTGAGCTTCACAGCCGGCGGCAAGACCTACACTGTAGATACTGCTACAGATTACATGAACGCTGTATATGACAGCCTGGAATCCCAGGTTGAGGCTGCTGTTGACCAGAAGGTCAAGGATCTGGCAAAGCAGTACGGCATGACAGAAGATGAAGTTCGTGCAAACGCTGACTTCGACATCGCAGGCGACCTGGCAGCTCTGAAGGCTGAGACCGACAAGCTGGGCAGCAAGATCGACACCGTGAAGAAGAAGTATGACGCTGCAAAGAACCTGTCTACTGCAACTAAGACATACGGCACTGCTGACGAGGCAATCGCAGCTGGTGTTAACTATGCTGTAAAGAAGGGCATCCAGTCCGCAGCAAACCTGCCGACAACCGTTAATGGTCTGGTTGGCAAGTACGGCGCACAGTTCGACAAGGCTGTTTCTTCTGTAAACAGCAGCCTGCAGGATGCCGGCGTAAATGTTGAGATCGCTGTAAAGTCCGGCGATGTTGCTGCTCTGCTGAACGGCGCGTCCAATGTAACTGTTGGCGCAGCTGCCGGCACTTACACCGCTACTTTCGAAGTTGCTGATGCTGAATACGATGCAGTTGTTGCATATGTAAAGGCTGAAGTTGCAAAGAGCGACAAGCTGGCAAACAAGGAAGTTGAAAGCGTAGAGACCACCAAGACTGTTACCGTTAAGGGCGCAGCTGCTGGCACTGCATCTTTCAATGTTGAGCGTGACGTTGTTGTTGTTCTGAAGGATAAGGAAACCACAACTTCCACTTCTGAAACAACTGATACTACAGAGACCACTGTAACAACTGCAACTGGCTCTGACACAGATACCAACACGCAGACTACTGCAACAACTGTATCTGGCTCTGAAACAAACACTGAGACGAATACTGAGACCAACACCAATACCAATACAGAAACTAACACTGAGACCAACACAGAAACCAATACTGAAACCAATACTGAGACCAACACAGAAACCAATACCGAAACTGGAACCGGCACTGGCACAGGTACAACCGAGACTCTGCCGACTGGCGTTTCTTCTGTAGAGGTTAAGCTGGTTGACGCTGAGACCGCTGAGGACATCTACCTGTCCAACGAAGAGTCTTTCGACGTTGCTGGTTTGATCGAGTCCGTAACTCTGCACCTGGAAGACGGTACTGACTATCAGGTACAGGATCCGGCAACTGCAATTGACTTTGCAATGACTCCGGCCGAGGCTTATGCAACTGTTGACCAGAAGGCTGGTGCAGGCAAGGTTTACTTCAACGGCGAAGTTGGTCTGAAGTACAAGGGTGAAGAAGATCTGACCATCAGCGAAACCGTTAAGGTTGCTGTAGCTCTGAAGGGCGACACAAACCTGGATGGTAAGGTAACAAGTACTGACCTGTACGACACCATGCTGTACATCGCACTGAAGGGTGCTGGTGAGAAGGAATACTTCGACACCGTAAAGAATGGCACTGCACTGGAGACCAAGCTGGCTTACCTGGCATCTGATATTGATACCGAGTCCAAGGCTGGCGCAAACACAGACGATGCTAAGCTGGATTCCACCGATATGCTGTACACTCAGGTATACCAGGCATACAACGGTGCTGGTGAACACATCGACTGGGCAGAGGCTCTGAAGATCGCTAACGGCGGTAAGTAAGAATCTCTTTTCCCGCAACTCTTATTTAAGCTTGTATATGTTGGTGGTGTGAGGTGCATATCACACCGCTGATATATCACATATAATTTTATTCTTGAAAGGAAATAGAAACAATGAAGACTACATTGAAAAAGACAATGGCAGCTCTTTCTGCTGCTGCTGTTGTAGCTGCATCCGCTGCTGTTATGGCTATTCCGACAAGTGCTGCAGGTATGTCCCTGACTATCGGTAGCGCAACTCTGACCGAGTCTGAACTGAAGGCTGCTGATTACAAGGTAACTCTGCCGATCGGTTCTACCGCTGAATTCAACAGCGTAGGCGTAGGCGTTACCCTGGGTGAAGGCCTGTCCTATGTTGAAGATGGTATGGAAACAACTGCTAAGGGCGCATCTGGCCTGGCAGTAGAGAGCAACGGCTTCGTATTCATGCCGTTCAGCTATGCAAGCGTTCCGCTTAAGACCCTGAAGCCGGGTCAGTTCGCTCAGATCACCGTTAAGGTAACTGACGCAGCTAAGGCTGGCGACGTATTCAACCTGACCATCGCTGGTAAGGATTCTGACGGCACTGTTATGGAATACAAGAACGGTGTAACCGGTGAAACTGGTGAGGCTGGTTCTGGCGCAGGCACCATCACTATCGTTGCAGATGCAACCGATGCTCCGACTGAAGCACCGACAACTGCTCCGGTAGCAACTGGCACAACTGCTGCTACTACAACCACTAAGAAGGCTGCTGCTGCTAAGTCCACTTCTTCTCCGAAGACTGGCGACGCTCTGCCGGTAGCTGGCGTAGCTGTAGCTGTAGCTGTAATCGGTGGCGTAGCACTGGTAGCTAAGAAGAGAAAGTAAGCTTTCGCTGCGATAGCAGCAAATAGCGCAACTGAATCTTAACGCATTTTATGCGTGAAAAGAGGGCATCTCCTTCGGGAGGTGTCCTCTTTGTTTTTTCCGGCGCATAGAGTATAGCGAGGTGATAGCATCATGATCGCAATTTATGCCCGTCAGTCGGTGGAGCGCCCCGATTCCATTTCTATTGCCATGCAGGTGGAACACTGCCGCCGCATCTGTCCTGCCGAGGCGGAGGTGCGTGTGTTTACTGACCGGGGCTTTACCGGGACCAACACCCACCGCCCGGCGTTCCGGGAAATGCTGGAGGCGGTGGAACAGGGCGAAGTGAAAAGCGTCTATGTGTATAAGCTGGATCGGATTTCCCGTTCCCTCTGCGACTTCGCCGCAATGATGCAGACATTCCGCCGCCGGAATGTGACGCTCCACTCCGTCCGGGAGAGCTTCGACACACGGACGGAGATCGGCGGAATGCTGCTGAATCTGCTGATGATGTTTGCGGAGCTGGAGCAGAAAACCATTGCCGGCAGAGTCCGGGATAATTACTACGCCAGAGCCGCCCAGCAGCTGGCACTGGGCGGAACGCCGCCGTATGGATACACCGGGAAAAACGTCCGCATCTCGAACCACACCGCCACTATTCTGGAAGTTCAGCCCGACGAGGCGGCGCAGGTGCAGGCGTTTTATACGGGCTACGGCATCGCCGGGCAGAACGTGGAACAGCTGGTGCAGGCGGCAAACCGTTCCGGCAGCCGTACCCGAAACGGGGCGAACTGGTCGAACAGCGCCGTTTTGCGTATCCTGCGCAGCCCGGTGTATGTCCGGGGCGACCTCCGGAGCGCTGTCTTTTTGCAGGAACAGGGCGTGGAACTGACCCATCCGCTGGAACAGTACTGCCAGGGCAACGGCTACCTGGTCTACGGCAGTCCAGCCGCACGCCACGGCGCAAAGCTGACCCGGCTGCAGGGAGAACATATGGCGGCAGGGCTTCACCCCGGCATCGTGGACAGCGACCTGTGGCTGAGCGTCCAGGAACGGCTGGCGGCTCGTGGCGGCTGTACCAACCGTGGCACAGGTCATCGCTCCTGGCTCCAGGGGCTGGCGGTTTGCGGTCTCTGCGGCGCACACTGCTACGCCCGAAATAACGGCAAGGGCGCAGCGTATACCTATTTCGTCTGCCGGGGCAAGCGCCAGGGCATCTGTCCCGGCATCCCCGGTCTGCGCACCCAGTGGGTGGAGGACGCCGTTTCGCCCATTCTGGCACAGCAGGCAGAACAGCTTTTGCCCTATGCGGAGACAACGCCCCGGCTCGACCCGGCGGCGGTGGCGCTGGAGGAACTGGAACAGCGGATGCGCTGCCTGGCGGCGGAATTGTCCCAGCCCACGGCGGCGGCAGATTTTCTCCGGGAAGAGCTGAACCGCCTGGCACAGGAGCGCCGGGAACTGGAACAGCAGCTGCGCAGGGAATCGACCGGACGGACGGAGACACCTGCCGGCAGCTGGGCGGCGTGGTGGGAGACTGCCGGGCTGGAACAGCGCAGACAGGCGGCGGCGCTGCTGCTCCGGGAGGTAAGGCTCTATCCCGACCACGGCGAGGCGGTTTTGCACTGAAAATGTGCCAACGCCGCACCGCCGCTCCGGGAAAGGTTGCACCCATGACCGCCGGGGAGATCATCGCAGACACCATTTGCAACATTCTCGAAGAGAGGAGACTCGCCCATGAACGACTTGACAGGTGAGCGGATCGGGTTTGTGGTGACCGGTTCGTTCTGTACCTTTTCCGCCGCATTCGCAGAGGCGGCAAAGCTCCGGGCAGCCGGGGCAGAGCTGACGCCGATCTTTTCCGAACACGCCGCCGGGACGGACACCCGTTTCGGAAAGGCGGCAGACCGGGTGGCAGAGCTGGAGGAGATCTGCGGCAGAAAAGCCATCCGCACCATCCCCGACGCCGAACCGCTGGGACCGAAAAATATGCTGGATCTGCTGGTGGTTGCGCCGTGTACCGCCAACACCGCCGCCAAGCTTGCCTACGGCATCACCGACAATACGGCGACCATGGCGGTGAAATCCATGCTCCGGCGGCAAAAACCGGTGGTTCTCGCCGTGGCAACCAACGATGCCCTGGGCGCATCGGCGAAAAACATCGGGCTGCTGCTGAATACCCGGCACTATTACTTCGTTCCCCTGCGCCAGGATGCGCCCCGGGAAAAGCCCACTTCCCTGGTGGCAGACTTCTCCCGGCTGCCGGAGACGGTGGCGCTGGCACGGGAGGGCAAACAGATTCAGCCCATTTTTGGATGAAAACCGGGTCAGACAGCAGGTTTTTTGCAGAGATCCGGCGCTTTTCCCGAAAATTCCGGCAGTCGCCACACGCAGGACACAAAACAGAAAACTTTATGTGATATACTGATCGGTAGGGTCTGGCTCGTCCGGACTCTGCCGATTTTTGGGATAGAGGTGTTCTGTTTTGGCATGGATCATATTAAAACAGGCGATACTGATGCTGCTGCTGAATGTGGTGGGCATCATCGCCTATCGGACAAAGGTCGTCGATAAAAACGGCGGCAGGCAGTTCTCCAACTTCGTGCTGGAGATCGTGACGCCGGTGCTGGTGGTGAACGCCTATGCCGATGTGGAGTATGAGTCCCGGCTGGTGGTGAATATGCTGTGGACGTTCCTGCTGGCTGCGGCGGCGTATGGGATATTCATTGCGGCGGTGCATCTGCTGATCCGTCCGAAGCCGGGGCGTGAGACGGAGATCGAGCGTTTTTCCGCCATCTACAGCAACTGCGGCTTTATGGGCATTCCGCTCGCCAGCGCCATTCTGGGGAATGAGGGTGTGTTCTATACCACGGCATTCCTGAGCGTGTTCTTCTGCTTTGCCTGGACGCATGGCATCATGCTGCTGACCGGGCAGCACGACCGGAAGGCTCTGCTGAAAAAGCTCTGTTCGCCCACCATGATCGGCATTGTCATCGGACTGCTCCTGTTCTTCTTCCGCATCCCGCTCCCCGATCTGCTGGAAAAGACCTTCGGCTATGTGGCGAGCATGAACACGCCTATGGCGATGGTGGCGTCCGGCATCAGCGTGGCGCAGGCGGACCTGTTCCATGCGCTGAAAAATCCCCGGGTGTACTACGTCAGCGCCGTAAAGCTGCTGATCGTGCCGCTGCTCCTGGGGCTGTTGTTCCTGCCGCTGGGCTTTATTCCCCAGGAGATCCGCCTGGTGGTACTGCTGCTGATGGCTGCGCCCTCTGCGGCAATGTGTACGCTCCAGTGCCAGAAGCACAGCATGAACGATGCCTATGCCTCCCACATCTTCGCCGTCACCACCCTGGTCTCCATGCTGACCATGCCGCTGGTGGTAAAGCTGTTCACCTGGGCGGCAGAAAAGTTTTGAAGAATCGTTTCCCTCTGTGAGGCGAGCAGTTTTCCTTTTTCTGGGCGAAAGAAAAACTTGGCATATGGTCACTCCGACAGGGAAAAATATACGATTTTCAAGAAAAATATACGATTTTCACGAAAACAGATTGACATTTCCATGACAAGTATGGTACAATGAAAGCATATGTAGATGGGTACGGGCACAGGCAAACACTCCGGTGTACCGGAAAGTCGCATAGAATACAACAGATACTATTTTGAAACGCAGGAGGTACTCTATGAAATTTTCTGACGGACTCTGGCTCAACCAGAGAGGCTATGACGTTTCCTATGCTGTTCAGGCGTATGATGTCACAACCACAAAGAACACCATCAAAATTTATGCAACATCCAGTGCGATCTGGAACCGTGCGATGACACTGGGCGGCGTGACCTTTGAGATCACCTATACCGCCGTTGCACCGGACGTGATCCGTGTGCATATCTGCCACCACAAGGGCAGCCTGAAGAACAAGCCCCAGTTTGACCTGAATCTGCCGGAGGGCTATGTGCCGGATGAGATCCACGAGGAAGAGGGCTTTGTTTCCATGACTGCCGGTCATACCACAGTCAAGGTAAAGAAGGGCACAGACGGCTGGGACGTGTCGTTCTCCCGTGACGGAAAGCGGCTCACCGGCGGCGGCTGGCGCTCTACCTCCTATATCCAGGAGAACAAGTTCCACCGTGACGCACGCCTGGCTGTCCAGACCGACGACGATTTCTTCAACTATCCCCAGGACGCACACAACACCTTTATCCGGGAGCAGCTGACCCTGGATGTAGGCGAATGCGTCTATGGTTTCGGCGAAAAGTTCACCACCTTCGTGAAGAACGGTCAGAACGTGGAGAACTGGAACTCTGACGGCGGCACCTGCTCCGAGCAGAGCTATAAGTGCATCCCGTTCTATATCACCTCCAACAAGTACGGCGTGCTGGTCAACACCGCAGACAAGGTCTCCTTTGAAGTGGCATCTGATACCATCAACAAGGTCTCCTTTACCGTACCGGGCGAAGAGCTGGACTACTTCTTCATCGGCGGTGAGAATCTGGAAGAGGTTCTGGTGAACTACACCGATCTGACCGGCAAGCCGGCACTGCCGCCGGCAAAGACTTTCGGTTTGTGGCTGTCCACCTCGTTCACCACCACCTATGATGAAGAGACAGTTACCTCCTTCATCGACGGCATGGCAGAACGGGATATTCCGCTCCAGATGTTCCACTTCGACTGCTTCTGGATGAAGGAATACCAGTGGACTGACTTCGAGTGGGATCTGGATCAGTTCCCGGATCCGCCGGCAATGCTCAAGCGTCTGGCAAGCCGTGGTCTGGGTCTGTGCTGCTGGATCAACCCGTATATCTCCCAGAAGTCCAAGCTGTTCGATATCGGCATGGAAAAGGGCTACTTCATCAAGAACCCGGACGGCAGCGTATTCCAGACCGACCTGTGGCAGCCGGGCATGGCGATCGTAGACTTCACCAATCCGGAGGCTGCAAAGTGGTTTGCTGCCGGCGTGCGCAAGCTGTGTGAGATGGGCGTTACTGCCATCAAGACCGACTTCGGCGAGCGTATCCCCACAAAGGCAGTATACTACAACGGCGCAGATCCGATCCATATGCACAACTACTACACCTATCTGTACAACAAGACAGTATTTGAGGTGCTGGAAGAATACTACGGCAAGGGACAGGCGTGCCTGTTCGCAAGAAGCGCTACTGTCGGCGGTCAGAAGTTCCCGGTACACTGGGGCGGTGACTGCTCCGCAGAGTACACCTCCATGGCAGAGACACTCCGTGGCGGTCTGTCGCTCTGCTCCTCCGGTTTCGGTTTCTTCAGCCACGATATCGGCGGATTTGAGGCAAAGGCATCTCCGGACGTTTACAAGCGCTGGTGTGCATTCGGTCTGATGTCCACCCACAGCCGTCTGCACGGTTCCACTTCTTACCGTGTGCCGTGGAACTTCGACGAGGAGTCCTGCGATGTGCTGCGGTTCTTTACCAAGCTCAAGGGCAAGCTGATGCCGTATCTGTTCGCACAGGCTGTCAAGACCCACACCACCGGTATCCCGATGATGCGTCCGATGGTCATGGACTACACCGACGATATCGCCTGCCGCTATCTGGATCAGCAGTATATGCTGGGTGACAACCTGCTGTGCGCTCCGGTATTCCGTGAGGACGGCGTGGCAAACTTCTACCTGCCGGAGGGCAAGTGGTATGACATCATCACCGGAAAGACCTATGAAGGCGGCAAGTATCATTCTGTGACCTGCACCTTTATGGAAATGCCGGTTCTGGCAAAGCCGAACTCCATCGTGACCTTCGGCGCATTCGAGAACCAGTTCGAATATGATTACCTGGACGGCGCAGACGCTATGATCTGCAGCCTGGAGGACGGTAAGACTGCTGAGGCAGCGATCTATGACACCAAGGCAAACCTGGTGCTGACCCTCAAGGCAAGCCGCAAGGGCAATGTCATCTCCATCGAGAGCAGCAACACCGACAAGACCTTTACCGTTTCTGTGGCTGGCACAGACAAGAAGATCACCATGCAGGGCGGCAAGAGCGAGATCGTACTGTAATTTTACAGCGGAACATCCAGCCTCCTTTGAAAGGGAAGGCGAAAAAGAAAGGCGGCAGTCATGGCAAAAGGAAAAACAAAAGACGGGCTGGAGTATCTCTGGACGGACAAAAAGCGTACCCTGTTCGGGCTGCCCCTGTCCTTTACCCGGTATTATCTGACGGAGAGCCGGCTCATCACCCGTGTGGGACTCCTCACCGTGGTGGAAGATGAGCTGGACATCTATCGGATCAACGATAAGAAGATGGAACTTCCGCTGGGGCAGCGGATGTTCGGCTGCGGAACGATCATTTTGTTCAGCAAAGACGTAGATACACCGGAAAAACACATTCATTCCATCAAGAAACCCCGTGAAGTCTCGGATCTGATCACGGCGCTCATCAATGAACAGCGTGACCGTTTCGGCATCCGTGGACGGGATATGATGGGTCCGGCTGGTATGCCGCCGGAAGCATGGGGAGATAACGACTGCTGTAACGATTAAGCAGTCCGGCAGCCATGCGAAAAAGAGAAAAGGAGGTCCTGAACACATTGCTTTCTTTTATCACAGAAAAGCAGTCCTCGTGGGAAAAATTGCAGGCGGAGACCCGTCCGATCTTTATCTACGGGATGGGCGATGGTGCAGAAAAGATCATGCGTGTCTTTCGGGGAAAGTCCATTCCGCTTGCCGGCATTTTTGCAAGCGATGAATTCGTGCGAGGCCATTCGTTTGCAGGCTATAAGGTGCGGAAGCTTTCCGAGATCGAAGCACAGGTAGACGATTTTGTCATTGTTCTGGCGTTTGCCGCCGGATACCAGTCTCTGGTGGACAAGATCGTGGAGCTGGGACAGCGCCATACCCTGATCGTGCCGGATGTTCCGGTGGCAGGCGGCGGACTGTTCACCTATGACTACTGCGTGGAACACGCTGCGGAGCTGGAAGAGGTATACGAGATGCTGGCGGACGATGAGTCACGCCGGGTGTATGCCAACATCATCAACTTCCGCATCAGCGGCAATATCCGCTATCTGATGGACGTGACCACGCCGAAAACGGAGATTTACCGCAAGATCATCCGGCTCACACCCAACGAGGTGTATGTGGATCTGGGAGCGTATAACGGAGACACCATCGAAGAGGTTCTCCAGCACACCCGTGGCAAGTACATCCGGATCTATGCGGTAGAACCGGACCGGAAAAACTTCAAGAAACTGTGCAAGTATCTGGACGGCATGAACTATGTCTATGCGTATAACGCTGTGGCATGGTGTCTGGATACCACGGTGCCGTTTTCCACCAAGGCAGGACGGCAGTCTGCTGTCTCTGCCTTCGGGCAGGAGATCGACGCACGCTCTGTGGACAGCATCCTCCAGGGCAGACCGGCGACCATCATCAAAATGGATGTAGAGGGCTGTGAGCGTGAGGCGCTCTGGGGCGCATCCCAGACCATCGCACACTTCTCCCCGAAACTGATGGTTTCGCTCTATCACCGGAATGAGGACATCTTCGCCCTGCCGCTGCTCATCCGGCGGCTGAATCCGGGCTATGACCTGTATATCCGGCACCAGCTGTATATTCCGGCATGGGAGACCAATCTCTATGCCGTACCCTCACAAAAGAATTCTCTGGCGTGAGCAGGTTCTGCAATAAAAAAACAAACGCACCATGCGGCTTTTCTGCATGGTGCGTTTTTGCTTGTGTACGCTGTAAAAAAGCACTGTGCCGGTTTTCTGCACAGTGCTTTTTGTTTTATTTCATGCGTTTTCGCTGTCTTACTTTGCCAGAGCCTGTTCTGCGGCAGCCAGCTTTGCAGCGCAAACGAATACGTTCATTGCCATCTGGAGTTCTTCCTCGGTGGGGAATGTGGGGGAGATACGGATGTTTTCATCCTCCGGATCTACGCCGTGGGGGAACGATGCGCCGGCGCCGGTCAGAACTACGCCAGCCTCCTTGCACAGAGAAACGATGCGCTTTGCACAGCCCTTCTGGTTGAAGGAGATGAAGTAACCGCCTTGGGGGTTGGACCAGTTGGCGATGCCCAGGTCAGCCAGTTCCTTTTCCAGGGTGTTTTCTACGATCTGGAACTTCGGAGCGATGAGCGCCTTGTGCTTTTTCATGTGTTCTACCAGGTTCTCGAACTTGCCGCCGAAGAAACGCAGGTGACGCAGCTGGTTCATCTTGTCGTATCCGATGGTGGAGAATCCCAGCGCCTTTTTCAGATATGCCAGGTTGTTCTGGCTGGCTGCGATCATCGCAATACCCGAACCCGGATGTGTGATCTTAGAGGTGGAGGCGAACATATAGCAGATATCCTCGTTGCCGGCTTTCTTTGCCTCTTCCAGCAGGTTTGCCTGTACCGGCGGATTGTCTACCAGGTGGTGTACGCAGTAAGCGTTGTCCCAGAAGATACGGAAATCCTTTGCCTTGGGCTTCAGTGCCGCAAAGCGCTTTACGACCTCGTCGCTGTATACCACGCCGCCCGGATTGGAGTACATGGGTACGCACCAGATCGCCTTGATGGTGTCGTCCTCAGCCACCAGCTTTTCCACGATGTCCATATCCGGACCGTTTTCCTTCATGGGAACGTTCACCAGCTCCATGCCCAGGAATTCGCTGACTGCAAAGTGGCGGTCATAGCCCGGTACCGGACAGAGGACCTTCACCTTGTCATACTTGCCCCAGGGCTTGCTGCCCATGACGCCGTTGGTCATTGCCAGGGACATTGCCCAGTACATGATGTTCAGGCTGGAGTTGCCGCACACGATGACATCTTCCGGCTTGACGCCCAGCATGGGAGCGAAGAATTCCTTTGCCTCCGGCAGTCCGTCCAGGCAGCCGTAGTTGCGGCAGTCCAGTCCGTTGGATGCCTTATAGTCATCCTCAGCCAGGCAGTCGGTGATGCCGTTGGTCAGATCCAGCTGTTTCGGCGACGGCTTGCCACGGGACATATCCAGTTTCAGACCCTGTGCCTGAAACGCCTCGTACTGCTTTTTACAGTCAGCGGCAAATTCTTCCAGTGCTTCTCGATTCATCTCTGCTACTCTCATGATTTCTCACCCGGTCCGCCTCCCGGCGGACACTGCTCCTTTTGCATAAATTTGGGGAGTCGTTCCCCGGAATTAAGACATACTCCGTGCGCAGGCAGTCCTGCACACACTGCAATTCTTATTATAACACATCTTTCACTGGAGTGCAAGTGTTCTCCGTGAAAAAACACTCGTTAATTTTTTACGCACACCGTGGAAGAGAAAGACAAAAGCAGCCCTTCCGGAATGGGAAGGGCTGCGGTATGAACAGTTTGCGGTCAGACCAGACCGCCACGCTGGTAGAATCCTGCCTGGATGATATAGGTGCAGCCGCTGAGGAAATGATAGCGGTCACCGATGGGACAGAGCAGGATAGACTGGGCGAATGCCTCGCCGGCGAATTCCTCCGCTGTTTTGCGGATCAGTTCCAGATGCTCCGGCGTAAAGCCGAAACCGTAGAGGTTCACGTGTTCTGCGGCGTACAGGCAGTGCAGTGCCTGGAGCATCACGCAGAATTTTTTCACCGTCTCTGCGGCGATCTCCTGTAAGGGCTGGTCGGTCTCTGCCGCCGTCAGCAGGGATGCCGGCGTGAGCCGGGACAGGTCGCCGTTCAGCGCCGCAAACAGTGCCGGGGTGTTCTCTTCGGAGAAGACCGGGCGGATCTTGTCTGCCACAGCCTCTGCGGAAAGCTCTGCCCGGACGCTGCCCCTGGGATAGCCCTCCATGGCTCTGCCGTCCGGATCGACGCACAGACGCTCGATAAAGGCATCTCCGGCAGCTGCCGCCAGCAGGGGCGTGTTCCCGTTGATGGGGATGGCGTGATAGCTGCCGCTGTCCCAGTACAGGAATACCTGGTTCTCCGCCTTGGCGTGGATCTCGTTGTAGTGCAGCCCTGCCATGGCGAATTCCATGACGGCGCTGTTGATATAGACCGGCAGGTTCATGCTGTCCTCCAGCGCCTTTTGCAGCGCCGGAAAGACCGGACAGGTCTCCGTGCCTTCCTCCAACCCCATCATTTCATAGGCAGAGGGCATGATGCCCACGCCGATACCCAGAAGATTCTCCCGGGAGAGACAGCTGTTCTGGAGCATTTTTTCCAGGATGTCGTCCAGCAGCGACACCAGCTTTTCCGGTGTCATGTCACCCTCGTGGGCGATCAGCTGTTTATCCAGCGCTGCCGCATTTAAGGTAGTCAGACCGATGGAGACTTCCTTTTCGTCCACGTAGATGCCCACTGCAAATTTATATGTTTCATTGATGTCCAGCAGGATCTTTCGTCTGCCCTTGCGGACCTCGCCGCTGGGGTTCACCGGCTCTTCGCCGACCTCTTCCAGGATGTGCTGGTCGATCATTTCGTTGGTGATGATCGTCACTGCCGCACGGGTGATCCCCAGAATTGCCGAAATGTCCACACGGGAGATGGGACCCTGTTCCCGGACAACCTTCAGGATCTGCATCCGGTTGCGCCGTTTCAGATCCAGTTTACTGATACCGCAGTCATTCATGTTTTTCTTCCTCTTTTTGAAATCAGATTGCTGAGCGTGTTTCGCAGGGATTCCCGTTCGGGATGCTGTGCAATCTGCACACGGCTAAATACGAAACGGACGCTTATTTATCTATTTTACCATATGCAAAACCGGTTTGCAAGGTGTCTGCGGATTTTGCTTAAAAATTTACAAAAATGACACGAAACGGAACAGGTTATGCCACAACCGAAAAAAGATAGAAAAATGCGTGAGAAAATTCGGACACCGGCAGCGAATGCAGTTGGAACTGCGGAGAAATTGGAAGAGCGTTGATTTTGTTTGTTCATATTTTTGCTTAAAAAGGTGTGCCGGACTTGAAAAAGTAAGTTGCAGGCTTGATGGAAAGTCTGATTCCCCTGTCCCGAAAGGACAGGGGGATAACCCCTCAGTCAAGCCTACGGCTTGCCAGCTCCCCTGTTAGGGGAGCCAAAAGAAGAGTCTCCTCTTATAGAGGAGATGCCCGGCAGGGCAGAGGAGTCACATTGAAGGCGCCCGTAGGGGCAGATGCCCACATCTGCCCGCCGCCGCACGGCTTTTCCGGATTCTGCTTAGTCCACCAGATGGAATCCTGCGTCCATCAGTGCGCTGCGGATCTCCTGGATGTGGGCGTAGTCTCTCGTCTCCATGGTGATGCGCAGGAAACAGCCGTTGATGTCGCTGCCCTCGTTGGCACGCTCATGGTGGATGGAGATAACGTTGCCGCCCAGGTCTGCGATGATCCGGGAAACATCTTTCAGCTGACCCGGCTTGTCCAGCAGCTCAATGTTGAGCATACAGCTTCTGCCGGACATGAGCAGACCACGCTTGATAACACGGGACAGGATGGTCACGTCGATGTTGCCGCCGGAAACCAGGCAGACTACCTTTTTGCCCTCTACCGGGACTTTGTGGAACATTGCCGCAGCCACAGATGCCGCACCTGCGCCCTCTGCGATGAGTTTCTGTTTTTCGATCAGTGCCAGGATGGCTGCGGAGATCTCGTCGTCTGTTACGGTGACGATGTCGTCTACGTACTTCTTGACATACTCAAAGGTGTGAGGACCCGGCTCCTTGACGGCGATGCCGTCGGCGATGGTGGAAACGGAATCCAGACAGGTGATCTTGTCGTTGTGGATGGACTCGTACATACTGGGTGCGCCGCTCGCCTGTACGCCGTAAACCTTGATGTTCGGGTTCAGCTGCTTGATGGCGAATGCCACGCCGGAGATCAGTCCGCCGCCGCCGATGGGGACGATAACTGCATCAACGTCTGCCATCTGATCCAGGATCTCCAGACCGATGGTGCCCTGTCCGGCAATGACGTTTTCGTTGTCGAAGGGGTGGACAAAGGTGTAGTTGTGTTCCTTCTGGAGTTCCACAGCCTTGTTGTAGGCGTCGTCATAGACACCCTTGACCATGCAGACCTCTGCGCCGTAGCTCTTGGTCGCCTCTACCTTGGAGATCGGTGCGCCGTCCGGCAGGCAGATGAGCGCTTTCATGTGGTTCTTTGCCGCAGCCAGCGCTACGCCCTGGGCATGGTTGCCGGCAGAGCAGGCGATAACGCCACGAGCCTTTTCTTCGTCCGTCAGCTGGGACATCATGTAATAGGCGCCACGCACCTTAAAGGAACCGGTCACCTGGAGATTTTCGGTTTTCAGAAACAGATCGCAGTCCGGACACAGTTTCGGTGCCTGGATCAGATCGGTTTTCCGGATCACGCTCCGCAGAACGTGGCTTGCTTGATAGATTTTATCCAATGTCAGCATGGATAGGACTTCCTTTCCATAATAAGATTAAGGGCAAAGCCGTCAGGCGGGCTTTGTGCGGTATTGCCTTAAGAATACTGTGTCAGCAGCTGGTCGATCAGCTGTTTTGCTGCACGGGCGCTTCTGCCGCTCTTCTGGAGGGCGAACTGTTCCGCCTGTGCGTCCAGCTCTTCTGTGGTGATGTCCAGACCGTTCTGTTCTGCCAGAGCGTGGACGATCTCCAGATACAGGTTTTTCTGCGGCCGGCTGTAGGTGATGGTGATGCCGAACCGCTCCGACAGAGAGATGCGCTCCTGTACGGTGTCGTTGGAGTGCTTGTCGCTGCCGTCGTCGAAGGTCTCTTTGACCAGGTGGCGGCGGTTGCTGGTGGCGTAGATGACGGTGTTCCGCATCCGTGCCGCAATGCTGCCCTCCAGGGTCGCTTTCAGCGTGCCGAAGTTGGGGTCGTCCTCGGAGAAGGTCAAGTCGTCGATGAAGAGGATGAACTTCAGCGGATTCCGGCACAGGTGATCCATGATCTGGGGGATGTAGCACAGCTGGTCCTTGTTCAGTTCAATAAGCCGCAGCCCGTCGTCCTTGAACGCATTGGCAATCGCCTTGACGGTGGCAGATTTGCCTGTGCCGGCGTCTCCGGCGAGGAGAACATTGGAGGCATACTTGCCAGCCAGGAGCGCCTTGGTGTTGTCCACCACGATGCTGCGCTCCCGTTCGTATCCCACCATCTGTTCCAGAGAAATGGGGTCGGGATACTGCACCGGCACCAGCTCGCCGCCTGCGCCGACGGTGAACATATGATGCCGTGCGTAGATGCCGTAGCCGTGCTTGGCGATCTCTGCCACACGCTGGGTGTAGAGCGCATCCAGATCGGTCTTATGGGTCTGCCATGCCGGCAGGGGAATGCTGGTCTGCATCTCTGCCTGGATCATGGCAGGGGTCAGCATGGCAATGCGGTTCAGCAGTTTCAGTTCCGTGTGCAGGCAGGTCTCCAGGTTCGGGGAGATGGGTTCGCCGGCACCGGCACGCTGCACATAGACGTTTTCATGCTCCAGAACGATCTGTTCCAGATAGCCGGTGAGGTCATCTGCCCGTTCATACAGGGCAGAGACCATGGCGCTGTAAAAGCGAATTTGTGCCGGGGTGTTCTCCTTATCGGTGTGACAGAACTGCATCAGCGCCCGGATCACCGGATCCTGCTGCAAACTGCGGAAAATGACAAGGGCATCCAGCCCGTATCCGATTTCTTCTCTGGGAGTCATATGGGTTCATCTCTTTCGACTATTTTTATAAGTATACTGCTTACTTCAGCAGTGCAATGATCTTTTCGGTGCATTCGGTGCAGGACAGCGGTGTTACGCCCTCGCCAGCCAGATCGGCAGTGCGGTAGCCTGCGTTCAGATATGCGTCCACAGCGTCCTCGATCGCCTGTGCCTCGTCCATGAGGTCGAAGGAATAGCGGAGCATCATGGCTGCGGAGAGGATGGTTGCGATGGGGTTCGCCTTGTTCTGTCCGGCGATGTCCGGTGCAGAGCCGTGGATCGGTTCGTACATACCACGCTTGGTTGCGCCCAGGGATGCGGACGGCAGCATACCGATGGAGCCGGTGATCTGGGATGCCTCGTCGGACAGGATGTCGCCGAACATATTGGAGGTAACGACTACGTCGAACTGTCTCGGGTTCTTGACCAGCTGCATTGCGGCGTTGTCTACCAGCATATCGGTGAGGGTCACATCCGGGTAGTCCTTTGCCACTTCGTGAACCACTTCACGCCACAGGCGGGAGCTTTCCAGAACGTTTGCCTTATCGATGCTGATGACGTTCTTGTTCCGTTTCTGTGCGGTCTCGAAAGCCACACGTGCGATACGCTCGACTTCCATCTTGCTGTAGCACTCGGTGTCGTATGCCTCTTCGCCGTACTTGCCTTCCCGTCTGCCACGTTCGCCGAAGTAGATGCCGCCGGTCAGCTCACGCACCATCATGATGTCGAAGCCCTTTTCCACGATATCTTCCCGGAGCGGGCAGTCGCCTTTCAGTGCCGGGTACAGCTTTGCCGGACGCAGGTTGGTGAACAGACCCAGCGCCTCACGGATGCCCAGCAGCGCCTTTTCCGGGCGGAGATGCGGCGGCATCTGATCCCACTTGTTGTGACCGACTGCACCGCCCACGGCGCCCAGCAGGACGCTGTCGCTTGCGAGACAGCCGTCAATGGTCTCTTTCGGCAGGGGAATGCCGGTGGCATCAATGGCACAGCCGCCGATGAGGTACGGGGTGCAGTTGAAGGTGTGACCGTATTTCTCGCCGATCTTGTGGAGAACAGCAACAGCGCTGTCTACGATCTCCGGGCCGATACCGTCGCCACGGAGTAATGCAATATTGAAATTCATGGGAAAGACTCCTTTTTGTTTGGGAAACACTGAATAAAGCTTGTGCGTAAGATGCGTAGTCAGATTTTTCGGCAGATTGCATAGAAATTCCGCAGGCAGACTGTATGTCTGGCAAGGGATTTCTGGGCAATATGACGGAAAATCTGCAAGCAGATTGCGTGCAAAGCCGTCAGGCGGACTTTATGCAGTGTTTCCTTTGGTTTGGCAGAACAAATCGTCTGGATAGCCCCGTTTGTTCCGCAAATACTCTTTCATTATACACCAAGACTGTGAAGATTACAAGGTTTTTGTGAAAATTCTGCATTTCGCCACAAAAAAGCCGGTACGCAGGGCGCTGTGTCGGTGATTTTGGTTGCGGCAGGTCGGTTTTGGATTGACTGGAATGGGGTTGTATGGTATAATGAAAGTGTGGTAAATCGGAATTTGACGGAGGTAATTATGAAAGTGAATAACAGTTTATTAGTTGCATTGAAAAAAGTATTATTGATTATATTCGGTCTTTTGCAGGGAACGATCGGAAATTATCTGGGATTATTAGGATTGGCATTTGCATTTCCGCAAACTGATTCCTATTCAAAAGACTATGATGAAGATATGTTCCTTGTCCCATTTGGGTATGTCATGATGCTTACCTGGCTTATTGTGACAATAGCAGCAGTTATACTTTTGCGAAAAAACAAAGCAAACTTATTATCCTATGTCATTCCTTGGGTAATTGGTTTTATCGGATGCTTGATCGTAATTAAGTTATGGTAAATTCCAGTTTTTCCACATGAAAAGAACACATAGCGGGTACTGTGTCGGTGAAATTTGCGGCAGATTGACTGTGTTGGAATTATGCGGTATAATGGAAATGCGGTAAATCGGAATTTGTGAGGTGGTATAATGAATAAAATTAAGCTGACTGCACTTCCTTGTATATGTGCAGATGTTTTTTACGGTACTGAAATAATCAGACCGGGAGGAGAAGCATTGAATTTTGCTGCGCATGCCTCGCACTTTAAGGATATAGATGTTACGCTTCTTGGTGTTGTCGGAAAAGATAAATATGCAGAAGCGATAATGGATTCAATATCAAAGCTTGATATTGAAAAAAAACATATACGCATTGATGAAAGGTATCAGACTGCAAATAATATGACTTACCTTACAGAATCGGGCGATAGGTATTATAAAGATGATTCATGGAACGGAGAAATTCTCGATAACATCGTACTGAATGATAATGAAATCAAAATCTTATCAAGGTCCGATGTAGTCTTTGTTCATTTCTGGGCTTCGTGTTTTTCGCAAGTAGTTGAACTGAAGGAAACTCTTGGCTTTAAGCTTGCGGTAGATTTTGATGTATATAGAGATTTTGCAGATATGGAACGATTTGCTCCGCATGTTGATTTCTTTATGATAAGCGGCTCGGAAGAACTCCTGCCGAGGTTCAAAGAATTATCGAATAAATACCGTTGCCTGTTCAACGTGTCACTTGCAGAACATGGAAGCGTTACATACTTTAATGGACAGGAATTCAAAGTGCAAGCTGTGAAAGTTGAAAGCATAATTGACACGACCGGTTGTGGTGACAGCTATCACGCCGGATTTGTCTGCTCATATATGCTCGAAAATAATATTGAAAAGGCTATGAATATCGGTTCTGAAATTGCAGCAGAAACCTTAAAACATTACGGTGGATTCTGAATAATCAGAAACACAACTTCCAGTTTTCAGAAAACAAAAAAGCTGTTGTACCAAACAAATGGTACAGCAGCTTTTTGCATATCATAGGGTTTCAGAGAACCGCTTACTTCACAGCGCCCTTCTTAATCGACTCGATCAGACCGCCGTTTGCAATAATGGTCTGGATAAATTCCGGGAACGGTGCCACGTGGAATTCCTTGCCGTTGGTGACGTCACGGATGACGCCGTTGTCCAGGTCAGCCTCTACGGTGTCGCCCTCGCTGATGGCGTCCACAGCCTCCGGACACTCCACGATCGCAAGACCGATGTTGATGGAGTTGCGGTAGAAGATCCGGGCAAAGCTCTTGGCGATGACCAGGGCGATGCCGCTTTCCTTAATGGCGATGGGAGCGTGTTCCCGGGAAGAACCGCAGCCGAAGTTCTCGCCGCCGACCATGATGTCACCCGGCTTTACACGGCTGGTAAAGGTGGTGTCCAGGTCCTCCATGCAGTGGGAGGCAAGCTCTTTCTTGTCAATGGTGTTCAGATAACGTGCCGGGATGATAACGTCCGTGTCCACGTTGTCGCCGTATTTGATGACAGTTCCGTTCAGTTGCATGATTACAGTACCTCCTTCGGGGAAACGATCTTGCCGGCAATGGCACTTGCTGCGGCAACTGCCGGGCTTGCCAGATATACTTCAGATTCCGGGTGACCCATTCTGCCCACGAAGTTCCGGTTTGTGGTAGAAACCGCACGCTCGCCTGCTGCCAGGATACCCATATGACCGCCCAGACACGGACCGCAGGTCGGGGTGGAGACCACGCAGCCTGCCTCGATGAAGTCCTTCAGCAGACCGTTTTCCATGGCTTTCAGATAGATCGACTGGGTTGCCGGGATGATGATGGCACGGACGTTCTTTGCCACCTTTTTGCCACGGATGATGGAGGCTGCCTCTTCGATGTCCTTGTAGAAACCGTTGGTGCAGGAGCCGATGACAACCTGGTCGATCTTGACCTCGCCCACCTCGTCGATGGTGCGGGTGTTGCCCGGCAGATGCGGAAATGCTACGGTGGACTTGATCTCGGACAGGTCGATCTCGATGACCTCGTCGTAAACTGCGTCCTCGTCTGCCTTGTAGACAACCGGCTTGCGGTCGCTGTGTTCTGCCACGAATGCCAGCGTCTGGTCGTCCACCTCGAAGATGCCGTTCTTTGCGCCGGCCTCGATCGCCATGTTGGTCATGGTGAGACGGTCGCTCATGGACAGGGATGCCACACCTTCGCCGGTGAATTCCATCGAGCGGTACAGTGCGCCGTCTACGCCGATCTTGCCGATGATGTGCAGGATCACGTCCTTGCCGGAGATGTACGGGTTCAGCTTGCCATTGAGGACAAACTTGATGGCAGACGGCACCTTGAACCATGCCTTGCCGATCGCCATGCCGCACGCCATGTCGGTCGAGCCGACACCGGTAGAGAATGCGCCCAGTGCGCCGTAGGTGCAGGTGTGGGAGTCTGCGCCGATGACAACGTCACCGGAAACGACCAGTCCTTTTTCCGGCAGCAGAGCGTGTTCGATGCCCATTTGTCCCACGTCGTAGAAGTGGGTGATCTCCTTTTCGCCGCAGAAATCACGGCACATTTTACACTGGGTAGCTGCCTTGATGTCCTTGTTCGGAGCAAAGTGATCCATGACCATGGTCACCTTATCCTTGTCGAAAACATTGTCCTTGTTCAGCTTGTTGAACTCCCGGATCGCAACCGGGGAAGTGATATCGTTGCCCAGCACACGATCCAGATTGACCAGGATCAGCTGACCGGGTTCAACAGAATCCAGACCGGCGTGTGCGGCAAGGATCTTCTGTGTCATTGTCATACCCATGGGGTGAGTTCCTCCTTTATTTGATTTGCCTTAGTCCATCCGGTTGATGATCGCACCCTTATCCGCAGAGGAGACCATCTTGGAATATCGTTTCAGATAGCCGGTGAGGTTTTCCTTGACCAGGATCTTGGTTGTCTTTTTCCGCTCTGCCAGCTCCTCGTCAGAGACCTCCAGCTGGATGCTGTGGTTCGGGATGTCGATGGAGATGATATCGCCGTCCTGTACATAGGCGATGGTGCCGCCGTTGACAGCCTCCGGAGAAACGTGACCGATGGCTGCGCCACGAGTCGCACCGGAGAAACGGCCGTCTGTGATGAGGGCAACGTCCTTGTCCAGACCCATGCCTGCGATGGCAGAGGTCGGGGACAGCATCTCACGCATACCCGGGCCGCCGGCAGGTCCTTCATAGCGGATGACAACCACATCGCCCTTGACGATCTTGCCGCCGGTGATGGCTGCGATCGCCTCTTCCTCGCTGTTGAATACCTTTGCCGGGCCCTTGTGTACCAGCATCTCCTTGGCTACGGCGCTGCGCTTTACCACGCAGCGATCCGGTGCCAGGTTGCCCTTGAGGACAGCGATGCCGCCGGTCTCACTGTACGGCTGGTCGATGGGACGGATGATGTCGGTGTTCTTGTTGATACATCCCTTGATGTTCTCTGCCATGGTCTTGCCGGTGACGGTCATCACGTCGGTGTGGAGCAGGTTCTTCTTGGTCAGCTCGTTCAGCACCGCATAGATGCCGCCAGCCTCGTTCAGATCCTCCATATATGCGTGGCCTGCCGGAGCCAGATGGCAGATGTTCGGGGTGCGTGCGCTGATCTTGTTGACCATATCCAGGTCGATCTTGATGCCGCATTCGTTGGCAATTGCCGGCAGGTGGAGCATACTGTTGGTGGAGCAGCCCAGCGCCATGTCTGCGGTCAGTGCATTTTCGAAAGCGTCTGCGGTCATGATGTCACGGGGACGGATGTTCTTCCGGTACATATCCATAACTGCCATGCCAGCCTGCTTTGCCAGCTTGATGCGCTCGGAGTATACTGCCGGGATGGTGCCGTTGCCCTTGAGACCCATGCCCAGGACTTCGGTCAGACAGTTCATGGAGTTTGCGGTGTACATACCGGAGCAGGAACCGCAGGTGGGGCAGGCGTTGTTCTCGAACTCTTCCACGTCCTCCATGGTGAATTTGCCGGCAGCGTAAGAGCCGACAGCCTCAAACATACTGGACAGGCTGGTCTTTTTGCCCTTGACATGACCGGCAAGCATCGGACCGCCGCTGACGAATACCGTCGGCACGTTCACTCTTGCGGCAGCCATCAGCAGACCGGGGACGTTCTTGTCACAGTTCGGGATCATGACCAGGGCATCAAAGTGATGCGCCAGCGCCATGCACTCGGTGGAATCTGCGATCAGATCACGGGTCACCAGGGAATACTTCATGCCCTTGTGTCCCATGGCGATGCCGTCACAGACTGCGATCGCCGGGAAAACCACCGGTGTACCGCCAGCCATGGCAACGCCCATCTTAACGGCATCGACGATCTTGTCGATGTTCATGTGTCCCGGTACGATCTCGTTGTAGGAGGAGACAATGCCGACCAGCGGACGCTCCATCTCTTCCTTGGTCATTCCCAGTGCGTGGAACAGGGAACGCTGGGGTGCTTTGTCCACACCCTCACAGTAAAAATTACCGCTCATTTTTTTCACCTCATATAATTTCGGAAAAATTGCTTTTCCGTGTGTCACAATGGATCTCAGATACAAAGCAGGCGCTTATGTGTAGCCAAAAACTGCTTTCCCGATATTGTGTCAGGAAAGCAGTTTCTGCGCTATAGTTTTATCCTGCGTATCCCATCAATTCAGAAATGGGGGATTGCTGTAACCAGATTAGTTGTTGATCAGCTTGTCTTCGCCGTTCCAGCTGTACAGCTTACGGATCTCTTCGCCGACCTTTTCAGACGGATGCTCAGATGCCAGCTTACGCATTGCACGGAAGTGTGCCTGGCCGCCTGCCTCGCTCATATCCAGCAGGAATTCCTTTGCGAAAGAACCATCCTGGATGTTCTTCAGGATCTGCTTCATGGTCTTCTTGGTCTCTTCGGTGATCAGCTTCGGACCGGTGATGTAGTCGCCGTATTCAGCTGTGTTGGAGATGGAGTAACGCATACCTGCGAAACCGCTCTGGTAGATCAGGTCTACGATCAGCTTCATCTCGTGGATGCACTCGAAGTAAGCGTTTCTCGGGTCATAGCCAGCCTCGCACAGTGTCTCGAAACCAGCCTGCATCAGAGCGCAGACACCGCCGCACAGAACAGCCTGTTCACCGAACAGGTCGGTCTCAGTCTCGGTGCGGAATGTGGTTTCCAGAACGCCGGCTCTTGCGCCGCCGATTGCCAGACCATAAGCCAGTGCCAGATCCTGTGCCTTGCCGGTAGCATCCTGCTGTACAGCAACCAGGCACGGAACGCCCTTGCCTGCCTGATATTCCGAACGAACGGTGTGTCCCGGTCCCTTCGGAGCGATCATGGTAACGTCAACATCTGCCGGCGGAATGATCTGACCGAAGTGGATTGCGAAACCGTGAGCGAACATCAGCATATTGCCCGGTTCCAGGTTCGGTGCAATGTCCTTCTTGTACATTGCTGCCTGCTTTTCATCATTGATCAGAATCATGATGATGTCAGCCTGCTTTGCGGCCTCTGCTGCGGTGAATACTTCGAAGCCCTGTGCCTCAGCCTTTGCCCAGGACTTGCTGCCCTTGTACAGACCGATGATTACTCTGGCCTTATCGCCCAGAGATTCCTTGGCATTCAGTGCGTGTGCGTGACCCTGGCTGCCGTAGCCGATAACAGCGATGGTCTTGCCATACAGCAGAGACAGGTCACAATCTTCCTGATAAAATACCTTTGCAACATGATCCATTGTGAAAGACTCCTTTGAATAAATTTGGGTTTCAGAAATGACATTCCTGTGCATTTCTGGCGCAGTACCGCCGGTTTTCCGTGCAGTCTGCTGATCCATTTATATACGGCTGCTCACGCATCTTTCAGGCATGAGCCGCCTCTTTCAAGAGCGACCAGACCGGTGCGGCACATTTCCATGATGCCATAGGGTTCCAGAAGCTCAATAAAAGCGTTGATCTTAGAGGACTCGCCACGGATTTCGATGACCAGTGCCTCCGGGGAATAGTCGGTGATCTTTGCACGAAAGACATCGACTACGGACATGATGTCCTGCCGCTTGTCTGCTACATTGTTGATCTTGATGAGCAGCAGTTCACGGATGACGGTCTGATCCCGTTTCATGACCTTCACGGTCTTGACATCGTACATTTTCTCCAGCTGCTTGACGATCTGGTTGCAGATGCTGCGGTCGCAGTGGGTGGAGATGGTGATGCGGGAGAATTCCGGCGATTCGGTCTCGCCCACAGTCAGTGTATCAATATTGAATCCTCGTCTGGTGAACATCCCGGAAACACGGGACAGCACACCGGAATGGTTTGCAACGAGGACGGAAATAACAAAGCGTTCGATTCTATCCATGATGGCACACCCCTTTACATTGCAGAAATATCAACGATGATATCGTCGATGCAGCCGCCCGGCGGCAGCATGGGCAGTACGAATGCGTCGCAGTCGATGGCACAATCCACCAGGACCGGACCGTTTTCTGCGAATGCCTTGGGCAGGACTTCCTTCAGTTCTGCCATGTTCATGGCACGATAGCCCGGCATACCGAATGCCTCAGCCAGCTTGACGAAGTCGGTCTTGCGCTCCAGGGTGGTGTTGGAATAGTGCTTGTCGAAGAACAGGGTCTGCCACTGGCGTACCATGCCCAGAACGCCGTTGTTCATGATAAAGACAACGACCGGGGTCTGGTTGGTGACTGCGGTAGCCAGTTCGTTCAGATTCATGCCAAAGCTGCCGTCGCCGGTGACCAGAACGGTCTTTCTGCCGGTGGCAGTTGCAGCGCCGATGGCTGCGCCCAGACCAAAGCCCATAGTTCCCAGACCGCCGCTGGAAATAAAGGTGCGGGGTGTCTCGAAGGGGTAGTGCTGTGCCACCCACATCTGGTGCTGTCCCACGTCTGTTGCCACGATAGTGTCCTTGTCTGCCACGGCAGCGATCTGGTCGATGGCGGTGAACGGTGTCAGCTCGTCCGGATCCTGTGCCTCCAGCTTGGCAGTCTCTGCCTGGAGTTCTGCCACACGAGCCATCCAGTCCGGGTGGGTCTGCTGGGGCAGCTTGTCCATCAGACGGGTCAGGATCTCCTTCATCGAGCCGGCAATGCCCAGCTCCACGCTGATGTTCTTGCAAAGCTCGGATGCGTCGATGTCGATGTGGATGATCTTGGCGTTCCGTGCATACTTTGCGGTGTTGCCGGTGCCTCTGTCGCTGAAGCGTGCGCCGGCGGTGATGATGAGATCTGCCTCATTCTGTGCGATAGAGGAGGCATAGTGACCGTGCATACCCTCCATGCCCAGCCAGCGGGGATTGGAGGTGGGAACGGCGGAAATGCCCATCATGGTGCAGCCGATAGGTGCGTCGATCTTTTCTGCCAGTGCCAGAACCTCTGCGCCGGCGTTGTCGGTGATCGCACCGCCGCCGATGTAGATGTAAGGCTTTTCCGCAGCCAGGATCATTTCCGCAGCCTTTTCGATCTCGCTCTCGTTTGCTGCCGGAACCGGATTCTTTGCAACCGGTGCCTGTGCGGTGTATTCATACAGTGCGTTCTGTACATCCTTGGGGATATCCACCAGGACAGGTCCGGGTCTGCCGGACTTTGCGATACGGAATGCCTCACGGATGGTGTCCGCCAGATCTTCCACACGCTTTACCAGAAAATTGTGCTTGGTGATGGGCATGGTCACGCCGGTGATGTCCACTTCCTGGAAGCTGTCCCGTCCGATCAGAGAGTTCGGCACGTTGCCGGTGATGGCAACCAGGGGAACGGAGTCCAGATATGCGGTAGCGATACCGGTGACCAGGTTGGTCGCACCCGGACCGGAGGTGGCGATGACTACGCCGACCTCACCGGTGGCACGTGCATAGCCGTCCGCAGCGTGTGCTGCGCCCTGCTCGTGTGCTGTGATGATGTGGTGGATCCGGTCCTGTGCCAGATACAGGGCATCATAGATGTCGATGACCTGGCCGCCCGGATAACCGAATACCGTAGATGCGCCCTGTTCGATCAGGGTCTCTACGATGATTTGTGCGCCTTTCAACTTCATGTTACTTTCACCTTTTATTTTTGAATTTCAGATTATATAAGATACAATAGATACAGGGAGATACGGGACAGACCCGAAACGTATGCCGCCCGGCACGCTTTTCATAAAGAACCGCACCGCCGCCGCTCCTGTCCGGCAGCTGTGCCTACAAAAAAAGCCCTCGGCTGCAAGTACCGAAAGCTTCCAATCTTCATGCAAGCGTTGCGGCAGAATAACAGCCGTTCGCACTTTTCTTTGGAACACCGGTGTGTGCAGCACAAATTCCGCTTCGGGTCAAAATGACTCGAGCGCCTAGTTCCACGATAATCACTCGTGCTGCCAACCGGCACATAGCGTCGCTGTACATCGCCGTACACTCCTTTTCCAAAAAAATCCCTGCGAACCCTGCCGCATGACGGTGCAGATACACCGCCGCTGTGATTCGTATGTGTTTAGTATAGCACTATGTTTTCGCAATTGCAAGTAGCTGTCTTTTATTTTTACACTTTAGATACATTTTGTTCAATAAATTGACAGGATGCAAAGAAAAAACCGGCGGTTTTGGTGAAATTGAAAGAAATTTCGCAAAATTGCTTGACAAACAAAGGGGAGAATGCTATAATGAAAATAATCACAGTGCGGAGAACGGCGCTGGTGTATCATGAAGAAAAAGGCTTTGACAGGAAGATAAGAGAACGCAGACTGTGTTTCAGAGAGCCGGCGGCAGGTGTGAGCCGGCAGCAGGGCGTTCAGGATAACTGGTCCTTGAGCCGCAGGCGGAACATACGGGCGCTGTCCCGTGTCAGTAGGCTGTGCCGGACACTCTCCGTTACCGGAGTACACATTGTCAGATGTGATGAGCGGGCGCATCAGCTGCGTCAAAAAGAGTGGTACCACGGAGAATATGGATCTTCGTCTCTTTTGTACAGATAGGTTGTCTGTATGGAAGGGGCTTTTTTTGTAGACAGAACAGCCGCAGATCACACAAACAGGAAAGGAATGTATCTTATGAAAAACGTAGAACAGTACGCACCGCAGTTTTTTCCGGTAAAGAATCCGCCCATGCGCTGGGCATCCAAGACCATGATCGAAAAAGCACCGGTCTGGTGCAGCGTTGACCTGCGGGACGGCAACCAGGCACTTATCACACCCATGAACCTGGAAGAAAAGCTGGAGTTTTTCCGTTATCTGGTGAAGATCGGCTTTAAGGAAATTGAGATCGGCTTTCCGGCTGCGTCGGAGACGGAGTATGAGTTCTGCCGGACGCTGATCGAGAACGATATGATCCCGGACGATGTGACCATCCAGGTGCTGACCCAGGCACGGGAACACATTATCGCAAAGACCTTTGAGGCGCTGAAAGGCGCAAAGCACGCCATCGTACACCTCTATAATTCCACCTCTGTGGCACAGCGGGAACAGGTGTTTAAGAAGAGTAAGGAAGACATCATCAAGCTGGCTGAGCTGGGCGCAAATCTCTGCAAGGAATACCGGGCAAAGACCGAGGGTCACTTCCGCTTTGAGTATTCGCCGGAGAGCTTTACCGGCACAGAGCCGGAATTTGCCCTGGAGATCTGCAATGCCGTATTGAAGATCTGGGAGCCGACACCGGAAGATCCGGTCATCATCAACCTGCCGGTCACCGTTTCCCACTCCATGCCTCACGTGTATGCGAACCAGATCGAGTATATGAACGACAATCTGTACCGGCGTGAAAACGTGGTCATTTCCCTGCATCCCCACAACGACCGTGGCTGCGCTGTGGCGGACAGTGAGCTGGGACTCCTTGCCGGCGGCGACCGTATCGAGGGAACGCTGTTCGGCAACGGCGAGCGCACCGGTAATGTGGACATCATCACACTGGCGCTGAATATGTACTCCCAGGGCGTCGATCCGGAGCTGGACTTCTCCAATATGCCGGAGATCGTGGAGATGTACGAGCGTGTCACCAGAATGCACGTGTATGAGCGTTCGCCGTACAGCGGTCAGCTGGTATTCGCTGCGTTCAGCGGCTCGCACCAGGATGCCATCGCCAAGGGAATGCACTGGAGAGAGGAACACGACTGCAAGCACTGGAACGTGCCGTATCTGCCCATCAATCCGGAAGATGTGGGACGTGTGTACGAGGCAGACGTAATCCGCATCAACAGCCAGTCCGGCAAAGGCGGCGTCAGCTACCTCATGGAGACCAAGTACGGCTATCACATTCCGCAGAAGATGCGGGAGTCCTTCGGCTATCTGGTCAAGGGTGTCTCCGACCACGCACACAAGGAACTGATGCCGGAAGAGGTGCTGGACATTTTCACCAAGCACTATGTCAATGTGGAAACACCGGTCTCCATTCCGGAAGTCCACTTCGTACAGAAGGGCGAAAATGCCATCGGCACAGAGGTCACCATCTCCTATAAGGGCAATACCGAGACCGTACACGGAGACGGAAACGGCCGTCTGGATGCGGTTTCCAACGCCATAAAGGCACATCTGAACATGGACTTCGCACTGACCACCTATACCGAACACGCTCTGGAAGTGCGTTCCAGCTCCAAGGCTGTGGCATATGTGGGACTGGAAAAGGACGGAAAGACCTATTGGGGCGTGGGTATCCACTCGGATATCATCAATTCCTCTATTTCCGCATTCCTCAGCGCACTGAATGCCATGATCGCAGATCTGAAGAAGTAATTCTGATTTGCAATAACGCTGTTTTCCACATTTGAGTCATTCACTGTGGAAAACGGTACAATAGAAAGAGAAAGCCGCCGTGCAGTGAATGTTACTGCACGGCGGCTTTTTGTATTGTCTCAGCGTTTTTTAGAAGTAGGTCGCCATGGCTACCAGGAACATAGCGTCCATGCTGTACCACTTGCCCTTGTACTGGAACACGATGAAGTCCTCGGACTCGTTGTCCTTTTTCTCATCGGAGCGATAGCGTACTTTCAGCTCGTATTTCACGCCCTTTTTTACTTCCAGATCGCTGGCATCCTCAAAGTCGAAGTAGTCGGCGAAGTCGTTCTTGTCCAGCTTTTCCTTGTCCTCAAAGGTGACCTTGATGTCGTCGTATTCGTCATAGTATTTGTCCAGATAGTCCTGCACATCGTTGGTCAGTTCCTTGCGGCTCAAATCGTTGTCGTCCATCAGTTCTTTCAGATAATCCTTGGGTACGGTTGCCATCAGATCCTTGGCATCGCAATTCTCGATGGCTTTGTAATAGTCCTTGACCACGCTCTTGGAGCTGCTGCCGAAAAAGGAGCAGAGCAGGACAATCACCAGAACGGCAGTCACCACGATACAGCCTGCCGCAATGAGCAGTCCCTTGGTGTTCATGCCCAGGAACGGCTTTTTGCCGCCCGGAACGGCAGTCACTGCATCTGCGCCCATGCCGTCCGGCTGCTGGGGCTGTTGGGGTGTTTCGTTTTTCGTGCCGCAGTTCGGGCAGAATTCGTCTTGCGGATTCAGTTTCGTTCCGCAGTTTTTGCAAAATGTCATGTGTTTTCCCTCTCCCTATCGTTTGTCGTTTTTCACCATTTGCCGCAGTTTTGCGAAGGCGGCATCCTCGCCCTGTTCCGCCAGGATGGTCAGCAGTTCTGTCAGCTGCCGCTCGGTCTCCGGATGGAGCATCCCACGCTTTTTGGAGGTGGAACGCTGGAAATAGTCCAGGGGACAGGTCTGGTCGTAGCGGTCTTTCAGATAGATCTTGCTGGCAGCCACCCGGTCACAGAACATCTCTGCCAGAAAGCGCACCGGCATTTCCACCGGCTCGACCCGTTTGGTTTTCGGGTTATAGTCCGACCAGTACTCGAAGTGGTGGCGGTTGCGCCCCTTGTGGTGCATCCACGCCAGAGAATAGCCGTATGCCTCACGTTCGGCTTCGTTGGGGCTGCGTTTGCCGTCCTCATAATAGCGGACACCCTGCCAGAACTCTGTGGGGCTGTACTTGGAAAGATCGTGGCGCAGTCCCTGCCAGAAGATCCCCGCTTTGCGGCAGTGCCGGATAACGGCGTGCCGGTGCCGGGTGATGGTGGAAAGATGTCCCCAGAAAGAATGCCAGCCCATAACAAGAACCTCCTCTGTGTGGAATACCTCTTTCAGTATACCGCTTTTGGAAGGAAAAGTCAAGGTTTATGTGGAAAGAAGAATTCACGCCTCAGTCAGCCTTACGGCTGCCAGCTCAGCACAAGGCACACCCTACGGGCGCCTTTTCAAGGGAGGCTCATTTATTGTCCCCCTTGAAAAGGGGGATGTCCCGAAGGGACAGGGGGATATAAAGACGCTGTCAAACGGCAATGCACGAGATTATCCCGTAAGGTGTCATATTTTTCCCCGACACCCCTTGACTTTTCCGGAAAACCTGGTAGAATCCCCAGGTGCGGAAGGGAATCCAACTTGACAGGAGAGATTTCCTATGAAAGAAAAAATCTGTGCCGGGCTGGGAATGCTCGGCGGTATGCTGGCGGCGGCGCTGGGCGGTTGGGACACCGGTCTCCGGGTGCTGCTGTGTCTGATGGCGGCGGATTTCTGCACCGGGCTGGTGAATGCGGCAGTGTTTCACCGTTCTCCGAAAACCGGAGACGGCAGGCTGGACAGCCGGCGCTGTTTCCAGGGCGTGTGCCGCAAGGCGGAGATGCTGGTATTTGTGGGCGCTGCCCATGCCATGGATCTGCTTCTGGAAAGCACCTTTCTGCGCAGTGCTGTTCTGATCGGGTTCTGTGCCAGCGAGGTCATTTCGCTGACGGAAAACGCCGGCTGTATGGGGCTGCCCTTGCCGGCGGCGTGGAAAAACGCCGTGAGTCTGCTCAACCGCAAATCCGAAACCGACTCGCAGGAAAAGGAGTGACACGCTATGCAGATACAAAACGCATATCTGACCCACAACCGTCCCCGAACCATCCGGAAACAGACCACTGCCATTGCGGTACACTGGGTGGCGAATCCCGGCAGTTCCGCCATGGCGAACCGGAACTATTTCAACAGCACCAGCCGCTCCGTGTCCAGCAATTACATTGTGGGATTGCAGGGCGAGGTGATCTGCTGCATTCCGGACGAGGAGATGAGCTGGTGTACCAATGCAGCGAACAGCTACACGGTTTCCATCGAGACCTGTCACCCCGACTGGACCGGGGCGTTCGGCAGCAAAACCTATGCCAGCCTGGTGGAACTGACGGCGCAGCTGTGCCGGAAGTACGGGCTGCATCCCCAGCACGGCGGCGTGATCCGGCACTATGACGTGACGGGAAAGGTCTGCCCCAAGTGGTTTGTCCCGGCGAGCAAAGGCGGCTCTGACACGGCGGACGGGGCGCACTGGCAGCAGTTCCTGCGGGACGTGGCGAACGCTATGGGTACCGGAAACGCTGCGGCATCTGCACCGACAACGGCAGCGTCTGCCGCAGGATATCGGGTAAAGGTCACGGCAGATGCCCTGCACATCCGCAGCGGAAACGGCACGTCCTATCCGGTGGTTGGTTGCATCCGGGACAAGGGCGTCTATACCATTGTGGAGACAAAGGGCGACTGGGGCAGGCTGAAATCCGGCGCAGGCTGGATCTGTCTGCGGTATTGCAGGAAGGTGTGAGAGGGTAAGGAAGATTCCTCTGTTGAATTTATCCCTCCGGCACTTCGTACCACCTCAGCACAAGGCACACCCTACGGGCGCCTTTTCAAGGGAGGCTTTTTATTATGTCCCCCTTGAAAAGGGGGATGTCAGCGTAAGCTGACAGGGGGATATTCAGAAATCAACCAACGGGCGAACAGTGTTCGCCCCTACGGTGGGGCATATGTCCCCCTTGAAAAGGCGCCCGTAGGGTGTGCCTTGTGCTGGGATGTCCCGAAGGGACAGGGGGATAATCCCTCCGTCTGCTCCTTACGGAGCATCCACCTCCCTTTTCAAGGGAGGCATATTTATCGTCCTCGGTGGGATGCCATAAGGTTTTCCATTTCCGGTACACTCGGGTCGATGTGGGCATCGACCTCTACAGGGGAACTTCAAAGGGCAAAAAAGATGCCTGAAAAACGCAAAAAGAGCTTGTCGGGAACGGCTTTATCCCGGCAGGCTCTTTTTGTTATCTGGTGTTGTGATCCAGTTTCACGCTGGTTTATCTTTTTCGGTTATCCTGGAACAGGACGGCTCAGAACCTGTCTTTAGTGTGCGGCGAACTGGGTGATATCCGGCACGCCGATGGACGTAGTTCCCTCACGGAGCATTACCAGGGTCAGTTCCGCCATATGGGTGGGTGTTTCCGGACATCCGTTTTTCAGCCAGTGTTCTACCAGCCCCACGCATCCGGCAAGGGCAAAGGAAATGGCATACTGGAGATCCTGTTCCCGGAGTTCCTTCGGCGCAAACGAGCGCAGGGTCTGGAGACCCTTGTCCCGGATCATCTTCTCGATGTTCCGCAGAAAGGCGATGTCGCCGTTCGGTCCGATGAGCGCCGAACAGAGCTGGGCATTCTCCGAGAGGATGTTGAACGTCTGTTCCAGAAAGGCGAAGAAGTTCTTCGGCGTTTCCGGCAGCGTCCAGTTTTCGTTGACGGCATCCATCAGCTGCTGTAACAGGCGCTGTTCTGTCTTTTCCAGCAGGTCGTAAATGTCTGTGTAGTGGAGATAGAAGGTGGAACGGTTGATGTCCACCAGGTCTGCCAGCTCCCGGACGGTGATCTCCTTGATGCTCTTCTGCTGGAGCAGGGTGGTCAGTCCGTTCAGGATCAGCGCCTCGGTGCGGCGATAGCGCCGCTCTTGTTTTATATTGTTGGTCATGTTGTTTCATCCTTATCTTCGGCAGCACAGGTCTCATGGAGATATCAATTTTATAGCTGCCTCCCTTGAAAAGGGAGGTGTCACGAATCCCCTTGTTATTTTGTGACATTTCTCCATCTCGTGAAGTGCTGTCCATTATAATAGTATACGAAGCGGCGTCTGTCCGGCATTCGGGGATTGCCGGAGCCACTAATAAACATAGTGTCTATTAGTAGACGTAATTTGTAAAATCAACGGTTGCAAATTCACTTCCCTTATATTATAATAGATACAGGACGAAAAGTCAACAGTTTTCTATTTATAGACAAGATTTTTTTTATAGACAGCTGTTCTTCGTCACAAGAATCGAAACAAGACCGTGCATTCGGGGAAAGCGGTGATTGTTTCATGCAGAAAGGAAGTAGGTATTTATGCGATCAAGCGGTTCCGGAAAGAAACAGAATTTCTTCTGGCGGCACTTCAATGGCATCGCAATGGCGGCAATTGTTCTGATCCCGACCATCTATACCACCTTGTTCCTGGGTTCCATGTGGGATCCTTACGGGAATGTGGATCAGCTGCCGGTGGCAGTGGTCAACAATGACAAGTCGGTGGACTATGAGGGCAAGGAACTGGCTGTCGGAGACGAACTGGTAGACAAACTGCGGGAAAATGACCAGCTGGATTTCCACTTTGTCAGCGCAGACAAGGCAGAAAAGGGAATTGAGGACGGCACATATTATATGGTCATCACCATTCCGGAAAACTTCTCGGAAAACGCCTCCACGCTGATGGACGACGAGCCGCAGAAGATGGAACTCCAGTATGTCACCAATCCCGGCACGAACTACATCGCAAGCAAGATGAGCGAAACGGCGCTGGCAAAGATCCAGAAAGAAGTTTCGGAGAGCGTGACCAAGGAGTATACCGAGACCATCTTCGACCAGTTGGGTACGATCGGCAGCGGCATGAGCGATGCGGCTGACGGTGCGCTCCAGATCCAGGACGGCGTGTCCGATCTGAAGGACGGCAACACCAAGATCACCGATAATCTGAAGCTTTTGTCGGACAGCTCCCTTACTTTCGTAGACGGTGCAAAGACCCTGGAAAGCGGTCTGAAAACCTATACCGACGGCGTGGCAACGGTCAACAGCGGTGCGCAGACATTGTCTGACGGCATGGATCAGCTGGCGAGCGGCGCAGGCACGCTGGCAGACGGCGCAGTGGCACTGTCTGACGGTTCCGGTACACTTTCCAACGGTGTCAGCAGCTATACCGACGGCGTTTCGGCAGCCTACAGCGGCGCACAGACCCTGGACGGCAGCAGCAGCCAGCTGGAAAACGGCGCAGCAAGCCTGACCAGCGGTGCGGCACAGCTCCAGCAGGGCAGCGCACAGATGACTGCCGGCTTGCAGACCCTGTCTGACAGTCTGAGCGGCAGTCTCTCCGCAGAGAGTCTCCAGCAGATGCAGCAGCTGACCGCCGGTCTGACACAGCTCCAGCAGGGCATCGACACACTGAACACCACCCTGCAAAACACTTCCATGCCGGATACCAGCGCTCTGGTACAGACGCTGACCGCCAGTCTGACGGCGATCGGCACCAGCGCACAGGATGCCGGCGCACAGCTGCAAAGCTTACAGTCCGCACTGACCACCATGACCCAGACGGAAGTATTCCAGTCTCTGGATGCGGCATCCCAGCAGGAACTGCTGTCGTGCTTCTCCGTCCCCATGAGTTCTCTGGCAACGGATATCTCGGACATTGGCACACAGGTGACCGGCTTGTCCAAGGCACTGGAAGGCACAGATCTGAGCAGCTCTGCCAGCGCAATGGAACAGCTGAAGTCCAGCGTCAGCACACTGGCTGCCGGCGCAGACCAGGCACTTCCGGGCGCACAGCAGGCGATCACCAGCCTGTCCGGCGGCTTACAGTCGGTACAGTCCGCAGTGGATGCACAGCTCATCCCTGGTTCTCAGGCACTGGAGGCTGGTCTCAGTCAGCTGGCTGACGGCAGCAGCACTCTGGAATATGGTGTATCCAAGTACACCGGCGGCGTGTCCAGTCTGACCGACGGACTCCAGACCCTGGATTCCAACACCGGCACGCTGGTGGGCGGTGCGTCCTCGCTGAACAGCGGCGCACAGACCCTGGCAGACAGCGTTCCTACACTGACCAATGCAGTTTCTCAGCTGCAGAGCGGTGCATCCCAGCTGGCTGACGGTACTGCACAGCTGGCGGCAAACAACGACACGCTGAACAGCGGCGCAGCACAGCTGGCAGACGGCGCAGGTCAGATCCAGGACGGCGCATCCCAGCTGGCAGACGGCTCGGTAGAACTGGGTGACGGTCTGGTACAGCTGTCCAACGGTGCGGTAACGCTCCAGACTTCCATCGCCGACGGCGCAGACGAGGTCAATAGCATCGACAGCACCGACAAGACCTATGATATGTTCTCTGCGCCGGTAATGACAAACGAGACATATGAGACGACCGTTCCCACAAACGGCAACGCTATGGCGGCGTACATGATGTCCGTTGGTCTGTGGGTATCCGGTCTGGCATTCTGCGTTATGCTTTCGCCGTATCATCAGAAGATCGGCGCTCGCAAGCCGGGCAAGGCATGGCTGCTCACACTGGGCAAGCTCTGGGCATTGGGTCTGCTCCAGGCAGTTCTCATGATCCTGTGCCTGTCCTGGATCAACGACTTCCAGCCGGAATATATGGGCAAGACACTCATCATCGCCTGCCTGGCATCTGTGGCATTCCTGACGCTGGAATATTGTGTCAACTTCTTCCTGGATATCATCGGTGACTTTATCCTGCTGGTATTCATGGTACTGCAGCTCAGCGGCTGCGCCGGCACATATCCGCTGGAACTGTCCGACAAGTTCTACCAGGTTCTGAACCCGTTCATGCCGTTCACCTATACCGTTCACGGTTTCCGCAGCGGCATCGCATCCGGTCTGGACATCACCACAGACTGCGTGGTACTGGCAGTGATCGCTGTCGTATTCGCAGGTCTCCTGCTGGTTGGTTTCCGCAAGCGTGCGAAGAAGGAACAGGAGTCTGAGGTGGAAGTTTCCGAAAAGGCAGTTTCCGGCACTCCGGTTCAGGCATAATCACGACATCTTGAATTTTCCCATTATATAAGAACAAGTTTTCGCAAAAAGTGATGCTCGAAAATCCACATACATTTCTTGCAAAGACGAGTTCTGAAAGCAGCGTATCGGTTTGATCTCCGGTACGCTGCTTTTTTTGTGTCAGTGGGGACGAATCACATTGAGATCACAATGTGATTCACATTGTGATCTCAATGTTACCAGCGTCGAGTAACATTGTAGATACAGAGATAGAGATAGAGAAAGAGTCAGAGTAAGAGTTAGAGTTAGATTCAGAGATAGAAAAAGAGACAGATGCAGATACAGAGTTATTGTTATATCCAGAGGTGCAGCCATGCGGCTGCTTTTTCCGGAAACAAGGACAACGACTGCTTTCGCATGAAAGGCTGGATATTCTGTTGCAATGGCTCTTCTGATAAGACGGGAAAGATGCTTGCCGGATACCAACCATAAAAAAAGCACACCAGGTATCGTCTACCCAGTGTGCCGATGTTTGATTCTGTTACAGCAGTCCGAAGAATGCGGCGATCACATTCGCCTCAGCCTCTGCCATTTTTTGCAGGTTGGCATCTGACAGCAGCCAGTTGGTGGCTCGCAGGTTGGTGTGATAGCTGTGTTCCAGCAGGATCGCCGGTGTCCCCACCTTGGTTGCGCCACGGAGAACGCCGTAATAGTCGCCGTTGTCGCCCTGGCGTTTCCAGATCGTTCCGGCTTGTGCTGTCCCCATCACCTGGTGTACCACGTTCGCCAGCTGCTGTCCCAGCACATCCATGGTGCCGGTCACAGTGCAGCAGGCAAGGGGTGCGTCTACAGATGCACTGTTGCAGGCGTTGCTGTGCAGGCTGAGGAACAGGTCGCATCCGGCGGATTTCTTGCCCCGTGCCTCCAGCCCCAGGTCGCCTGCCTGGGTCGTCCGGGTGGTGATGACTTCCATGCCCCGTGCCTCCAGCGCCGATTTCAGCTTGAGGTGGAGCTTCCAGCTCATGTCGGATTCATAGTATGTACCGTTCACCGGACTGCGGTTGTATTTGCCGTAGTGTCCGGCATCCAGACAGATCTTGATTTTCTTTTGCGTGCCGTCTGCGTTGAAGGTGTACTTCTTTCCGTCGATGGTGACCGTTCCCGTCGCCATATTGCCGTTTTCCAGGAAGTAGTACTTCTGGCTGCCGATGGTCTGCCAGCCGGTGAGCATTGCGCCGTCTGTGCCGAAGTAGTACTTCTGGCTGCCCACTGCCTGGAACCCGGTCTGCATGGAGCCGTCTGAGGCAAAGCAGTACTGTTTGCCGTCCACGGTCTGGATGCCGGTTCTGGCAATGCCGTCCGTGCCGAAGTAATAGCGCTTGCCGTCCAGCGTCTGCCAGCCGGTCTGCATCTCATAGTTCTCGCTGAAATAATAGCGGTTTTCGCCGTCCTCTGCCCAGCCGGAGGTCAGCTCGCCGTTCGCATCGTAATAGCGGACGGTCTGGTCGTCGAAGATGCACAGCCCCAGTTTCTGGGTGCCGGTCTCCTCGTCCAGCAGATAGCGGACACCGTCCACCGTGTATTCTCCGGTCACCTTGCCTGCGGCATCGTCCACATAATAGCGGCTGCCGCCGTAGCTGACCCAGCCTTCCACCGGCTTTCCCGTCTCCGGGTCGTAGTATCGCCGCACCCCGTCTACGGTGCGCCAGCCGGTCTTTTGTGCGCCGGTGTAGTCGAACAGATAGGTCACGCCGTCGATCTTCTGCGCACCCACCGCCGCCGCATAGGTGGCGCTGTCATAATAGTGCCAGGTGTCGTCGATCTTCTGCCAGCCCGTCATCTGCGTGCCGCTGGAGTCGAACAGATACAGGACACCGTCTACCGTTGCCGCCTGGATGGCGTAAGAGCCGTCGCTGTACTGATACTTTCTTGCGCCGTCTTTCATGACCCAGCCGCCCGGATTTTCCTCCGGCGCAGGGGAGAGTTCCGGCAGCGTGGACGTCGCCACAGCCGGGGCAGCCGATTCCAGGGGTACGGCATCCGCCGCAGACGCATTCAGACCGCCAAAGAAGAGCATTCCGCCTGCCGCCGCACCCAGGGTCAGCAGGGAAAACCACTTGGGATAGTGCATTTTTCAACCTCGTTTCTATATGGGCAATGCTGCATGAGCTTTATACATGGAAATCAGTTTTTATGATAGCCTCCCCTGAAAGGGGTGACTCCCCACGGGGTGGGGAGATGCCCGCAGGGCAGAGGGGACCGCTCAGTACGAGGGAGACCGCCGTTAGGCGGTGGAGGGGTTCTTTATTAAAATCTTTTTATGACGTTTTCGGCATGAGTGGAGACCCCTCAGTCAGTGCTACGCACTGCCAGCTCCCCTTTCAGGGGAGCCTCACTTGTCAAACTTCATAATTTTGTACAATTTTAATCAGCCTATTTTTGAAAATTGATTTCCGTGAGCTTTATGCAGCATTGCCTTGTCTTGCGAAAACAGGTCAGTTCACCGGGAACTGCCTGTTCCATTCTCACGTTTCCAACACATCCTTTACATTATACATGATTTCGGCACATTTGTCAAGCATTTTCTTGTGATTCTGCCAAAAAGATTTCTACCGTGGTCATGCTTTTTGGCTTTTCCGCATATACATAAGCAAAAACACAAAAACAAATCCGGGAAAGAAGGAATCCTATGAACGGTCTGACAACCAAAGCAGCACGGGAACGTCTGAAACAGGACGGCGAAAACGAACTGGCGGCGGCAGCAAAGCTCCATCCTCTGCGGATGTTCCTGGGGCAGTTCCGGGATGTGATGGTGCTGATCCTGCTGGCTGCCACAGGTGTATCCGCCTTTCTGGGGGAGATCACCGACGCTGTCACCATCATCCTCATCGTTCTGCTCAACGCCATTCTGGGCTTTTTGCAGGAGTACCGCACGGAACAGACGCTGGAGTCCCTGCGCAGTCTCACCGCACCCACCGCCACGGTCTGCCGGGACGGAAAGTGGCAGACCATTCCGGCACGGGAACTGGTCTGCGGCGACTGCATCCGGCTGGAGGCAGGGGACAATGTGCCGGCAGACAGTGCGCTGGTGCGTGCAGACGGGCTTTCGGTGAACGAGTCCATCCTCACCGGCGAATCCGAGGCGGTCTCCAAGCAGTCCGGCGACCCGGCAGACACCCGGAACGATCTCCACAAGAAAAACGTGGTCTATGCCGGAACAGCTGTCCTCCACGGCAGCGCCGAGGCAGTGGTCATTGCCACGGGTACACGCACCCAGATGGGGCAGATCTCCGCCATGCTCCAGGAGGTGAAACAGGATCTGACACCTCTGCAAAAGCGGCTCGCCGGGCTGGGAAAGGTGGTGGCGCTACTCTGTCTGGGGGTGTGCGGCGCTGTCTTTCTGGCTGGGGTACTCCGGGGCGAACCGGTCTTTGATATGCTCATGACCGGCATCACCATTGCCATCGCCGCCATTCCGGAGGGACTCCCGGCGACGGTCACCATTGCACTGGCGCTGGCGGTGAGCCGGATGATGAAGCGCAACGCCCTGGTGAACCGGCTGCACAGCGTGGAGACCCTGGGCTGTGCCAGCGTCATCTGCTCCGACAAGACGGGGACCATCACCGAAAACCGCATGACCGTCACCGCAGTCCGGGCAGGCGGCGAGTCGTTTTCCGTCACCGGGACGGGGCTGCAAAAAGCCGGCGCCATCCAGCAGGACGGCAGGAACGTCAATCCTCTGTCGAAACCGGCGCTGAAGGAACTGCTCATCTGCGGCGCACTCTGCTGCACTGCCGAGATACACAGTCCACAGGAGTCCGCCCGGCGTGACCGGAGCGCCAGAACTGACAAGGGCAGCTGGTCTGCCACAGGCGACCCCACCGAGGTGGCACTGCTGGTGGCGGCAGAAAAAGGCGGCGTTTCCCGGCAGGAGCTGCTGCGCTCCCATCCGGTGCTGCGCTCAGAGCCGTTCGACAGCGAGACCCGGCGGATGTCCGTCACCGTCACCCAGGGCGCAGGGACGTGTACTTACTGGAAAGGGGCAGCGGATGCCATCCTGCCTCTGTGCGGCTTTCAGATGCGTGACGGAAAGACCGTGCCGTTTTCCGAGAGCGACCGTGCGGCTGTTCGCCGGAGCGTGACGGAGCTGTCCGACCAGGCACTCCGGGTGCTGGCGTTTGCCCGGCAGGAGGACGGCGCCTGCGTCTTTCTGGGGCTTGCCGGAATGCTGGATCCGCCCAGAGAATCCGCCCGGACTGCCATCCGCACCTGCGCCAGAGCCAACATCCGCACGGTCATGATTACCGGCGACCACAAGAACACCGCCGCCGCCATTGCGAAACAGGCAGGACTGCTCCGGGGCAAAAAGGCGATGACCGGCGACGAACTGGACGCTCTCAGCGATGCCCAGCTGGACGCCTGCCTGGATCAGTACACCGTCTTTGCACGGGTCAACCCGGCGCATAAGCTGCGGCTGGTGCGTGCGTACCGGCGGCGTGGCGAGATCGTCGCCATGACGGGAGACGGGGTGAACGATGCGCCTGCCATCAAGGAGGCGGACGTTGGCGTTGCCATGGGAAAAAGCGGTACGGATGTGGCTCGCCAGGCGGCAGACGTGGTGCTGACGGACGACAACCTGGCGACGCTGGTGGATGCGGTGGAACAGGGACGCTGCGTCTACGCCAACATCCGGAAGTTTGTCCGATACCTGCTGTCCTGCAACATCGGCGAGGTGCTGACCATGTTTCTGGGCATTCTGATGGGGATGCCGGTGGTGCTGCTGCCTACCCAGCTGCTGCTGGTGAACCTGGTGACGGACGGTCTCCCTGCCATTGCCCTGGGACTGGAACCGCCCGAACCGGAGGCGATGCAGAAACCGCCGAGAAAGCCGGACGAAAGCTTTTTCTCCGACGGGCTGATGGGACGCATCTTCTTCCGTGGCATCCTCATCGGCATCTGTACCCTGGGTGCGTTTTCTACCGTGATCCGCACCGGCGGCACGCTGGAGGCTGCCCGGACGGCGGCGCTCTGCACGCTGATCCTGTCCCAGCTGGTACACGTCTTTGAGTGCAAGTCCGAACGGCGCACCCTGTTCTCCATGCCCTATGGGAACAACCTGTGGCTCATCGGCGCTGTGGCAGTTTCCCTGGCAGTGCTGGCGGCGGCGGTGGTCTTTCCCATACTCCGGGTCATCTTCTCCACTGTTATGCTCACCCGTCCCCAGCTGTACATCGCCCTGGGATTCTCCCTGGCTGTGCCGCTGTGCAGTTCCGTTGCCGGGCTGTTCCGGCGGAAAAAATAGGAAGTTTCCCTATTATAATAGTATAGCGCAGCCGTCCGGTGTTCTGCCGTGGCGGCTGTTCTGGCGTGTTTACGCTTTTCTAACTTCCATTTTACAAAATCATGGTGGACGGCGGCGGACTCGCTGTGGTACAATAACAAGGCACAGAAATGCGTGAACGACTGAAATATTGTGAGGTGAAAAAGGTGGCAAACGGAGATAGTTGCAGGTCAAACGGACGAAGGCGGTGTCCGGCATATCAGAAACGGCACGGACGGCTGCGTCTGCTGCCTTTTTTGGCATAGCCTTTTTGGAACGCTGTCTTTTCTGCCCTGTCTGACCTGCTGTCGGACGGGGCATTTTTGTTTCCTTTGACTTCGGGCAGCACGACCGCCATTTGTGCGGTGTCTGTCCCTGCTATCGTGAATTCGGGAGACCGATCGAAGGAAAGGATGGTTCCAATGGAAAAGACAATGGTACTGGCAAAAACAGCAGAAAAGCCCAACTATGAGAGCGAGATCCTCCGCATTATCCGGGGGAACACTTCGCCGAAAGCCATGTTGAATCAGCTGGAGGATTATCACGGCAGCGACATTGCGGATGTGATTGAACAGCTCAGCGAGCAGGAACGGAAAAAGGTGTTCCGCATCTGTCCGGCGGAGATGCTGGCAGAGGCGTTCGCCCATCTGGAGGAGGAAAAGGCAGGGGAATGCCTGAAAGAGATCAGCCCCAGAAAGGCGGGCGAGATCGTCTCCGAGATGGAGACGGATGATGCGGTGGAGATCCTGCACACCATCGGCAGGGAGAAACGGGAACTGATCCTGGATGCCCTGGACGAGGATATCAAGAAGGAGATACGGCTCATCGCATCCTTTGACGAGGACGAGATCGGCAGCAGGATGACCACGAACTGCATCGTCCTGCACGAGGGTCTGACGGTAAAGGATGCCATGAACGAGCTGGTCAGACAGGCGGAGGAAAACGACAACATGACCACCCTTTTTGTGGTGGACGAGACGGACTGCTTTTACGGTGCGATCGCTCTGAAAGATCTGATCGTGGCGAGGAGCGGTGTGCCGCTGGAAAGCCTCATTGCCACATCGTTCCCCTATGTGTACGCCAACGAGACCATCGACGACTGCATCGAACAGCTGAAGGACTACTCCGAGGACTTGATACCGGTGCTGGACAACCAGAACAAGCTGCTGGGCGTTATCACGGCGCAGAGTCTGATCGATGTGGTGGATGAAGAGATGGGCGAGGACTATGCAAAGCTTGCCGGTCTGACGGCGGAGGAAGATCTGAACGAGCCGCTGAAACAGAGCGTGAAGAAACGCCTGCCCTGGCTCTTTGCCCTGCTGCTGCTGGGACTGCTGGTGTCGGTGGTCGTGGGTGCATTCGAAAAGGTGGTGGCACAGCTGACGCTTATCATGGCGTTCCAGTCGCTGATATTGGATATGTCGGGAAACGTGGGGACCCAGTCCCTGGCGGTCACCATCCGGGTGCTGATGGACGAGAACCTTACGTTCCGGAACAAGCTGCGGCTGGTGGGCAAGGAAATGCGTGTGGGCTTTTTCAACGGTCTGATCCTGGGCGTGCTGTCGTTCGCCATGGTGGGGCTGTACATCATGCTGTTCAAGCACAAGACCATGCTGTTCTCCTTTGCGGTTTCCGGCTGCATCGGCGTTTCGCTGATCCTCGCCATGCTGATCTCCAGCGCCGTCGGCACGCTCATTCCGCTGTTCTTCAAGAAGATCAAGGTAGACCCGGCAGTTGCGTCCGGTCCGCTCATCACCACGGTGAACGACCTGGTGGCAGTTGTCACCTACTACGGCATGAGCTGGATTTTACTGCTGAACGTTTTGAAACTGGTGTAAGATATACGTGTCTCTACAGAAAATGCGGCACACTGGGCAGACGATACCCGGTGTGCTTTTTTACGTCTGCTTTTTTCGTGAAAGTGCTGCACAGCAGGTTGACATTTTCCATGAAATATGTTACAATTTATGATATGAGCATATTCGGGGAACGAATATGGGAAAAACGGCTGCTTTTCCGAAAGACGGCAGAGCGGCGTATCAGAAAGGATGAAGTTGTATGAATTTTGTCACGGTCCTGTTTTTCCTGGGACTGCTGCTGACAATCGTGGCATCCGTGGGGCTGCTGCGTCTGACGGGGAAGAAAGCACTGCAGGAACAGCGTCTCTGGCCGCTGGCACAGAAACCGGCTGCTGACGAAATGGCAGAAACGGAAAAAGATACCGAAAATGCGGAAGATGCCGCACCGGAGCAGGCTGCGCCGAAAGCGCCTGCCGCCGGGAAAAAGCGGCTGTCTGTGCCGAATCTCATCGTGCTGGCAGTCTCTGCCGTGCTGGTGGTGCTGGGACTGGGCGACCTGTTCGGCATCGCCGATTACGGTCAATTTGAGGGCGCTTTTCTGCTCATGGGCATTGCCGCTGTGCTGCAGTATGCTGCCTGTCTGCTGTACCAGTGCCGGAAGAGCCGGACGGTGCGCTTTTTCAGCAAGCTTTTGCTGGTCATGACCGTGCTGGAACTGACGGTGTTCCAGTATCCGTCCTATCATCTGATGCTGGGCGACTATCCGGAGAAGATTCTGCTGCCCTCGGATGCCACGGTGGAATCCGGGGACTATACCCTGGACGAGAACCTGCACACGCTGACCATCACCGGCAAAAATGAGTGCGTTATCACGTTCAACGATCTGAACGTACCCATCGGGACAGTCCGTGCCGTGGCAAAGCTGGGGAAGGACACCAAGCAGTCCCAGATGGTGCTGGATATGGCGGATGCCACCCATGTGGACTATCGGTTCGATATCGCCAAGCAGGCGCTGGTCAAGGACAGAGAGAATACCCAGTACATCGCCTGTGAATTTTCCGGGGATGTCTCCAAGCTGCGTCTGAAGTTCACCGGAAAAAATGACGGGGACGGGGTAGTCCTGCAGAGCGTACAGCTGAATGCGCCCATTCCCTTTGCCGTTTCGCCGCTCCGGATGGCGCTGGTGCTGGTGCTGGGAACGCTGGCTTATGCGGTGGCGTGCAGCACTACGCTGAAACGCCCGTATCTGGAGACGAAAAAGCTCTGCCGCCGTACCATTACAGTGATGACCGCAGCGGTCATGGCCGTGGCAGTGCTGATCGTTATGGCAAAGCTGCCCGACGGCGGTTTCGCCGGACAGTTCAAGCTGGACAGCGGCAACCAGATCACACAGGAACAGGTGGACGCTTTCGAAAACGGACAAATTTCCCTGCTGAAAGAAGTGGACGATGCGCTGCTCCAGGTGGAGAACCCTTATGACTGGGGAATGCGAAACGACTCCGGCGCAAAGGCGGAGTGGGACCACGTATTCTATGACGGCAAGTATTATTCCTACTACGGCATCGCACCGGTGGTGCTGCTGTATCTGCCGTATCACAAGCTGACCGGACACTACTGCTCCACGAACCTGTCTATCCTGCTGTTCAGCCTGGTGGGACTGCTGTTCCTGGCAATGGCATATCTGGCATTCGTCAAGCGCTGGTGCAAAAACGTCTCCGCCGGAAACATCATCGCCGGCATGGCGATCCTGTTCAGCTCCTGCGGCATCTGGTACAGCGTGGGACGCACGCTGTTCTATGAGATTTCCATTTCCTCCGGATTCGCCTTTGTGGCACTGGGCGCTTATTTCCTGTTCAGTTCCAACGTGCTGAGCGAGGGCAAGGTGTCTCTGGTGCGGACGGCGCTGGCATCCCTGTTCCTGGGCATCGCCGTGCTGTGCCGTCCGACTCTGGCGGTCTATGCCGTGGTGGCAGTGCTGTATTTCCTGTACGCCATCCCCAAGTCCGGGAATGTGCTGGTGCAGGCAGAGGACGGCACTTCGTCTCTGGCAGTCCGCAAGCCCCGGCGCATCGCCTACGTGCTGTGCGCAGCCCTGCCGCTGCTGGCGCTGGGCATCACCCAGATGGTGTACAACTACGCCCGGTTCGGCTCGCCGCTGGACTTCGGCATCCAGTACTCGCTGACCATCAACGACTTCACCCATTCCCAGTACCACACCTCGTTCGTGCTGATCAGTCTGTGGAATTATCTCTTCGCCCCGCCTCAGTTCCTGCCGGAGTATCCGTACATCAGTACGCCTTTCTCCAAGCTGGACACCAACGGCTTTTACTTCAACGATGACGGCAACACCTCCGGCATCCTGTTCCTGGCGATCCCGGTTGCGGCATATCTGCTTGCCCGTGCGGCACTGCGCCGTCTGCCGGACACCAAGACACGCTGGAAATACGGCGTGATGGTGGGACTGCCCTGCGTGGTCATGCCGCTGGTCATCATCTGCTCGATCTGGGAAAGCGGCTATGCGGTGCGCTATACGGCGGACTTCTCCTGGGAGATCCTGCTGGGCGCACTGACGATCCTGTTCTTCCTGTATCAGAAATCCAAAAACGAAACAAAAAAGGATCTGACCCGGAAGTTTATGGCGGCTGCGATGCTCTGCGCTGTTGTGGTAAACGGCGTGCAGATCTTCAAATTCGCATTCCCCCAGGAGCAGTACCCGGCAATCTGTGACCATCTGACACAGCTGATCGCATTCTGGAAGTAAGGAGCATGAATCTGATGGATACATTATATTTGGTCATTCCGTGTTATAACGAAGAAGAAGTGCTGCCGGAAACTTCAAAACAGCTTCTGGCGAAAATGCAGTCGCTGATGGCGGCGGAGAAGGTCTCGGAGAAGAGCCGCATCGTCTTTGTCAACGACGGCTCGAAGGACCGCACCTGGGAGATCATCCAGGCGCTGCATCAGGAGAATCCCATTTACCAGGGCGTGTGCCTGTCCCGGAACCGGGGACACCAGAATGCGCTGCTGGGTGGTCTGATGACAGTGAAGAATCACTGCGACATGGCAATTTCCATGGACGCCGACCTCCAGGACGATATCGATGCCATTGACGAGATGGTGGACAAGTACTATGCCGGAAATGACGTGGTCTACGGCGTGCGGAATGCCCGGAAAACGGATACCTTTTTCAAGAAGTTCACCGCCGAGGGCTTTTATAAGGTCATGAAGATGATGGGCGCAGACGTGGTGTTCAACCACGCCGACTATCGTCTGATGAGCCGCCGTGCGCTGGACGGACTGGAATCCTTCAAGGAGGTCAATATGTTCCTCCGTGGCGTTGTCCCCATGATCGGCTATAAGAGCGACAAGGTGTACTATGCCCGAAAGGAGCGTTTCGCCGGAACTTCCAAGTATCCGCTGAAAAAGATGCTGTCCTTTGCCTGGGAAGGCATCACATCCCTTTCCACAAGGCCCATCGCCCTCATTACCCGGCTGGGTACGCTGATCTTCCTGGTGAGCATCATCATGCTGATCTATTCCTTCGTGCGGCACTGCATGGGCGCAACCATCACGGGCTGGACTTCGCTGATCGTGTCCATCTGGGCAATCGGCGGCTTGCAGCTCCTCGCCATCGGCATCATCGGGCAGTACATCGGAAAGGTCTACTTAGAGACAAAGGAACGCCCGAAGTTTATCATTGAAACGTATCTCTCCGATGAGGACGCAGATGCGGATAAGGATAAGACACAGAAGTAATTAAAAGTAACACTGCATAAAAATAAATCCTCGGAGACTTGTTCCGGGGATTCTTTTGGAGGGTTTGGTTATGGCATATATTCCCAACGAAAACCGTTATTCTCAGATGGAATACCGCCGCTGCGGAAACAGCGGGCTGAAACTGCCCCTGCTGTCCCTGGGGCTGTGGCACAACTTCGGCGACACCAACAGCCTGGAGCGGATGGCACAGCTCTGTGAGACGGCGTTTGACGGCGGCATCACCCATTTCGACCTGGCGAACAACTACGGGCCTCCTGCTGGTGCGGCGGAGCGAAACTTCGGCAGACTGCTGAAAACCATTTTCGCCGGTCACCGGGATGAACTGGTCATCAGCACCAAAGCCGGCTATGATATGTGGGACGGTCCCTACGGCGACGGGGGCAGCCGGAAGTATCTGCTGGCGAGCCTGGATCAGAGTCTGAAACGGCTGGGTGTGGACTATGTAGACATCTTCTACCACCATCGCCCCGACCCGGAAACGCCTCTGGAGGAGACCATGGGCGCACTGGCGCAGGCGGTGCAGAGCGGCAAGGCGCTGTATGTGGGGCTGTCCAACTATGACGGCGAGACCATGCGCCGGGCGGCGGACATCCTGGAACAGCTGCACTGTCCGTACATCATCAACCAGAACCGGTACTCCATCCTAGACCGGGAGACGGAGCGCAACGGCATCCTGGATGCCAGCGCCGACCGGAAAAAGGGCGTTATCATTTACAGTCCCCTGGCGCAGGGAATGCTGACCGACCGCTATCTCCACGGCATTCCGGAGGACAGCCGCATCCGCACCGACGGCAGATTTTTGCAGGCATCCCAGCTGACGGAAGAACGCCTGGCGCAGCTCCGGCAGCTGCAGGCGATCGCACAGGACAGGGGACAGACGCTGGCACAGCTGGCGCTCTGCTGGATCCTGCGGCAGAAGGCGGTGACCAGCGTACTGGTGGGCGCATCCCGTCCGGAACAGATCACGGACACCCTGCAGATCGTGGGGCAGAAACCGCTGACCGATGAGGAACTCCGGGCAGTCGATGCAGCAGTAGGACTGTGAGAACCGGCGTGTGCGGCTTTTTCAAAAGGGGCTTGACAATCCCGAAAAAATAGCGTATAATAGGGATAGAGAGAGGGCATACCAGTAGACGGTCTGCTCCCACTGCATATTGGTTAAAGAATAACCGCCACAGTTTGGACGCTACGGGCGGTTATTTCTTTTTCTTGCCGTGGTGATTCTGATTACTATTTTTATGATTATAGTAAATGTACAAGATCACGCTGATGCAATCCAGCAGAAAGCTGCCGATTTTCAGCAGATCACCAAAGGTGACGTATTGATCCATCATACCGATCACCTCCCATCTGTTCAAGTGAGCAGTGGGAGCAAAAATCAGAAAAAGACTTGACCGCCTACCGTTTCAGGTATGCCCTCAGATATTCAGTATACCACGTTTTGCAAAAAATGTCAAACAAAAAATCCGGCAGCAGGACTCAGATTCCTGTTGTCGGATTTTTGCATTTCCATGTAATTTACGCTTGACTTATGCTTTTCTTATGCCTGGTTTCAGCATTTGCTTGTCCTTATGTTTAATGACTTCCATCATAATAAGCGCCATGATGACAGAGCAGATGTCCGCAATGGGCTGGGCGAAGATCAGACCGTCCAGACCGATCAGAGCGTTGGCGATGAACAGTACCGGCAGGAAAATGAATCCCTGGCGGCTGACGGACAGAATCAGAGATGCCAGACCATGTCCCATGCCCTGGAAAGCGTTGTTGTTCACGAAGATAATGCCCAGGAACGGTCCGGAGACCATCAGCGCCCGGAGCATCTTCACGGCGTAGTTCTGCTGGGTGATAACATCTGCCGCAGAGCCGGAAGAGCCGGAGGTCATGAAGATGCTGATGATCGGCTCGGTGAACAGGAAGTACAGCGCTGTCACGATCAGCCCCAGCACCAGGGTGCAGACCATGCTGAACCGCACCACCTTTGTCATCTTGGTGAAGTTCCGTGCGCCGTAGTGGAATCCCACCAGCGGCTGGATGCCGATACCGATGCCCAGCTGGATGAACACCACCAGCATATTCGCCTTCATGGCGATGCCCATGCCGCCGGTGGCGAGAACGTCGATGTTATTCAGCAGCCGGTTCAGCACCAGGTTGGACAGGCTCATCAGCACATTAGTGAAAAACATGGGGACGCCGATGGAGAACACGCCGCTGAAAATGCCGCCTTTCATGGTGAAGTGCTTCGGATTCGGGGAGAGCATGGTGCGGCTGACTTTCAGATAGATGAGGTAGAACAGCGTTGCCACCGTGTTGCCGATGCTGGTGGCGATGGCTGCACCCTTGACGCCCATGCCCATGGCAAGGATCATGATGGGGTCCAGGATGATGTTGGTCACAGCGCCGATCATCATGCCGAACATGGAGACTTTCGCCGCACCCTCGCCCTTGACCAGGTTGCTCATGGCGCTGCTCAGCACCGTGGGGATTGCACCCACGCCGATGTAGAACAGATAGTCCCTGGTGTACTGTTCCAGATTCTGATAGTTCTGCACCAGCTTGTCATAGGCGTCGCCGGAAATATCCTTGGAAATATTGGCGATGTTGGCGGACGCATCTGCACCCACCAGCGGCAGGATCCAGCTCACGCCCAGGGTCAGCGCCAGGGTGGCGAGCAGTCCCACAAAGACAGCGCCCCAGAAACTGAAGCTGCTGATTTTTTTCACCCGTTCATATTCCCGTGCGCCCAGAGAACGGGAGATAAAGGCGCAGCCGCCGATGCCGAACAGGTTGCCGAATGCCATGAGGATCATAAACACCGGGGTCGCCATGGAAACGGCATTCATCTGATAGGGGTCGTGGGTCTGTCCTACAAAGACTGTGTCCACCATGTTGTACAGCACGGTGACCAGCATACTCAGCACCGACGGGATCGCCAGTACTGCCACAGCTTTGGGGATAGACTCGATCTCAAAAACGGAGGTTTTCTTTTCTTTCATTTGCATATAGGCATAACTTCCTTTCTGTTACGGCGAAAAACGAGGCAGAAATGCGGTGACATTCTGCCTCGTTTGCATTTGTTCGGTTGAGGTACTCTTATACGTTAAAGCGGAACAGCACGATGTCGCCGTCCTGCATCACATATTCCTTGCCTTCCAGACGCACCAGTCCCTTTTCCTTGGCAGCCGCCATAGAGCCGCACGCCATCAGATCGTCATAGGAGACAACTTCGGCACGGATGAATCCCTTTTCGAAATCGGTGTGGATCTTTCCGGCAGCCTGGGGCGCTTTCGTTCCCCTGGTGATGGTCCATGCACGGACTTCCTGCTTGCCGGCGGTCAGATAGGAGATGAGACCCAGCAGAGAATAGCCCTCCCGGATGATGCGGTTCAGACCGGATTCCTCCAGTCCCAGATCTTCCAGGAACATTGCCTTGTCGTCTGCCTCCATGTCTGCGATATCCTCTTCGATCTTCGCACAGATGGGCAGTACTGCGGCGTGTTCTGCCTCAGCAATCTGCTTGACTTCCTGGTAGTGTTCATTTTTGTCCACGCCGTTGCGGAAGTCCTCTTCGCTCATGTTTGCGGCATAGATCACCGGTTTTGCGGACAGCAGCGGCATATCGTGGATCCAGCTCAGCTCGTCCTCGGTGAAGTCAAAGCCACGGGCAGACTTGCCCTCTTCCAGGTGCGCCTGGAGACGTTCCAGAAAGTCCACCTGTGCCTGGAGCTTTTTGTCGCCCTTCAGCGCCTTTTTGGTGCGGTCGATGCGGCGTGCCACCATCTCCATATCGGAGAAGATCAGCTCCAGGTTGATGGTCTCGATGTCCGATGCCGGATTGATTCTGCCGTCTACATGGATGATGTTATCGTCCTCAAAGCAGCGTACCACGTGGACGATGGCGTCCACTTCCCGGATGTCGCCCAGGAACTTGTTGCCCAGACCTTCGCCCTTGGATGCGCCTTTTACCAGTCCGGCGATGTCCACGAACTCCAGGGTAGCCGGGGTGAACTTGTCCGGCTCGTACATTTCAGCCAGCTTGTCCAGACGTGCGTCCGGCACAGAGACGATGCCTACATTTTTTTCAATGGTGCAGAACGGATAGTTTGCCGACTCTGCGCCTGCATTTGTCAGGGCGTTGAACAGGGTGCTTTTGCCCACGTTGGGCAGCCCAACCATACCTAATTTCATTGTAACAGCTCCACCTTTTTGAAGAGCGTGCGCAGCATCCGGCATATGCAGAGAGATGCGCCGCAGGCTCTGAGATTATCCGGCATTGCGCCGGGGATTGACATATCATTGACACATACATTATAGTTTAGCACAGAAAGCCGGATTTGTCAAGATTTTTGCGAAAATGCGCTCGAGAATACTCTGCACAAAAGTGTAAACCATCCGTCCAATCGTAGGGGCGAACATTGTTCGCTCGTTCCGGTATCAGAGATTGTCTATTATGTTCCCCTTGAAAAGGCGCCCGTAGGGTGTGCCTTGTGCTGGGATGTCCCGAAGGGACAGGGGGATTAAGTTTACGGTTCACTATTTCAGCACAAATCGCATCCCCAAAAAACCCCCTTGCAATCTCTTCCGAAATTTGCTATACTATTATAACAGCGATACATTCAAGCAAAATCGAAACGGAGTGAATCTATATTGAATATCCCACAGAAACTGGCTGACGAGTTCCAGCTGCGGCAGGAACAGATCGACAACACCATCGCCCTGCTGGATGACGGCAAGACCATCCCCTTTATTGCACGCTACCGGAAAGAGCGGACCGGCTCGCTGGATGACCAGGTGCTGCGTGCCATCGACAACCGGCTGCAATACCTGCGCAAGCTGGAACAGCGCAAGAGCGAGATCCTTTCCGCCATCGAGTCCCAGGGCAAGCTGACCCCGGAACTGACGGAAAAGATACAGAAAGCGGAGACTCTGGTGGAGACGGAGGATCTGTACCTGCCGTATCGTCCCAAGCGAAAGACCCGTGCGTCTATGGCGATCGCCCGTGGCTTGGAGCCGCTGGCACGGACGCTGATGGCGCAGGATGCCGGAACAGACCCGGTGCAGGCGGCACAGGCGTTCCTCACGGAAGAAGTGCCGGATACGGATGCGGCGCTCCAGGGCGCAATGGACATCCTGGCAGAGGAGATGGCGAACGACGCCGACCTGCGCAAACAGATGCGCCGCCTGGTGATGCTCACCGGCACGATACAGTCCCACGCCGTGGATGCGGATGCGGAAACACCCTATCAGAACTACTACGACTATGCCGAACCGGTAAAGCGCATCGTGGGTCACCGTGTTCTCGCCATCGACCGTGGCGAACGGGAGGGCGCACTGAAAGTGGCAGTCACGCTGCCGGAGGGACACGGGGCATCCATGCTGATCCAGAAGTTTGTGAAGAACCAGAGTCCCTGCGGAAAGCTGGTGCAGACTGCCGCAGAGGATGCGTTTCAGCGGCTGCTGTTCCCGGCGGTGGAGCGGGAGATCCGCAAGGAGCTGACCGAACAGGCGGCAACGGCTGCCATCGGCGTGTTTGCGTCCAACCTGCGGCAGCTGCTCATGGCGGCACCGCTGAAAAACCGAACCGTCCTGGGCGTAGACCCCGGCTACCGCACCGGCTGTAAGCTGGCTGTGGTGGACGAGACGGGAAAGGTGCTGGATACCGGCGTGGCACACATCACCCTGGGAAAGGGCGCATCCCTGGAAAAGGGCAAGGATACCATCCGGAAGATGCTGCGGCAGCACCATGTGACCGCCGTCGCCATCGGAAACGGCACGGCGTCCCGGGAATCCGAGGCTGTGGTGGCGGAACTGCTGAAAGAGCTGCCCTATTCTGCGGCGTATATGGTGGTCTCTGAGGCTGGGGCATCGGTGTACTCTGCGTCCAAGCTGGCGGCAGAGGAGTTCCCGGAGTATGACGTTTCACTCCGGAGCGCCGTGTCCATTGCCCGGCGGTTACAGGACCCGCTGGCGGAACTGGTGAAGATCGACCCTCAGGCGATCGGCGTGGGACAGTATCAGCACGATATGCCCAAGGCGGAGCTGTCGGCGGCGCTGGACGGCGTGGTGGAGGACTGCGTGAACCACGTGGGCGTAGACCTGAACACCGCCTCGTTCTCCCTGCTGTCCCACATCGCCGGCATCAACCAGACCATCGCCAAGAACATCGTGGCGTACCGGACGGAAAACGGCGCATTCACCGACCGGAAACAGCTGAAAAAGGTGGCAAAGCTGGGACCCAAGGCGTATGAACAGTGCGCCGGATTCCTCCGTGTGCCGGGCGCAAAGAATCCTCTGGACAACACCGCCGTGCATCCGGAAAGCTATGGCGCAGCGGAGCAGATTCTCCGGGAATGCGGCTTTCAGCTGGCGGACATTGCCGGACAGGACCGCAGCGAGATCACATCCATTGCCAAGCAGCACGGTATCGCAGCCATTGCGAAAAAAGCTGGCGTGGGTGAGCCGACGGTAAAGGATATCATCAAGGAGCTGGCAAAGCCGGGACGTGACCCTCGTGACGAACTGCCGCCGCCGCTGCTTCGGAGCGGTGACATCATGGAGCTGAAAGATCTGAAACCGGGCATGGAACTGGTGGGAACGGTGCGGAATGTCATCGACTTCGGCTGTTTTGTGGACATCGGCGTCCATGAGGACGGGCTGGTGCATATTTCTCAGATCTGCGACCGGTTTATCAAGCATCCGCTGGAGGCAGTCAAGGTCGGCGAAGTGGTAAAGGTCTGGGTGCTGGATGTGGACTTGAAACGCAAGCGCATTGCACTGACCATGAAACCGCCGAAGAAAGGATAAAGGAGAACATATGGGATTTGGAAAGAAACTGACTGCCCTGGTATTGGCGGCGGCAATGACGGCTGCGGCGTGCAGCTGCGGCACGGAAAGCGGCAAAAGCACCGCCGGAGAAGAGAGCAGCCAGGCAGAGGAAAAGCCGGACTTCCGCACGGAAATGCGGGACGATATGACCACAGGCGACATCGTGGCGGAAATGGGGCTGGGCATCAACCTGGGGAACACCCTGGAGGCGTGCGGCGACTGGATCGACAGCAGCGGCGGCGTGAACAGCTATGAGACCGCCTGGGGCAGCCCTACGGTGACTGAGGAAATGATCGCAGGCTATGCTGCCGCCGGGTTCGACTCGGTGCGCATCCCGGTGGCGTGGTCGAATCTGATGGGAGACGACTACACCGTTGCGCCGGAACTGCTGGATCGTGTGGAGACCGTGGCGCAGTATGTGCTGGACAACGGGATGTACGCCGTGGTGAATCTCCACTGGGACAACGGCTGGATCGCCGGATTCTCCACCGACTATGACACCTGCATGGAGAAATACACCCGCATCTGGGAGCAGGTATCGGAGCGCTTTTCCGGTTACGGCGACCATCTCATTCTGGAATCCATGAACGAAGAGGGCTGTTTCGACGATCTGTGGAATCACTACAGCGGTTCGGAGGATGGCAAGGCGGAGGCATACAGCATCGTCAACCGCATCAACCAGAAGTTCGTCGATCTGGTGCGCAGTTCCGGCGGCAACAACCCGGAGCGCCATCTGCTCATTGCCGGCTATGCCACAGACGTGGACATGACCTGTGACGAGATGTTCCAGATGCCGGAGGACAGCGCCGGACGGTGCGCCGTGTCGGTACATTATTATACGCCGTCTACGTTCTGCATCCTGGAAGAGGACGCCGACTGGGGCAAGGCAAAGACCACCTGGGGTTCGCCCAGAGACCAGCGGATACTGGAAAAGGACATGGAAAAGCTCCAGACCCGTTTCCTGGACAACGGCATCCCGGTCATCATCGGCGAATACGGCTGTTCCACCGGGAACAAGACCGAGGACGCCGTCCGGACATTTCTCACGGCGGTGGCACGTGCGGCGTATTCCCGTGGGATGTGTCCCATGCTGTGGGACATCACCGGGGTGTTCTATGACCGCAGCAGCTGTAAAATGATCGACAGCCAGCTGGAGCAGGAACTCCGGGATATTGCAGAGACGGCGAGAAACTGAAAAAATTGGTAAAGATGCGCTCTGAAAACTGCCGGAAAAAGGCGTCAGAGCGCATCAAAATAGCAAGTTGTTTTTCACGCAATTTTTCAGATTTAGAAGAATTGCACAAAAACAGAGGTTGCTTTTATTCGTGCTGTATAAAAATGTGTGGAAAATGAAAAAAACGCTTGCAAAAAATCTACAAATATGCTATGCTGGTATATGGAGAAGTAGGGTGCAGGAAAGCACTGGTATGGCTTCATGAAGATGTGCGCCGGCTGTGCAATTGGAAAGCGGAAAGCACGCAAATCAATTTTAAGAATGTCCCCCTTGAAAAGGGGGATGTCAGCGTAAGCTGACAGGGGGATAATCCCGACCCTTGCTCTTTACGGAGCATTCACCTCAGCACAAGGCACACTCTATGGGTGTCTTTGCAAGGGAAGTAATTAGAAAATTGATTTGTGTGAGCGGAAAGGGGGCAGCAGACGACTGGCACGGCGGAGGTACGGAAACCAAGGGGCAGAAAAGCTTCTCTGCACACAACCAAGGCGGCGCTATGCCGCAGAAAATCAAGAAAGGAAGAATGATAAACATGAAGATGAAGAAGTTTCTTTCATCTCTGACTGCTGGTGTAATGGCGGCAACCACCGTATTCACCAGTGCGCTGGTAACACCGGTTATGTCGTTTATTGCGACTGCGGCTGATGCTGACGCAATCGGTACAGCAACTTTAGTAGGTGTAGTCGGTGCCAATACGAATTGGGAAGCTGATGTAAATGCAACAAGTATCACTGGCGACGGCGAATACACCGTTTCCTGGAATCTGGATAGTGCATCAGACTCCATTAGTTTCCTGACAGTTCAGATCAGTAAGGCAGGAGACACCGAAAACTTTACCACTGATACATTTAAGGATCTGAAGGTATCTCTGAGTTCCGTTTCCATCAACGGCGAAGAGGTAGCAGATGCGGTAAAGGACGATAAGATTGTAGATACTGCTTTTTATGAAGGCGGTAATGCTGGTACTACTCGTATCTATCTGAACGGCAGCTGGGCAGATAATCATGCTGGTGCGCTGGATAACTTCGATACAACTAAGGTAGAGAACGGTATCTCTAAGATTTCCGTTACCTTTACTGTAGAAGGCACCGGCAAGACCACCACAACCACTACCAGCGAGACCACTGCGGAAACCACAGAGACCACCGTTTCTTCCGCAGTTTCTTCTGATGTTTCCAGCGAGACATCCGAATCTGTTGTAACCACTGCATCTGCATCCTCTGCCGAGACTGTGACAACCACAACTGCTCCGGCAATTAAGGACGTAGAGGCAAAGATCACCACCGGCACCCAGAAGGGTACAGACGGTGATATCCAGGCATATGCAGAATTTGACCCGAACGGCGCAAAGTCTGCAACACTGTATTATACCGTAACTTCCAAGGATACCGAGTCCAGCGGTGCTTTCGGCACATACAACGGCGATTGGTTCCAGGAAGAATTTAAGGCAAGCGTTGGCGCAAATGGTGCCTGCACAGCAGATTACACCATCCCGTCCAATGTTGGCAAGACCGTAAAGGCAATGATCTTTTATCCGGATGCAAGCAGCGTCAAGATCGACAAGGTGGTTCTCCACTATGATTCCGCTGTTACCACATCCGCAACAACCACCAGTGTCACCACAACCACTGAGGCAGCAAAGTACACCAAGGTACTGACTCCGAAGGCTGAGGAAGACAAGGGTACTGACGGCAAGGCAAGCAACACCAAGGTTGAGTTCGACCCGATGGGCGCTTACAAGGCAATCGCTTACTACACCGTAAAGACAAATGACACCAACACCAGCGGCGCTTTCGGCACATGGAACGACAGCCTGCCGGAGGGTGAAGAGTGGCAGAGCGAGGAATTCAAGGATCTGGCCGTTCCGGCAAACAAGCAGGTCGTTGTTTCCTACAACATTCCGAAGACTGTCGGCGAAACCGTGCAGTTCATGGTTTATTACCCGAAGTTCGGTGATGTGACCATCGACAAGATCGTTCTGTGCTTTGACGAAGATCCGGATGCAACAACAACCTCCGTTTCTTCCACCACAGAGATCAAGACCACTGCATCCAGCGTGTCCTCTGAGACAGAGACCACTGCATCTGCAACCACCAAGGGAACAGAGTCCAGTGCATCTGAGACCAAGACCAGCGCAACCTCTGCAACCACCAAGGAAACAGAGACCAGCGCATCTGCAACCACCAAGGAAACAGAGACCAGCGCATCTGCAACCACAAAGGATACAGAATCCAGCGCAACCTCTGCAACCACCAAGACTGACAAGGCAACAGAGACCAGCGCTACCGAAAAGGCAACCACTGTTACAAGCACCACCAAGCAGTCTGCAACCACAACTGCAACAGATGCACCGAAGGGCAAGGGCATTGTCATCGACATCGGCGAGGCTAACGCAGAGCCGGGCGAAGAGGGCGTTGAACTGCCGTTCTATCTGCAGAAGTATATCCCGTCTGAGGGCTTTAGCTTTGCAATTGATGTCCCGATGGTAACTGCAAAGATCCTGAGCATCAACAAGACCGAAGTTTCCAAGGACGGCGTGGATGAATATGTATCCGGTTCTGTCCGCAGAACTTCCAACACCGCAGGCTTTGAGGCATTCGGCGCTGACGAATCCGCAGCTCCGGAAGATCGCTGGATGTACTTCATGTGGACTGTTTCCGCCGGCACTGCAACCATCCCGGATGAAGAAAACGGCGCAAGCAACTTCATGAATATGTACTTCGACATCGCTGACAACGCAGCAGATGTTGCAGCAGAATACGGTCTGGAACTCCAGACAGATGCTGACGGCAATACCTACTACTTCTTCCCGGTCAACTTTGCACAGTACCAGAAGGTAAACTGGGACTTCTCCGGCACAGCAGGCAGCGCATACATCATGCCGAACCAGCAGTTCCTGGACGACAGCAGCAATGACCTGGCTACCACAGACGTTACTTACTACAACGGCGGTTTCCGTGTATACACCGACAAGAAGGATGTCACCACATCTTCTACCGCTGATACAACCACATCCATCACAACCACAAAGACAACCGCAACCGACGAAAAGGATATGCCGATCAATCTGGATATCGATGAGGTTTATGTATATCCGCAGCCGGCTGGCGAAAACCCGGATTATCTGGGCATTGAAGAAGAACTGGGCGTAAAGGTTATTGCCAAGGAAGGCGTAGACACCAAGAGCTATGGTATCAGCGGTGCAGTCGCATTCCCGGATGCAACTGCAAAGCTGTTCACCATTCCGGACGGCATGGAGAGCAAATTCGCAGTCAACGACTTCGGCTCCAGCGGCAGACCGAACATGATCGACTTTGCTGCTTATAAGAACGGCACATCCACCATCACCGACGGCAGCGACCGCTGGATCCGCTTCATCGAAGCATTCTCCAACGACGGTCCGCAGGATCCGGCTGAGCTGGATCGTATCTTCCACCTGGTATTCGATGTACCGGATGCAGATACCGTACAGGCAATCGCAGACGAATATGGTCTGACACTTCAGACCGGCGAGTATGACGGCAAGACTGTTCAGTACTACGAGTTCCCGGTAACCTGGGCTCCGGACGGCATTGACCAGATGCCCAGCGGCGGCACCATTGTTGATGTTGAGCGCTTTAAGTATCTGAACGGCGAGGGCGTGACCGGTGAGGATATCTTCGACGACCAGGTTGGTCTGAAGGATGGTGCGATCCGTGTTATCATGAAGGAAGTGGAAGATACCACAACCACAACCACAACTGTAACAACTACCACTACTACAAAGGCATCCACAACCACAACAAAGGCATCTGCTACAACAACCACAAAGGCATCCACAACTTCTACAACAAAGGCATCTGTTACAACAACGACAAAGGAATCCACTACGACAACAAAGGCGTCTGCTACAACAACTACAAAGGCATCTACGACAACAACAGAAGAAGCGACTTCTACAACAACAACCGAAAAGACAACCGTTTCCGAGACTTCCGGAACAACAACTACAAAGGCAACGGAATCCGAGGCTCCGGTAAGCACAACTACTGTAGAATCGACTACCACAGAGAGAGGCACCTTCACCAAGAAGACTACAACTGTGACAACGACTACAGAAGATGCAAACTACACCAAGGGCTCCAGACCGACCGGAACAACCACAACAGAAACCACAACTTCTGCTGAGAATACCACAACTTCCAGCGAGACAACCACAAGCACTGGTTCTTCCAGCAATACTGTTACTTCTACCACAACAACCGAGACTCAGCCTGCCGGCAAGCCGGATGTTAAGGTAAAGGAAGATGCAAACTTCTACCTGTCTGAGGACACTCGTGCATTCGACCCGGCAGATCTGGTAGAGAGCGCAACTCTGGACGGCGAGGACATTCTGAGCCAGCTGACCTTCGAGTACGCTTCTCCGAAGGATATGTACGATGCACTGCACGGCGATATCGCTTATGTTGCATCTGACTTGAAGGTTCTGTACAACGGCGAAGAAGTCGGCACAGCTAAGGTTTACATCGGCATCAAGGGTGATACTGACTTGAACGGTAAGGTTGAGGCAACTGATATGTTCTACAATATGTACTATCAGGCAAGACTGGGTGCCGGCATCAAGGAAGGCGTAACTCTGTTGGAGAACAACCAGGATGAGAATCTGGAGAAACTATCTTACTTCTTGACCGATATCGACACCGAGAGCAAGGAAGGCAAGAACACTGCCGACAAGTCCATCACTCCGACTGACCTGTTCTATCAGATGTACTACATCGCTCTGAAGGGCGCAGGCTACAAGGATACTGTTTGGACCGATGTTTGCCCGGATCTGAAGAACCTGCAGGGTTCCTGCTGGTATGAGGCAAAGTAAGCCAAACCGAAACAGAACGTGAAAACGTTTTTGACAGCCTGGATATGACATCATAAGAAAACCCGATGCGGGAGCAATCCCGTGTCGGGTTTTTGTTTTCAAGCGGAGGGTTGTATCTGTTTTGTTTTTCGGCGGTGATACTTTCCTTTTTTCAAATTCTGTTTTGTTGTGTAAAAAATCGCAAACAAAGCTTGCAAATTTGAGGAAAATCGGCTATACTGAATAGTGGAGTATTGTATGAGCGTGTTCTGCATCCGGCGGATTTTCCGGGAGGACAGAACAGGCTCCGGGAACAGCAGTTCGGGACGGTGCAGAAATGCAGCGCCGGACTGCCGTAGAAAGGGGCATGACATTGAAAGCGATTGACGAAGCACGCCGGCTGCTCAGCTCTGAGGCGTTTACAGAAACCGCAGTGCTGCTGAGCGGCGGCACAGATCTGGCAGAAGCATATCGGACACGTCTGCTGCGTGCCATTGATACATTTACACAGCATTTCGGCAGCGACCGGGAGATCGCCGTTTTTTCTGCGCCGGGACGGACAGAACTGGGCGGTAACCACACCGACCACCAGCGTGGTCATGTGCTGGCGGCAAGCATCAACCTGGATGTGATCGCCGTTGTGGCACGCCGCACCGACCGGACTATCTGCGTGAAGTCCGAGGGCTTTCCGGCAGATGTGATCTCTCTGGATGAGCTGGAGCCGGTGACAGACCAGAAACCCACCGCAGCCGAGCTTATCCGTGGTGCAGCTGCCTGGTTCCAGCAGTACGGATGTCCGTTGGATACCGGCTTTGATGCGTATACCACATCCCAGGTCATGCCGGGTTCGGGGCTGTCCTCTTCTGCGGCATTTGAGGTGCTGCTGGGGAATATCTGCAACGCCCTGTACGCCGACAACCGGTTCACTCCGGTGGAGCTGGCGCAAATGGGACAGTATGCGGAAAACGTCTATTTCCATAAGCCCTGCGGTCTGATGGATCAGATGGCGTCGTCTGTGGGCGGCGCAGTTGCCATCGACTTTGCGAATCCGGTAAAGCCGGTGGTGCATCCGGTGAAGTTCGACTTTTCTTCCACCGGTTATGCGCTGTGCATCGTGGACACCGGCGGGAATCACGCAGACCTCACAGAGGAATATGCGGCGATCCCCAGGGAAATGGGCGCTGTGGCGAAGTATTTCGGCAAGGATGTGCTTTCTGAGGTGAAGTCGGAACAAGTGCTGTGTTCGATTCCCGAACTGCGAAAGGCGTGCGGCGACCGTGCGGTGCTGCGTGCCATGCACTTCTACCGGGAGGACGGCAGAGCCCAGGGCGAATCGGATGCCCTGGAGCGTGGGGACTTCGAGGCGTTCCTGCACCTGGTGCAGAACTCCGGCGAATCCTCCTACTGCCTGCTGCAAAATGTTTACCCGTCCTCTGTGCCTGCGGAACAGCCGGTCTCCATCGCCATTGCAGTTGGCTCGGCAGTGCTGGGCGGACGTGGCGCCATCCGGGTACACGGCGGCGGTTTCGGCGGAACAGTGCAGGCATTTGTACCGTCTGTGCTGCTGTCCCAGTTCCGGGACGGCATGGAGGCTGTGCTGGGCGAGGGCTGCTGCCACGTGCTGCAGATTCGCCCCATCGGCGGCATGACAATTTTGATCTGACGAAGATAGAATTTGACAGAATTCGAAAGGAAGCGTAAGAAAACATGGGAAAAATTCTGGTCACAGGCGGTACGGGCTTTATCGGCAGCCATACCTGTGTGGCACTGACCAACGCCGGCTATCCGGTGGTGGTCATGGACAATCTGAGCAATTCAAAGGTCGAGGCAATCGCTCGCATCGAGATGATTACCGGAAAACACGTGCGGTTTTACCGGACGGATATGCGGGACGAGGCAGACCTGGAACAGATCTTTGAGGACAACAAGATCGACGCCGTGATACACTTCGCCGGAATGAAGGCAGTGGGCGAATCGGTGGAAAAGCCGCTGGAATACTACGAGAACAACGTGAGCGGCACACTGACGCTGCTGCGTGTGATGCGGAAGTACGGCTGCCGCACCATGATCTTTTCCTCCAGCGCCACGGTCTACGGCAGCCAGAACCCGGTGCCGTACCGGGAGGAGATGCCCACCTCTGCGACCAATCCCTATGGCTATACCAAGGTGATGATCGAACAGATCCTGCGGGATGTCTGTGCGGCTGACCCCAACTTCACGGCGGTGGCGCTGCGGTATTTCAACCCCATCGGCGCACACATGAGCGGTCTGCTGGGCGAGAACCCCAACGGCATCCCCAACAACCTGGTGCCGTATGTGGCACAGGTGGCATCCGGCAAGCTGGATCATGTCCAGGTCTACGGCGACGATTACGACACCCCGGACGGCACAGGTGTCCGGGATTACATCCACGTTATGGATCTGGCAGTGGGTCACGTGGCTGCGCTGGCATACGGTGCAAACCATCACGGATTTGAGGCGGTGAACCTGGGGACAGGTCACGGCAGCAGCGTGCTGGAAGTGATACACGCCTATGAGAAAGCCTGCGGCAGAAAGATTCCCGTGGAGATCACCGACCGCCGTGCCGGAGACGTTGCCGTTTCTTATGCGGATGTCTCCAAGGCGAAGGAACTGCTGGGCTGGGAGGCATCGGCAGACCTGCAGCAGATGTGCAGTGACAGCTGGCGCTTTATGCTGCAAAATCCAAACGGCTTATAATCGCTTGTGTCGGGAATCTGCGGAAACAGGTTCCCACAGAAAGGAATACATATGACAGGAAGATTTGGAAATGCGATCGACAATTTTCTGATTATCATGGTCGCAGTTGCCATTGTGCTGCTGCTGGTGGTGATGCTGGGTTCCCGGCAGAGTCCGTTCCGGCAGAAACTCAGCAAGCTCCTGGTGCAGAATCCCAATGCCGCAGACCGGCGGCAGCCGCTGGAATTCAACCGGGAATATTATATCACAGGAGAGAGACCTATGCGTAAACCAAATCGTGGAAAGAATCCGCCACGCACCGTGATCGCTGTGCTGGTGCAGAAGGTGGACGAACGCCGCCGCACCATGGATCCCAGCGGCACGATGAAGTTGTATAACGAGTACTACGAGCTGATCTTCAAGACGAGAAAGGGTGATGTCCTGCACATCGTGACCAGCAAGAAGGCGTACATCGAGACACCGTTCCACCAGCAGGGACAGCTGACGTTCCAGGGCGACCGTCTGATCCGGTTCCAGTATCCGGGCGGCGAGGTCAACGAGGATCAGGACGCTTTCACCAGCGCTATGCCGGCAGCACGCCGGGCGTAACAGGTACGCAGTACGTTGAGACAAAAGAAAAGGCATACCGTTTCCGAGCGAGACGGTATGCCTTTTGTGCGTTATGGAATTTTTACGGAATAATCATCACCGGTGTGTTGATGGTTACTTCGTCGTAGATCTTTTTGGCAACGTCCAGCGGCAGGTTGATGCAGCCGTGGGAGCCGTTGTTGATGTAGATGTCACCGCCGTATGCGCTGCGGTTCAGGTCGTGCAGACCAATGCCGGTATAGGTGACAGGCATCCAGTAGTTGACCCAGGTCTCATAGCCCTGTACGGCGTAGGTACCCAGCTTTCGGGGCGATTCTCTGGACCATACCTTGTATGCGCCCGGCGGTGTGGCACGTTCCGGATCGGATTCCTTACCGGTTACCACGTCGGACTCCAGGAAGAGTTCGCCGTTCACATAATACCACAGATGCTGGTGGCAGATGTCTACTTCAATGTAGGTGTTTCCGGTGTATTTCACGCCGGCGTTGGAGTTCATGCGGAATCCTTCTACCTTATAGACCGGTTCGATGGTGACCGCATCGCCTGCCTTGATGTAATCCACCAGCTTTTCCACCGTGGCAGTCACGTTGGTTTTCCAGCCGTAGATGCCGTCCACGCCGATGGGCAGGGTAATTTCGCCGTCCTCGGTCGCCTTGAACTTGAAGTTGTAGCCGGTCACCAGGGTATCGTACTTGTCGGCGATATTTTCCTGTACCCAGGCAGTCGCCTTGTCCGTGTCTACGGTGATGTCGTCGCCGTCCGTGGTGATCCAGTCCATGATGGTGGCGTGATCCAGCTTTTCCGTGCCGACCGGATCGAAGATCTCTTCCCGGTCTGTCATGTCATAGGTAATTTCCACGGCGCCGATCTTGTTGTACAGCTCCAGAGTGGGTTTCAGACTCTCTGCGGTGACGGCTGCCTTTTTGTAGCAGTCGCTTTCCGCCATGTTGATGGTGTTGTTGCCCTCACGCATCTGCGCAATCGTGTAGTCGGACAATTTCTGGGTGTCCACCATGTTGCCGTCATCTTCCGGCTGGATGGTGAAAGAGCCGTCTTCGTTCTGGACAACCTTTGCGTCCGTAGGCGGCACATTGCCCCAGTCGTAGGCAGCAATCAGGCTGACCAGTGCGTCCTCGGAATAGGAGTCCTGGACTTTTACGGTGTACTCCGTCTTGGAGAATAGCTTTTTGAACCATGCGGCGTGGCTTTCGTCCGCCGGCGCTGCCAGGGCGTTGTCCGGCAGGGTGACGGTGCAGCCGAAGGAAGAACCCTTGAAGGTGATGGGGTCGCCGCTCTTCGGGATGAAGGTCAGCCCCATGTCCTGGGCTGTGCCGAGGACGGCGTTCTGGGCATCCTCGACGTTCATGCCGCCGATGTCCACGCCGTTCACATAGGTTTTCGGTAGGAACTTTCCGTGATAGATCGCCAGCCCGGCGATGTAGCTCAGCAGCAGGACTGCCAGAACTGCAATGCCGGCAATGACGGCGATACGGCCGCCGTGGCGCTCTTCCCGGACCTCTTCATAGTGCCGGGGCGGAACAGGGCGGGGGCGCTCTGCCACAGCCACATTGCTCTGCCGGGGCTGCTGCCGCCGCTGGGGAATTTCACGGGATTCGTTGTTCCGGGGCTGTCCGGAGCGGCTGGGCGGCGTCTGGGGTTCGCTGCGGTGTGAGGAAGAAACGGCATCCCGGATCTGCCGGGCTTTTTCGGAGCGGCTGCGCTCTGCGGCGGAATTGCCGGATGCGCTGCGGTACGCCTGTCCGGAAAAGCGCTGGGAAGTGCTTTTCGGCGTTTCGGGATGAAACTCGGATGCCTCTTTTGCCGCCAGGGATGCCTTGATCTTTTCCCGCATCTCGTCCTTGGTGAGATGCCTGGGGTCGTTCCCGGTGCCGCCGTGGGAATTCTGGTCTCTGTTGTTCACTGTTATCTGTCCTTTCTTCCATTTTACGAGGGCTGCCCCCGAAGAGCAGCGATCCCCGAACTTTGCCGGATGCCTCTTGTTCCATGCAGCGTTGATGAACGTCTCTTGATACCGGCAAATTCGAAAACAGCAGAACCTCTTTTATTGGAAAAATAAAATGTGTTGCAATTCAGAAAGGCGGCAGCTTTGCAGCGCATCAAGCGCCAAAGCACGATCTTGCCGCCGAAGTATTTTCATACCTTATTTATTATAACCACTGTATTTGGGTTTGTCAACACTTTTCGACATGAAATATAAATTGTAAACACCTTTTACCGATTTGTTTCCAAATCGAAGTGGGAATTTGCACGGATTGTTGTAGTAATGTATGCAGAAAAACAGCCATATATTCGGTGAAAAAAGCTGATGAAATTAAACAGAATCATCAAACTTATTGTGCAATATATACGGTAATTTCATTTGGAAATTTGGTGAAAAAGTACATTGACATGAACCGGAAAAAGGTGTAAAATAGGGGCGAAATCTGAGCTTGGACACCGGCTGTTCCGCACTTTCTGTGCGGTGCAGCGCAGCGTGAACACCGGAAAAAGAAAAGCGGTACAAAAGCGTACCGTATCGTTTCGGCACATGGGGAATATTGGAAAAGCCAATGTGTCCGTGCGGCGTTTGTCTATGCCGGAAAACGGGAGGAATCATTATCATGAAGAGTAAGAAAATTGGGGCAGGGCTGCTGGCATTTCTGATGGCAGCGACCACAGCGGCAGCGAGTGCGCAGACGGCGTTTGCCGCAGATCTGGGGACGGTGACGGACAATGTTCCGGCAATCACGGCGGCGAGTGCGTCTGTGTCAGTTCTCACAGCCAGCGGCGACCTGGAGGCGGCGTATGCAGAATGGGGCGCTGTCTCCGGTGCAACGGGCTATAACGTCTATATCAAGTCCGCAGGCGGCAGCTATACCCAGCTGGACACCATGCTGGTGCGCCAGTATCCGGATCGTTTCCGGGCAGACGCTGTGGGTCTGAAAGCCGGCAGCTATACCATGAAGATCGTGCCGGTGATCGGCGGCAAGGAAGATGCCTCCAAGGCGGCGGAGACCTCGGAGTTGAACGTAGAGGCGCATGACAGAAGCGGTTTTGGCTTTGTAAACGGTACTTCTTCCGGCGCATACAACGAGGACGGCACGCTGAAAGCGGATGCTATCGTGGTATACGTCACCGATGCCAACAAGGACACTGTGACTGCCAGCATCGACTCCATCGGCAAGGGTGCGGCAGATGTGACCGGCGTGCAGAACATCATCACGGCATACAAGAAGAACAAGGAGAAGCGTCCGCTGTGCCTGCGCTTTATCGGCAATATCACGGACCCGGCAGATATGCCCAAGGGTGATCTGATGATCGACACCGCCAAGGCTGGCATCACCGTCGAGGGTATCGGCACGGACACCGTGTTCAACGGCTTTGGTCTGGTCATGAAGAACTGTTCCAACGTGGAAGTGCGCAACATCGGCTTTATGAACTGCGACAGCAGCGAGGGCGATGACTGCGGCCTGCAGCAGGGCAACGACCATATCTGGGTGCATAACTGTGATTTCTTCTATGGCCACGCTGGCTCGGACGCAGACCAGGTAAAGGGCGACGGCGCTCTGGACACCAAGACCTCCACTTATGTCACACACTCCTATAACCATTTCTGGGACAACGGCAAGTGCAACCTCCAGGGCATGAAGTCCGAGAAGGAGACCAACTATGTGACCTATCATCACAACTGGTACGACCACTCCGACTCCCGTCACCCGAGAATCCGCACCTGCTCCGTTCACAGCTATAACAACTACTTCGACGGCAACGCCAAGTACGGCATCGGCGTGACCATGGGTGCATCTGCCTTTGCGGAGAACAACTACTTCCGCAACTGCAAGAACCCCATGATGAGTTCCGGACAGGGTACAGACGCACTGGGCGAAGGTACATTCTCCGGCGAGACCGGCGGCATCATCAAGGCGTGCGGCAACTACATCGAGGGTGCATCCAGCTATATCCCGTATTCCCAGGACAGCACCTCTTTTGATGCCTATGAAGTCTCCAGCCCGACGGAAAAAGTTCCGGACAGCGTCAAGACCGTTTCCGGCGGCACAGGCTATAACAACTTCGATACCGATTCCAGCATCATGTACAGCTACCAGGCTGACGACGCAAAGGATGTGCCGGCGATCGTCACAGCCAAGGCAGGTCGTGTCCAGGGCGGCGACTTCCAGTGGAAGTTCGACAATTCCGTGGACGATGCCAGCTATGCAGTCAACCAGCCGCTGAAGGATGCGCTGATGAATTATACGCCCACTGTCGTTGCGATCGGCAGCGGCTTTACGGACACCACCACCGACCCGGTCGTGACCACAGAGACCACCAAGCAGACCACGGTGACAACGACAACCACCACCGTCAGCGTGTCCCAGGACACCTCTGCAACGGCAACGACTGTGACCACCAGAGATACCACACCCACCACACCGGATGTGCCGGTGGAAGGCGACATTTTCTGCTCGCCGGACGGCAAGGGCAGCGGTACTTCGGAAAAGGATCCGGCATCGGTGACCGACGCCATCTCCAAGCTGACCCCAGGTCACACCATCTACCTGCTGGGCGGCACGTATAACTTCTCGGAGATGATCCTCATTGACGACAAGAACAACGGTACGGCAGATGCCATGAAGACCATCAAGCCCTATAACGGCGCAGACGTTACCTTCGACTTCTCCGGACAGGGTGACGCAGACGCATCCAAGCGTGGCATTGTGCTGGACGGCGATTACTGGTACTTCTACGGCTTTGAGATCACAAAGGCTGCCGATAACGGTATGCTTCTCTCCGGCAGCAACAACAGGCTGGAGCGCATGGTATTCAACGACAACCAGGATACCGGCTTACAGCTGTCCCGGTATAAAACCAGCGCAGCCACCATTGCAGACTGGCCCAGCAACAACTTGATTCTGAACTGCACCTCCAAGAACAACTGCGACAACGCCACCATGGAAAATGCGGACGGTTTCGCAGCAAAGCTGACCTGCGGCGAGGGCAATGTATTTGACGGCTGTATGTCCTACAACAACAGCGACGACGGCTGGGATCTGTTCGCAAAGTCTGAGACCGGTCCGATCGGCGTTGTTACCATCCAGAACTGCGTGGCATTCCGCAACGGCTATACCGAGTTCGGCGAGGGCTACGGCAAATGTGACGGCAACGGCTTTAAGCTGGGCGGTTCCGGTGTCGGCTCTGCCCATGTGGTCAAGAACTGCCTGGCGTTCGAGAATCTGAACTGCGGCTTCACCGACAACAACAACCCGAAACTGGACAGTCTGACCAACTGCACCGCCTATAACAACGGTGTCGGCTCTAACGGCAAGCCCAATGTCAGCTGCTATCGCTGCACAGACGACGGCGCAGACTTCTCCAACCTCATCTCCTACTACAGCAAGGAGAATCTCACCGGCAACCTGGGCGTAAGCGGTCTGAAGATCACCAACGACAAGATGGTCGGCACGATCCAGAACACCATCTACTATAACTCCGGTTATTACCAGGTCGGCGCCAAGACTGCCATCAGCAACGGCGATAAGCTGGGAACAAAGGGCGCAGCCATTTCGGACGATGACTTCATTCTGGTGACCGCACCGGAAATGGGAACTGATTTCGACACCGCATGGCGCAACTCCAACGGTTCTATCAATACCCACGGCTTTATGCAGGTCAAGGAAAACAGCAGCCTGTACAGCATTCTGGGCGCTGCCTTCCAGGATATCGACACACCGCAGCCGCCGATCACAACGACAACCACCAGTGCAACGACTGCTACAACGGAAACTGCCACAAAGACAGAGACCAATCCGGCACAGTCCAGTGAGACTGCTTCTGCAACAGAGACAAAGCCGGCAGAGTCCAGCGTGACCGCATCTGCAACGGAGACCAAGCCGGCAGAATCCAGCGAGACCGCAACGGCAACAGAGACAAAACCGGCAGAGTCCAGTGCGACCGCAACGGCAACGGAAACCAAGCCGGGCGAAAGCACTACGGAAAGTGCAACAGAGTCCAAGCCCACAGAGACCCAGACCACCGCAAGCGAGATCGCAACGGAACTGCTCTACGGGGATGTGAACCTGGACGGCAGAGTGGATATCACGGACGCTGTCCTCATCAATAAGGCGATCGCCGGCGCAGTGGAACTGAGCGCAAACCAGCGCCACAACAGCGATGTCTATGCAGACGGCGAACTGACCACAAGCGACGCAACGACACTGCTCCAGTTCCTGGTAAGCATGATCAAGATTCTGCCTGTGACGGAATAAATCAAAACAGGCTCTGAAAACTGAATCAGAAGAAAGGCGGCTGTATTTCGGTACAGCCGCTTTTTTCGACAAAATATGACTCCAAAAATTTTTTGAATATGCCAAAAGCAAGACTGATTTTTTATGCAATCTGCCAAAAAAACAGCTTTTTCCGTTTAGTACAGCGCAAAGATCGGTATTGCTCTTGCAATTTTTGCCGGGATGTGCTATACTATAGAAAGCAATGCTGTTGATTTGTGAATGACGGCATCTGCACTATTTCTATCCCTGTAACTTCCTGCGTGACTGCGCAGTGCCGTTTTCGGGCGATAAATCTTGGATGAGGTGAACCAAATTGGCACAACTGAAAAAACCCACAATCAAAAACCCCGCTCTGGTATCCGCAATGGCAGAGTTCAAGGCAAAGCAGAATCCGCAGACTGAAAAAGAAATGCTGGACGCAATTGCTGAGGCATCCTTTATTGCCCCGATCGCTTTGCAGAAACAGCTGGATGAGGTAGAGCCGGACGAAAACGGCCAGCGCCAGATGCAGGCGTCTCTCATGGCAGTTTCCAACAAGGACGGCTCGAAGTTTTTCCCGGCGTTCACGGACTGGCTGGAATTTCTGAAGTGGAAGAACGACCCGGAGGCAGACACCATGGTCATCACATTTGACCAGTATTGCGGCATTCTGCTGAAACAGGGCGTGGATATCAACGGTATCGTTATCAATCCGTCAGAGACCAACATCGTGATCCGCAAGGAAAAGATGGCAGAGATGAAGGGCGTGTCTGTTCCCGCAGATGCACCGAAGAATCACCGCATCATGCCGCTGTTCGGCACCGAGAAGATCACCAACTCTGAGGTCATCATCGCCGCAGACCGTCTGCGCCGGGAGAACAACGAGGACGCAAAGAACAATCTGTTCAACGTAATGCGCAAGGCTCGTTTTGTCGCTCCGGTTCTGATGGAGATGCCGAAGGAAGTCAAGGCTGGCGAGAAGATCAATGCCCAGGCGGAATTCATTATGCTGAACCACGACGGCGGAAAGTTCATGCCGCTGTTCACCAGTCTGCCGGAGCTGCAGAAGTGGACAGGCGCACCGGACTGCAAGGCAGTTCCCATGAGCATGGCGAACTATACCGCAATGCTGTCCGACCCGAAGAGTACGGCTGCCGGCATCGTGATCGACCCGTTCTCCATGGGTCTGGCATTCAGCAAGGAACAGGCGCTGAACATCCAGCCCCGTCTGGAACTGCGTGACATCGAGGGCGTTCCGGAGGGAATGCAGGAGGCGCTGAGAGACCACCTGGCAACCCTGCCGGCAGTCAAGAAGGCGTACCTGGACGGCATCAAGGCAAACGGCGCAGACGGCTATGTGATCGTCATGGATCTGGAAAAGGATGCAGATATCCCGACCATCGCAGACAGCACCGCACAGATCGCAAAGCAGTACGGTTCCTGTGTCGTTGCACCGGTAGATTCTCCGCTGGGCAAAAAGGTGCTGGAACGGAGAGAGACCTTCTACGAGGCGTAAGGGAAATATAGCGTAACCATACTACAGTATATAACAATCACCCCTGTTCTGCGGCAAGTGAAATGCCGTGAGAGCAGGGGTGTTTTTGTTTTTGGATTTATGCTTGAAAAAACTGCCGGAACGCCGTGGGCAGGGAAATCTCTGCGGCAATTTCTGCGGCGGTTTTCCAGACGAACTGCTCGTCCTGTCTGCCACAGGTGAGATAGACGCCGTACAGCTCCCATTCCACGTGGGTGAAGATGTGCTTTCGCTCTGCCGTCTGGGTCAGATCCAGCGGCTTGCACTGCCACCGGCTCACCTGGGCGATTGCCTCTTCCGTGGTGCAGATGCCGGACACATTGGGGTATTCCCACAGCCCGTGGAGCAGCCCTTTTGCGGTGCGTTTCCGGACGGCGTATTTTCCGTCGCAGCAAAGCACGAACACGGTGTATTGTTCCTTGCGCCGGGGTTTTTTCTCGGTGCGCTGTGGGAGACGCATGGTGTCGCCGTACTGTTTTCCCAGACAAAGTTCCGCCAGGGGACAGACCTCGCACCGGGGCTGTCCGTTGGGCAGACAGACCGTAGCGCCCAGCTCCATCAGCGCCTGTGTCATCGTGCCGCACTGTCCGGGAATGTTCCGGTACACCTGTTCCAGCGACCGAGTGACGGCTGCCTTTTGTTCCGGGCGGTCGATCTCGCAGAAACTGTCCTGGATGCGTGCCGCCACACGCAGCACATTGCCGTCCACCGCCGGCGTGGGTAGGTCATAGCAGATGGAGCAGACTGCACCGGCGGTGTAGTCGCCTACGCCGGGCAGCTGCCGGACTTCTTCCCACGTTTCCGGGAATGCGCCGCCGTATTGTTCCACAATGACCTGCGCCGCCTTGCGCAAGTTGGCAGCCCGGCTGTAATAGCCCAGACCTTCCCAGCACTTGTTCACCTGGTCCTGTTCGGCGTTTGCCAGAGCAGGAATGTCGGGGAAGGTCTCCAGAAAGCGCTGGTAATAGCCCTTGACTGCCTCAACCCGTGTCTGCTGGAGCATGATCTCCGACAGCCATACCCGGTAGGGCTGCCGGTTCTTTCGCCAGGGCAGGTCTCTGGCGTGACCGGGATACCATGACAAAAGCGGCTGTGTCAGCTGTGCCATGACCTGTTCCTGCATGGCTTTCCACCGGCGCATCCGGGCGATGACCTTTTCATACACCGGGAGCATATGAGGTTCTTTGCAGATCTCCGACAGCTTTTCCACGGGGATCCAGTCCACGGCGGTGTTTTCGTCCGGGGCGATGCGCAGCGTCTCTCTGGTATCTGCAATCAGCCCGTAGGTCACGTTGTAGTGCTGGTGTTCCGGAACGGGTGTGCCGTTTTTCTGGTGCGCCCTGACCGGGAGAATGTCCAGGGACAGAACAGCGCCGGTGAGGGGATAGGGCTTTCGGATGCCGGTCTCTTCCTTTGCCTCCCGGACGGCAGTCCAGAGAAAATCGTTGGAACCGTCTGCGTGACCGCCCGTCCAGGCGAAGGAGTCGTAGATGCGGTGATAGACCATCAGCACCTTTTCCAGCCTGGTGTCCATGACGAATCCGGAACAGGTAAAGTGGCTTTCTGCGTGGCTGCGCCAAAGCAGCTGTGTGCCGTATTGTTCCGCCGCAAGGAGTATCTCGTTCCGGTCACGGCGTTCCTGTTCGGTTTCGGGAACATAGGCGGCGAGACGGGCTTTCCAGTCGGTCACATCCTGTTCCTGCATGACATTTCTCATGTTGTCTGTCCTTTCTGTGAGAGCCTGTTTCGACCGTCAGATACGAAACAGGCTCTTGCAATTGTTTTTCATTTTTCCGGCAGCAAAATCGTGATCTCCGTGCCGTGTCCCAGTTCGCTGCGCAGGGAGATGGTGCCGTTGTGGCAGTCTACGATGTGCTTGACGATGGACAGCCCCAGCCCGGTGCCGCCACGCTGTTTCGACCGGCTTTTGTCCACCCGGTAGAACCGTTCGAAGATGCGGCTCTGCGCCTGGAGCGGAATGCCGATGCCGTTGTCCGCAATGACGATCTTTGCCTGTGTACCCACGTGTTCGATGGTGATGGAGACTGTGCCGCCGGGATTGTTGTACTTGATGGCGTTGTCGATGAGGTTGATGAAAAGCTCCCGCATATAGCCTTCGTTGCTGTGCAGCAGGAGACATCTGCCCTCCAGATGTACCTGTATCCTGTTCCGCTGGATCTGGGGTTCCAGAATTTGCAGGGCGTTTCCGGCAGCCGCCGCCAGGTCTACCGGCGTGTTCAGCATCTCGGTGTGTTCCTCGATCTCCGAGAGCCGGATGATGTCGTTGATGAGAAAGAGCAGGCGTTCGCTTTCCCGTTCGATCATGGCGCCGTATTTCGCCACGTCGTCCTCTTTGGTAATCATGCCGCTGCCGAACATCTCGCCGAATCCCTTGATGGTGGTCAGCGGCGTTTTCAGCTCGTGGGAGACGTTTGCGGTGAATTCCTGGCGCATCTTTTCCGCCTTGACGTTATAGGTCACGTCCACCAGCAGCACGATCGTCCCGAAGATGCCGCCCATTTCCACACGGGTGATGTACGCCCGGATGTAGCTGCCGTCGATCTTCAGCAGCTGGCGCACGGTGCAGCCCTTGTGAAGATCATCGTCAGCCGGCGGCATATCGTGCTGCGGCTCTGTTTTGGACTTCCGCAGCGCATCCAGAAATGCCTGGTTGTCGGTGAGGATGAAGATGGATTTGTTGTCCCAGTTTTCCTTTTCGATGCTGAGCAGTGCCGTTGCGGTGCGGTTCGCCAGCTGGATCTTGTCAGAATCGTCCAGGATGAGGATGCCCTCTACCATATGCTCCTGGATGAGTCCGATGATGTCCCGTTCGTGGTACAGTTCCTTCTGCATCCGGCTCATCTCCGTCTGGAGCTTTGCCTGGGCTTTCTGGTCTTTTTTGTGCTGGTGCTGTGCCTGCTGTTTCTGGTGCAGGTACAGAAAGATAAATACCGTCAGCAGCACCGCCGCCACCGCAGCGAATGCCCATCCGATCCATTCCATGATTAGCCTCCGATCTTATAGCCGTAACCCCGTACTGTGTGAATGAGATTGGAACATCCTGCGGCATCCAGCTTTTGCCGGAGCGTTTTCACGTGTGCATCCACGGTGCGTGTCTCGCCCTCATAGGAGAATCCCCAGACCTGTTCCAAAAGGCGGTCCCGGGAAATGGCAGTGCCACGGTTGCGCACCAGATAGGACAGCAGTTCGAATTCCTTATAGGTGAGGACGATCTCTGTTTCCAGATAGACCACCGTCCGCTGATCCAGGTCGATGGTCAGATCGTGGGCAGACAGCACGTGGCTCTCCGCTTTCTGTACCGTGTGGCTGCGCCGCAGCACCGCCTTGATCCGTGACAGCAGTTCCATGATGCCGAACGGCTTTGTGATGTAGTCGTCTGCGCCGTTTTCCAACCCGGTCACCTTGTCGATCTCGCTGGACTTCGCCGACAGCATAATGACCGGTATCTCTGCGGTAGCGTCGTTGCCCTTGAGCCGCTTTAAGATGGAGATGCCGTCCTCATCGGGGAGCATGATGTCCAGCAGGATCAGCGCCGGCTTGTCGTCCCGGAGCCGGTGAAAAAAGCTTTTTCCGTCCGGGAATCCCTCGGCGGTATAGCCGCCGGACTGCAAAGCGCAGGTGATAAGCTCCCGGATCCCCGTATCATCCTCTACACAAAATATATTTGCCAACTTACATTTCCTCTTTCTTTCCCTGTCGGATCTCCCGGCGCATTGCCGAAACAGCAACTTCGATGGCGTGCGTCATGTCGCCGGCGGCGTGTGCATTGTCCCGCACCACCGCCTGGCGCTCCTGGTTCCACAGCATTTGCAGGATAGTGGCACACTTCACCCGGCGTGTCGCCGCCACGATGAACAGCGCCGCCGATTCCATCTCCGATGCCAGCGCTCCGGCGGCTTTCCACGCCTGCCAGTTCTGGAGCAGGGTCTGTGCGGCAGGCATGGTCTCCGGGGAATGCTGCCCGTAGAAAGAGTCCTTGCACTGTACCACGCCGGTACGATAATCATATGCAAGCTCCTGTGCGGCGCAGACCAGATGCTGTGTCAGACCGAAGTCCGGGACAGCCGGAAATGCCAGGGGAACGTATTCCTGCGATGTTCCCTCCATGCGGATAGCACCGGTGGGGATGATGAGCGTTCCCGGAATCAGTTCCGGCTGCATTCCGCCGCAGGTGCCGATGCGCAGAAAGGTGTGTGCGCCCAGCGCCGCCAATTCTTCCATGGCGATGGCAGCAGACGGGCCGCCGATGCCGGTGGAGGTGACGCTCACTTTCGTGCCGTCCAGTGTGCCGGTCCATGTGGTGAACTCCCGGTTCTGCGCCGTCTTTACGGGATGTTCCAGATAAGAGGCGATCCACTCGGTGCGTCCGGGGTCGCCGGGGAGAAAGACATACTTTCCGATGTCCTCCGCTGTGCATTGAATGTGAAACTGACGTTCTGACATAAGCGGTTCCTTTCTGCGTGTGAAACAGGTTCTGGCGGATGGGATTTGTCTTTGTTGTGCCTTGAAAAGGTGTTCATAGGCTTGACTGAGGCGTAACACACCAACGGGCGAACACTGTTCGCATCTACAGAAGTATCACAAAACGGAAACCGTAGATGTGCAGAATCCCTGTCTCACCGTAGGGGCGAACATCGTTCGCCCGGGTCGACTCCTCTGCCCTGCCGGGCATCTCCTCTAAAAGAGGAGACATATTAAAAAGCCTTCCTTGAAAAGGGAGGTGGCACGAAGTGCCGGAGGGATTACCTACATTTACACTTCTTGACAAATTTCCAGAATTCTGTTATGATATACCCATGAACAACATTTTCAGCACCACCGCCTAAAAATCTGTGCGGTGGCATCTTGATTCTGGAGGAAAGATCATGCAGCAATACCGCAACTGGCAGCCGCAGGAGCCGGAGCATCATTATGATATGAGAGCGCTGGTCTTTGGCGTAGTGTCGTTTCTGTTCTGTCAGCTGCCGGTCCTGTCCATTGTGACGGGCATCATCGCCCTGGTCTATGCGGCAAGGGCGAAAAAACGGCAGCGCTGTTACAGCCACGGCATGGTAACGGCAGGCATGATATTGGGTATTATCGGGATCTGTATGGGTGTATTGTCCAGTATTTACTGGGGCTTTAATTTTCTGCGGATTCTCTGGATGCTTTCAGAGAACAACCGGATGGTGCCTGCGCCGTCCAACCCGGAGTTTTTCAACGGTCCGGGAACGCCGGCGGCATTTTTCCCGTTATTCTGAGTCCAGGTAATCCAGGTCGGAATCTTCTGTTTCAGCGCCGTGATCGGGCTGCGTCTCAATGCCTTCCGGGTGTGCATCTTCCGGGAGCGGCTTTACGACAGCAAACCCGCTCTCGGCGTTTTCTTCTGCCTGTTCCCGGCAGACCGGATCTACGTGGAATGTGACCGCCTGCTTACGGTTTGCGATCTCGTTGACACGCTCTGTGCCGCCGTATTCCCCGTCGATCGTCCAGGACACCGGCTCGTCGTCCAGCGCAGTGACTTTCAGATGTGAGGTGCGGAAATAGTGGAGATACTGTTTCGCCAGCCCCAGCTGGATCTTGGAGAACGCCATAACCAGCTTGTGAAATTCCACCAGATTGGAGGGCTTGTGGATCAGTGTGACCTCGAACAAGCCGTCGTCCCACCGCACATCGGACAGCGCCAGGAACTTCGCCACAGAGGAAGAGTTGGTTACCATGCCGTAGAGGAACTCGTCCTCGATCACGCCGCCGTCGTACTCAATGCGCATCCGGTACGCCCGGATCTTCGGCAGCTTGGAAATGGCGTTGAGCAGGTAAGCGGAGTGTCCCAGCAGGTTCTTGAACTGCTGCGGCGTTTCATAGGAGATCTCCGTGAATGCGCCGAATGCAGCCACGTAGGTGAAGTATTTGTCGTTGAAGCTGCCCACATCGCAGCGGAGATCATCGCCGTGGATGATGCAGTCTACGGCTGCCTCCGGTTCTTTGGGAATGCCCAGTCCACGGGCAAAATCGTTGGTTGAGCCGAAGGGAATATAGCCGATGGGGCATTGGGTCTCGCTTTGCATACAGCCCTGGATGACTTCGTTCAGTGTGCCGTCTCCGCCGGAGCAGACCAGGATGTCATAACAGCCGGCATCACACGCCTGTTTTGCGCACACAGTGGCATCGCCACGATCTTGTGTGGGATGTACTGTCACCTGAAATCCGGCAGCGGTGAACTTGTCGATAATCATTGCAAGATGCGACCCGACTGATGCTCTGCCGGAATGCAGATTGCAGATAAAATAGATCTGTTTCAACTGTGATACCTCCTTTTTTCAAAAAAAGATGTTGCCTTTAGTATACCACAAATTTTACAAAAATGCAAGCATTTTGATTTGTGAACGCCTTTGAAAAATACTGTAAAAAATAACGTGTTTCCTGCGTTTTTCGGTGCTTTTTGAATTTTTTTTGCTTGCAATTTTATGTGCACTATAGTATAATGAGAAAACGGTACACAGATCGTTGAAAGTGGAAAAAGGTATAAGGCAGCGCCGCACAACATTTTATTCATTGTTTCCCTTGTGCAGTGATGCCGCTAAAAGGAGCGTGGCAGTTGTTATGAGTAAAGCTCAGAATAAAGTAAAAGGATTTACGCTTGTTGAACTTTTGATTGCCTCTGTGATTATGGGGATTCTTGCTGCAATTTTGGTGCCCACTCTGCTGCAATATATTGAACGAAGCCATGAAACCATTGACATCACCAATGTGCGTGAGGCATATCTCGAAGTCAGAACGGCATCGATGATCGATGGAGCAGCAGGTGTGTCCAGAACGGTAAAGCTTGAGCAAAAACGAGATGACTGGCAGTCGTTCAATCCTGTAACGATTGCGGGGATCAAACACTATACCTGGGAAGGGGATACAGATCACTGGAAGGGTATTCCCACGGCGAACGGAGAGTGTGAGATCACCTATACGCCTTCGACCGGCATCGTTTTCTACTGGAAAGGGAAGAGCGAAACCAGTACAGTTACTGGTATTGACTTTAACGAAGATCTGCATAGTGCACTGAATAACACGAGTATATTGTCAGATTTGATCGCAAATAAATCTAATCGCTTTGAGATCGATTCTCAGTGTCCCAATTCTACAATGGTACCGAAAGTACAGGAGCAGATCGGAGAAAGCAGTCTGCTGAATTATGGTACATGGGCATATTTGGGAAGCCCGAAAGATGCTTCCGGAAGGTATCTGTTCTGGACTTCGGTAGATACTGAAGCAGTTGGTGCGGGGAAAAAGATCCCTGTGATCATCAGCAGGGCAGATGGTGGATTTTATATCTCTGAAACAACAACGGCAGAACGATCGAATAAGGGTAAAAATTATGTCGCGGTCGTAGATCATATTTATAATTCTGCCGGATTCAGACCATACACCAAAGGTGAACGGTATAATAGTCTGACGGAAGCGTATGCGGCATATGAAAAACTGGTTGCAGAAAAATATCCGGATTATAAGGATGCACTGCCGAAATAAAACAGATCGTTAGAGAATTGAATGGTATAAAAATCCGGACTTGACAAAACGGCAAAAATCCGGTATAATAAAAGTCCATGAGCAGACTGTGTGATAGCGCAGCAGGAATGCTGTGAGGAAAGTCCGAGCATCGCAGGACGGGATAGCTGCTAACGGCAGCCGGGGGCGACCCTAGAGCCAGTGCAACAGAGAGATACCGCCGCAGGTTTCCTGCGGTAAGGGTGGAAAGGTGCGGTAAGAGCGCACCAGAGTGCAGGAGACTGTACTGCTATGTAAACCTTATCCGATGCAACGTCTATTGGTACACGCTGCCGCAACATTGGTCCGGTGGGCAGCGGCGTAATGGCGGCTTGAGCTGTGAGGTGACTCACAGACCAGATAAATTATCACACACGACAGAACTCGGCTTACAGGTCTGGTCATGGAGACAGCGCAGCGTTAATACTGCGCTTTCTTTGTATTTGCAATACTTTTTCGAAAATCAATTTATCAAAAACAGCTGCATAGACTGTTCCGGGAGGGAGAGCCGATGCAGAAACCAAAAACGACAGAATGTCCGTATCCGGTGCGTGTGACCGCTCCGGAGAAAAATGCGGCGAGAGCGGAAAGCGACCGGGTGCGGTGCGGAAAAATGCTGCGCCGGCTGATGCAGCTTTCTGCGGAGAAAACGGGACGGGACTGTCCGGGAAAACGGAGGATTTGACATGGATGCAGAAACGATGCTCTGGTATGAAAAGCCAGCGGAAAATTTTGACCAGGCGCTTCCCATTGGAAACGGCAGGATCGGGGCAATGGTTTTCGGCGGCGCAGCAGACGAGGTGCTGAAACTGAATGAAGATTCCGTCTGGTCCGGCGGAAAGCGGAACCGGAACAACCCGGATGCCCGTGAGGGTCTGGAAGAGGTGCGAAAGCTGCTCCGGGAAGAGCGCATCCCCGAGGCGGAAAAGATCGCTTTCGAAAAATTACAGGGCGTGACACCCAATTCCCGGCACTATATGCCGCTGGGTGACTTGAACCTGCACATGGATTTCACCGGAAAGGCAAAGCAGTATCAGCGCAGCCTGGATCTGGAACACGCTCTGGCGACCGTGCGTTTTACGGCAAACGATATCACCTATGTCCGTGAGGCGTTCGTCTCCGAGCCGGATCGGGTGCTGGTGCTGCATATTGCCGCAAGCGAACCCGGCATGGTGAACCTGCGTGCCACTCTGGACGGCAGAGACGACTACTACGACGACTGCCGCCCGTGTACCGACTATCCCAATATGCTGGTCTATGACGGCGGCACCGGCAGCCGAAACGGCATCTTCTTTGCGGCGGCGCTGACCGGATTTTCCGAAGGCGGCACCATCCGCACCGTAGGCGGTGCGCTGGAAGTGCAGGGTGCGAACGAAGTGACCCTGCTGCTGAGCGTCGGCACAAGCTTTTACCACGGGGAACAGTATGAGGATGCGGCAAAGCTGGATGCCTCCTATGCGGCAGACTGCAGTTATGAGGAACTGCTGTACCGCCATCTGACGGAATACCAGGAAAAGTTCCGCCGGGTGCGCTTTACCCTGCCGGACAACAGCGAAGGCGGCAGCGAACTGCCCACAGATGAACGGCTCATGCGGCTGCGTGGGGACGAGGGCGACCACAAGGAGTGCAAGCTCCAGATCCACGACAGCAAGCTGGCAGTGCTGTACTTCAACTACGGCAGATATCTGATGCTGTCCGCCAGCCGTCCGGGAACGCAGCCCATGAATCTCCAGGGCATCTGGAACCAGGATATGTGGCCGGCTTGGGGCTGCCGCTATACCATCAACATCAACACCCAGATGAACTACTGGCCGGCAGAGGTCTGCAATTTGTCGGAATGCCACCTGCCGCTGTTCGATCTGATTGAGCGGATGCGTGCGCCGGGACGGGAGACTGCCCAGGCGATGTACGGCTGCCGTGGCTTTGTCTGCCACCACAACACAGACATCTGGGGCGACACAGCACCCCAGGATCTGTGGATGCCGGCGACCATCTGGCCCATGGGTGCGGCTTGGCTGTGTCTGCACATTTTCGAACACTACCAGTTCACTCAAGACCTGGACTTCCTGGATCAGCACTATGAGGCAATGCGTGAGGCTGCCCTGTTCTTCGTGGACTATCTGACGGAGAACGAGGACGGCGAACTGGTGACCTGTCCGTCCGTCTCGCCGGAGAACACCTATAAAACCGAGAGCGGCGCAAAGGGCTGTCTGTGCAGCGGTCCGTTTATGGATACGGAAATTCTGACGGTGCTGTTCCGGAACGTGATCGAGAGCAGCAGGCTGCTGAACCGGGACGGGGACTTCGCCGCAGAGCTGGAAGGTCTGCTGAAAAAGCTGCCGCCGCTGAAGATCGGCAAGTACGGTCAGATCCAGGAGTGGGCGAAGGATTATGAAGAGGTGGAGATCGGTCACCGCCATATCTCGCACCTGTTTGCCCTCTATCCGGCAGACCTCATCACGCCGTATCACACGCCGGAACTGGGCAAGGCTGCCCGTGCCACACTGATCCGCCGGCTCATCCACGGCGGCGGTCATACGGGCTGGAGCCGTGCATGGATCATCAATCTGTGGGCGAGACTCCTGGACAGCCGGATGGCATACGAGAATTTGCAGCAGCTGCTGGCGTGGTCTACCAACCCGAATCTGCTGGACTCTCATCCGCCGTTCCAGATCGACGGCAACTTCGGCGGCACGGCTGCCATCGCAGAGTGCCTGCTGCAAAGTCATTCCGGCGAGATCAATCTGCTGCCGGCGCTGCCGGAATCCTGGCCGGAGGGCAGCATCAGCGGTCTGCGTGCAAGAGGCGGCTTTGAGGTGGATATGACCTGGCACGAGGGCAAGCTGGAATCCGCAGTGATCCGTTCGCTGAGCGGCAATGTCTGCGCCGTCCGTGCCAACACGGTGACCAGCGTGTCCAGCGATGCCGGCGCAGTGGATGCCAAGATGGACGGGGCTTTGCTCACATTCCCCACGGAAAAGGGCATGGCGTACCGTCTGAAAGCGTAAGCGCACAGAGAAAGCAAGCTCGAAACATTCATAGGAGAAACGCAAATCAATTTTATAACTGCCTCTCTTGAAAAGGCATCCGTAGGGTGTGTATTGTGCTGAGGATGCACAAAGTGCAGTCGGGATAATCCCCCTGTCAGCTAACGCTGACATCCCCCTTTTCAAGGGGGACTTTCTTAAAAATTGATTTGTATTCATAGGAGATGGAGCAATTTTGAGAAAAGAGCAGGCGTTTGCTCTGGCGGCAGCCGGTTTGCTGCTGACAGGGTGCGCAAAAATTGAACAGGAATCCCCGAAACTTTCCACGGACGTTGCCACCGGTACCACGGAGCTGGCAACGGAAGAGACCTCGGCTGCGGCGCAGCACCCGTCTGTTGCCCTGCAGGTGCCGGAGATCACCCGGCAGGATGTTTCCATGAAACTGGAGGCGGAGGATGCCGCTGTTCCCACAGGCTGTTCGGTGGCGATGATGCCCCGGCTGGGCTATTCCGGGACAGGCTACCTCAGCGGTCTGGATGCCAAAAACCAGAACAGCCTGGTGCTGGATGCCGACATCCCGGCGACCCAGCACTACGATATCACCGTGGTAGTGGGTGCAAGCGCAGCCTCTACCTGTAAGATCCTGGTGAACGGCGAGTCGGTCTATACCATGAAAACAGATGCCACGGATAATTTTATGCGTGTCAAGATACAGGGCATCTTCCTCAGCGCCGGCGCCTGTGAACTGTCTGTGGTTCCGGTGGACGGCATCGTGGATATCGACTGCGTGGAACTGGTGAACAACACCAGCCTGTATGACGGCACATCCGAGATCGCCGCAGCGCCGGTGAATGCCGCCGCCACGGAAAAGACGAAACAGCTATACCAGTTCTTACAGCAGAACTACGGGCAGAAGATCGTGACCGGGCAGTATGTCTCCGACAGCAGCGGCAAGGAACTGGACGAGATCTACAACATCACCGGAAAGTATCCGCTGATTCGCTTTGCCGATATGAACGCCTATTCGCCAAACGGCGGCGATGAGACAAAAGCCACCGCTGTGGCAGACAGCCTGGCGTGGGCGGAAGAAGGCGGCGTAGTGGGACTGTCCTGGCTGTGGAACGCACCCACCGGAACGGCAAGCTTTTATGAAAAGGACACCTCCTTTGACTTGAAAACGGCGGTAACGGATGCGGATGTTGCCGGCAAGTCGGAGGAGAAACTGTCAAAGATGGTCTCCAACGGCGAGATCACCCAGAACTGCTATGCGCTGATCTCGGACATCGACCGCATTTCTGCGGCGCTGAAACCTCTGGCAGATGCCGATGTACCGGTGCTGTGGCGTCCGCTCCCGGAGGCTGGCGGCGGCTGGTACTGGTGGGGCGCAGACGGGGCAGAGACCTATCAGTGGCTCTGGAATCTGATGTACACCCGGATGACGGAATATCACCATCTGAACAATCTGCTCTGGGTGTGGAACGGACAGAGCAGCAGCTTTCTGGTGGACAGCAGCCAGTATGACATTGCGTCCCTGGACTTGTACGTGGAAAAGGAGGAGACCTACGGCAGCCGCTATGAGCAGTACGTGGCGCTGCGGAACATGGTTTCTTCCGGCAAGCTGCTCGCCATCAGCGAATGCAGCAATCTCCCGGATATGAACGCCATGTTCCGGGACAATGCGGTGTGGTCGTTCTTCGGGCTTTGGTATGCGCCGTATCTGGGCGAGTATACCGACAACAACGCCCTGGTGGAATTCTACAATTCCGAGGCGGCGCTTACCCGGGAGGACTACACGCCTGCCGGATGACCCTCGATATCATAACAGAATACTTGCAGAACAGAGCGTATCGGATGCAGATGCGCTCTTTTTTTATGCGAAGTCGTGGGAAAACTTTCGTTTCTTTGAAGATGGGCTGGAATTCGCTTTTTTTGCGGAAAAGGGTTGACAACGGCAGTGTAATTGTATATAATGAACATATGAACAATCGTTCAAACGAAATTGCATGGAGGAAACGAAAATGAAAAAGGTATTTAAGCTGAATGATCTGGACTGCGCAAACTGCGCCGCAAAGATGGAGGCTGCAATTCAGAAACTGGACGGCGTAAAGTCTGCAACCATCAGTTTCATGACCCAGAAATTGACGCTGGAGGCCGACGATGCGGATTTCGACAAGGTATTGAAGGCTGCACAGAAGTGCATCAGCAAGGTTGAGCCGGACTGCGAGATCATCGTAAAATAAAGGCAATACCGCACAAAGCCCGCCTGGCGGCTTTGCACGCAATCTGCTTGCTGATTTTCCGTCATATTGCACAGAAATCCCTTGACATACGACAGTATGCCTGCGAAATTTCTGCGCAATCTGCCAAAAAATCTGGCTGCGCATCTTACGCACAAGCTTTGTGCGGTGTTGCCTAAACCGGTTCGCATGACACGAGCAACAGGAGGCGGTCTGTATGACAAAACAACAGCGTAAAATTCTGATCAAGATCATCATTGGTGCGGTATTGTTTGCCGTGGCAATGGCAGTCACCCATCTGCTGACGCTGCCCTGGTGGGCAGAGCTGCTGATCTTCCTGGCAGTGTATCTGGTGCCGGGATTCAGTGTGCTGGAAAAGGCTGTGCGGAACATTGCGCACGGGCAGGTGTTTGATGAGAATTTTCTGATGACCATCGCCTCCATTGCGGCGTTTGCCATCGGGCAGTATCCGGAGGCGGTGGAAGTCATCCTGTTCTACCAGGTGGGTGAGCTTTTCGAGAAGATCGCCGTAGGACGTTCCCGCCAGGCAGTGTCCGATCTGCTGGATCTCTGCCCGGATGAGGCGACAGTACTCCGGGACGGCAAGCCGGAAACGGTGCTGGTGGACGAAGTGGAAGTGGGCGAACACATTCTGGTGCGCCCCGGCGAAAAGATCCCGCTGGATGCGGAGGTCTTTGAGGGACACACCACCATCGACACCGCTGCGCTGACAGGCGAATCCATGCCGGTGACAGCCGGTGTGGGCGATGCGGTTTGCAGCGGCTGTGTGAATCTGTCCGGTGCGGTGGAACTGGTCGTTACCAAGCCGGCGTCGGAATCCACTGCCTCCAAAATCATGGAGCTGGTGGAAGAATCCGCCTCCAGCAAGGCAAAGACGGAGCAGTTTATCACTAAGTTTGCCCGGTTCTATACGCCCTGCGTGGTCATTGCCGCTGTAATTCTGGCAGTGCTGCCGCCGCTCATTACGGGGCAGGCGTTCTCCGGCTGGATCTATCGTGCGCTGACGTTCCTCATTATCTCCTGCCCATGTGCACTGGTCATCTCTGTGCCGCTGAGCTTTTTCGGCGGTATCGGCTGTGCGTCCAAAAACGGCGTCCTGGTAAAGGGCAGCAACTATCTGGAGGCGCTCTCTCATGCGCAGACGGTAGTCATGGATAAGACTGGTACGCTGACCGAGGGAAAGTTCCATGTGACGGAACAGAACCCGGTGGGCGTGACGGCAGAGGAACAGCTGGAGTTGGCGGCGCTGGCAGAATCGGCGTCCAACCATCCCATTGCGCAGTCGCTGAAGGATGCCTACGGCAAAGCCATTGACGCAGAGCGTGTCACGGATATCCAGGAGATCGCCGGTCACGGCGTGGCTGCCAGGGTGGACGGCAGACAGGTGCTGGCAGGCAATGCGGCTTATCTGGAAGATGCCGGACTCCAGCCGGAAACACCCCACGCCATCGGCACGGCAGTGCATCTGGCAGTGGACGGCGTATATGCCGGATATATCCTCATTGCGGATGCAGTGAAACCGGATGCGGCACAGGCAGTGCAGGCGTTCCGGAAGGCTGGCGTTTCTACGGTGGCGATGCTCACCGGCGACAGCGAATCTGCGGCGAAGGCTGTGGGCGATGCCCTGCAGCTGGACGAGGTACACGCCAAGTGCCTGCCGGCAGACAAGGTGAAGTTCATGCAGGAATACCGCACCAGGCTGTCCAAGGGCAGAACGCTGGTCTTTGTGGGCGACGGCATGAACGATGCGCCGGTTTTGGCACAGTCGGATGTGGGCGTTGCCATGGGCGGTCTGGGTTCGGATGCAGCCATTGCGGCGGCGGATCTGGTCATCCTGGACGACAAGCCCTCGAAACTGGGGCTGGCGATCCACATTGCCAAGAAAACCATGGGCATTGCACGGCAGAACATCGTGTTTGCACTGGGTGTCAAGGCAATCGTTCTGGTGCTGGGTGCGCTGGGTCTGGCACATATCGGGGCTGCGGTCTTTGCAGACGTGGGCGTTTCGGTAATTGCCATTCTCAACTCCACACGGGCAATGCGGACAAAAGTGAAATAAGCGCTTGTGAAAAGCTTTTCGGGCAGATCTCCGGTCGGGGGTCTGCCTTTTTGTAAAATGTGCAAAAAAGTGGAAAAAAAATCTTGACACGGCTTGTCTGATTGTAGTATAATAAAAATAATCACCATTCTTTCCAAAGGGTGGCGTGCAGGAAAAATGCGGCGCAGCAGGATTGCAGCTCCATTTTGAAATGCAGAAAAATCTGAACAGAAAAGGAGCATTTGCATATGCTGCTCGACAAATATTTACCACGCATCGAGTTTGACAGCTACGAGGACTTCAAAGAGAACTATCGTGTAAACATTCCCGATGACTTTAACTTCGGCTTTGACATTGTGGACGAATGGGCGAAACAGGAACCGGAAAAGAAAGCGCTGGTGTGGTGCAATGACCACGGCGAGGAAAAGACGTTCACCTTTACGGACATCTCCCGTCTGTCGAACCAGACCGCAAACTATTTTCAGAGTCTGGGCATCCGGAAAGGCACAGTGGTCATGCTCATCCTGCGCCGCCGCTGGGAATACTGGGTATGCGCTGTGGCACTGCACAAAATCGGCGCCATTCTGATTCCCGGCTCGCTGCAGTTGGCGAAAAAGGATCTGATTTATCGTGGAAACAGCGCACAGATCCACACCATGGTATGTCTGGACGACAAGTATGTCCTGGAGCAGGTGGATGAGGCACAGCCCTCTGTCCCCAGCATCCAGCACAAGATCGTGGTGGGCGGCTCTCACGAGGGCTGGCGCAATTTCCACGAGGAAGTGGAGAAGTTCTCCACAGAGTTTGCACGTCCCACCGGAGACGCCGGCACAAAGGCACACGATCTGATGCTGGTTTACTTCACCTCCGGCACCACCGGTGATCCGAAGATGGTAGAACACGACTACACTCATCCGCTGGGGCATATCGTTACGGCAAAGTACTGGCAGCAGGTGCAGGAAAACAAGCTGCACATGAGCGTTTCGGATTCCGGCTGGGCAAAGTTCGGCTGGGGCAAGATCTACGGGCAGTGGATCTGCGGCGCAGTGATCTTCGCCTATGATATGGACAAGTTTGTGCCGACCCATCTGCTCCAGAAGATGCAGGACTATAAGCTGACCACCTTCTGCGCTCCGCCGACCATGTACCGTTTCATGCTCCAGGAGGATGTGGCATCCTATGACCTGTCCAGCATCCAGAACTTTTCCACCGCCGGCGAACCGCTGAACCCGGAGGTATACAACCGCTGGCAGGAACTCACCGGCAAGGAGATCCGGGAGGGCTTCGGACAGACAGAGGGTTCTGTTCTGCTGGCAAACTTCCCGTGGATCACACCCAAGCCCGGCTCGACCGGCAAGCCGTCTCCGCTGTATGATATTGTATTGCAGCACGATGACGGTACGCTTGCCAAGGACGGCGAGCAGGGCGCTCTGGTGATGCAGAATCTGAAAAAGGCATATCCCACCGGTCTGTTTGTGGGATACTACAAGAACCCGGAAATGACACAAGAGATCCTGGGCGGCGGCAGCTATTGTCCGCACGATGTGTTCATGCGGGATAAGGACGGCTACTACTGGTTCGTGGGCAGAAATGACGACGTTATCAAGTGTTCCGGCTATCGTATCGGACCGTTTGAGGTAGAAAGCGCCCTCATCGAACACCCGGCTGTGCTGGAATGCGCTATCACAGCGGCACCGGATCCCATCCGTGGACAGGTGGTCAAGGCGACTGTTGTCCTCACCAAGGGCTATACACCCAGCCCGGAGCTGACAAAGGAACTCCAGAACCACGTGAAGCATACCACAGCGCCGTATAAATATCCCCGTATCATCGAGTACGTGGACGAACTGCCGAAAACACTGGGCGGCAAGATCAAGCGTGCGCAGATCCGTAAGGAAGACCAGGCAGCCAGCGAAAAGTAAGAATTTTTTGATTTGCATAGAGAAAGCGTCGTGCAGAGGTTTCTGTACGGCGCTTTTTGCGTATTCACGCCAAAAATCACAAAAACAGATTGAAAATTCCAGGCAAATATGCTATAATAGAATCGGAGATTTTTTCGGATGCGAAATGCAAAATCAAAAAAGGAGGTTCGGGAGATGCGCAAAAGAGGATGTGCTTTTCTTTGCAGCGCAGTGCTGCTGACCGGGGTGTTTCTGCGGATGCCTGGGGAAATGTGGCAGGTGCAGGCGGAGACCATAGACACGGCGGCATTTGCGGAAGAGACTGCCCGGCTGACCAACCAGTTCCGGCAGGAAAACGGGCTTGCGCCGCTGAAAATGGCGCCGGTATTGCTGGAACTGTCTGCCCGGCGTGCGGAGGAACTGAAAGACGCATACGGTCACACCCGTCCGGACGGGCGGGACTGGTTTACCATCGTTGAGGAGTCCTCGCTGGATGCCAACTGCTATGCGGCGGAAAATGTGGCAGCCGGCTATGATACGCCGGAGAGCGTGATCGCAGCGTGGATCGATTCCGATGCGCACCGCAAGGCGATGCTGGGAGAAAACTATCAGTATATCGGCATCGGGGTGAGCCAGCTGGAGGATGACCCGAATCATTACTACACCTACTGGGAGATGCTGCTCATCTCATCGGAACAGCCTCTGGAAGGGGAATATGAGCCGGGCGAAACGGCGAATCCCACGGTTTCGGAAAAAGGCGTTTTCCTTTTGGGGGACGTAGACCTGGACGGCACAGTGGAACTGGCAGATGCTGTGCTTTTGCAGAAGATACTGCTGGGGCAGGTGACTGGAAATGCGGCGCAGCTGGAAAACGGAGACTGCTGCGCAGACGGCGTGCTGGACTGCCGGGATGTGACGGCGCTGATGCAGATGCTGGTACGCTAAGACGGGAGAGAGGGGACAGATATGTCACGAATTCTTTATGTGCTGGATTATCTCAGCCGCAATACGGATGCAGAAAAGGGTGCAACGCTGAAGGATATCCAGGCATATTTGCTGAATCAGACCAACGCAGGCTCGGTGTCTACACTGAGCATTCAGCGGGATATCGACCAGATCGACGCCATGGGGTATACGGTGGACATCCGGAAGGGGGCGCACAACACGTCCTATTATCATATGCGTGACCGTGGGTTCACCTTCAATGAGATCCGCTTTCTGGTGGATTCGGTTTCCATCAACAAGTTCCTCAGCAACGCCCAGAAACAGCGCCTGTTCCGGAAATTCGAGGTGCTGCGCTCAGAGTCGGAGGTGCGAAAGCTGGTGGGACGCATTACCCTCAGCGAGGTTGCGCCGCCGTCACTGGACCTGCTGGACAATCTGGAATGCGTGCATCAGATCATTGCGGAAAAGCGGAAAATTCATTTTCAGTACGGCAAGTATAACATCCACCGGGAAATCGAATACTATGACAAAAAGCGGAATCTGATCCCGTGCCAGGTGGTGTATACCAGTGAACGCTTTTATCTGAAAGCGGTCTCGGAGGACACGGGAGAGGTGCGGAACTATCGCATTGACCGGATGCGGAAGATCTTGCCGGGAGAGAAGATCGCTCATTTGCCAAAGCTGCCTAAACCGGAGGGCTTTTCGGCAGATATCTTTGTGCCGGAGGTGTATGAGGATGTTCAGCTGCGTGTTCGCCGGGTGCTGCTGGACGATATGATCGAACAGCTGGGGAACTATGCCCATGTGCGTCTGGACGAGAAAGACCCGGAGCATTGCATCCTGGTGCGTGCCAGAATGGGCATTAGCTACGGGCTGTACCGCTGGATTATGAAGTACGGCGCCAGCATGGAAGTGCTTGCACCGGAGAGCCTGCGGAAAGAGGTGGCACAGCGCATCCGGGCGGCTGCTGCACTGTACAGCGACACAGACAGAGAGTAGTACACTGCACAACAAAAAACGGACAGCATTTCTGCTGTCCGCTGTGGGATTCTGTGGAATGATTACGCCTGTCCACGTTCCTTTGCCAGGGTGTCGTAGCGGTCCATCATTTCCTTGATCTCCGGGTCGTTGGTCAGTCCGTGCTGCATATGCAGATAGAACCGGATCGCCGGCAGGTCCTTGTTCTCGACTGCCTCTTTCGCCAGGGCAGTGATGACGCCGACAACGTCCTCGTTTGCGCCGCACTTCATGCCGTAGTGTGCAAACGCCTCATTGACCTCGTCCCGTGTGGGCGGTACAATTTTCTTCTTGGTGATGGTGTGGATGTGGTGCAGTTCTGCCGGAACCATGGGGTGGTCGGCATAGATCAGGCTTTCGTAGTAGAAGCAGACTGCACGGTCATAGTCCTTGACCTCGACGCAGTAAAAGCCCAGGTTGCAGTAGCACCGGGAAAGCTGTACCGGTGTCACAGCCACTTCCAGTGTCTCCTTGATAACGGAGAGCAGCTGGTCGTGGTCACGCAGGGACTTGTAGCATTCTGCCAGCTCGAAGTATGCGTCCGTGTTCATGGGGTTATAGCGGATGGCATCGTTGATGACACGGGCAGCCTCTTCTGCACGTCCCAGCTCCAGCAGGTTGTAGCCGTGGAGCAGCACCATCTGGGACAGGTCAAATACCGGACGCACCAGCTTTTTGGACGGGCGGTAGAAGTACAGATAGAGCTGATGCTCCAGGGTGTTGCGGAAGCTGAGGTATACCTCGGACTCCGTTTCCCGGTAGTTCATGCGGATCTTGGTGTACAGCGCCTCAGTCAGCTTGAAGGACTCGTCGATCTTCTTTTCCTGGATGAGTTTGTTTGCCTCTGCAAAGACAACGTCCAGGCGCTTGCCGTCAATGTACATCATCTTGTTGAGAACTTCCCGCTTGTCGTCGGGCAGGATCTCATATGCCAGGTCGGCAATGGCGCTTTCGATCTCTTTGGCGTTTTTTGCAGAACGGTACTTGTCTGCCTGGGATTCCAGATAGACCATGTCTACGCTGTATTCTCCGGTCAGACCCTCCCGGATTTTTTCCATAATTTCATTGATTGTCATAGTATAGCTCCTTTGTTGCCGGTAATTCCGGACGGTATAGTTTTATTATACAAGATTTCTGGGATAAATGCAAGTCTTTTTTGTGGATTTTTTCAAAGCAGTACCACACAGAGGAGAGAAAGGATACACAGGTATGCAGGAAATTCTTACAGCATTGGAACAGCGGCACGATCTGCCGGACGAGGCGCTCTGCGCTCTGCTGGAAACGGATGCCATGGATGGGGCGCTGTTTCAGGCGGCGGACCGCATCCGCCGGGAACGATACGGCACGGAGGTATTTGTCCGGGGACTGATCGAGTTCACCAACTGCTGCCGGAACGACTGCTATTACTGCGGCATCCGCCGGAGCAACGGAAAGGTACAGCGGTATCGGCTGAGCCGGGAGGATATCCTCGCCTGCTGTACAGAGGGCTATACGCTGGGATTCCGGACGTTTGTTTTGCAGGGCGGCGAGGACGCATATTTCACGGAACAGCGTGTATGTGAGATTGTCTCGGAGATACGGGAACGCTTTCCGGACTGCGCCATCACCCTTTCCATTGGCGAGTGGGAAAAATCCAGCTATGCGGCGTTTTTCCGTGCCGGCGCAAACCGCTATCTGCTGCGCCACGAGACCGCAGACCCGGCGCACTACCGCCGTCTCCATCCCGGCGCAATGTCGCCGGAACACCGGAAACGCTGCCTTTTTGATCTGAAAGAGATCGGCTACCAGGTGGGTTCCGGCTTTATGGTGGGTTCGCCGTTTCAGACCACGGCGCATCTCTGTGCCGACCTTCGCTTTTTGCAGGAACTGCAGCCGGATATGATCGGTATTGGACCGTATCTCACCCACGGCGACACACCATTCCGGACACAGCCTAACGGCAGTCTGGAACTGACGCTGCGGCTCATTGCAGTGCTGCGGCTCATGTTCCCGTATGCGCTGATCCCGGCGACCACTGCCCTGGGTACCATTCATCCGCAGGGCAGGGAAATGGGGCTGAAAGCCGGGGCAAATGTGGTGATGCCGAATCTTTCTCCGGTGTCGGTGCGAAAGCTGTATTCGCTCTATGCGGACAAGATCTGCACCGGGGAAGAATCTGCCCAGTGCCGGAGCTGTCTGGAACGGCGTGTGGCGGTGGCAGGCTATGCCATCGTGACGGATATCGGCGATGTGCGCCGGAACTAAGGCAACACCGCACAAAGCCGTCAGGCGGGCTTTGTGCGGTGTTGCCCTAACAGCAGGATGAGGTGTTCGAAAAAAATTTGCATAAAAAGTATTTGCATTTTTCGGAAAATATGATATAATAAGAAAGAACTGTGGCAGCATGGTACAAAGCCAGTGCGGTGCTGCCGGATGAGATTGCGTGGGGCTTTCTGCTGAAATGACGTGTTTTCGGTGATTTTGGCGGAGAGTGCCTGGTGTTTGGAGGGCTTTATATGAGTCAGGAACAACAAAAGAAAACCCGGTCTGCAAAAAATGCGCCGCAGAAAAAACAGATGCAGAAGCATCCGAATCCCCGCCGCCCGAGAGGTTCCGGCGGAAAGACGGCGGCACAGGTCATCGTCTCCCTGGTTCTGGTGGCGCTTGTGGGATATGAGGGATTTCATATGTACCGCTCTTTCACACCCATCTCACAGGGGTCGGAGAGCATGGATCTGGTGGGCGGCGGCAGCGAGTCTGAGGCTGCGACAGAACCGAAAACGGTCTATGAGAACGTCTCCGTTTCCAACGAAGATGTTCACGCCGGCGATCTGATCCTGGTCAACACGGATACCGCATATGTGGAGGAGAACCCCACGGAGATCGTGAGCATCTACGACCACAAGACGGACAACTACCATGTCAGCGGTACAGAGACCAGCCTGCGTCAGCCGGCGCTGGATGCGCTGAACCAGATGCTGGACGCCTTTTATGTGGCGACCGGACACCAGGACATGATCGTCATCAGCGGCTACCGCACCACGCAGCAGCAGCAGGAGCTGTACGATGCAGACCTGGCAGAGACCGGCGGGCAGACCTCGACCCGTGTGGCACTGCCCGGACACAGCGAACACGAAAGCGGCTATGCCCTGGACTTCTCCCTGTACACCGACGGGGTGCAGTACGACTATGACGGCACCGGGGAATATGCCTGGATCAACGAGAATTGTGCGCACTACGGCTATGTACTGCGCTATGCAGAGGACAAGCAGGAGACCACCGGCATCCAGGCAGAGCCGTGGCACTACCGCTATGTGGGACAGCCCCACGCCACCTATATGATGGAAAACAACGTGTGCCTGGAGGAATACCTTACCCTGCTGAAGAACTACACCGCAGATGAGCCACTCTCCATCACCAACTGGGACGGCGAGATCTATCAGGTATACTATGTGGCTGCGGACACTTCCACGGACTCCACCTATGTGATGGTGCCGCCGGATGCGAAGTACACCATCTCCGGCAACAACAGCGATGGATTTATCGTGACGGTGGACACTGGCGAGATTCAGAGCGGAGACGCAGCAGCTGCAACAACGCCGGAGGACAGCGCAGCAGCAGATACGGAAACAGCAACAGAAACCAGTGCTGCCGAATAAATAGGAAAAGGTGATCTATCATGGAAAATGAAAAGAAACCAACGGAAGAGACTTTGCAGAAAGCCGGAAAGGGCTTGAAAAGCGTAGTCGGTGAGTTCAAGGAGTTTATTTCCAAGGGAAATGTACTGGACATGGCGGTCGGCTTGATCGTTGGCTCGGCATTCACAGCTATCGTGAACTCGCTGGTAGATGACATTCTGATGCCGATAATCGGCACAGTGCTTGCCGGCATCAACTTCTCGTCTCTGGGAATCACGATCCCGTGGGGCAATCATCCGTTTATTGCCATCGGCAGCTTTTTGAACACGGTTATCACATTCCTGCTGACGGCGCTCTGCGTATTTCTGATTGTAAAGGTCATGAATATGTTCCGCCGGAAACAGGAAGAAAAGCCTGCACCGCCCAAGCCCAGCAAGGAAGAGATCCTGCTGACGGAGATCCGGGATCTGCTGGCGGCACAGCAGGGAAAAGAAACGGTTGAGTCCGAGGAAAAGAAAGATTAAATCTGACATCTTCTTACTATTCTACATATAGAAAAAACGCTGTTCCACGTGCAGGAACGGCGTTTTTTCGTGGGGATTATATTGTGTACTGTGGTTATTATGAAACCTGTTTTCGTTCTTTCAATTCTTGTTCTAGTTCTTGTATTGCCTTTTTCAATTCTTCGGCTGACATTTTTTTGATTTCATCTGGGATAATTACATTGTCATCAATAAACATTTTCATATTATTTTGCCTCCCAAAAATCAATTTGGTAATTTTGTTTGAGTCTTTTTGATTATATCATCATTGCAATGAAAAGTCAATGATGTTTTATTGAGAGCTTATCATAAAACAAAAAGCAGGAGCAGCCATATTCCAGGCTGCTCCTGCTTTCCTTTATGGAGAGGTTTCGTTATTTTGAGGATTTCTGTCTGTGTTTTTGTGTGCCGCTGTGACAGTTGCAGGCGTTCGGACAGCCGCCGCAGGTACCGCCGCAGGAATGTTTTCCCTTTTTGCGGTCACTCCGCATGGACAGAACGATCGCAGCAATGATTGCCACAACAATGATTCCGACAATGACACTTCCCATAGAAATGCCTCCTTTTGAAACATCAGGTCAATTTGAGTTTATGCCTTTACCTTAACGCCCAGCTTGTTGCTTTCCTTATACGGACGAACCAGCAGGTAGATCATTGCAATAATCAGAGCGAATGCAACGATCAGGCTGATGATGTTTACAACACCGTTGCCGGCAGTCATCAGCTGACCGGTGAACAGGTTGCCCAGCTGGTTTACGATCAGAGCGATTACATAAGCGAAACCGCACTCGTAACCAATTGCGAACCAGAACCACTTGGTGTTGTTCATCTCACGCTTGATCGCACCCATTGCTGCGAAGCACGGTGCGCACAGCAGGTTGAAGATCAGGAAGGACATACCAGCTACGCCGGTGAATGCTGCTGCCAGGTTGCTGTATACGCCGTCGCCGCCGCCATACAGGATACCCATGGTTGCTACGATGTTTTCCTTTGCAACCAGACCGGTTACGGCTGCAACAGTTGCCTGCCAGTCGCCCCAGCCCAGCGGAGCGAAGATCCAGCAGATACCCTTACCGATATAAGCCAGGATGCTGTGGCTCATCTGGTCCTCAGTCAGCATACCGAAGGAACCGTCTACCCAGCCGAAGAAGGAAGTGAACCAAACGAAGATGGTGGACAGGGTGATGATGGTACCAGCCTTCTTAATGAAGGACCAGCCACGTTCCCACATGGAGCGGAGAACGTTGCCCACAGTCGGCATATGGTATGCCGGCAGCTCCATAACGAACGGAGCCGGGTCGCCGGCGAACATCTTTGTCTTCTTCAGAATGATACCGGAAACAACGATCGCTGCCATGCCCAGGAAGTATGCGCCGGTTGCGATCCATGCAGAACCGCCGAAGATTGCGCCGGCGATCATTGCGATAAACGGCTGCTTAGCGCCGCAGGGGATAAAGGTGGTTGTCATAACGGTCATACGACGGTCACGTTCGTTCTCGATGGTTCTGGATGCCATGATGCCTGGGATGCCGCAGCCTGTGCCGACCAGGATCGGGATGAAGGACTTACCGGACAGACCGAACTTACGGAAGATACGGTCCATAACGAATGCGATACGAGCCATGTAGCCGCAGGCTTCCAGGATTGCCAGCAGGATGAACAGTACCAGCATCTGCGGTACGAAGCCCAGAACTGCACCAACACCGGCAACGATACCGTCCAGAACCAGACCCTTCAGCCAGTCTACGCAGTTAACAGCGTCCAGTCCCTTTTCAATCAGTACCGGAATACCCGGAACCCATACGCCATAATCTGCCGGATCCGGTTCGCCCTTTGCGAATTCGTCTGCTGCAGTGGTCAGGTCGTCCATGGAAGCGGTTTCTGTGGTAACTTCCAGTGTTTCTTCATCTTCTACATCATAAGAGAAGTCTGCGTTGTAATCCTTTTCATAGTTCAGGATCATGTCCTTTGCCGCTTCGCCGTCAAAGGTGTCTGCTTCTGCGTCGATGTAGCTTTCCAGATCAGCGGTATCCACGCCCTGATCGCCCAGATAAGCCACATAGCCGTCAATAATGGCATTGGTGTCGCCGTATTCATCTGCTGCATCATTATAAGAGCTTGTGCCGATGCCCAGCAGGTGCCAGCCATCGCCGAACAGTCCGTCGTTTGCCCAGTCTGTTGCGGCAGAACCAACGGTAACCATGGAGATGTAGTAAACCAGGAACATGATAACTGCGAAGATCGGCAGACCCAGCCAACGGTTGGTAACGATCTTGTCGATCTTATCCGATGTTGTCATGCCGGTCTTCTTCTTCTTCAGGCAATCCTTGATGATGGATGCGATGTACAGATAACGCTCGTTGGTGATGATGCTCTCTGCGTCGTCGTCCATTTCCTTTTCGGCAGCCTCGATATCCTGTTCAACGTGCTTTTTGGTAGCCTCCGGAATGTTCAGCTGTTCCAGAACCTTGTCATCACGCTCGAAGATCTTGATGGCATACCATCTCTGCTGCTCTTCCGGCTGGTCGTGCAAGCAAGCCTCTTCGATATGTGCAATAGCGTGTTCCACACAGCCGCCGAACTTGTGCTGCGGTACCATGGGAACCTTGCTCTCAGCAGCCTTCATTGCCTCCTTGGCAGCCTCGTCAATGCCGGTGCCTTTCAGTGCGGAGATCTCAACAACCTTGCAGCCCAGTTCCTTTGCCAGCTGGTCGATGCGGATCTGGTCGCCGTTCTTGCGGACAATGTCCATCATGTTGATGGCTACCACTACCGGAATGCCCAGCTCCACCAGCTGTGTGGTGAGGTACAGGTTACGTTCCAGGTTGGTACCGTCGATGATGTTCAGAATGGCATCCGGACGTTCCTGGATCAGATAGTTTCTGGCAACAACCTCTTCCAGGGTGTACGGAGAAAGGGAGTAGATACCCGGCAGGTCCGTGATGATAACATCTTTATGACCTTTCAGCTTACCTTCCTTTTTTTCTACGGTTACACCAGGCCAGTTACCAACGAACTGGTTCGAACCTGTCAATGCGTTGAACAATGTGGTTTTACCAGCGTTCGGGTTACCGGCTAATGCGATTTTGATACCCATTTGATTCAATCCTTTCGTACATTTTATCTGTTAGTGATTGCTAATTAGCAGTTACTAACTTGTGACCAAAAAAATAATTCTGCCGTAAAATGAAGATGTGAATCTACTGAAACAGCAGATCCACAGGTTTTTTATTCCACTTCGATCAGTTCGGCATCTGCTTTCCGCAGGGACAGTTCGTAACCTCTTACGGTAACTTCTACCGGGTCTCCCAGGGGAGCAACCTTGCGGATGTAGACTTCAACACCCTTTGTGATGCCCATGTCCATAATGCGGCGCTTTACAGCACCCTCACCGGTCAGTTTTTTTACCCGGACGGTCTGTCCGATTTTGGCGTCTTTTAATGTAGCCATTGTTGAATTCCTCCTCTTATATCATAATTTTTGCAGCCATTTCTTTGGTAATGGCAATACGAGTCTCTTTGACATTGACGATGAGATTTCCGCTGCCGGAATTCACCACCGTAAGTGTTCCGCCAACCACAAAGCCCAGATCTTCCAGGTGCTTTTTGGTCTCGGCACTTCCGCCAACCTTTTTGATGGTAACTTCATCACCAGGGTTTGCAAACATCAGCGGCATCATACCAGTTTTCCTCCTTTTTCCGAATGCGATCGCCTGTTTATGCAAAAGCAGAAACGAGCAAAATTTGTTAGAAAAAGCTAACCTATTGTAAAAACAGAAGAGTTAGAACGCTCTAACCCTCTTGTTAGTATACAACTTCTGACCGCATTTGTCAAGGGAAAAACGCCATTTTTTGAATTTTGTGGGATTGCACAAACTGAAAATGAAAATGAGAAATCAGTTCGTAGATTTTTTCACAGGAATGCGTCGGGAACGTCTGCGGCGAGGATTGCAAAGCAGAATGGGCGTGACGGCTTATAAAGGGCTGGAGGTACGGAAGAGCTGATGCAGGGTTAGCCCGGTGGCGTTCCTATGGGCGTTGACATTATAATGTATATATGGCATTCCTAATGTATATACAGAAAAGTCAATGAAAAATGGCTGAGGGGTTTTAGACTGAGACAATTGGGGCATGGTGCAGTGTCAGTTCAAACTAAAAGGATTTGTTTTATTTGAATCAATGTGCTTTTTAGATTGAATAATGCTGATTATACTTTTGATTATTTTGTATAACATACATAAAACATTACTTTATTTTGAAATTCTGATTTTTAGTTGACAAGTGTGCTGAATTGTGGTATACTATACAAGTCGGCACGAGAGATGCAGACGAAATATATCGCGGGATGGAGCAGCTCGGTAGCTCGTCGGGCTCATAACCCGAAGGTCGTCAGTTCAAATCTGGCTCCCGCAACCAAAATGAAAAGAACATTCAAGCAAGTGAAACAGCTGGAGGTGCAAGTTTAGCTGTTGATTTGCCTGAATGTTCTTTTTGAAATCAATCAGTCGAAAGACTGTGTATCATAAAAAATGGTGTAAAGCGTCTGAATAGAACGCTTCACATACCACCGAACGGCAACATCCTCACTACTTTGCAGCGGCTGAGTCCAAACCAATTCGTTTGATGATAACGGTTTGAACGAATGCACAGAAAGTACCGTCAGCAAAAAATGCTGATATAAGATGTTTGATTGTTTGGGATTGTTTAAAAAAAGAGCAAGCCTGCCAGAATGGTACTCTGGACAGGCTCGCAAAAATCTATTCAAAGCATCGCATTTTGAGTGACCGGACAGCCACTTACAAAACGGATACATGAACAGCATTCTCACAAGTCAGTACAGAATACGGGTTAGGTCTTCTGTCTGGCGTAAGGGTATAGTTGTGCGTCAACGCAACTATACCCTGTGGGGGTGCTCTTTTGTTTATCATTGTATCACATTTCAGTTATGATGTCAAGCAAAACCTTGTGATATTTGAGAATATTAGGCACATTTTTTAGAAAAAGCGTTGATATTGCTCCCTTTCTGTCCCAAAATGACGGAGAATCAGCAATTTCCTCGGATTCTATCCGTTCTTTTGCTTTTTTCTGCAAAATGATTGACAGGTATCTGATGCAATGAAGATGCCGCTGCCGCACAGATTATGGACTCTGGATTTTTTCTGGAGTCCATTTTCTTTTTTTCTATATCTTTTTGAAAGAGTCATTCTTATTTGAGAATGGCTCTTTTTTGTTTTGTGCTATATCTACAATCCTAAAAAATTCTTTTTGTGTATTTCTACAATTTTTGAGATTTTCTGAAAAAAGTACCGATAACTTGCTTGTTGGATTCGGTATATATAGTGAGGGTGCATTTTTGACAAACGCCTTTTATCAGGAAATCTTCTTTTCCCTGAAACAGCTCATATTGTTGTGTGCTCTATCTGCATTTTTGTTGTCACGCAACAATTTGCTTGCTGGGCAGAGCGTATCCTTTTTAGCGGATTGGTTCCCTAATCTTAACGGGCAGAGCCCGTGGGTAGCTGGAACACCCGTAGGGCGTTCCCCAGAGTAGCAAGCAAGCTATTTGTGCCACAAATAGCGATTTTCTTCGAAAATCATGCTTGTTAAGGGATACCCCTAAAACCCCATTTTTGCATTTTTCGCACTTCGTGAAAAATAGAATATCACAGCTTTTATTCCAAAAGCCCAAAACCAAAAACACCTTGTTTGAAAGAAAGGAGGTAATGTATCATGTCGGATTTTTCTGGAAATCGAACAGTTTGCATTAAGTGCCGTGTTACGCAAGAAGAATATGCATACATCATGCAGAAATTGCAATGTTCGGGTTGCTCTACGATGTCTGATTATCTTCGCAAAATGGCAATTACGGGAATGATCATTCGTTATGATTCGGCTTTGCTGAAAGACTTGCAGCAAAGTTTACAGCGTATCGGGAACAATGTAAACCAAATTGCAATTCGAGTGAATCAAAGTGGAATTCTGTACAAGGAGGATTTTGTGGAATTGCAAGAAAGGTATGAGGAAATATGGCGGTCACTAAAATCCATTCAATCCGTTCTACGCTGTCAAAAGCAATTGCCTACATCATGAAACCTGAAAAAACTGAACAAGGCAGATTGATTGAAACATTTTGCTGTGCACCATTTCAGGCAAATTTAATTGCAGAAGATTTTATGGAAACCAGAAGCATGGGAACTGGTCGAGGAGATGTGCTTGCCAAGCATATGATACAATCTTTTTTGCCCGATGAAATCACACCAGATGAAGCAATGGAAATTGGCAGAAAACTTGTAAAAAGCTTTTTGCATGATGATTATCAATATGTGCTTGCAACGCACATTGATAAAGATCACATTCATAATCATATTATCTTTTGCAATACCAATATGGAAACCTTTCGAAGCTTCGAATATCAAGAGAATCGAGGTGGGCACGAAAAGGAAAGATTGCAGGAAATCAGTGATGCTTTGTGCAGAGAATATGGTTTGAATGTAATTGAAAATCCGAAACAAGGAAAAGGTAAGAGTCATTATGAATGGGACATGGCTCGACAGAACCGTTCATGGAAAGCAAAACTAAAAGATAAGATTGATGCTGCAATCATGAACTGCACTGGTTTCGATGATTTCCTTTATCAGCTAAAGCAACAAGATGTGAATGTAGTTTATCGTCCGGAGAATGTGATTTCTTTGAAATATCGCTTAGAGGGCATGAAGCGATTTTGTCGTTCTCGAACACTGGGCTGGTATTATGAAGAAAAACAAATTCGAAAGCGAATTGACAATTATCAGTTACTGCGAACCGGACGAACAACGTCCACGCAGAAGACTCGTTTGTATGATACTTCTGCGGAGAAGTTTCAACAGGCAAAGGGATTGTCAAGATGGGCTGAAATTCAGAATATGAAAGAGGCTTCTAAGATTCTGAATTACCTCACAGAAAAAGGAATTGCAACTCAAGAAGAATTAGAACAACGGTCTATTTTGACATATGGGCAGCGTGTGCAGTTAGTAGGAGATCTGAACAAGCTGCAACGTCAGATTGAAACTGTGACAGATACAATAAAGCTTGTGAAGAAATACAAAAAGTACAAGCCGTTTTATGATGCGTATCAGAGTGCTACATTCCGAAAAAAGTATGAAAAGGAGCACAAGCAAGAGCTGCAACAGTTTTCAGATGCTAAATCGGCTCTTTTGGAACGATTCCCAGACCGGAAGATTCCAAGTTTGGAACGGCTTTCACAGGAGCGAGAGAAGCTGATAGAACAGAGAAATGTTCAAAATGGAGTATTTCGTCAGGTAGTAGCCGAGTTAAAAGAATTGGATTATGCACGTACTACTATTGAGGAATATCTTCACAGTCAGCAGCAAGTGCAGGAGAATCAGCAGAAGAAAGATGATGAATTGTATTAAAGAGGGGTTGGAGAAAGTTTATGCGGTATCGGGATTATTGCAATATCACATTCGAACAGATCGAGTTGATGAAATGTACAATTTCTTTTAATGGAACCCGTTTGCGTGGGTGGAAGTACAAGTCTTTTCAGATTCATCAAAATTGCATCTGTAGAGATGAAAGTAATGTAGTTGCTTTACAGGAACTTTTGTATCTGGGATTGATGACAGCAAACGACACCCAACAGTATTCATTAACAGAGGATGGGATCCAGTTGTTGAGTTGGGTAACTGAAGTTGAAATTTATGAGTAGAAAGGTATGATTGTAAATGCTAAATCATGTTGTGTTAATGGGACGTTTGACCGCTGATCCGGAACTGCATATGATCGATGCGGAAACGCAGAAATGTGTTTGTAATGTAGTAATCGCCTGCGAACGAAAAAAGAAAGAACAGGTTGACTTTATCCGCTGTGTGGCATGGAACAATAGGGCGAAGTTTTTGTGGGAGTGGTTCAGAAAGGGCAGTATGATTGCACTGGAAGGAATGCTTCAGACAAGATCATATGAAAAAGACGGAAAGCGATGCTTTACGATGGAAGTGCTGGCGGAAAATATCTATTTTACAGGAGAAAAATCAAAGCAGTACATGAAAGAAACAGAGTATTCTGCAATACAGGATACGGCAGAACACCCAGAGGAAAATGGTTGGAGTTCAGATCTTGATTTATCCGAGTTTGAAGAAATTCTTTCAGACGAAGAAGTTCCGTTTTAGTAGAAACTGATTTTTACATGAGGTGAGAAAATGGGATTGTTACGCCAATTGGCACATCGACTTTTATCGGAAGAGCGTGATTCGGAATTCGGATACTTTGATTATGTTGCAGCACAAAAAAGAGTAGAACAGATGTCTATGGTTAATGAGGATATTCAAAGTTTGGAAGATATGATTACGGATATGCAGATGTATCGTCGAGGAAATCGTGAGGGTGTGCTGACATTGCAATGGTTTGATTGTAATGGTGAAGAAAAAGAGTTGGAATTATGGTTAGATGGAGATTTTTCCGAGAACACTACTTGCGGCGAATTGATTCAATTTTTAATGCATGAGCGAACCCGTCAAAGAATTCTCCTTCGGAGACTTTTGAAAAGCGGCTAAATCGGACTGTTCGTCACACAAACGGGGAGAAAAAAACGTTTGCGTGACGAATGAAAAGGCTTCTGGAATGATTTCGTGACGAACTGAAACAGATGTATCCGTGACGAACGCAATCGTTTTTAGAATGTTTGCGTGATGCAACGGAAACAGAAAGGAGTTTGCAATGTTAGAATTAAAACGCTGTAAAATTTGCGGCAAAGAGATCGGAAATGTCTATGATACAGATTATTTTGCGTTGATTTCAAAGCAGTACTGTTCAGAGTGTAAAAAACTGACTGATCGTCAAAATAGTCGGATTCGTTCGAAAAGGTATCGTGACAAAAAACGGCGTGAGTTGGAGCAAGCCAAGAAGACAGCTGAAAACTTGCAGGATGAAGTAACAGAGCTGCGAATGCAGATTCAAATGCTTCGGAACATGGTGAACTAAAAGGAGTGTGTATTTATGGGAAAGATAATTGCGATTTGTAATCAGAAGGGCGGCGTAGGAAAAACAACTACGACGTTTAACCTTGCGGCAGCATTGGCAGCCAAAAAGAAAGAGGTACTGTTGATAGACTTAGATCCACAGGCAAATTTGACAGCTTATCTTGGATTTGAAATTGGCGATGTGATGATTACAGATTTGATTCTTGAAGTAATCGAACAAAGTATGGTGACGCCTCTACAGGTGAAGCAAGGCATCTATTGCAATGTGAAATATCACATCGACTATATTCCTTCTGATATAAATCTTGCAAGTGCTGAAATGAGAATGATACCGGCTTTTGCACGAGAAAGCGTCTTAAAGCGTATTCTTTTGCCGGAGGTGGTAGAGAAGTACGATTATGTGTTGGTGGATTGTCTTCCCTCTTTGGGGATTCTTCTTATCAATGCATTGGTTGCAGCTGATGAAATGATTGTTCCTGTGCAGTCACAAAAATTTGCAATGGACGGATTGCGTTCTCTTATGAACCTCTATCAGCAAATTCGCTCTATGGTAAATCCTACGCTGCGTATGAGAGGGATTTTGCCGACGATGGTAAATGACCGGACAACGATCAGTCGAGAAGTTATGTGGCAAATGGGACAGCAATACGAGGATGTATTGTTTCATACTGTTATTCACAACAGCGTGGAAGCTGCAAAAGCGGCAGCTGCTGGAAACATGATTGCTGTACGTACAAAGTTGGGAGCAGAATATGCTGCTCTTGCAGAGGAGATCATACAGTATGATGACTTACAGGGAATTAGGGGGGCAGATGATGAAACAAATCAGAATTAAGACTTATGACGAAAAGAAGAATGGCGAGAAATGGTATCTAAAAGATAGCAACAATGATTTGGCATTTGGATTTCTTCGGACATCTGCCTTTTCAGAAACAGACGAAGATTGTTTTCAGAGATGCTTTTTGCGAAATAGCTATGAAAATGAGATACGGATTTTTGTCCAGCAGCTTGTAGAGGGCATTCATATGGAATTGGATAAAGAAGGCATGATCAGTGCGTATACTTTTGAATGCGAACAAGATTTTGATACCAAACGGCTGTTGTGGGCTTGTATGGATTTATTGATAAAAGCAGATCTCACAATCAGTGAAATCAAAAAGGAGAGAATGAAATTGCTGCACAGGATAGCACTATCAGAGATTTGATTTATAGGTAGGAGAAAACATGGAATTTACGAAGGAATACATCAACAAGAATGGACAAAATGAGAATCTAGTCAGAAAATTGAAGTCGATTCAGTTGTATTTGGATGGAGATCTTCCTGAATGGAAACAGTTGATTGCAATAGGCGGTTTCATAATCGATGTAATTCGAGAATTGAAATGGGCAGAGCAGCCTTTATTCAGCAAAATGGGGGAGATCGATAAAGAACCCGTTATGACTTATAGCGAAATTTACAATGAGATTTTATATGCAGTAAATCAGCATCTGCTGGTTCCACTCGCAGATGAATTGAATTTGATTTGGCATGAATGGAATGAGGGGGAAACAAAAAAATATCAGGATATTCAAAACATTGAAGAAATGGATCGTTTTCTTTTTACTGTCATAGAAAAAATGTATCCGGGAATAGAGCAGTGGATGAGATATTACTATCTTCATGAAGATGAGAATGTAGAAAAGGCTGCATTAAACTTACAAAGGCATAGTGGAAAAAATGTGCTTGGAAACCGTATTCGTAAAATTCGCCAAATGCAAGGCTTGACACAAGCTGAATTAGGTGTGGCGATTGAATTTGGTGAAAATACTGCCGGTGTGCGAGTGGCACAGTATGAACAGGGAGCCAGAAATCCCAATATGCAATTGAAAAAGAAACTTGCAAGTGTTTTGCAGGTCTCATTACAAGCTTTTTGTGTTTCAGATATAGCCGACACCATGCAGCTGCTGTTTGCATTGGAAGACATTCATGGGATAAAGATTAAAAAGGAAGATGAGAAGTTTCTTTTGCAGTTTGAAGATAATGAACTACAGAGTTTATTGAAATTGTGGTGGGAAAAGCAGGAAGAAATTCGATTTCATAAGATTACAAGAAATATGTACGACTTTTGGAGATACCGATTTTCAGAGAATGAGGAGTGAGATTTGTGGATTATAATGCGTTCAAAACACGCTGCAAAGAAAAAGGATATTCACCCAGTTCCCTAGTTGCAGATCTGGGATTGAGTAAAAGTAATGTGACCAACTGGAAACATGGTGGGAATCCGAGTTATGCAGTGCTCATTCAAATTTCTCAAAAGCTTGAGTGTACGGTTGGATTCCTTTTGGGAGAAGAACATAGTGATAATGGTGTAGGTGCTGTGGTAAGTCAGGAGTTGTGGGGAAATGAGTTGACTTCAGCAAGAACTATTTCCTTAGAAGTAGGCAACCCTTTAAAGGATGAATATCTGAATGAGATAGCCATATTCGCCAATTGTAGCATTCTTTTCCTTTGTGGATATGAGAAAAAGTTTGTTGAAAGGCAATCATGTAGAACAACTGCAAATATAAGTGAACGTGGTTGGGATAAGCTGCTTGCGATCTTTGATAATGTAAATAATAATCCGATTATCGCTAATATGCAGATGCAGCTTAGCAGAATTGTTTTACATAACTTAGGAATTTGTTCTGGCGAGCAAATTCCCGATGAGTTTCTATGCTGCAAGGCTGATTTTATATTAAGCGATAAGAAACATAAAGATGCACTTAGAGATTATCCATTCAATTTTTCTGATTTGCTTGTTCTTGGTGACATTTATGAGAAAAGCGTTAGATTTATGATTTCTGGTATGGAATAAAAGCCACAGAACGCAAGATGTCATCAAAAGAAACTATTACAAGGAGAAAGAATATGAGATTTGACGATTTGAAAAAAATGCTTCGTTGTATGTCTGCTTTTCATCAGAATCCAGAAGTATCAGAAGAACAGCGATATGCAAAGGCACTAGAGCAAATGTTATTCGTGATGCAAAACGTGCAAGATGCGGCTTTTCGAGGTGGTAATGGTATTGATTTAGAACGTTTTGACTATGTTGATGTGAAAGACTGGCTGCTTTGTGATTGGATGGAGCAATTTCCGAATATAAGTGAATCTTTATGGAAAGAGATCAACACTTGCGATTATGCTATTTGGGGATTTGATTCTGCGGATTCTTATTGGAATTGCATAGAGGGAGGCGTGGATAATGACAGCTGCGTTTGATTTGCAAACGATGCTTGGAACTTTTGAAGAAGGAAGTGAAAATAAGATTCAACAGATTCCCGTTGAAAACTTGATTCCCTATCACAATCATAAATTCCAACTTTATACCGGAGAACGAAAGGAGGATATGGAGGAAAGCATTCGTCAAAACGGGATTTTAACTCCGCTAATCGTACAGCCGTTGTCAACATCAGTACAGAAATATGAGATATTGATCGGGCATAATCGTTGGAATTGTGCGAAAAGCATTGGAAAAGCTACAGTTCCGGCAATTGTGAAGACAGGACTGACGGCGGAAGAAGCTGAGATGTATGTGATTGAGAGCAACATCATACAGCGTGGTTTCAATAATCTGAAAGTCAGTGAGCAAGCTGCTGTAATTGCACAACGGCATCATGAAATGTTTTCCCAAGGGAAGCGAAATGATATTATTAAAGAGCTGAAAATTCTAAACGGTGAGTCTGTCGCAACTTTTGACGCATTGCGTCAAAAGTCAAATGAAGGGGTCGATACGGCAAAGAACATTGCATCTGACTACGGACTTTGCAGAACATTCGTTGTACAACTAATCAGAATCAGTAAGTTGAATGATGATCTAAAAGAATGGATCGATAATAAAGTGCTTGCCGTTAGAAGTGGTGTAGAACTTTCTTTCTTGTCAGAAGAAGAACAGCGTATTGTTTTTGAACAAGCGAAGGATTTCAAAATTGATATGAAGATTGCAAAACAACTTCGGAACGCAGCAGGAACACTCACAAAAGAGAAAATACATGAGATCGTAAGCGGTATGTCTGATGCTCCCAAACGAAAAGCCGTGCGTGTCTCTTATAAGACCTATAGCCGGTATTTTCCGGAGGGAACAGCAACAGAGGAAATCGAAGATGTGATTTCTAAGGCACTGGCTTTCTTTTTTTCGACAAACATCGACGAAAGCAAACAAAGAGTTTAATATTATTTTTGGAAACAAGCAGAATAGGATTGAATTTTAATTGATATTCTGGTATAATGCGAGTAGAAACAAGTAAATTGAAACAAAAAGGAGTAAAAGTATATGAAAATAAGAAAATGGGCTGTAATTTTCAGCAGTGTATGTGCAATCGCATCAATGCAGCTTACAGTAAATGCAGAAGCTGATCGGCAGGCGTTAAAGGTTGCTTTGTTGGAGTATAGTTGGGAAAACTTCACTTCTCCATCTATGAAGCTGGGTGGTATTGAGAATTATCCAATGGTAGCATATCAATATTCTAAAATGGACGAATTTATGGAATATTATAATGATCACGGACCTTCATACAGTAACTCTTTGGACGATGTTGACATTACATCAGATAGAAAAATGGATGACTTTCATGAAGCTTGGCTGGATTGGTTGGAATATACCGGACCCTATGCCAGTGAAGATGCTGATGAGGAAAACGGTGTATGGGAACTGATACGGGATACCGGAACATACACATTTGTAGATGCTGGTGACACGTGGCAGCTTTGTGATGCAGCCGGAAACATGACAGAAAGCTATGACAAATTGTATCAGTTTACATATTTGAATGAACCGTATGAAAATATGTCTCCGGAAGACTATGGCATCTACGATGAAAACGAAGATATTATGATGTTGGACGGTGATTCAGAGGGAGAGGACAATCATGGACAGGAGAGTGCAGCAGATAGTTTTTCCAGTAGAACAGGATCTTCTAATGATACAGAAAAAAATAAAACATATCATGGTGATGATGATAATGCAACTGTAGATCATATAAATCCAAGTGGTGATGGATATTATAGTGAAGATAATCTTTCTGAAAATACTACTGATGCAACAACAGAGCCGGCAGAGGAAACAACTGCAAACGGCACATCTATGCGTTTTGTTGTAGCAGCTGTAGCTGTTATTGTTGGCGGAGCTGGTGGTGCTGCATTCTACTATTGGAAAAATAAGAAAAAATCGTAAAGTATAGGAGCAGTGAAAATGAAGTTAGACGATATGCAGCGTGTTTCGCAAATGACTGGTTGGGACGTGAGCACTCTATCAAAACTGTCTGAAGAATGTCATGTAGAATTGGTGTTTGCATTGGAATTTAAGGAGTATCACCGATTGCACAAAATCATTGAGAATGGCTACAACTCCTATTTGTTGGGGTGTGTGTCTAATCTGACAGGTATTCCAAAAGACGAGCTGAAACGGTGTGGAGAGGCTTGTATAGAGCAACTGATCGGAGCATATGAGTTTGCAAGTGATTTGCCGGAAACAACAGAAGAAATGCTACGGCAGGAATTGATGCGAATTATTGCAGAAAAACAGGAAGGATGATTGACAGTGGATTCTATAACGATGGTATATGATACAGAAACAGAACGGTATGTTCCCAAATGGCGTTTGGAAGAATATCCGGGGATAAATCGTGATTTTAAGTTACTGTACTACAGTCCGAAACGGAAACAATATCGAGAGCTGGACTTTGAGGGGAACTATGCTGCAAAACGGCTTGGCTTTTTAATGGACGAACGTCCAGAGCAGTTAGAACAAATGCTGAATGATGGAACATTATATCTGCATCTGATGAGGATTCAGCAAAAAGCAGTAAAAGTAGTATGGGATCAAATAATTTTGTGGGAACAAACGGATTCAGAGTTTCTGTTGACAACAGCCAATGGAGATTTTTTGAAGAAAGCTGGATTGCTGGAAAATTTTAAGGCACGAGCAGAAGAACTGATGTATCCGGCTGTGATTTATGTTTGAGTAACACTTGACTTTTTCGTTTGAGATAAACTTTCAATTGAACTTTTAATATAACTATTGACAATTTCAAGGAAATCAAGTATAATGATAGTTAAACAGCAGTGTTTATATTGAGAAATTGCTTGGTTTATGATTGGAAGTAAATCCAATGCACAGCTTGAAAATTTTTAGCCCTGTCTTTTCGATGGGGCTATTTTGATATAAAAAGCTTTAGTTTATATATAGAAAGGCACATTATGAGACATAAGGGCATTTCAGAGCATTTTATCGGACAATATTGTATTAGAGGAGAATTTTATAAATGTATCATCAAATAAATGATAAAATAAATTCTATTTATTTTTACTACATAATCGTGTTTAAATCTACAAAAAATTCAGAAAATATCAGCCCTTTACAATTTAAATCTCAATACGATGTAATTGAGAACAATAGTATGCATATGCTGGATAAGGATTTGATAAATGTAATCCCAGCTATTAAGTATGCTTTACATTTGCCAAGATTTTGCTTTGATGTGATAGATTGTCCTGAAGAAATAATGCTTAAGTGGAATGGAAACTCCCATAATATATTATTAATTCCTGATAGTCAAATTGAAAAAATAGAACATTATTTTTGTTGTGTTCAATCATATCCAACGCTTTTTATTGTTGCAGATAATTGTGATTCTGATGCTATAAAGACATGTAAAAAATATAAGCCCACTCTTGAAACGTGCAAGGTAAGTGAATTGACAGACTCGCTTCTCAATACTCATTGGAATATACTTAGTCAAATTGTTCAACAAATGGGAGAAGTAAGTTCAACACTTTCAATTCAGCATTCTTTTTTATCAGATAATATTTTTCCTGCTTTACCTTTATTATTTTATGCAAATCAGGTTGGTGGACATGATATAATTATAAAAGAGTTAATGAAACCAGATTGCCAGATTGAAAAAGTTTGTATTGAATGGACTTGCAAATACAGTATGATGCTTGATACTTGGTCGTACTTTATAAGTAACAATATAGATAGATCGACAATAACCGAAAAACAATACATAGAAGTATCTGAACGGAACAAAAAATTTAGCAGTAGCGTTATAGCCTCATTCCCTGGTCAATCTAAAGTCCTTAAAAAAAATCATATTTCAACAAATGGCTATTCATCAGTAGATAACCAAATAATAAGCATTATGTGTGTACACAAGGCAATTGAAAAAAACGGCATATATATCAATCTTCCAATTATTCAAGATGACGCTTTTAGACTTTTGAATGAATTAGAATCTCATTGTATTGATAGTCGAAAATATAATAACAAGTATATTTGGAACACTATCATGAAAATAGGTATGATATTAAGCAAAAATTTGAATGATTATCAAATTTTTGCTTTGAAATATTCAAAAGATATTACCTTCTTTTCTGATTTTCCAATAGGGTTAGCTATTCTTCCTAATGATGAAGTGCCGTTGCTCTGCTATAAGAGTATTACATATAGACCTTTAACTCCATTAACACGTCAGCTTGAATTTGAATTACGTCCTAATAGAAGAATAATTTTAAAATCAAAAATCACAATTGCATTTGCACAATGTATTAATGACAATGATGAAATATATGGGCATTCTGAGTATGTATACAATTTCTTAAAAAGCCACTCTAATTGCTTTACTGTTAATCATGCTAAAATAACAACTATCAAAGAAATGATTGAATTCATAAATCAAAACAAAGATGCTGATATTATGTATATCTCAGCTCATGGTTGGTATCAAAAAGAACAAAACATAGCCGGAATTGAAATAGGCAAGGATTTTTGGATGGCAAATGATAATCTTGTTTTTCCTCCAGTAGTAATATTAAGTGCTTGTAATGTTAGTCCACGTGGAAGAGGTGCCGTATGTATTGCTGATTTACTGATTCAAAATGGTGCAGTAGCGGTACTTGGCACATTTATTCCTATCAATGTTATACGAAATAACATTCTAATGGTTAGACTATTTACTTATATAATTGAAATTCTTGAAAAAAGGAGAAAAACTCAAAATTTATCTCAGCTATGGAACTTTATTGTTTTTTCAAATGCGATTCATGAAATAATGAAGCAATCCAAAGGTCTTGAAAAATGGATGTATGAAAAAATCGCACCTAACAAAACGAGGTTGCATGAATTTGAATTAGAGAGATGTGTAGGTAAACTAAGACCGAATCATATTTATTCGGATACAATATCTATAATAAAGGAAATGTTAGATGATAATGGATTATCGGGAAAATACGATAGTATCTTAAATAGTAAGGATTTCTTTCCAGAGTCCTTCTTCTATCAATGGATTGGTTCTCCAGATTCGATAATAATAGATAATGGTGAACAAGGGATTAAATTATAGTAAACAGGCAGGTGCTTCATACATTAAGGAAGCACCTGCCTGTTTTTTGTAATTCGTTTCTAGGCTTTAATAATATCGATTGGAACAATACTGCTATATCAGTGTCATGTTTTGAAATTGCTTTTTTATGCTTGAATTCTTTCATTTTACAAAAATTATGTGTTTTTTGATCGGATGATTATAGCGACGGTTTTCTCTTTTTATCCTGAGTGTGAGATTTATCTGATTCTTTCTGCTGCACAGCAGACTGAACTTGTTTTCTCTGCTTGCTAGAAAATGTAAAAGAAGATGGCTTTGAAGGCTGTTCATGTTGCTCTTGATGAGAGAGCAATTTCTTCTCCAGAACAGCTTCAAGCTTTTTGAAATCACAGCAACGTTTAGTGACCATACGCATTTTATCCGGCGTTTCGGTAACTAGATGATACAGTTTATTGGCTTTTGCAACAATTAAGTCTTGATTTTGCTGACACCAGTTCAGCTGTTTTACTGCCATCTTTTTATAATGGGTACTTTCTGGAGAATCTTGTCGGGTAATGCGTAGTTCAACAGGTTTAAGAAATCTTTCATCAACCGGAATCATGTTATTGAGGTTAAGGACACCTAGTAATTTTCCATCAACATTTATTTTCATAAAATCTATGTCATTTTTCATTTTTTGATGTTTTGGTTTTGGTGAACTCAGAGGTATGCAGTATTTCTTATTGTCGCATACAATGATAATTCCCACAAATGGACGATTATCTTTTCCGACTTGTGGTGAAACGGAATGAACATTATCATCTTTTTTAGCGAGATCACGGATGTATTTCATATCTAATTTGTATAGCCGTAGTCGTTTTTGTTCCATTTTTTCTCCTTTTTATTTCTAATGAAAAAGCTGCGATAATATTCTTATCGCAGCTTTGATTTTTAAAACTCCCACTCACAGTAGGGTCCACTGCTTTTAAAACTCCCACTTGCAGTAGGGTCCACCGCTTTTAAAACTCCCACTCATAGTAGGGTCCACTACTTTTACAAAGGCAAAGTGCCTTCATACAATAAGTCGAAACTTATCTCCGTTTTTATTATACTCAAAGTCTTAGCATTTGTCAAGACTTTTCTGATATAAATAAAAAAGGCTGTGGACGTATCCGCAGCCTTTTTAATCGCTTCCACTTACGGTAGGACTCACCGCTCTTATCGGTTCCACTCACAGTAGGACTCACTGCTCTTATCGGTTCCACTCACAGTAGGACTCACTGCTTTTTACAAAGGCGTGATGCCTTCATATGATAAGTCAAAGCTTATCTTCATTATTATTATACCCGAAATCATGCCGTTTGTCAAGAACTTTTTGAAAAAATCGATCGAGCAATGCTGAGATTATTATTCCAGAAATTCCGCCTTTTTCTTTCCTTCTGCTTTTTCCAAAGTGGATTTTGAAATTGTTCTTGCATTTTTCTTTAATTTTGCCATTTCAAAATAAAATGTTCGTTGTGGTTTATTTCCGCTTTTTGCAGCTTCCATTGCTTCTTGATTCAAATCATCTCGAAGTGTGGTTAAACGCTCCGACTTTTCTCGAAGAATATCTCCAGATGCAAACGGTCCAGCAAGAATTTTTTCAGCTTCTTTGGCATCTAAATTCAATTGGTTTAGAGCGTTTTGAGTTGCTGCAATTTTTTGATCTAATGAAAATAACAGGCTTTCCAGATGCTTTAGATTAGTTGGGAAAGAAACGGAAAAATTTGTTGTGTATGGCTTTGAACCTTGCAATGTTGCCTGTAGGCAATTCTGATCTGGTGCAAATCGTATTGTGATTGGAAAGCCGTGTAATTCGCCGATTGGCAAAGGTTTATTAGATTCGCCGATCAGCTTGTAGCACACGCTTTCTAATGCTTTTCCAGCTTCGGTGCGATCTGTATACGTTGTTCCGTCTAGTGTTATTTTGAATGCTGGCAGATGTGTATTTTCATCAATCGGAAGACTTTTGCAATGCTCCAGATCTTTTTTCATAGCATCTATGCTGAATTCAAGCTGCTGCTTTGTTTGAGGGTAGCGTTGAAGTTTATCTTGCATATCATAGTGTACATTTTGATACTCAGACTGCATGGACTTTAATTCTTTGACTTCGGATTCAAGCACCATAAGTTCCTTGATCCGTTCGTCACCAGTGCATAGAGCCTTGATTTCACTGTAGGACAATGCTTGTTGGTCAACATCTTCGCAAGTACGAGCTGGTGTTTTAGAGGTGATAATCTGGCTGATAAATCGTTGTTTTGCCTCCAACGTCTGATAACTATAGGCATCGAATGTTCCCTTGGTAACATAGCGGTATAGGTGTACTTGTTTGTTGATATTTCCTTGCCGAACCATTCTTCCACGACGTTGCTCCAGATCAGCTGGTCGCCATGGTATATCAAGATCATGAAGTGCAACAAGGCGATCTTGAACATTTGTACCAGTTCCCATTTTGGCGGTACTACCAATCAACACTCGTACATCGCCGCATCGAACCTTTTCAAAAAGTTCTGATTTTGCTTTTTCCGTTGGTGCATCGTGAATAAAAGCAATTTCCTTTTCTGGAATTCCTCTTTCCATAAGCTTTTTCTTAATGTCATCATAGATGCAGAAATCACCGCTTTCTTCTAAGGAATCAGATATAATTTCTTCTTCATCAGATTGGGATTTTGCTGTTTTTGCCGGCTTTCCTCTTGGAACACCTAAATCACAAAAAATGATTTGGGTAAGCTTGTCTGATGCGGTTTCTTGGTGAATACGGTATACATTATCTATGCACTGATTTAATTTTGTTTGAGGATTATCCTCAAAATCAGGATTAATCAAACGGGGGTCTAAACCAACTTTTCTTCCATCGCCGGTAATGCGAAGCATATTATCTACTTCCGGATCCACAGCTCCACCTTGTATATCATCAGCTCTGTCAGCCAACTCTGTAACAAGTTTTTGCTGAAGTTCTGTAGGCTCTACATTGACAATGTGCATTTCACACTCTGGAACATTTAAGTGCAGCATATCCGCTGTTTTTACATCGGCACACTGTTTAAACATACTAGTAAGTTCAGGCATATTTGCATAGCTTGCGATTCTGGTACGCTGCTTGAATTTATTTCCTGCCGGAGCAAGTTCCCAATCGGTTTTTTGCTTGCCGAAAGTCGAAACCCAGCTATCAAAATGATGTAGTCCTTTTTCCTGCAAAAAATCATACTGGAGATAACGCATCATTGTATGTAGTTCAGTGACAGAGTTTGATACAGGTGTGCCGGTTGCAAAAACAATGCCTCTGCCGCCTGTTTTTTCATCCATGTACCGACACTTTTGAAAAAGATCTAATGCTTTTTGAGATGCAGAATTTGATATACCAGCAACATTTTGAAGTTTTGTCGCACAGAATAAATTTTTAAATTCGTGGGCTTCATCGACGAAAATGCGGTCTACGCCCAGCTGTTCAAATGGAATAACATCATCTTGTTTTTTTACTTTTAGCGTTTCAATTTGTTTTTGCAATGATTTTCTGGTGCGTTCCATAGCTTTTACTTGAAAACTATCACCATTTTCATGTTTCAGTTGTTCTATGCTGGAGAGAATATCCTGAATTTGTTCTTCAAGTTGTCTTTCTTGGCGTTCTTGAGAAAGGGGAATATGTTTCAGTTGAGAGTGTCCTATTATAACTGCATCAAAATTTCCAGAGGCAATTCTTGCAAAAAGTTCTTGTCGATTCTTTTTCTCAAAATCTTTTTTGGTGGTTACGAGAATATTGGCATTGGGATAAAGCTTTAGGAAGTCGTCGCCGATTTGTCCTGTTAAATGATTTGGAACTACAAAGAGTGATTTGTTACATAAGCCCAGTCGTTTGGATTCCATTGCCGTTGCAATCATTTCAAAGGTTTTTCCAGCACCGACGCTGTGTGCAAAAAGTGTATTTCCGCCGTAAATTGCATGGGCAATTGCATTTTTTTGATGTCCGTGTAACTGAATGCCAGCATTCATGCCCGGAAATGTTAAGTGAGAACCGTCATATTCTCTCGGTCGTATTGCATTAAATTTGCGATTGTAGGTGTCTACTAGATCTGCACGTCGTTGTGGATCTTGAAAAATCCATGATTCAAAGGATTCTTCTATTTTTTGTGCTTTTCGTTGTGCTGCTCTTGTGGCATCTAAATCTAAAACGCTTTTCTTTTCTTCTCCGTATCCCACAGACTTGTAGACCTTTGTCTCACGGAGATTTAAGAGATTTTCCATGATCTCATAAGCATTTTTACTGGATGTACCGTAAGTTTGTGTAGCACTTACGGAACGGTCAGACCCTTTATTGGAAATGTGCCATTGATTTTCGGCAAATTCTATTGCAATGGATTTCTTTCCAAATAGTTTTCTCATCCACGAATCTCTCTCAGATGCCTGAAGCGATTGCGGCGTATGCAGTGTTTCGTACAGAAATTGCTGATAATATTTGGGATCCACCCATGTAGCACCGATTTTTACATCAATATCGCCTGCTTTTAGGGGCTCAGGCATTACTTCTTGCAATGCAGAAATGTTTGCTTCAAAGAGTGGATTGTTTTTTGCGGCTTCTATTGCATTATCTAACTTTTTTCGAATATCACCAGATAAATATTCAGATGCTTCTTGATAGATGATCTTCTCATCGTCAGAGCATTCTGGAACAGGATAAATGCTTTTTGCTAACGTCAGTGCTGATACAATATCTTCCTTGGGAATGTCAGTCAGCTTTTGCATATAATCAAAGTCAACACACGCTTTTTCAGCCATTGATAATGCAAGAGCTTCTTGCGGTGTATCAACGTGTTCAATTGGTTTGGGCGGCTGAATGGTGCGTTTTGTAAAGAGATCTGATTTTGCAATAAGCTTTTCTTTTTCAAATTTGCTCTCTAGTGCACAAACTAAGGGAAAGGAAACATCATCTGAAAGTTGTGATGTGTTATAGGAACTGTGAAGTAAGCCAAAGCTTTCATAGAACGTGTCATAAGACTGATTTAATTTGCCCTGTAATGCCGTTAGAACCGTGTCAGAGCAATTTTCTTCTTGTGCCTGCAAAATTCCTCTTGTAACATCTCGAAGCGTGAGAAAGGCTTCCATACGTTTCTTTTTGGAAGGAGAGTCATTCCCATTCCAGCGAATCGTCTGATTTGGCTTTTTGTAGTAGATTTCTCCGCTTTTGTCATCTGCAAAAAAGCTATAATTTCGAAGAACGGATGGGATTTCGATAGCAGCACCGTCTGCTGATTTTGCATATACTTCTTTTGTTCTTGTATCCGAAATTGCGGTTGACAATTGTGATACAGCCTGTGAGATCTGTTCTTTTAGATCAACACCATCTTCAGCTATAACCATGGTTCCGCTGCCATATAGCTTATTTCCTTCTACAACAGTTCCAAGCACCATGTTAGGATTTTCGGCAAAATATCGATTGATTGGCAGTCCTTCATCCATTTCGCCAATAGAAATCCAAATTTCTTTTTCTGGATCGGGAACTTTATGCTCGTTTTTCTGCAAAAAGATAATATCGGTTGTGACTTCTGTGCCTGCATTGCTTTTAAATGCACCATTTTTGCCACCCGGTAAGCGAATTGCTCCAATAAAGTCTGCTTTTTCCGCTAATGCCTTTCTGGTGGATTCATCACGTTTATCCAGCGTTCCAGCTGATGTTACAAATGCCACAATACCGCCGTCTTTTACTTTGTCCAGTGTTTCGGAAAAGAAATAGTCATGCAGCTTTGTTGTACCATGTTTGTCATCTTTGAAACTCAACTCTCCAAAGGGGACATTTCCCACAGCAACATCAAAGCATCCATTTTGAAAATTGTTTTTTTCAAATCCTTGTATTGCAATGTCAGCATCGGGGTAAAGTTTCTGGGCGATTCTGCCGGATATGCTGTCGATCTCGACACCATAAAGCCGAGAATTTTTTTGCATTTCTTCCGGCATACGTCCGAAGAAGTTTCCGACACCCATTGCTGGTTCCAATACATTTCCGCCTTGAAAACCGAAATTTTCAAGTGCTTCATAGATGCCATCAATTACCACAGGAGAAGTATAAAATGCGTCCAAAACAGAAGCATTCGCTTGTCTGTATTCCTGATGCGTAAGTAATTCCTTTAGCTGTGAATACTCTGTACTCCAAGATTCATTATTCTTATCAAAAGCTTGCGGAATTCCACCCCAACCGACGTATTTTGAAAGGATTTCTTTTTCTGCATCTGTCGCAGAACGATTTTCTTGCTCCAGAGTTTTTAAGGTTTTCACGGCAGTGATATTGTTCTTGAATTTTGATTTTAAGCCGCCTTCGCCAAGTGATTCATTAGTGATAGTGAAATTTTTCTCTTTTTCAGGCGATGAAGCTACTTCTGATTCTTGTGAATGGCTAGCTGTATCCTTTTCAATGGAATCTGTGCTTTTTTCTATAGGCGGAGGCGTACTTTCTATAGAGGAATCCGGTGTAATTTCATCTGGAACAGGAATATTAGGTTCGGCTTGAATGGTATGTTCCGAAGCCTTTTGCGGAGTACGGTTTAGATAGAAATCGTGGTCAAATTCCTTGACAACAGTAAATAAATCTGCTATACTAATAGTGGAGTCATTTAGGACTGAACGAGCTAGCTGTTTATCAGTGAACTCTAGGAGCCTAAGTGGCTCTATTTTTATATCCTGAACATTATACATTCTTTTCAATGTATCTTTTTGCCCATCTGCAAATTCTTCTATGGTTAATTTGGCAAGATAGGGCTGATCATCTATTTTGCAAACAGCGTATAGCTTGTGCATAAAGGCTGTGTTGTTTGCTTTATTTTTATTGTTTTTTTCTGAAATAGTGCTGTCAAGGAAAATGCTTTCTTCAACAAGTTTGGGAAGTTGGTAAAGCATATCATACACAGCATTATCATGATGTTGGTGTCCGTATTTTACGGAATCTTCTAATCCATTACGGCTAACTTGAATTGTCCAGCCGGTATCTGTATTGGTAAAAGAACCTCGTTCGATATTTCTGCTTTTTATATCGGCACGGACACTTTGAAAATCTGCATCGTGGCTAGGAATTGAAAGAATTGGTATTTGTGTTGCTTCCTGATCTCTCCATTCTCCTTGTTCCAATCGATAAAAAGGGGATTTTTCAGCCAATTCTTTTTGAAATCGCTCTTTCCATGTTGGAATTGCAGTAAGTTCGTCTTCGGTAAGATTCAAAATACTTTTTCGAGGTTCTAGTGTGCGAAGTACATCGAAATCTTCCTGTGTGACAGACGATGGTTCTTTTTCAGCAGTAGGTTTTGGTTCTGCTTTTTGTGGTTCGGTCTGAATCACAGTTGTTTTATTGGAAACAGCATGTTCAATTGCTTCTGAAACTGGATGCAATCTCCCGAAAAAGATACGACTGCTTAGTAATTTTTCATTGCTGCCTTTGTCAATAAAAAACTGAGCCACCTCGCTAATAAAAAAGTGAGCCAGTTG